>Ga0070741_10014637_pt1 | contig 13522 bp, 11 predicted proteins | sample Coa_R1_4_FD_66440 | JGI IMG/M metagenome (GOLD analysis project Ga0070741, IMG submission 66440) | Surface soil microbial communities from Centralia Pennsylvania, which are recovering from an underground coalmine fire - Coalmine... | ecosystem: Environmental > Terrestrial > Soil > Unclassified ... | reverse complement strand
CTGTCGATCACGCCGCGAATCAATGAGAGCGGTCGCGTCCTCCTGGAAGTCGAGCAGGAGGTTTCAACCGTCGTGCCTACCACCACGTCTGGTATCGATTCTCCCACCATTCGGCAGCGCAAAATAAGGACCGACGTCGTGGTGAATAATGGTGAAGCGTTGGTCTTGGGTGGGATGATCCAAGAGAGCAAGACGGTCACGAAAAACCAGGTCCCAATTCTCGGAGACATCCCCATTTTGGGCAACGCTGTGAATTCCAAGGACAATACGATTGCAAAAACCGAGTTGATCATCCTGATCCGGCCCCATGTTATCCGCGACCTCAATGAGGCGAGATCTATAACCGATGAATATCGTCGCCATCTGGCGGTCGAAGGTCCTTATGAGCGACCGCGCAAGCCAAGCGTCCAGCAGTCCGTGCACAGGATCATCGACTAATGCCAACGTTCCGTTACCGCGCCTACGGTGTCGACGGAGCTCTCGCCGAGGGCCTGATCGATGCCGCATCTTCCGATGAGGCGAACGAATCGTTGTGGGCGCAAGGTCTGACGCCGTTCAAGCTGGATGAAAAGAGTGGCAATGGCACAAAATGGTGGAATCGAGAGCTCTTTTCGGATTCCGGATCGCGGCGGGCGGACCTTCTGGCGTTCACTCGCGAATTCGCGATGCTCAACACGGCCGAAATTCCGCTGGATGACGCCTTACGGATCCTGCGGGAGCAGGCGTCGTCCCCCCGGCTGCGTATTCTGGTCGACGGCCTGCTCACGGAGGTGCTGAACGGCGCGCATCTGTCGGACGCGTTACAAAAGCACGAGAGAGTCTTTCCGGCCGAGTATGTTGCGGTCGTGCGTGCCGGCGAAATCGGCGGCACCCTCGGCGACGTCTTCACTGAATTGGCCGACCTCCTGGAGCGCCGAGCCGAAGTTCGGGCGCGCATCCAATCAGCGTTGGTCTACCCCTGCATGTTGATCGTCCTCAGCCTGGGTACGCTCGCAATCATCATCGGCGGGCTTATTCCGTCGATCGCGCCGATTTTCGAGCAAAGTCGAAAACCCATGCCGATGACCATCCAGTTGATGTTGGCCTTACGGGATGACTGGGTGCAGATTGTCGTGGGTGCGGTAGTGATTTGCGTGGTTGCCTGGAGCGTCTTCAAAGCCCTGATCCGTACGCCTCAGGCTCGGCTCGCATTGGATCGCAACAAGCTGCGTATTCCAGCGCTCGGCACTTTCCTCCTTCAACAGGACACGGCGCGTTTTGCGCGAACGCTTGGGACGATGCTCAAAGCCGGCGTCCCAATGGTCCAGGCCGCCAAATCGTCATGCAGTGTTGTTGTCAACCGTTCGGTCGCCGCCGGGATCGAACGAACGATCGAGGAAGTGCAACAGGGGATGACGCTCCACCGGGCGTTGCGGCAGGAGACCGCGCTGCCGGCCATTGCGTTGCAAATGATTTCGGTGGGCGAGGAGGCTGGAAAGCTTGACCGCATGCTGACGCGCGTCGCGGTGATGCTGGAGCGACAGATTCAGAGCAACATAGATCGTTTCATGTCGGCACTCACGCCGGCCTTGACTGTCGGAATTGCCCTGATGGTCGGCGCATTGATCGTGCCTGTGATGAACGCAGTTCTCAGCATCAATGATTTGGCGGCGCGATGATGAGTGGGGGCGCGCCTTCGTCGCATCATTCGGAAGCCGGCTTTTCGCTGATCGAGATGCTTGCGGTCCTTACGATTCTCGCGTTGGGTGTTTCCTTCGCGATGCCGCTCGTGTCTGGAAGGTCCGATGGGCTGCGTTTGGAAACGGCAGCAAGCGAACTCGCGGGAGCTCTTCGAGCCACCAGATCGGCGGCCATCGTCGGTAATGCGGCGGCGACGCTGCTGGTTGATGTCAATCGCCGCACGTTTGAATCGGTAGCGGTTTCGCGGCGGCCGTTCGCCGAAGATATCGATGCCAAATTGACATTTGCGTCCGGAATACGAACGGACTTTTCGGATGGCGGTTTTCGTTTCTTCCCGGACGGATCGTCGACCGGAGGGGATGTGACGCTCTCGTTGCACGGAAAACAGACGAAACTCTGTGTGGATTGGTTGACAGGCGGCGTTCAGGTGAATTGCTAGGTTGGTGAAGTGCCGTAAGCGGGAAAAGCAAAGCTTAGGGGAAAGTCATGCTGGTGCGAATGGTCAAGGAGTCGTTCAATTGTGCCTCGAGGCTCGCGCGGGCGGCGCGGAGCAGGATGGAGTTGAGGAGCGAAGCCCACCGTCTCCGTGACGCACAGGCCGGATTTACGCTGGTCGAGATGCTGGTCGTTATCACGATCATCGGATTGATCATGGGCCTCATTGGACCGAGGGTCCTCGGTTACTTATCCGACTCGAAAGTGAAGACGGCGAAGATTCAAATTCAGGGCTTTTCGTCAGCGCTTGATCTTTTCTATCTGGACAACGGACGGTATCCGACATCGAGCGAAGGGCTCGCGGCGCTAGCACAAAAGCCGGATGGGGCGGCGACCTGGAATGGTCCGTATTTGAACGGAGGTGCGTTGCCGCCGGATCCGTGGGGAAGGCCTTATGTCTATAAGGTTCCCGGACAGCACGGACCCTACGAGATCATGTCGCTTGGCCCTGAAGGACGAGAGGGTAGCGAGGTGACAGTCAGCGCCAGCACAGCGAATCCGCAGCAATGAGGGGCAGGTTCGCAATAGCGGGCGAGGCGGCCCGAATGGTCAATGTTCAGAGGGCGAACTCGTTGTACCGGTGCGCTTTTATGGGGCTGTTGCGACCGCGCACGCCAAGAAAGCGGGCCTCGCCAACGGCCGCGACGGCACACGAGGCGGGATTTACGCTGGTCGAGGTAATCGTCGCGCTCGCTATCCTCGCTGCAGGGCTCAGTGTCATGCTCAGCATGATTTCAGGGGGAGTGCTTCGCGCTTCAACCGCCGAGAGAATGGTCGCGGCCGGATCGCTGACTCAGTCTCTCGTAGCGGAAGTTGGGACAATGTATCCGATCACGGCCGATGTGCGTGCCGGCGAGCTTGCGGATGGGTACCGCTGGCACCTGAGAATGCAGCCCTACGGAAACGGCGGCGACGGCACGACGGTTCAACTCTACGAAATATCGGCGGATGTTCAATGGGAGGAGGGCGACGAAACGCGCTCCTTCCAACTGAAGACACTCCGGGTCGGACCTAAGGTGGCTCGACGATGATCAATGCGCGGGGCGGGGGTGATTGTGGCGGCGAGGCTGGGTTCACGCTCGTTGAAGTGCTCGTCGCTCTGGCCTTGTTCAGTCTCCTCATATCGCTGTTGTTCGGCAATGTGCGGTTTGGGTTGCGAGCCTGGCGAAGCGCCGGCTCACACGAAGAACTGCTGGGGCGCAGTATGGCGTCGCAGGATCTTTTGCGAAGGTTGATTGGCAAAGCCTATCCGATGCTCGTGTCAAGCAGCGGAGTTGACCCGACGATTGACTTTGATGGCGCGAAGGAAAGCATGAGTTTCCTTGCAGACGCGCCCGTGGTCACAGGCGGCGCCGGTCGATTTCGTTTCAAATTGATTACCGAAAGCAAGGACGATCGAACCGATTTGGTTGTCAACGCTGCTCCTGAATTGGCTAGTTCCAAATCTTCGCTCATGGCCACCAGATCGCTCTTGCTGACCGATATCGATCGGGTCGAGTTCTCCTACTCCGATGGCGCAAAGGCGGAGGCTGCATGGCGCGATAGCTGGGCCAAGCAAAGTGCATTGCCGAAGCTTGTCAAGGTTCGCGTGGTGTTCCGTTCGGGCGATTCCCGGCTTTGGCCTGATCTCGTTATCGCGTCAAATATCGCAGCCGACGTGAGCTGCGTCTACGACACCATTACCAAGCGATGTCGCGGACGATAAGGGGCGTCCGGGGAAGCCGAAGAGAGAAAGATGCCAGTTATTGCCGTGATGTGGGGCCTGGGGCTATTGGCCGCGATTGCATTGTCGTTGAGCTGGAACGGCAACGTAACTTACGGCATGGCGCGCAATTCCCTGGAGGCTGCTGCGATCAACGTCACTGTCGAGGCTGCGGTCAATCGTGCCGTTGCCGCGTTATTTGAGCCCCGACCAGAACTCCGATGGAAGGCCGACGGCACGCCCCAGAGCTTCGCGTTTGAGGGGAAACGGATAAACGTCTCCATTCAAGACGAGTTAGGCAAGATTGACCTGAACCAGGCTGAAGAGTCGGCTCTTATTAACTTGCTGAAATCGGTCGGCCTCGACTCCACCTCGGCAACTGCTCTGGCGGATAAGATTGTGGATTGGCGAACAACAACTTCCCTCAAACATCTCAACGGTGCGAAAAACTCAGAATACCGCGCTTCGGGCAGCGCCTTTCAGCCGAGAAATGGTCCGTTTCAGTCTGTGGACGAGCTACTCCTCGTGATGGATATGACGCCGGAGATATTTCGGCAGATAGAGCCTGCGCTGACGGTCTATTCCGGTCACCAGTTTATCGATCCCCAGGTTGCGCCGCGCGAAGCGCTGCAGGCGTTGCCGAGCATGACACCGGATGCGATCGCGGCAGCCCTTGCAGCGCGCCAAAACCTTCCGGCTGATGGGTCGACATTTATTGGCACGGCTTCGCTAAGCGGCAGGGCTTTCACGATTCATACTGAGTTCCGGGAGGCTAACAGGATGATCCGGAACGACAGTGTCGTTCGAATTACGGACGACCCCAAACAACCTTTTTGGCTTCTGAGTTGGAAGTACAGATGAAGCCTGCCGATCCATCCTCGCCAGCAACCGTCCCTTCATTTGGCACTTCGATTGGCTGTGGATCGACAGGCCATTGGCTTACTGTCGTCTTGGGCTCGTAGGATGGTGGGGCAGCCGTGCTAGCTGGTAAACCGCAGACGAAAGTGGAAACAGGATTGGTCTTACGGCCAAGCGCTGGATATTACGATGCCGACGGTAGCCGGTTTGAAGCGGAATTCGCCGAGTTTTTGGCGGCGGAGAAAGTCGTCGACCGGCTCGTTCTGGAGCGAGGGCTAGGCGCTGCACATAAGAGCGGAGAGCGGCTGGACCGAGTTCTGACGAAATTGGGGTTGATATCCGAAGATCATCTGACGCTTGCGCTTTCGAAATTCCTTTCGCTGCCAATTGTGCGGCCAAACGATATCCCGCTTGATCGAATCCTTCCTGACCTGGTCGAGCCGGAGTTTGTTCGCCGGAATAAGGTCATGCCGCTTTCTCTAAGCGGGGGGACGCTGTCGGTCGGGGTGATCGATCCGCTAAATTCGGAGCCGATACGGGCACTGGCCTACTTGACCAATACAAGCATTGCTGTCCGAATTTGCTCTCCGGCGGATTTCGAAAAGGCCTTCGACAGCCTCTACGCGCTGCGGCCGGACGGCTCGGAAAGAGCGCTGGTTGGTACTGAGGCAAGCGAGCTCGATGTCCAGCGGCTGCGCGATATCGCAAGCGAGGCGCCAGTCATTCGCCTCGTCAACCAGATCATCACCAATGCGGTCGAGGCCCATGCCTCAGATATCCATATAGAGCCAGGCGTCGACCAGGTATTGGTGCGATATCGCATCGACGGGTTGTTACGAAACGCGCAGGTCCTATCGCCGAACTTGCGGGCGGCGATCACCTCGCGCGTCAAGATCATGTCAAAGCTGGATATCGCGGAGCGGCGCCTGCCACAGGATGGTCGTATCAAGATCGCGGTGAGGGGCGTCGAAATTGATTTTCGCGTTTCAACAATTCCGACGGCATTTGGTGAAAGCGTTGTGCTGCGTATTCTCGACCGTACCCGCGTCGAGCTTGATTTCTCGAAACTGGGCTTTTCAGCGGATCAAATCGAGGCGCTGAATCAGCTGTTGCTGGAGCCAAACGGGATTGTTCTGGTAACAGGGCCAACCGGTAGCGGCAAAACCACGACGCTTTATACCGCACTCAAATCGCTTAACAGCCCCGAGCGCAAGATCTTTTCCGTCGAAGACCCCATCGAATACCAGGTTGCGGGCATCAATCAGGTCCAGGTGCAGTCCGAAATCGGCATGGATTTTCCGCATGCGCTCCGGGCTATTCTTCGACAGGACCCGGATATCATCATGATCGGTGAAATCAGGGATCTTGAGACGGCTCGGATCGCCATTCAATCGTCCCTGACAGGACATCTCGTTTTGTCGACCCTCCACACCAATAGCGCTGCTGCGGCGATCGCCCGGCTCATCGATATCGGTGTTGAGGGCTACCTGCTTGCCTCAACGGTGAAGGGTGTACTCGCGCAGCGGTTAGTTCGAAAGCTATGCCGCCACTGCGCGCGGAGCCATGGCCAGGCTGCTCATTGGGCCCGCGAATTCTCAAAAATGATCCCGAAGATCGAGACGCTTGGACCACCACAAATTGAAGATGCCGCCGGATGCGACAAATGCGGCGGTACCGGCTTTGCTGGTCGTTCGACTATCGCCGAAATCCTGCTCGTCGGCTCAGACCTTCATGGCCTCATCCTTTCCAATGCAGCGGATGCTGAGCTGCAAGCGGCGGCCCGAAGGCGTGGGATGATCAATATGTATGAGATGGGTGCCATGAAGGTCTGGCGGGGCGAAACGACGATCGACGAAGTTTTGCGCGCGACGCGAATGGGATGATGGCCGGAACGCTGGAAATTGAAACACCATGCAAGTCTCGTTGAGCCAGATTAAAGATGTCAGCCTCTTGATGGTTGGCCGCCGGCTTTGGAACTGGTGGCTCAAAGAGCTCCTCAATCTTTTGCCGGAGAGGGCCGCTGAATGGCTCTCCGACCATGGAAGGGCGAAGTTATTTCTTACACCGACCGAACGCGGCTCTATCCTTGATTTGCGGAGCAGCCGGGATGTACTGATTTCGTCCGATTCCGTTGATCGGAACACTCTGACACTGGAAGCAATCGATCAATTTATGCGCGCGCACGAGGTCGATCCGAAGGACACCGACGTCGGTTTGTTGCTCCCGGAGAGCCTTATCTTCAGCCGGCAACTATACCTCCCGCTGGAAGCAGCCGGTGCAGTTGATGCGATCGTCAGTCAAGACCTGGCAAGAAAGACGCCGTTCAAGCCGCACGACGTCTATAGCGACTACGCGACAGTTCCTGGCAATCCGAAGGCCAAGATTGTAGTCCACCAATGGATCGTGCAGCGTCAATTTGTTGAAGAGGCACTGTCGGATCTCGACATTGATTTGGCGAGAATAGCGTTCGTCGCAGCTCGCGCGACGGGCCCAAATGGACCTGCGCCATATATCAAGCTCGCGGGCGGAGGAGATGCTCCCAACCGTTGGCTTCGCCGAATGACGCTGGCTTTCAGTTGTAGTGCTGTTCTTCTCGCTATCGTTGCAGGTAGCCTGAAGTACTGGACGCAACAAGTGGAGATGGATCGGCTTGCCACTGAGATTGCGATCAAGAACAAAATGGCGCAACAGGTTCGCTTGCTTATTGATCAATCGCAGTCGCGGAAAAGCGCACTTCTTCATTTACGGCTGCAGCGGAGAGAAATGCCCGGCCTATTGGACGTGTGGGAGGAGGTTACGCGCATATTACCCGGGCATACCTGGCTGACGGAATTGCGGGTCGCGGAAGTCGGTGCGAAGCACGAGGAGCAGATTACGTTGTCCGGGTTTTCCGGAGCGGCTCCAAGTTTGGTGAGCACCATCGATAGCTCGCCCTTGTTTTTCGACGCAGCCCTGACGTCGCCGATTGCGTTCGATCCAGGGGAGAGCCGGGAACGATTCTCAATGCAGGCGAAAGTCAGAGCCGCTCCGGAGCTGAAGGAAGCCAGTCGATGACCGGGTGGCTTTACGACGCAGGCTTCAGGCGACGATTGGTTTTCGTCCTGATCAACGCTGTGGCATGCAGTCTGATCTTTGGTTTGATCATTTTGCCAACAAACGCATTCTTTGCAGAACGAGACGGCGTTATCGCAAACCAGCGGAAAACGCTCGCACGATTGAACGCGATATCTGCCCAATTGGAAAATGTTCAGTCGATTGCGTCCGAAATGAACACGCAGATCGGTGGAGGTGAGTTTCTCTCAGGCCCGAATGACAATGTCATCAGCGCTGATCTTCAGACCCGTCTCAAGTCTATTGTCGAAACCGGAGGCGGGCGGCTAAGAGCCGTTCAAGCGTTGCCAGTCAGAACGGCCGACCTGATCAAGTACAGCGGCGCGCGAATCGAAGTCGTCGGCAATCTTCAATCCATGCAGCGCGCTATCTATGCGATTGAGGCTGCGAAACCATATTTGTTCATTTTAGGAGCAACTATTCGACTATTGCCATCGGTTACGAAGCAGGGCGCGTCGGAGGATCCGTCGATCCAGGCCCAGCTTGACGTCTTTGGTGCCATTCAGCTTGCCGAGCGCGAAAAATGAGATGGCGCATTAGACCCTTGATGGTGGGCGCAGCGATTGCACTGGGTGTCAACCTTGCGTTCTTGGCTTTGATCTTTGCGAACTTAAGGTCAGGCGGATCAACTGAAATTGGCAAAGTGGACTGGAAGAGTGACCTGTCAGCACCTGTTGATAATGCCATCAGCCGACAGTCCGTCGAAGCTTACAGGCAGATTTTGGCCAGGCCCGTCTTTTTCAGGTCACGAGAGCCGTTTGTGCGTGCCCAACCGCCACCGCCCGCAACCAGGACGGTGCCTTCCAATAGCGTCGCTGATCCAAACCTCGTCCTTGGCGGCGTCATGATTGAGGGCAACGTTAGAAAGGCCTATTTGTTTATCCGAAACAACCCCAGCGGCGCCTGGGTAAGTGAGGGGGAAGAGTTCATGGGTTGGCAGCTTCGTTCAATAGATAGCGCCAGCGCGAAACTTGAACAGAAGGATCGCCGCATTGACCTACAATTGTACCCCAACGATTGACGTAGCAAGAGCGTCAACACTGCGTCGATAGCTTCTCTTTGGCGCTGCTGAAGTAGCACTTGCATAGCACGTACGTGCTATCGATCGAAAAGCGCATTCATGCTGTACTGGTTAGCGTCGCGAGATAAGTTCTGGATTTCGAAGAGCGCTACCACTTAACAGCGTGGGGATGATGGCGGATGTGGAAGCATTCGCCGGCGATCGACTTGTTGAGTCGGGGCGTTTTCAATCGACATCGCGAACCCTAGTGCTTGGCCAATTCGCTTGGCCGGGATCGAGGGGGCGTGCGTTCGCTTGGGCGGGGACGGGATATGGCTGAAGCGTTGCGGGGATTGTCTGGCTGGTTGAACCTCAGGTTCCTGAAAAGCGGTTTTGCGCTTCGCAGGTTACTGACAGTGCTGTCTCTAGCATTGGTGGCCGTTGTAGCTCCGCAATCGTCGTTTGCACAGTCGATGACTTTACCCGGCAAGTTCAGTGTGGCGTCATCGGGGGCTGCGACCTACAGCATCCCGATTGCGGTGCCGCCAGGTACAGCTGGTTTGGCGCCGAGCTTGTCGATTGAGTATGACAGCCACGGCGGCAATGGTCTTCTAGGGATGGGTTGGTCGCTCGGCGGCCTGCCGTCGATTGGTCGTTGTCCGCAAACGGTGGCGCAGGATGGTGCCCTCGGCGCAGTCACTTTCGCGAGCGCCGACCGCTTCTGCATGGACGGGCAGAGGCTCGTCCTGCTCAGCGGGACCTATGGCGCTGACGGCGCGCAGTACCGCACCGAAGTTGAAACGTTCTCCGAGATCATCTCGCACGGAACGGCGGGCAGCGGACCGGCCTGGTTCGAAGTTCACACCAAGTCGGGCCAGATCATGCAGTTCGGCAATACGACCGATTCGCAGATCCTGGCAAAAGGTACTTCGACTGCACGCAGCTGGGCGTTGAACAAGGTCAGCGACACCAAAGGCAATTACTTTACGGTCACCTACACGAACGATGCGACCAACGGGCAGGCCTACCCGATCGAGATCGGCTACACAGGCAACGCTGCGGCGAATCTTAGCCCGAACAACAAGGTGCAATTCGTCTACGCGATGCGTCCGGATATCACTTCGCAATATCAGGCGGGCGCGGTTAGCAAAACAACCGTGCGACTAACTGACGTCGAGACGTTCGCCGGCGCATCGCTGGTCGCCGACTATAAACTCGCCTATCAGCAGAGCACAACTACTCAGAACAGCCTGCTTTCTTCAGTCACCTTGTGCGCTAGTGACGGAAGCTGCCTTCCCGCGACGAATCTGAGTTGGCAGGCTGGAGGCACTGGATTTTCAAATGGTGCAGTGTCCTCTGGAAGTGGCTTTGTCTCTGACACTGCAACAAACGATCCAGGCCTGATCCCGGTGGATCTCAACGGTGACGGCAAGACTGATTTTGTACAGTTGTGGAATAATTCGGGCCATTTGACTCTGATCACTTATCTCTCCAAGGGAGACGGGACTTTTACAGCTGGTAGCTTTGACTGCCCTTCGAGTGGATTCGACTCCACGGGATCTGGTTTGGGGCCGGGTATTTTCACGGCAGACTTGAACGGCGACGGAAGGACCGATCTCGTTCAGCAGTGGAATAACTCTGGCCACGTTACCCTAATCACCTACATTTCGAGAGGGGACGGCACGTTCACCATCGGAAGTTTCGACTGTCCGACATGTGGCTTTGCTTCCACCACGGTTGGAACGACCCAAGCTGGTCGCGATGGGCAGCCCCCCATTGGGTCAACCGGAATGCTTACGGCCGATTTGAATGGTGATGGAAGAACCGACATCATCCAGCAATGGAATAATTCTGGCCACGTGACCTTAATTACCTATCTCTCAAATGGAGACGGCACCTTTAAGGTCGGGAGTTTTGATTGTCCTTCCTGCGGGTTCGATTCTGTTGGCGCGGGCCTAGGGACAGGGATGGTCTCTGCAGATCTAAATGGCGACGGGAAAACTGACTTAATTCAACAGTGGAATAATGCCGGAACGCTTTGGCTTATCACGTACCTGTCAAATGGCGACGGCACCTTTAGCGTTTCATCCGCTTCCAGCGGCAATGGTTGGACTGGAGGGTATTTGCTCCCGGCCGATCTCAATGGAGATGGCAGGAGTGATCTAGTTCAGCAGTGGAATAACAGCGGTGTTCTGTGGTTTATCACCTACCTTTCGAAAGGTGATGGAACGTTCGTCGCAGGGGAAGTTTCGAGTGGCAACGGTTGGACCGGAGGGTATTTGCTCGCTGCCGATCTCAATGGAGACGGAAAGGCTGATCTCGTTCAACAATGGGATAATAGCGGCACGCTTTGGCTCATCACCTATCAGTCCAATGGGGATGGGACTTTTATCAGCACCGGGGGTTCGAGCGGCAACGGCTGGACGGGAGGAAATCTTTTCGCCGCTGATTTGAACGGTGATGGCAAGAGTGACCTCGTCCAACCATGGAATAATTCGGGTCCATTGTGGTTCATAACCTATTTGGGAAAATCTCCTTTTCCCGATTTACTGACGACAATTGCCGCAGGTATCGGCGCGTCGACTTCGATCACGTATCTGCCTATCACCAACGGCGCGGTCTATAGCAGGGACAGCACTGCGAGCTATCCTCAAGTCGATGTGCAATCGCCGGTTTACGTGGTGTCACAGGTGAGCACCTCGAACGGCGTCGGAGGGACCTATAGCTCAAACTACGCCTATGCAGGCGCAAAGCTGGATTTGAGTGGGCGCGGCTTTCTCGGCTTCCGTCAGATGACGGTAAATGATCCGCAGACCGGCATTACCGACATCACCAACTATCTTCAGACTTTCCCATATCTCGGGTTGGTATCATCGACGACGCGGAGCACCGGATCACAAACGCTGGCGCAAAGCAGCAACACCTTCCAGTTCAGCAATGTGAGCGGGGCGACAACGATCAGCCCGTCGAGTGCGCCTTACCAGGTGTCGCTGTCTCAGAATGTGTCCAGTGGATCGGATCTTGATGGCTCGACTTTGCCGACCGTCACAACAAGCAATCAATACGACACGCTGGGCAATGCGACCCAGGTCGCAGTTTCGACGTCGGATGGCTACGGCAAGACGACGAACAATACCTACACCAATGACACGACCAACTGGTTCCTGGGCCGGTTGACGGCGTCAACTGTGACTGCGCAGGCGCCGCAACAGCTTGGGCAGTATTGCGCGCTGCCCTGGGGCGGCACGATCAGCAACGGCCAAAGTGTGACCGCCTATTCGGCGGCGACTGCGACCAACGGCCAAATCTGCAGCGCATATACCCAGACGCGCACCTGCACGAATGGCACGTTGAGCGGTAGCTTCGCACAACAGGCCTGCACGGAAGTGTGCTCGCTTCCCTGGGGTGGCACCATCAATTCGGGGCAGAGCGCCACGGCGTATTCGGCGGCGCGTGTACCGTCACCTCAGACCTGTACCTCTGTGGCGCAAACGCGCACTTGCAGCAGCACCGGCACACTCAGCGGCAGCTTCACCAACCAGACCTGCGTGGTGGTGACACCCAAGACCATTGTCCTGTCTTCTGGCACCAGCTGGACCGTTCCTTCCGACTGGAACAGCACTAACAACAAGATTGAGGTGATCGGCGGCGGCGGCGGGGGTCTCAATGGCGGGGCGGGAGCACCCGGTAGCGCAGGCGTGAATACCGGTAATGGAGGAAACGGTGGTTCCGGCGGCAGTGGCGGAGCTGGTGGTGGCGGCGGCGCATATTCTCTCAAGAACAATGTGGTGCTTACCCCTAATACGACCATTGCCATCAACATCGGCACTAGCGGTGCCGGCATCTCGGGAGGCGACACTTACTTCAACGGGACATCGTGCTCGGTGGCGAGCACCTGTGCGAAGGGCGGCGCGACGGGAGGTACAGGCGGCGCGGCTTCTTCCGGCGTCGGTGACACCAAGTTCAGTGGCGGCAATGCTGCTGGCGGACAAGGCGGCGCAGGTGGCGTTGCGGGAAATACCTTCGCTGGTGGTGGGGCGGGGGGTGCAGGTGGCGCAAGCGGTGCGGGTGGCGGCGGCGGCGGCGCCGGAGGTCCGCATGGCGCGGGAGGCAATGCCTCTGGTTCTGGCGGCGGTACGGGTGACGCAGGCACTACGGCAGCAGCAACCAATGGGACGGAATTTACGTCTGCGGGCTCAGGCGGCGGTGCGAATGCGCCGGGCGGGGTCGGAGGAGGAGCAGGCGGTGCCGGGGTCAATGGCGGCTCTCGCCCTGGCGGGTCCGGAGCGTCCGGTTCTTCTGGCGGGGTCGCCGGTTCTTATGGTGCTGGCGGTGCGGGTGGTGCTGGAGGCGGCGGCGGTGGCGGCGGTGGTAATGGCTTTCGCGCAGCTGGTGGCGCTGGTGGTCCCGGCGGTGCCGGTGGTGCTGGAAGTGCGGGTAAAGGCGGCCTGATCGTCATCACCTACACGCCTGCGATTTGAAGGTGAGCGCGTCCGCTTGAGGTGGGCGCGCCATTTTGTTTTGGACCCTGATGAACACGACCGGTGGATTGAGAAATTTGAGGGGACGTCGCATGAAGCGGGCAGTGGCGGCATTGGTTGTGGTGTGCGTCGGGGCGGCGTGGTCTGGCGCTGCATCAGCGCAATCGAGCGGCACTCGGAGCTCGTCGTTTGCGT
>Ga0070741_10014636_pt1 | contig 13523 bp, 11 predicted proteins | sample Coa_R1_4_FD_66440 | JGI IMG/M metagenome (GOLD analysis project Ga0070741, IMG submission 66440) | Surface soil microbial communities from Centralia Pennsylvania, which are recovering from an underground coalmine fire - Coalmine... | ecosystem: Environmental > Terrestrial > Soil > Unclassified ... | reverse complement strand
TAGCGATACTCAAGCAGAGTGAAAAGCGAATCGGCAATTGCGATCCGGTCGTGCACTCGTCCGGTCGCAATCCTGAGCGAAGTTGCCTTGTCGCGAAGCTCCTCCGGGATATCGTCCACCGCAAGATTGATATTGAGGCCAATTCCGAGCAGAACGCATTCGAGCCGCTGATGCGAGTCGGTCACTGCCTCGGCAATTATCCCGCCGGCCTTGCGGCCCCGGAGCCACACGTCGTTGGGCCACTTGAGCGAGACGATCCCCGCGGCTTCGCGCTCAAGCGCCTGCGCCGCCGCCACCCCCGCCATCAGGCTCAGCCGCGGCACCTCCCCAAGCGGCATCTCGGGCCGCAGGATGATCGTGCAATAAAGGTTGAGACCGGCGGGCGAATGCCACGATCGGCCCATCCGCCCCCTTCCGGCAAGCTGGCGCTCCGCGATGACAACCGTGCCCTGGGCCGCGCCGTCGCGGGCAAGCTCCCGCGCGGTCACCTGGGTGGAATCAAGCTCCGTGAAGTAATGGATCCGACACCCGATTCGTCCCGGCGTGCGATTTTCGATCGATCGATACGGATTCGCCGGGGGCATCGCCATTTTCCCCGCCCGTCAGGCGTTTTCGATTCGCATGCTGAGATCCACTGCACGCGCCGAATGCGTCAGCGCGCCGACCGATATCAGGTCCACTCCCGCTTCGGCTATCGCGCGAACCGTTTCGAGCGTCACGCCGCCGGAGACCTCGAGTTTGACGTTGGAGCCGGCGCGCACACGCGCCCGCCGTATCTCGTCAAGCGACATGTTGTCGAGCAGGATCGATTGCGCGCCCGCCGAGCACGCCTCATCGACCTGCGCAAGCGTCTCGCATTCCACCTCGATGAGAAACGTGTGCGGCGCGAAACGGCGCGCGCACTCGATGGCCCGGGTGATCGAGCCCGCCGCCGCGATGTGGTTGTCCTTGATCAGGATTCCGCTGTCGAGGCCGAAGCGATGGTTGTTCCCGCCGCCCGCGCGGACGGCGTATTTCTCCAGCGCGCGCAGGCCCGGATGCGTCTTGCGGGTGTCCACGATGCGCGCGTTCGTTCCGGCAACCGCATCCACGAACTTGCGCGTCAGCGTCGCAATTCCTGAGAGCAACTGCACGAAATTGAGCGCCACACGCTCCCCGGTCAGAAGCCCGGCCAATTCGCCGTGAAACTCCCCCACCACCATTCCCTTCTTGAGCCGCGCCCCTTCCTCCGCCAGCTTGACGACTTCCGGCGCCGATCCCGTCATCGTGAACACGCGTTCGAAGATGAAACCGCCGGCGAGAATCATGTCGGGTTCCTTCACGATGATTCGCGCGCGTCCGCGCTTGCCGGCCGGCACCGTCGCGCGCGTGGTCAAATCGCCGTGTCCGACATCCTCGGCAAGCGCGCGCTCGATGGCATCGTCGAGTTCGATTACGCTCAGCAGTTCCATCCGTGTCCTGCGCTTTCCGAAAGGCCTTCAGGCCGCGGACTCGAGCTGGCGCAATTGCTCGCTAAGCAGCTTGCGCTGGCTTTCGAGCTCCGCCGTTCGCTCGCGAATCTGTTCCTTCATCTCGGGCGCCGCCTTCGCCAAAAACTCAGGATTGTTAAGGCGCGCCAGATGCTGCTGATGATGGGTCGTCACCTCATCGAGCTTCTTTCGCACCGCGTTCACGGCCTTGCCGAAATCGAACCCGTCCGGCGCCTGGACCGCAACCTCGGCCCAATCCAGCACGGCCACCACCGCCCCCGCCGGCAGCGGGGTTCCGGCAGGAGCCATCTCGATGCTCTCGGCGCGCGCCATCGTGAGCGCATAGGATTTCCACGCCGAAAACTCTCCCCCGATCGCCGAAGAAGTCCGAGGCCGAATTACAGCGCGAACGCGCTGGCCCGGATGATATCCGAGCAGCGACCTCAGCGAATTGATTGCCTCGGTAGCCGCGATGCACCGGTTCATCGCCGCCTCGTGCTCCACGCTGATCCACGCCCGCGCGGCCGGCGTGGGAAAATCCGCGATGACCAGATGAGGCTTCGGATTCGGCTCCGAGAGATACGGCTTCAGCACCTGCCATATCTCCTCGGTGATGAAGGGCATGAAGGGGTGGAGCAGCCGGAGCATCCGGTCGGAGCACGTCACCAGCACCCATCGCGCCGCGGCCTGCCGGCTTCCGCCCGCGCGCAGCGATTCCTTCGACAGCTCGATGTACCAGTCGCAGAATTCGCGCCACACGAAGGTGTAAATCGCCATCGCTGCCACGTTGAATTCGTAGGCATCGATCGCGCGGGTCACCTCTCTCACCGTCGCGTCCATCCTTGCAAGGATCCATCGCTCCGCAAGCGCGAGATCCGCGCCCTGGGCGGAAGGCAGCGGCTGCGGCGCTCCATCCAGGTTCATCATCACGAACCGCGCGGCGTTCCAGATCTTGTTGGCGAACGCGCGCGCCGCCGCAAAGCGCTCGTGCGAAAGGATTACATCGCGACCCTGTGCCGCGAGCTGTGCGAGCGTCAGACGAACCGCATCCGTGCCGTACTGGTTCATCAGGTCCAGCGGATCCACGACGTTGCCCTTCGACTTCGTCATCTTCCTGCCGTATTCGTCCCGAACCAGCGGAGTGATGTACACGTCGCGGAACGGCACGTCGCCCATGAACTCGAGCCCGAGCATCATCATCCGCGCAACCCAGAAGAAGATTATGTCGAAGCCGGTGATTAGAAGGCTGGTCGGATAGTACTTGCGCAGCTCCGGCGTGTCGTCCGGCCATCCCAGGGTCGAGAACGGCCACAGACCCGAACTGAACCACGTGTCCAGGACATCCTCGTCCTGCACGATGTCGGTGCCGCCGCATTCCTCGCATCTGGCCGGGCGTTCGACCGCGACCGTCAGACGGTTGCATCGATCGCATCGGAATGCGGGAATCCGATGGCCCCACCATAGCTGGCGCGAGATGCACCAGTCGTGGATGTTCTCCATCCAGTCGAAAAAGGTGTTCTCCCACCGCTTCGGATAAAAGGTGGTCCGTCCTTCCCGCACCGCCGCCATCGCCCGATCGGCCATCTCCCGCATCCGCACGAACCACTGCTCCGAGAGCATCGGTTCGACCACGGTATCGCATCGCGAGCACACGCCGACGTTGCTCCGATGAGGCTCCGTTTTCTCGAGCAGGTTTTGGCGTTCGAGGTCGGCAACGATTCGCTTGCGGGCTTCCTCCCGGGCGAGGCCCGCATAAGCGCCCGCGCTTTCGTTCATCCGCGCCCGGGTATCCATCACCGAGATCTGCTCGAGTCCGTGCCGCTTGCCGATCTCGAAGTCGTTCGGATCGTGGGCGGGCGTGACTTTGACCGCCCCGGTGCCGAAGGCGGCATCAACCGCGTCGTCCGCGATCACCACAATCTCGCGGTCCGTCAGGGGAAGCCGCAGTTTCCTGCCAACGAGAGCCGTGTAACGTCCATCCTTCGGATTGACCGCGACGGCGGTGTCTCCAAGCATCGTCTCGGGCCGGGTGGTCGCGACCGTGACGTGTCCGTCCCGGTCAGCGAAGGGATAGCGGACGTACCAGAGGCTCGATTGGGTTTCCCTGTGATCGACCTCGAGATCCGACAGGGCGCTTTCGCATCGCGGGCACCAGTTGATGAGCCTGCGGTCGCGGTAGATGAGACCGCGCTTGAAAAGGTCGACGAACACCTTGTTGACCGCGCGCGACAGCCCCGGATCCAGGGTAAAGCGTTCGCGGCTCCAGTCGCAGGAGGCTCCAAGGCGCCGCAACTGCACAAGAATCTGCCCGCCCTTTTCCTCCCGCCACTCCCATACACGTTCGACGAACTTCTCGCGTCCGAGTTGATGACGGTTCCTGCCGCCCTTGGCGAGGTCTTTCTCGACGGCGTTCTGGGTCGCGATGCCGGCATGATCCGTGCCCGGAAGCCACAACGTGTTGTAACCCTGCATCCGGCGCGTGCGCACGATGATGTCGTGAAGGGTCGCGTTCAGGGCATGCCCAAGATGAAGCTGGCCGGTTACGTTCGGAGGCGGGATGACGATCGAAAAGACCGGGCCGGGCCGATCGGGATCGGCCTTGAAATAGCCAAGATCTATCCAGGTTTGAAACCACCGTTCTTCGGCGGCTTTGGGCTCATAGGTCTTCCCTAGTTCCACTGCGCTCATCGGGGCCTTTCGTGAATCAAAAGACACAGGCGAACAGACGCCCCGCGCCAAATCATATTGGCGCAAGCGGAATGCCTCAAGCCGGTGTTCCACGGCGCCGCCCAATCCGCCGCGATGCGCTCGCTTGTAAAGCCTCCCCGCTTGGTAATATGGTGCGCAAGGCCTGAACTTCTGGGGACCATCAGGCAGATACTGGAGGGGAAATTTCCATGCTGGGAACAGGGCGTAAACTTGGATTCGTGGCGGCTCTCGCAACTCTGATGATGGCCAGTGGGATGGCGGGGTGCAGCTCGCTCAGCTCAAATCACGTCGATTGCAACGTCGTAAGGCTCCAATCCCAGGCGGGACGTTCCGACACCGAAATCGCGTCGGCCCTCGGGGTTAGCGTGAGCGACCTCTCCGCGTGCAAAGGGCCGGAGACCTCGGGCAATACCACCAGCGGAGGAGCCCCCGGACCTTACTGAGGCTGCGAAGCGGCCAGGCTGATCCATCGGCAACACCTGCCGTTTGCTCGCATAGCGAAGGGTCTTGGTGCGAGAGGGGGGACTTGAACCCCCACGGAGTTGCCTCCACAAGGTCCTGAGCCTTGCGCGTCTGCCATTCCGCCACTCTCGCAGGCGGTGAGGTAATAGGGTTTATCCGGCATCAATCGCGGATTCAAGCGGGTGCTCGCGGCTTGGGCTGGCTTGTGGCGCGCGCCCCGCTGCCGCACAATTGCCGCTTGCGATGAGCGAAAGAGTACGCGGCGCCGTGGAGATGGCGCCCGAGCCCGGCCCCGACGCGCTCGCCCTCGATATCAGCGCCGGCGATGGCCTTTCCACGCGGATGCTTAGGGAGCGGGGATGGCGCGTCGTGCCCACCGAGCGCAGAACCTCGCGTCCCGGATGGGTGGTCGCGGACCTCATCGACCCCCTGCCCTTTCGCGCCGAGGTCTTTGATCTCGTCATGATGCTCGAGGTGATCGAGCATATCCCGAATATCCCGCAGGCGCTTTCAGAAATAGCCCGCGTCCTCAAGCCGGGCGGAATCGCGATCGTCACCACTCCGAACCGTCTCAACGTCACCTCGCGAATCCACTACCTTCTCACCGGATTCTACAAGGGCCGCCGCGCTCCGCTTCCCTACCGATACCGGGTGGAGGATGGCCGCAACTGGCACGTGATGGGCCTCAACGACTTTCACTGGATGGCGCTGGGATACGGGCTTCGGATGGATGCGCTCGGGCGAAGCCGCCGCAAGCTGAGAGCGCGCGTCTTCGCCCCCCTGCTCTATCCGTTCATCGCCGCGCGATCGTGGCTGCTGTACGGGCGCGGAGATTCCGACCCCGAGCAGGCCAGGCTCAATCGCGAACTGTTTCGCTTCATGATCAGCCCGAGCCTGCTGATGGACGAAAACATCATCATGCGGTTCGTAAAGGTTCCGTCCGCCCGGACGGCTGATGCCTCGGTATCGACTTGACGCTCTCGATCATCATCGCAACCCATGACCGGCGTGATTCGCTGATCCGCCTGCTTGCAAGCCTCGCCTCCCAGCTCAAGGCCGGCCGCGACGAACTCGTCATCGCGGAGAACGGAACCTCGACACCAGTTGACCTCGGCCCGGAGGCGCCCCCTCTCAGGCACTTTCACGATTCGCGCGCCGGCAAATGCAGAATCCAGAATCGAGCAATCGCGGATTCGCGCGGCGAAATAGTTGTGATGCTGGACGATGATCTCGTTGCCGGGCCTTCGTACCTCGATGCCGTCGAGCGCTTCTTCACCGAGCATCAGGAGTTTGCCGCGATGGCAGGGAGAATCGTGCCGGCCGAGGATCCGCGCGCGCGCGCCGGCCGCAACTGGGTCTATCTCGATCTGCCCATCATGGACCGCGGCGACGAAGTCATTGAAGTTCCCGGCGTTCTCGGCGCGAACATGGCCTTCCGCCGGTCGGCCCTCGAGAAAGCAGGCCCCTTCGATGAAAGGCTGGGGCCCGGCGCGGCCGGCCACGAAGAAGAGACCGAGATGTCGCAAAGGCTGCGGCGTTTGGGTTTCAGGATCGGCTATGCTCCGAACGCGGTCGTCTATCACGAGGTCGATCCCTCGCGCGCCGTGCGCGAGCGCTTTTTGCGCATCTCCCGCGAACGCGGCCGCTGCAGGATGCTGCATGAGCGGCACTCGGCGCTCGAAGTGATCATCAAAAACCTCGTGGCCTGGAGCAGGCTGAAAATAGCTAATGCCCTGGGCATGAGCCCCGAAAGAATCGCGCGGGAGGAACGGCGGCTCGCGGTGGCGCAGGGAATGTTCGATGGGCTCGGGCAGACGGGACGGCCCTGATGGCTCCGAGCCTCATCGCGGCGCTCATTTCAAAGACTCGAGCAAGCGGTTCAGTTCGCGTGCGTGCCGCTCCCATGTGAACTCGACAGCGGCCGCCCGCGCCGCCGCGCTCAATTCCTCCCGGCGTTGAAGTATCGCATCGAGCTTGCTTGCCAGTTCCGAGGGATCCTCGGGCCTTTCCACGACGAATTCGCGCATCGCGGAAGGCAGTATTTCCGCGACACCGCACTGTGAACTGACGAGCACCGGAATCCCGCAGGCCATCGCCTCCAGCGCGACGTTGCCGAATGGTTCGAACAGCGAAGGCAGCGCGAGCGCATCCGCGGCGTTGAAGAATCGCTCGATCGCAGGCCGGCTGCCCGCGAAGATCACCCGCGATCCCACGCCGCGCGCATCCGCACGCCGCCGAAAAGCATCGACGGCTCGATCGTTGCCCACCACGAGCAGGTACCGGTCGCTTTTGAGCATTGCGAACGCCTCGATGAGGAATCCGAGCCCTTTTCGCGCAAAGCCGTGGCCGACGAATGTAACCATCGCGGCGGACTCGGGAATTCCGAACTCCCTGCGCACGTGCGACCGCGTCTCCGCCATGTCGGGCCGGAAACGCTCCAGATCGACCCCGTTGTAGATGGTGGTAACGAGCGATGGAGCCAATTCAAACCGCGCGATCAAATCGCGCCGCACGAACTGCGAAACCGCGATTGCTCCCTTGAGCCTCGGCGATGTGAACCCTCGGCGTTCGATGATGACCTGGGCGCGATGGTACGGCGCCGCGCTCATAGCCATGGCACCGACCGCTCCGCGCCATCTGCGCGCTGCCCGCAGATAACTCGCATGGGCGCTTCCGCCGGAACGCAGCACGTCGGCATTGGCGACCCTTGCGAAGCTCAAGACGAGGTCAGTTCCGTCGCGCCGCGCCATCGATGCGCCGGCATAGGCGAACCTGATGAACGCGAGAGTCTTGGGAAGCTTCGTGGAGCCTACGCGGTGCAGCTCAAGTCCCGGCAACGACCCGCGTATCTCATCCGCGTACACGTTCACGGAGTGGCCGCCGGCGCGCAGGCAATCGATCGTGACCATCAGGTCGCGCTCGGTGCCTCCTCCCGATGGGTCAAAGCGGCGCGCGAGCAGGGCTACGCGCATCGTTCACCTGCCCCCGCCAGCCGGATGGAGGCATCGTGCGGCAAACCGGTTGCTGTGCTATTTTTTCGCCGGGGTTGTGAGGTGCGGAGATGATCGAGATTCAATGCACTAGTTGCCATACTCGCTATCGTATCGACGAGCGCGTGCTGCCCGATGAGACGCCTACGTTCAAGTGCTCGCGATGCGGTCATGTGTTCAATGCGGAGCCGATGCCGGCACGCCCGCGCAAGCCGGCTTCCGCGCGCTCCGAGCGGCCCCGCGTTCCGGAAGCTCCCTCCCCGTCGCCATCATCAGGTCCATCTGAAAAGCCGCAGGCCGCACCTTCAGAACCCGCGCCCGCGCCGGAGGCAGGGGAGCAGGAGGAGCAGCAGGAAGACAATCCCCTCGATCGCACCTTCTCTCGCGAACGCCCCGAAGACATCGACGCGGGCGAAAACCTGTCATTTGATTTCGCAAGCGAACCGCCCGCGGGCGAGATTGACGCGGACAGCATTCCGGATCAACAGGCCCCCTCCGACGACCATTGGGAAGTCGGCGACCCGCCCGACGATGCCGCTGTCAGGGTTGCGCCGACGATGGGCTCGGGACCGCTCGAGGAGCCTGAGCCTCCCGCCACGGATCCCTCGCCCGTGGCCGCGCAACCCAAACCTGTGCGGCGCGTGGCCAAGGCCGCCGAGTTTCGGGAGCCGGTGTTTGCAGCCTCCGCCGGCAGCGGCGAGGAACCGCGCCGCGCTCCCTCCGGCAGGCTCGGAATACCGGAGGACGTAGCGGAGTTTGCGTCGCGCAAGCCCGCGCACTCCGCCGGATTCTTCCTCGGGATGTTTGCGGGAATTGCCGCGTTGTTCGCGGTGGTGAGCCTGGTCGTGCACATGGAACCGGCACCGGTGGCAAGGATCCTTGGTGAGACGCCGCGAATCGGCGCAAACTTCCAGCGTCCGCTCGTACCGGCGATGCTGGTGGCGCTTCACGACGTGCGCGCCGATTACGAGAAAATCAAGGGCGGACAGACCGCCCTGCTCATCAGCGGCACGGCAGAGAACGTCGGCAGCGAGCCGCTTCACGCGGTGCTGCTGGCCGTTGACCTCCTCGACGAAAGCGGAAGACAAATCGCCAGCAACGCCGCGTTTTGCGGCAATGGACTTACGCCCCGGATGGTTGGAGAAATGACGCCGCGCGAGATCGAGTTCCTGCAGAGGCTCGACCCGCAGAAGAATTTCACGGTCGAGCCCGCCCACAGCGCCCCCTTTCTTCTGGTGTTCATCGATCCGCCCCGCAAAGTGGCGAACCTCCGAATCCAGGTGGCCAAGGCGGTCGCGGCTCAGAACCCGGCCGCATCTCGCTCCTGAAGGATCACTCCTGCTCGCGAGCGATCATCTCGGCGTATTCGTCGCTGTCCATCAGGTCGTCCAGATCGCTCAGGTCGTTCATCCTGACCTTGATGAGCCAGCCGTCGCCGTAGGGATCCTCGTTCACCACCTCGGGGGATTCGGGCAGATCCTCGTTGACCTCGATGACGGTTCCGCTGACCGGGGCGTAGATGTCCGAGACGGCCTTCACGGATTCGATGACGCCGAACGGATCATCCTTGCTGACCTTTTCGCCAACCGCCGGAAGCTCAATATAGACGATCTCGCCGAGTTGCCCCTGCGCGTGATCGGTGATGCCGATAGTGGCGACCGAATCCTCGGTCGTGACCCATTCGTGTTCCTTCGAATACTTGAGCCCCTGTGGGATCTCCATGACTCCTCCCCGGATCTCACTCGCATCCCGCATCGCGGTAAGCGATCACTTTCATGCTCATCAAGCGCGGTGGCAATCGTCTTGTCAAGTTCCTGAAAGCGCATCCGCGAATGTATGATTCTCTTGACTGAAACACGGTGATAACGCTCACGGCGCTGCACGTGTTCCATGACTCTTGAAACCGACAAATTCTTCTCAGGATATGATTCCAGCAACCTAAAGCCGGCACCACAACCCGCGGAGAGGATCGAATGCTTATTGGAGTTCCGACCGAAGTCAAACCCGACGAACGCCGCGTCTCGATGACGCCTGCCGGAGCCGCCGCTTTCCGAATGCACGGCCATCGCGTCGTCGTGCAAAGCGGCGCCGGCGCCGGAAGCGGTTTCAGCGACCGCGAGTACCGCGAAGCAGGCGCGTCAATCGTGCGCTCGGCCGCCGAGGTATGGAACCGCGCCGACATGGTGCTCAAAGTCAAGGAACCCCAGCCCGCCGAGTTCCGCTTCCTGCGCCCCGGCCTGATTCTCTTCACGTATCTTCATCTCGCTCCCGACAAGCGCCTCGCGCGCGAACTCATGAAGCGGCGCGTGAGCGCAGTCGGATACGAAACGATTCAGCTCGAGGATGGAAGCCTGCCGCTGCTTGCGCCGATGAGCGAAGTCGCCGGTCGCCTCGCCATCCAGGCCGGCTCGTGGTGTCTGCAAGCCAGAAACGGCGGCCGTGGAGTGCTGCTGAGCGGCGCGCCCGGCGTCCGCCCCGGCAAAGTCGTGGTCGTCGGCGGCGGCATCGCAGGATTGAACGCCTGCCGCGTGGCCGCGGGAATCGGCGCCGACGTCACAATCCTCGACGTGAATCCGTCGCGCCTCAGGTACCTGAGCGACCTGCTTGGCGGACACGCGACGACGGTAATGTCCAACCGGGCGACACTTGAAGAAGAGGTCAGGCAGGCCGATCTCGTGATCGGCACCGTCCTGGTTCCCGGCGCGCGCACTCCCCGGCTTCTGTCTGCGGCACTGGTGGCCAGGATGAAACCAGGCGCGGCCATCGTCGACCTTTCGATCGATCAGGGGGGCATCTCGGAAACCTCGCGTCCTACCACTCACGCCAAACCCACATTCGTCAGAAGCGGCGTCGTACATTATTGCGTGACGAATATGCCGGCGATGGTGCCGCACACGTCGACCTACGCCCTAACCAACGCGACGCTGTCCTATGCGCTGGAGATTGCGGACAAGGGCCTGCTCGAGGCGGGCCGAGACAATCGCGCTATCGGCCTCGGATTGAATACTCACGACGGCAACGTCGTACATCCGGCGGTCGCGGAGTCGCTTCGGGTCAAACCCCACTCGCCCTGGGAATAGGCGCCAGGAAAAGCGATCACTCGCCGAAGGAGGTGCGAGCGCCGCGGCGGATGACGTTGAGCAACGCGCGCAGGAAACATCGCGCCCGGACGAACCTTTCGAAGCTCCGGTTGCGCGGGCACGGAAATCGCGCCGCGCGCAACGATCTTCACGATTTCTCGGACCGCCGCCGGTTCCGCGCGGCGCGCGGTTCTGTCAAGCGAACGAAAGCGAACCGTCAGGTTCAAATCGACTGCGAACACGGCCGGATACGCTATTCCGCCCATTTCGCGGCGATTGAGCAGCCCCCATTTCGTCACCACCTCGCGCCGGGTGTCGCACAGAACCGCGAAGGAAAGTCCCAGCCCTTCCTTCATCGGCGCGGCCCGCGACGGCGGATCGACCGAAATCGCAGCCAATTCGATGCCTGCATTTTTGAGTTCCGGGTAAAGCTGCCGATACTCCGTCAATTGGCGGAGGCAGAAAGGTCACCAGTGGCCGCGGTAAAAGTCGAGCACGCACCAGCCCGATGCGACGTGCGACGACAACTCCCATGCGACTGCGCTGCTGTCGAGGAGCGTGAAATTCTCAACTCTTTCGCCAACGGATGGAGCCTGATTCGCGCTCATGATCCGAGGCAGGGGATGGGCGTGCCAACGCGTTCAGTAGAGACCCGACTTGCCCATCGCCTGATTGTACCGCTGTTGCCCCGATTTGAGCTGTCCGTATGTGCCGGTTTCGAAATGCTTGGAGTCGGCGATGAAGGTCAGATGGCGATGGAGATCGGCGACCGATTGCTCCACTCCCACCTGCGCCACCTCCTGCGCATGCACCCATCGTCCCGGCTTCTGAACGAAGTTGACGAGGTTGACAAGGCTTTGCGAGAACGCCTTTTGAGTTTTCGCAAACTTTGAGGTCCACACGACCTGCTTCGACTTCATGTCGAGGAACTTGAGCGAGAACGTCACTGCGGCCGGTTTCGCGCTGGAATCCTCGAGACCCGTACGTTCCTCGTAGCGTTCGACCGTTCCGTAAAGTACGCCGTCCGCCGAAACCATCCTGCCGAGCGCGTAGGCGTTGGTGTCCATGTCCGCCACGGTCAGAGGCGGAAGATTCTGCAGAGCCTGGCTGACATCATCCTGCGGAACCACCTGCCATCCGCCGGCGAGCGATGCCTGGCTGTACAATTCGGCTGTAATCGCGTCGGCGCCGCCGGGAGCGAGATCGGCTCCGTCCTTCGACGGGTCGTTCACCAGCGGCATCACCGCGATCCTGTCAACGGTAAGCTGCTTCATCGTGGGCGACGCCTGGGTCTTCACGTCCTTGGGCGTCAACGCAGCGATTTCGTCTTTCGCGCTGTCGTATGCGTTGCCCATGAAGGCCGTGCATCCCCCGAACACGACCGCCATCAGCAACGCGAGGACCGCCGACGGGTTCCGTTCAAGCGTCATATCGTCACCTTGATCGCCAGCTCCTTGAGCTGGCGGGGATCGACTTCAGAAGGCGCGCCGCTCATCGGGTCAACCGCCTTTCCGGTCTTGGGGAAGGCAAGCACGTCACGAAGCGAATCCGTCCCGCACAGCATCATGCATAGCCGATCGACGCCGAAAGCGCACCCACCATGCGGCGGCGCTCCATAGGTGAGCGCCTCGATCAGAAACCCGAATCGATCGATCGCCTCCTCGCGGCTGAACCCGAGAAGCTGCAGGACCTTGAGTTGCAGCTCGCGGCTGTGGATGCGGATCGAGCCGCCGCCGAGTTCCTGCCCGTTCAGCACCATGTCGTAGGCAAGAGCGCGGGCTCTGAGCGGCTCCGACTCGAGCATCGCGATATCTTCCGGATGCGGGGCGGTGAACGGATGGTTGACGGAAACCATCCGTTTGTCCTCATCGCTGTATTCGAACAGCGGAAAGTCGACCACCCACAGGAATCTGAGTTCCCCGGTTTGATCGAGCCCAAACCGGGCGCCGAGCTGCAGACGGATGTCCCCCATCAGGGGGCGCACCTTGTCCGGCGCGCCCGCGACCATCATCAGCGTATCGCCCGCCTTGAGCGAAGCGGCCTCGGTTGCGCGCGCGCGTTCCGCGTCACTCAGGTATTTGGCGATCGGACCCTGCCATCCCGCTTCCGCGATCTTCACCCAGGCCAGGCCCATACCGTACCTTGCGCGAACCGATTCCGTGAGCTCATCGAGTTCCCGCCGGCTCAGTTGATGCTCGCCGGGGAGGTTGATCCCGTAGATTGACTCGCCTCTTGCCAGCACGTCGGCAAAGACTTTGAACGATGTCCCCGCGAAGGCGCCGGTCAGGTTGGTGAGTTCAAGGCCGAAGCGCATGTCGGGCTTGTCGATCCCGAACCGCTCCATTGCCTCGCGATACGGGATCCGGATGAAAGGCGGATTGACATCGACGCCAAGAACCCGCCGATATGCCGCCGCCACCATCCCCTCCGCGATCGACATGACATCATCGGGCCGCGGACAGGTCATCTCGAGATCGATCTGGCTGAACTCAGGTTGCCGGTTCGCGCGCAGATCTTCGTCCCTAAAGCATCGCGCGATCTGATAGTAACGGTCGAAGCCGCTGACCATCAGAAGCTGCTTGAGAAGCTGTGGCGACTGGGGCAGAGCGTAGAACCTGCCGGGATTGACGCGGCTCGGGACCAGGTAGTCGCGCGCGCCCTCTGGTGTCGATTTCCACAGGATCGGTGTTTCGATCTCGACGAAGCCGTTGTCGTCAAGAAATTCGCGCACCGCCTTCAAGGCCTGATGGCGCGCGCGCAGATTGCGCTGCATCGAGGGCCGGCGAAGATCGAGATAGCGGTACTTGAGGCGG
>Ga0070741_10014635_pt1 | contig 13524 bp, 9 predicted proteins | sample Coa_R1_4_FD_66440 | JGI IMG/M metagenome (GOLD analysis project Ga0070741, IMG submission 66440) | Surface soil microbial communities from Centralia Pennsylvania, which are recovering from an underground coalmine fire - Coalmine... | ecosystem: Environmental > Terrestrial > Soil > Unclassified ... | reverse complement strand
ATCCAAGGCGAGACCGGCACCGGCAAGGAACCGGCGGCCCGGGCCCTGCATGAGGAAAGCCCCCGCCGGGACGGGCCCTTTGTGGCGGTCGATTGCGGGGCGCTTCCGGAAAATCTTTTGGAATCCGAACTGTTCGGCCACGAGAAGGGCGCCTTCAGCGGGGCCGACCGGCGGAAGCCGGGGCAGTTCGAACTGGCTGGGGGCGGGACCCTTTTCCTCGACGAGATCGGGAACCTGTCCCTTTCGCTCCAGGCCAAGCTCCTGCGGGTATTGCAGGAACGCCAGGTAAGGCCGGTGGGGGCGGTCAAGGCCTTCCCGGTGGACGCGCGCATCATCGCGGCCACCAACACGCCGCTGGAGGGGGCGGCCAAATCCGGCCAATTCCGGCCCGATCTTTATTATCGGCTGGCCGAATGCACCCTCCATCTTCCTCCCCTGCGCAGCCATCCCGAGGACATTCCCCTCCTGGCCCAAAGGTTCCGCGAGGAAGCCTGCCGGGAATTCCAAAGGCCGGTGACGGCCCTTTCGGAGGAAGCTTCGGCCCTGTTGGTGGCCCATTCCTGGCCCGGCAATGTCCGGGAATTACGGAACGTCATCCGTCAGGCGGTGCTGCTGACGCCCGATTCGATCATCCATGGGGAACAGATCAAGGCCCTGTTGGGGGCTTCCGGGGGATTGGAGACGCCCGACCCCGTCGAGGTGTCGCTTCCTTCCGGCATGGCGCTCCGCCAAATGGTGGAGAATGTCACCGAGCATCTGGAAAAACAGGCCATCTCCAGCACCCTGCGTTCCACCCAGGGCAATAAAAGCCTGGCGGCCAAGGTTTTGGAGTTGGATTACAAAACCCTTCGACTGAAGATCAAAAAATACGGCCTCCAAGATCCCTGGGACTGATCCCTCGTGAAAATGTTAAGACCCATGATTTTGAATAAGAATTAAAAAGTTAGGGTCAATGGAAGTGTTTTCCCCTTCTCCCTTGAGGGGAGAAGGCTGGGATGAGGGTGGTTCAAACCGATGACACCCCTCACCCTATGCCGATTTTGGATATCCATCCGAAATGAATTCGGCATAATACCGACGACCTATATGGTTTTTAGTTTGTTGGTATACCCTCTCCCGCAAGGGAAGAGGGTCACATTGTTTGTTATGGCGATAGATCCTTCGAAATTTTTTTGAACTTGCCCTGAAACTTTCGGGCATGGGTGTTCGGGTGTCGATGCCCGAATTCCCCTTTTGTCATCCCGCCTATTTTCCAAAAGCCTTTTTTTTCATCCTCCCTCATTGGCATCCCGATTGCTTTTATGAAAAGTCCATCCCGCGAAGGGTCGATTTCAGGCCTTGGGATGGCGGTGGGGCGCGGGAGGATTTGTTGCCCGCTTGATTCCCCTACGAAGAAAACATTTCACCCGTTGTCCCGGCGGGGCTGACGCCTCTCCGGGACAACTTTACCTTTTAAAAGGAGATAGAGATGAAAAGTTACCTTCAAGTGGGCAGATGTTTTTTGGCTGTTCTGGCCATTCTATGGATGACAGGTTGTCAGCAAGCCAGCAATCCGGTTTCCAGCACCTCATCCCAGATGGGACCCAGCGGGGAAGGAACCGCCCCGGGTTCGACGGCCGCGCCGACACAGACCGCCGGGGTCAAATCCGACTCCTTGATCGGGGGCCTTTTGGGGCCGACCGTGAACTGTACGCAGACCTGTTCGTCGGCGACGGCGTCCTTGGGCGCGTCGGTGACCTATACCATCAATTTATCCGTCTCGGGCGGCGCGGCCACCAGCGCCCAGATCCAGGACGTCTTGCCCGCCGGGATGAGCTATGTGCAGGGCACGGCCTCGACGCTGGCCGGCGGCACCTTCACCTGTACGGGGTCGACCTTGACCTGGGTTTACAACACGGTCGGGCCCTGCAGTTGTGTCATGACCTACGTGGCGCAGGTGAACAACCTGGCGAGCCTGGCGGGTTCGACCCTGGCCAATACGGCGGTCATGACCTGCGCCAGCCTGAGCGCGGCCATCTCCAGCACGGTGAACTTGCTGGTGAACGCGATCCCGACCCTGACGCCGACGATCTGTATGTCGACGCCCACGCCGACCTTTACTTGCGTGCCTCCGACGCCCACATTCACTTGCGCGCCGCCCACGGCCACCTTCACCTTTACCCCGGTGCCCCCAACGGCGACCTTCACTTGTGTGCCGCCTACGGCCACTTTCACCAATACGCCGGTGCCTCCGACACCCACCTTCACTTTCACTTCGACCTATAGCTTTACGCCGACCAATACCAATACCCCGACGGACACCTATACACCGGTGCCGCCGACGAATACACCCACCTTTACTTTTACGGCCACCAATACCTTCACGTCGACGAACAGCTTTACGCCCGTCCCGCCGACGAACACTCCCACCTTCACCTCCACGCCGGCGCCGGTCGTAAACCTCTCGAAGACCGCCTCCGAGATCGTGGCCATGACCGGGGATGTGGTGACTTACACCCTCCATCTCAATGTCGCGGGCAGCGCGGCCAGCAACGTGAAGGTTACGGACGTCCTGCCCAGCGGTTGTGATTTCGTGCAGGGGTCCGAGTCGGACAGCTTGGGGGCGGCTTTCAGCGTCTCGGGCTCGACCCTGACCTGGATCATGTCCCAGGCCGGTCCTTGCAGCTGTTCCATGATCTATCAGGTCAAGGTGAACGGCCTGGCCGCGGTGGGGGCCGTGATGGCCAACACGGCGACCCTCGTCAGCTCCAGCCTTACCTCACCGGTGTCCTGCTTGTGCAACGTGACGATGGCCGCCACGCCCGTACCCACCTCGACGCCGATACCCATACCGACGGTGAGTATCAGCCAGACGGTATCTTCCGTGACCTGCGCCTTGGGCGGGGCGGTGACCTATACCATCCATCTGGCGATATCGGGCAGCGCGGCCGCTAACGCCACGATCCAGGATGTTTTGCCCGCCGGGATGACCTATGTGCAGGGAACGGCCACCACGCTGGCGGGCGGCACCTTCACCTGTACGGGATCGACCTTGACCTGGGTTTACAACTCGGTCGGACCCTGCAGTTGCACCATGACCTACGTGGCGCAGGTGAATAACGTGTTAGGGCTCGTCGGTTCGACCCTGACGAACACCGCGGTCATGAGCTGTCCTTGCATGACGGCCCCCCAGTCCGCCTCGGTTGGCGTTCAAATATTGGGGTCGCTCTTGGGAGGTTTAGGACTCTAAAATCCAGGATTTTTCCCCTTCGCGGGGAACCAAGCCGGGCCCTTCTTTGGGGGTCCGGCTTTTTTTTTGCGGGGACCAGACAATAAATAAACAAAAATCCCAAGCCCCGGCCATTAACACCAAGTTTTGTTTACCTATAAAGTCCCTCCTCTTATACTTGTCGAAATTATTTTTAGGAGAACCTTATGCGGATCCTCAGCCGAAAGATCCTTCCTTTCTTGATCCTCTCTTCATTTTTACTTACCTCCTGCGCTTCCTTCGAGACCCATGTCCCCGTCAGCAACAACAACGACGGCTCGAACAACGCCACTCCCGCCACGGGCTGGGAAGGGAACGTCACCGTCTGCAGTTTCCTGTGGGGGGCCATCCCCGGCGACCCCGCTATCGTGAATATGAAGACCGAATGCGGCGTCCATGACGTGAAGATCACCCGGGATTTCTGGCAGGGGCTTTGTTCCATCCTCACCCTGGGGGCGGTGAGCCCCATGACCGTGCAATGGAAACTGGGGTCGGCCCCTTCTCGGGAAGGCCCACCACTCTGATATAAGGAAGCGATCCATCATGGCCCTTTCCGATTTTTACAAGAATCAAGTCACTTCCTGGACCAACGCCCATTGGGTCTTCGTTCAGGCCATCCAAGGCATCTACGACCTCCACAACCATAATCCCTTTGACGCCAGCAAGACCTTGGACGACTACCTCTCCCAGGTGCCCGAAGTGCAGGGCCTGATCCAGAACTTGATGGACCAAAAGGCGCGCGCCCGGGCCTTGGGGGCCGGATGGTCCTTCTCGAAGGTCGGCGCCACCGACGGCTATCTTTTGAACCAGCAGTTCCTCAAGACCTGGTTCCCCTTAAGCCCGCAAAGCGTGGTGCCCGGAGTCGACCCCCAAAATCATTTTCTTTTTCAATGCGGCATGTCGGTGCATGACGTGCATATGGCCTTGGCGTCCCACGGCAAATCCCTCCCCGTTTCCGGGTCCAGCTGCGGCCAATCCCTCATCGGGGCCTTCACGACCGGCACCCACGGCTCCGCCTTCAACGGCGCGCCCGGGACGGGGGCGGTCCAGGACGCGGTGCGCGGGCTCCACCTGATCGTAAGCCCGGGCCGCCAGGTTTGGCTGGAACCCAAAAGCAAACCCGTGGTGAACGACGCCTTTCTCGCCAAGCTCCAGATCCAAAAAGCCGACCATATCCAGGATGACGACCTCTTCCACGCGGCCTTGAACGGCCTGGGCGGCTTCGGGGTGATCCATGGAACTTTATTGGAGGCGACCGACCTCTTTTACCTCGACGTTTATCGCTACCCCGCCAATTTTGATTCGCTGAAGAACGCCATCACCTCCTTCGACTTTACGGGAGTGGACCTGGGGGGCGCGGCGCCCAGCCAGCTTTACCACTTCGAGGTGATGAACAATATTTTTTGCAGTGATAAGAACAAGGCGGCGGTGGTGACCGTCATGACCAAGACCACGAAGACCCAACCGGCCATCACCATCCCCCTGTCCCCCGCGGGGGAGGAACTGGCCACCCTCTGGGCGAACATCACGGGCGCGGTGCCCGCTCTGGTGCCGGGGGTGGTGAACACCTTTTTCGCCAACAATTACCCGCCGCTCAACCATCTCATGGGCACCCTGGCCGACCAAAACCCCTTCATCACCAACGTGGGGCCGGGCTCGATCGTTTGCTCCATCGCCATGGACATGAAGGATTGCTACCAGGCCATGGCGATCTGCCGACAGCTCAACAATGCGAACATCCCCGTTTGGTACGAGTTCCGCTTCGTGCCCCAGGTCAGCGGGAGCCAAAAGGTATTGGCTTTCCAACGCTTTCCCCGCACCTGCGTTTTCGAGATCGCCGGGTTCGGTTCGGCGAATATCCTGAAATACATCAACGACTGCCTGGTGGAGATGGAGGCCCAGAAGATCGCCATGACCTTCCATTGGGGCAAGTACCTGCCCATCGACAAGGACCAGACCAAATACGGCTATCCCCAGGCCGACCTGCAGTTCAAGCTGACCCCCGCCAAATTGACGCAGATCTACCAGGACGGGGCCCGGGACAATGTGGCCGTCTGGAAGGCCCAAAGGCTGAAGCTTTTCGGGGGCGACAAGGACATGATGCGCTTTTTCGAGAACGAGCTGATGGACAAGCTCGGGCTTTCGGTGTGATCAAGGGAATTATCCACTGGGCAAGGCCATAAACAAACCAAGCCCGATTTTCCGTTTTTTTCCCCCTCTCCCTTGAGGGGAGAGGGCCCGGGTGAGGGTGGTTTTTATCGCTGACAATACCCCTCACCCTACCCTCTCCCGCAAGGGGCGAGGGTTTGTTTGCGGCTTTGCGAAGGGCATAGTTCGGTAATTAAAAGGAGGAAGACATGCCGACCGACCAGATCATCGGAATCAAGGATTTCAGCAGTGTGCTGGCCCAGATCGTCCTGGCGGCTTTCATCGTGGAAAGGGCGCTGGCCCTGGTGTTCGAGTGGGACGTCTGGCTGTTCCTGATGAAGAAGGTCCCCTGGCTGGCGGGCTCCAAGGAGGTCATCGCCTTTCTCACTTCCTATACCATCTGCCTGACGGCGAAATTCGACGCCTTGAGCATCCTATTCAAGACCGAATTCAGCGACGCGGGGCAGATCATCAGCGCCATGGTCATCGCGGGGGGGAGCAAAGGGGCCATCAAACTGATGCAGGATGTTTGGAAAATTAAGAATATCCCGAATGGCGGAAGCCCGCCCCTGTCCGCCCCCGCCGTTAATACTTCCGGGGCGCGCGAGGGCAGGCTTTAGCCCGATCCCGCGTGATGCAACCCGGCCGAACCATATCTCTTAAAGGAGTCCGCAATGCCCGATGACGCCAAGAAGCCCTCGCAGACCGATCTCTTCCATCCCTGGAAACCCAAGAAGGGGGACAAGTCCAAGAAGATAGAAGTGGGAGGAAGTGGACAGCCCAAGAACGACGATTGGGACCCGGACAGCCCCGATACCTCGACGGGCATGATCGTCATTTACGACGAAAACACCAACCACTTCAAGGTTTCCTGCGGAGGAGTGAATTTCGACATCAATTGGGACGATATGTTCCCGGCCCTGCCCCCCAGCGACGCTTTCGACATCCATTGCAACCCGGAGATCGACAAGGACAAGACCTTTACCAGCTATGAGGACGAGACGCGGGAGGTTTACATCATCCAAAACGCCTGCAGTCTGCTGGTCTATTGCAGCATCAAATACATCGAGGTTTCCAAGACCTACCATTGCGACCGGAGCCTGAAGAAGTGGGTGAAGCCCCATGAGACGAGAAGGGAAGGCGGCCTCGGCAAACTCAACGTCTTCACCTGCCCCTGCGGCGGGAAGTGACATTCATTCTTCGATGACCAAGGTGAACTTCGCGTCACCCGAAACGCTGTGAACGACCTTTAGCTTGTAGGGACCTCAATCCTCATCCACGGGGGCGGGCGGCAGTTCTCCCAGCGCCCGCTTGACCGCCAAGATCAATTCCTGGTTGGTGAAGGGCTTTTGAAGGAAGGCCGCGGTCTTGTTCCGCAGGTGCGTGCGGACCAGCCCGTCCTGGAGGGAGCCGGACATATAAAGCACTTTCAAATTGGAATTGATGTTCCGGAGGTACTCGGCGTATTCGCCGCCGGTCAAACCCGGCAGGTTGATATCGGCCAAAAGAAGGTCCACGATCCCGCCCTGCAGGCGGGCCATGCCGTTGGCGATCACCGAATCCTCGGCTTGGATCACCAGATAACCGTAGGTTTCCAACACCTTTTTTACGACCATTCGGAGGGCGGCGTCATCCTCCACGACGAGGACGGTCTTTGAGGTCACCATATCGATCCTTTGTCTGGACTTCCGGCTCAGCTTGCGGCCACATTCTACCCAAACCCGCCTTGGAATGCTTTTGCTCTGTAAACGCTATTTTTAAACGGAAATAAATGACCAAGCCGTTTTAAGGATTCCCGGAAACCCGTCCCTTTTCTCGATTCAATAAGGTATATCGAGGGACCCATTTTCCACCCTTCGGGGAGCCTTACGGTCCCCCTAAATGGGGTAGAATAAATGGTACTGATCCACGAAGAAATCCTTATTTAACCGCGAAACGTTTTGAGCGAATTTTCAACCTTTTGAATGGGCGGAACGAAATTGATGGCTCGGTTCGGAAAAATTTATCCAGTCTTTTGGGCCGTCCTTTTGGCTCTTGGACCCTCGGCTTACGCGGGGTCGGTGACCTTCACCGTCGATCCCACGCAAAACAACGTTCCGATCTCTCCTTATATATACGGCTCCAATAGTTCCATTCCGGGCGTCAAGAACACCTATTATCGGTCGGGCGGGAACCGGCTTTCGGCCTATAACTGGGAAACCAACTGGTCCAACGCGGGCAGTGATTACCTTTACGAGAACGATACCCTGATGGGCACCAAGGCCGACGGACCCGGCTGGGCTTTTACTTCTTTCCACACGCAGAACAAGACCAACGGCGCGGACTCGCTGGTGACCATTCCCATGGCGGGCTATGTTTCGGCCAACGGCGAACCGGCCGTGCAGGTGCCGGCCGCGGATTACATGACCGCCCCCGGGCTGACCGATCCCCACGGCAATTTTTTCCCGATCTCCTTCGTGAAGCCGGGATACCCCGGCTCCTACGCCGACCCCCCGAACCTGACCGATGGCGCCGTTTACGACGACGAGATGGTCAAATTCCTCGTCAATCATCTGGGCTCCTCCACCGCGGGCGGGATCAAGTTCTACGACTTGGACAACGAACCGGGCGCCTGGCCCAGCACCCACCAGGAGGTCCATAACTATCCGGTGAGCTATATCGAGGTGGCCAGCAAGGCCATCACGGTGGCCCAGCAGACGACCGCCATCGACCCCGGCGCCCAGATGCTGGGGCCCGTGGGTTACGGCTGGGGGGACTTCATCAATCTCTCGGGCGCCCCCGACCACGCCACCTACGACGCCACCTACAACAACGGCAATTGGATATCCTTCCTCAACTATTACTTGGCCACCATGCACGCGGCCTCGACCACCGCCGGACGGAGGCTTTTGCATTACCTGGACTCGCACGTTTACTCCGAAGGCACCGACGCGGCGGGGAACCGCATCAACAATGGCGACGTCAGCCAGGACGCGGCCACCACCCGCATGCAGCTGCCCCGGGAAATGTGGGACCCCACCTTCACCGAAAATAATTGGATCTCCTGCTGCGTGGCCTACGGGCCCATGACGCTCATCCCCCGGCTGCAGGCCGCCATCAACCAATATTATCCGGGCACCAACATCGCCTTCACCGAGTACGATTACGGCGGCGGCGGCGACATCTCGGGCGGTATCGCGCAGGCGGACTTTTTGGGAGTGTTGACCAAATACCCCAACATGCTGGCCTCCATTTGGGACGTGGGCGCGGGCGACCAGTACCTTACCTGCGCCTTCAACTTTTACCTCAATTACGACGGCGCGGGCACCCATTTCGGGGACACCTCGGTCCTGGCCAATTCCAGCAATGTCCCCGAGGCCACGGTCTACGCGGCCAAGGACAGCGCCCATCCCAACCACCTGAACGTGATCGTTTTGAACAAGGATTACACCTCCCCCAACACCGCCAGCGTGACCTTGAGTAATTTAGGGACCGCCGCCATTTCCTCCATCCGCGCCTTCCGGTTCGATTCCGCCATCTCGGTCATCACCGCCTCCACCGCCCCCGCTTTCACCGCCAACCGCTTCACCGATACCCTGCCTTTCCGCTCCGCCACCCTTTACGAGCTTACCCTTTCCCAAAGCTGCGTCACCTCCACCCCGACCGCCACTTCCACCTTCACCTCGACGGCCACCCCTTCTGCCACCTCCACTTCCACCTCGACGGGCACTTTGGCGACCGCCACCTCCACCCCCACCCGAACCGCCACTTCCACGGCCACGTCCAGTCCCACCGCAACGGTGGTTTGTACCAACCTTTTCAACAACTGCGACAGCTTGACCGCCAACGGCACCTGGTCGGGAAGCAACGCCACCCGGTCCATTTCCACCACCCCGGCCGACCTCACCCAGGGGACGGGATCCTTGCAGGTGGTGGTGGGCACCGGCGCCACTTGGAACGACCAAATGTTCAACTTGAACAACTTCGCCCCTTCCAATTGGACGGGGGTCAGCCAATTGATGCTGGATGTTTACGTTCCCGCAAGCCTCTTGGCGGGAACCACCTATAACAACCTTTACCTCTTTGCCAGTTCGTCGGCGGTGGGGGAGAACTCCATTTCGGCCGACGGGCCCTCCTTGGTGGCGGGGTGGAACAAGAACCTGACCTTCAACATCGATTTCACCCAGGGTTCCATCACGCCGGGGTCGGCCTTGATCGAATTGTTCTTCATCTTCAGCAGTTCGGGAACGAACACGGGGACGCTTTACGTGGACAATCTCCGCCTGGTGCAATCCTGCGCCCCGACCTCCACCCCGACGGGCGCGACCAGCACGCCCACTTCGTCGCCCACGAAAACCGCGACGGGCACCGCCACCAATTCCATCACCCTGACGCCGACCTTGACCCCGAGCCGGACGCCCACGGCGACGGCTACCTTTACAGCTTCCTTTACCCCGACCCTTTCACCCACGCCCAGCCCCAGCCGAACTCCCACCGCTTCTTCCACGAACAGCGCGACGCTCACGCCTTCCCGGACCGCCACTTCCTCGGCCACGCCCAGCCCCACCAATACTTTGGCCAATAGCCCGACCCCCTCCAACACACCGACCTCGACCCCGACCGCTTCTTCCACCGGCACTTCCACCAACACATCGACCCTTACCTTGACCTCCACACCGACCCTGACGCGGACCTTCACCCTTACCCCGACTTTTACCTTTAGCCCCACCTTTACGGCCACGGCGACCTTGACCAGCACCCCGACGATCACCTCGACCCCCACCGACAGCCCCACGGGAACCTTGAGCCCCTCCTTGACCTTCACGCCCTCGGCGACCTCCACGAATTCAGCCACCTCAACGGCCACGCCGACCTCCACCGCTTCTTCCACCGCGACCCGGACGGCCACCTCCTCCGGTACCGCGACCTTTACTTCTTCCTTTACCATGACCACCAGCTTCACTTTCACGGCCACTCCCACCAGCACCTTGTCCTCGACGGCGACGCTGACGCGCACTTCCACACCCACCGCCAGTTTCACTTCCAGCCCGACCTCCGTGAACACTTCGACCTTTACGGCGACCCTCACCCCGACCCATACCCCGGCCAATAGCGCGACCCCCACGAACAGTCCCACGAAGACCTCAACCCCGACGGCGATCCCGACCTTTACCTTCACGCCCACCTTTACGGCCGTTCCCGCGAGCCCGACCGCCTTGGTGACCGCGACACCCTCGCCGGTCCAAACGCCCGTGATCTTCCCCAATCCCTCGGACGGGGGACCCATCCAAGTCCTGCCGCCTTTCTATACGGGGCTTTCCAACGTTAGGATCCAGATCTTCACCACGGCTTTCCGAAAGGTGCAGGAGAGAGACTATCCGGGTCAGGCCTATGGGCCCCTAACCGTCACCCTCACGGACAACCGGGGGAACCCCCTGGCCAGCGGCCTCTATTACGTGGTCATCACCACGAGCCAAGGCCGTTCCATCGCCAAATTGCTGGTCATAAGATAAAACCCGCCTAAGGCTCTCCTTCCTCTCGTTTCTACAATGAAAAAGAGGCTATCGCCTTCACCTTGAATTTATTTGGCTTCCGGTCGCGGCCCGTGAGAAGATTGCGGCACCAAAGGAGACGCCATGACCGAAATACCCAGCGACCTGCGCATCGAGGCCTCCGAGCTCAATCTCATCGACCGATTCCGGCAGAGCCGCAACGCCTCCGTTCTCACCATCATGTTCACCGACATCCAAGGTTTTACCCGTCTTACCGAAGAGCGGGGGGACGCCTATTCCAACGAGGTCCGCCAAGCCCATGACGCCCTCCTGGTGCCCATCATCGAGCGGGACGGATCGGGCCGGGTGATCAAGCACATCGGCGACGCGGTCATGGCGGTCTTCTCCGAGCCCTCCACGGCGGTGGCCCGGTCCTTGGAGATCCAAGAAGCCCTCCGCGGATATAACGCCGCCCATTCGAGCGAGCCGCCCCTTTTGGTCCGCATCGGGCTCCACATGGGACAAGTAACGGTGGAAGACAAGATGAACATGGACGTCTTCGGACGTCATGTGAACCGGGCTTCCCGGGTGGAGGGACTGGCCGAGGGCGGGCAGGTTTTCCTGACTTACAGCGTGTTCGATTCCGCCAAGGGCTGGCTGGCGGGAAGGCCGAAGGAAGCGGGCTGGGTTTCCCACGGTCGTTATCAAGTGAAGGGCATCGACGAGCCGCTGGAGATCTTCGAGGTCTTCCGTCCCGGCGCCGTGAAGCCCAAGCGGCCCCAGGGCGGGAAGAAACAAACGAGCCTGCCCAAGTTCCTGCCCGCGGCCGCGCTGGTGCTGGCCGGGGCCTTGGCGGTCGTGGGATTCCTTTTTTTCCAGAAGACCACCGTGACCTTCGAGGACCTGGGCGTGCGCACCGACACCACGGACGTCATGCTGGACCACAAGACCCGGCTTCAATTCGAGGGCGCGCCGGACGATCATCTGCGCAAATGCCTCACCCCGATCGAGAAGGGGCCCCACTTGATCTATTACGACGTCAGCTATATCACGCGCTATTATTCCCCCATCACCGTCGTGCGGGGCGGGAACATCCTTCGCCCCAAATTCGAGTATTGCGGCATGCCGGGCTTGGAAGGGGACACCGGTTATGAGCCCAATGGCAAGAACGACCAGACCTTCACCAACTCGACCGACTATTCAACTTATGACGACGCCTTCGTCAAGCATGAACATAAGGCGGTCATCACCTTCAACCTGAAGTCCTCCAAGAAACCCGGCTCGAAGGTGGCCAAGAAGACCAAGATCCCCATGGACCTTTTGTGGAACCTGAATTGGACGGTCGAGTTGGACGGGAAGAAGATCTCCTCGGACCAATTGGAACTGGAGCATCGGACCACCGCGACCGACAACACCGAAGGCAAGAAGACCCTCTGGGAGGACGCCCGCCACCGCTATGTTCTTTCCTACCGGTTGTCCAACAGCTACGCCCATGCCGAGATCCAAGCGGAGTATTCGGAATATAAATGAAGTGAAAATATTGGCGCCGGTCTATTTGTAGGTCATTTGTATATAAGGGGGTTCTTATGAAAAAGTTTTCGGCTTATATGGTTTTGACCGTCCTGTTGGGACTGGGGTCCGCCTACGGCAATGAAAGCCACGAGATCTTCAACCGCGCTCCCGGGTTCACCGTTCCCGACGGAGCGATCGCCTATTTGGGAAGTTATTACAATCCGACCCTTATTTGGGACCAGGGTAACAGCAAAAAATATCTCAGGAGCGCCATGGGGACCCAAAATCCGCCCGCGGCGGCGGCGGTCTCGGAATTCCAAGCCGCCTTCGTGAAACAAGCCGCTCAGCTGAAAATCGACGCCGCGCCGGTTTCCGTTTCCGACGAAGACCGATTGTCGATCATCAAACACGCGCTTCATCCGGATAAATTCTCCCTCAAGCCCGGCTTCCTGGCCAAGTTGTGCGGGGACAAACCCTATGCCTTGGTCGGTTTGATCGATTATTACGGGACCTTCGCCTGCGAGGTGCGGATCCGGGAGACGAGCGACAAGGACCCGAAGGAAAAGATCGATTATTTCAGGATGCGGTCGATCCTGGAACGGGAGAACCATTCCCGCTACCGCAAAGTGGGCGCGGAAGAGTTGTTCCTCCTCTCCGCCAAGGACGGGAGCCTCCTTTGGCACGCCAACGGCGTGGAGCATATCGAGCACATCATCTTCAATTCCTTCTGGGATACCGCCGTCCGGTTGATGGAGCATCAATTGAAGGACCTGGAACAAGTCAAATAAAAGGGAAGGCTTTATTCTAGACATTTAAAAATTGAACGCCTGGGATAAACGAAATATCATGGTTTCAGGCATCACATCCAACAGGAGGCTTTATGAAACGGTTGAATCTTTTGGGGTTGGTATTGTTGATGGTCTCTTTCCTGGGGACGCAGGCTTGGGCCGACGGCACCGGCGCGGCCAGCGGAAAATTCATCGGCGGCATTGGATTGGGCGGGGCCCTGCCGGCGGACGGCTTCGGCAGCGACTATAGCGGAGGGGCCGGGATCGACGGCTATATCGGCTTCACGGTCAATAATAATTTGTCCCTCCTGCTCGCCATCGACAGTTTCATTTTCAATACGACCGACCCCAACGTCTA
>Ga0070741_10014634_pt1 | contig 13524 bp, 15 predicted proteins | sample Coa_R1_4_FD_66440 | JGI IMG/M metagenome (GOLD analysis project Ga0070741, IMG submission 66440) | Surface soil microbial communities from Centralia Pennsylvania, which are recovering from an underground coalmine fire - Coalmine... | ecosystem: Environmental > Terrestrial > Soil > Unclassified ... | reverse complement strand
CGCCAGTAAAAGGTGTCACAGTAGGTAAATGACTGAATTTCAATCTGACTGGTCAGATTTTATGCCATTCTCGTTGAAATAAGTCATTTAGTCGCATATTTGTCATGCATTGAGGAAGGATTTCTCATCCTTCAAGGACCAGAAAAATCCCTCGGGAGGCTCCTATGGCCAGACCCAGCCTGCGCGAAAAGCTCGCCAGCAGCGCGGTGGATACGCTGCACACACTCGGTTTCAAGGGTTGTTCGATTCAGGACATCACCGAGGCTGCCGGTGTGCCGAAAGGTTCGTTCTTCAATCATTTCGAGAACAAGGAAGACCTCGCGATCGACGCGTTGCGGCGTTATCTCGAAGGCGCGCGTCCGGACATGCTGTTCGACGAGAGCGTGCCGCCGCTGCAGCGGCTGAAAAATCATTTCGGCTTTTTGTCGGAACGCCTGCTCTCGCTAGGCTTTGAGCGCGGCTGCATGCTCGGGCTTTTCGCCGCAGAGATGGCCCGCGAATATCCGAAAATGCGTGAGGAGCTGCGCTCAGTCTTCGAGACCTGGTGCAACGGTGTCGAGCAGGTTTTGCGCGAGGCGCAGGCCAAAGGCGAGGTCGATCCCCGCCACGATCCGGCGGAGATGGCGCGTTTCCTGGTCAATGCCTGGGAGGGCGCGACCATCCGGCTCAGGATCGCGCGCGATCGCCAGCCCGTCGACGACTTCTTTAACGTCGCCTTCAAGGCGCTGCTAAAGTAATTGTGATCTCCCCCCGATTGACATTTTAAGCTGACCGGTCATATTCGCTACATTGCGTATCTGTAATGGAGCCGAGTGTTAATCCGCCCCGAAGTCAATCTGACTGGTCACCTTCGATTCGGGAAAACGGTATTTAAATACTCAGAGCCATTCAGAGGACGCGCTAACCGAGAGAGATGCACCATGTCGAAATCCTTCCTGAACACCAAGGTCCTGAGCCTCGTTGTCGGCGCCGTCGCGCTGGCTTCTGCAGCGTCTGTTGCCCCGGCCGCCGCCCAAGGCGTCCCCGCCGGCCTGCTCCGGCTGGATTCGTCTGTCGCCGCTTTGAATGCCGAGGCCAGCGCTGCTGACATCCAGCAGCCGAAGGTCCGCAACAGCTACGCCCACGTGCGCAAGCATCGCCACGTCGCGGCCCAGTAATCCCTGACGTCGAACCTCCCACTTTTCAAGCGCGATGGCTCCCCTCGCCATCGCGCTCTTTTTTTTGCGCTGACGAATTCTCATTGCGGAATGAGTTTCGTTTCACCTCTCCCAGCCTGCGCGGCAGGGCTATCGCAATTGGAGAGAACCTGACCCGAAGTCTTGCTGAGGCCATCCTTCGGGACGCCCGCCTTTGGGCGGGCCCCTCAGGATGAGGCCTTGCTTCGCGGCGAAATCTTTAGACCCTCATGGTGAGGAGCCCGCGCGCGCACCCGAGCAGGTCGAGCGCTTGCGAGACCGTAGCGAACGGTGCAGTTCGAAAAAGCGGGCGTTTTGGACGATGGTTCGCATCGCCAGGAGAACCATTGAGGCCGAACAGGCTCACATTCTTCGAAGAGCCATATGACGATCTCGCCGCCTGCGGGGCGAGGCAGCAGACTTCCATCGCGGCTTTAGTTAGTCCCTCAAACCACCGCCGGCTCGCGCCGACGGATTGGCGCAGCAGGCAGTTCGGCCAACAGCGGCTGCGCGAGATAAAGCACCTGATAGGCGAGCCCCTCGCGTCCGTCCGGCTCGTTCTCGGACAAAAGCACGCGGGTGAATGTCCATCGCTCGGTGTCGACACCGACAGCGGCTGCGACCGCGCCTGGCTGCCGCGCAGTATCGCTGACACGCTCGATCTCCGCGGCAATGGCTGAGGTCAGATCCGAATCGACGGGAATGTCGAACTCGTACTTGTGGGCGAAGCGCGCCTCGCGCCCGCTGCCCTTGCGCGCGTCGAGCACCACGCGCGTTTCAATCTGCGGACGTCCAAAGCTATCGGTGACCAGTTTGGTGCGGCCATCGGCCAGGAAGTTGCGGAAGCCTTCGTCGCTGCGCCAGAGATAGAGCGAAGAATATTCGCTTGCGATCGCACCGAAGCGCCCGCGCTCGCGCAGCAGGAACGCCTTGAAGTGAAGTTCGGGTACGGCGTCCCAGAGATGGCCGCGCGCCTGAGCGCGGCTGCGGATGAGTTCGATGTCGTAATTGGCGGGCAACCTGTGGGCATAATGAGCGATGATCATGAGGGTCTCCTTTTGCGATGGAGCATAGAAGCCCGCGCTGTCACGGCCGCCGGCCATCCACGTCTTTGCTGAACCAAAGATTCAAGACGTGGATGCCCGGGCATAGGCGAGCGGAAGCGACGCCGTTCTTCAAACGGCTATGCCCGGGCATGACGACTCCATCACTCCTTGTCGGCGACGTATTGCGCGATGCCGTGTCCGAACGACCAGTTCTCCGGCAAGACCTCGACGAGGTTGATGAAGACGTCCTCGGGGCGGACGCCGGGATTCTTCGACAGGTTCTGCACGATCGCGCGATAGAGCGCTTTCTTCTTGTCACGGCCGCGCGTGTTGCTGACGGTGAGCTGGATCAGCACCAGATCGTCGCTACGCGCGATGCCAAGATAGTCCTTGCTGTAACTGAAATTCGTCTCGTCGTGCTCGGAGATCACCATGAAGCGGTCATCCTTCGGCACCTCGAAGCTCGATTGCATGGCATCGTAAATGCCGTCGAGGATGGCTTTGCGATAAGCAACTGATTTGCCCTGGCGGATGGAAACGCGAACGAGCGGCATGTTGGCCTCCTCTGTGACGGGTGTTGTCTTTGCTTCGGCAACTGACATAGCGTCCCGCCAGCCATTGCGAAACCATATTAATTTCTATATCAATGATGTCGATTTTAAATGGATGACGGCGATGAAAACGCTCGATCTGGAAGCCGTACAAGCCTTTGTTCTGACAGCCGATTTCAAGAGCTTCACCCGCGCGGCTGAGGCCATGGACACGACGCAGTCGGCGGTCAGCCTGAAGATCAAGCGCCTGGAGGACGGGCTCGGCCGCAAGCTGCTGGAGCGAACCCCTCGGCTGGTGCGGCTATCGGCTGACGGCAACGCCTTCCTCGAGCCGGCGCGCAGTCTCATCGCCGCCCATCATGGCGCGATCGGCTCCTTCGGCGTCGAGCAGCGCAGGCTCATCGTCGGCATCAGTCATCACATTGTCGGCGGCGAATTGCCGATGCTGCTGAAACGCATGAACGACGCCGAGCCTTCGCTGGTGCTGGAGATGCGGGTCTCGACTTCGCGCGAGGTGCTGGAGGATTTCGAGCGCGGCGGGATCGATGCGGCGATCGTCTTGCGCCACGACAATCGCCGCAGGGATGGCGAGACCATTCTGGAAGAAGCGTTCGCGTGGATGGCCGCGCCTGATTTTCAGGTGCGAGCCGGCGAACCGTTGCGGCTGGCGACGCAGGCCGAGCCTTGCAGCGTGCGCAGCATGGCGCTCGACGCGTTGAAAGCGTCAGGCATTTCCTGGACCGAAGTCTTTGTCGGCGGCGGCATCGCGACCACGGGCGCTGCGGTCTCCGCCGGCCTTGCGGTCGCAGCGCTCGGCAAGCGCGTTGCGCCGCCGGGCGTTGTCGATGTCGGCGCGAAATTCGCCCTTCCGCCGCTGCCGTCACGCGACGTGGTGCTGCATTCCAGCATCAGCGATGTCAGGACGAAAAACTCGCTGAAGACGCTTGCGGCTGCGATCAGGGCGACGGCGGACTGAGGGTTGGCGTTGTGCGCGCCCAGCGCGCAGCCCAATCGTACTTGTTCCGTGGGCTGGCTAAACGCTGACGAGACTCTTCAACTTTCAGGAACAAAATTTCGAGTTGTGCGTAGCACCTAGTGGTTTGATTCTGACATTCGCCTGGCGAACGCGAGGCCGGGCGGGCGGCGAATGTCTCATCCACTCCACTAGCGCCTGATCTCTGGCGCCTGATCTCTCTCAAGAAGGGTTTATCGTCGTGGACGCCCGAACAGAGCGCGGCCGTGCCGAAGAACAGCCTCAGCACCCGAAGAGGCAACCGGACTCGCCGCCGGAACATCGCTCGGCAAGCGCACAAGGCAACGAGTCGCAGCCAAAGCCGTCGTTGCGCGACCGTTTGCGCGAGCACTGGATACTCTCGATCGCCGGCGCGTGCCTGCTCGTCATCGCCGTGGCCGGCGGGCTGATGTATTGGCTCGACACCCGCGACTATGAATGGACCGACGACGCCTTCGTCGCCGCGCGCAGCTTCTCGATTGCGCCGAAGGTTTCCGGTTACATCACCGACGTCCCCGTCACCGACAACCAGCACGTCAAGGCCGGCGACCTCCTCGCCAGGGTCGACGACCGCGACTACAGAAACGCGCTCGACCAGGCCAAGGCCCAGGTGGCTGTCGCAGAGGCCAATATCGACAATATCCAGGCACAACTCGACAGCCAGCAGGAGCAGATCAAGCAGGCCCAGGCGCAGCTCGACCAGGCCGAGGCGCAACTGAAGTTCGCGCAACAGGAGGAAGCACGCGCAAAGGATCTCGTCGACAAGGGCGCCGGCACCGTTCAGCGCGAGCAACAGACGCATTCGGATCTGAACGCACAGCAGGCCAACGAGGCGCGCACCAAGGCGGCGCTGATCGCAGCGCAACTCGGCGTCAAGACACTGAAGGCGCAACTCGAAAGCGCGCAGGCCTCGTTGCAGCAGGCGAAGGCGCAGCAGGACCAGGCCGAGCTCAATCTTCAGTACACGCGCGTCGAGGCTGCGCAGTCCGGCCGCGTGGTCAAACTGACCGGCGCGGTCGGAACGCTCGCGTCCGCAGGCCAGAGCCTGATGATGTTCGTGCCCGACGATATCTGGGTCGTTGCGAACTACAAGGAGACGCAGCTTGCCGAGATGCGGCCCGGGCAGAAGGTGGAATTCACCATCGATGCCTATCCGGATCGCAAGCTCGAAGGCCGCGTCGAGTCCGTGCAGCCGGGCTCCGGCACCGCGTATAGTCTCTTGCCGGCTGAGAACGCCACCGGCAATTATGTGAAAGTGGTGCAGCGTGTGCCGGTGAAGATCGTGGTCGATCACTGGCCCGCCGATCTTCCCATTGGGCCGGGCATGTCGGTCGTGCCCTGGACCAAGGTGCGATGACCGATACCACGCAAGGCCAGGCGGGCGGCTGGTCGCCGGAGCGCTCGGCGGCCGGCGGTCACAACCCCTATCTTATCGCCTTCGTCGTTTCGATTGCGACCTTCATGGAGGTGCTCGACACGACGATCGCCAATGTGGCGTTGCGCTATATCGCAGGCGGGCTTGCGGTCGGTCTCGACGAGAGCACCTATGTCATCACCAGCTATCTTGTCGCCAACGCGATCGTGCTGTCGATCTCGGGATGGCTGTCCACCGTCATCGGCCGCAAGCGGTTCTACATGATTTGCGTGGCGACCTTTACGCTGGCATCGCTACTGTGCGGCATTGCCTGGAATCTCGAATCGCTGGTGCTGTTTCGGATCCTGCAAGGTCTGGGCGGCGGCGGCATGGCGACCTCCGAGCAGGCGATCCTTGCCGATTCCTTTCCACCCGCAAAGCGCGGCCAGGCCTTCGCCATCTACGGCGTCGCCGTGGTGGTCGCTCCGGTGATCGGACCGACGCTCGGCGGCTGGATCGCCGACACCTATTCGTGGCACTGGGTCTTCCTGATCAATGTCCCGATGGGGCTCATCTCGCTCTTTTTGGTCGGCACGCTGGTCAACGAGCCGTCCACCGCCGAACAAGAGCGCGAGAGGCTCCTCGCGAAGGGACTGCGCGTCGATTACGTCGGCTTTGTCCTCATCGCAGTCGGACTGGGTTCGCTCGAATTCGTGCTCGACGAAGGCCAGCGCAACGACTGGTTCGGCTCGACCATGATCCTGAGCTTCGCGATCGTCTCGGCATTTTCCCTGATCGCGTTCGTGATCTGGGAACTTCTGCACGACGATCCCATCGTTGATGTCCGTCTGCTCGGGCAGCGGCAGTTCGGCGGGTGTTTCCTCGCGATGCTCGGCACCGGCGCAATCGTGATTGCAACGACGCAGATCCTGCCGCAGTTCTTGCAGGCCGAGATGGGCTACACCGCCTATCTGGCCGGCATGGTGTTATCCCCGGCGGGCCTTGTCACCATGGCGATGATGCCGGTCACGGGTTTTTTGATCGGAACGGTTCAACCCAAATATCTGATTGCAACCGGCGCTGCGATCGCGGGCCTGTCGATGTGGCATCTCACCGGCATCACCGGCGACGTTTCCTATGGCTACGCGGCGATGTCGCGCATCTATCTCGCCTTCGGCCTGCCGCTCCTGTTTCTGCCGATCACGACCGCCTCCTATGACGGAATCCCGCCGGAAAAAACCAATCAAGCCTCCGCATTGATCAATGTCGCACGCAATCTTGGCGGCTCGATGGGCGTCGCGCTGGCGCAAACCGTACTCGCACAGCGGCAGCAATTTCATCAGAGCCGGCTGATCGAGCACATCGCGCCATCCGCGCTCGGCTATCAGCAGACCATCGACCAAATGACGAAGTTCTTTCAGGCGCAGGGCTCGAACGCGGCCGACGCGGCAGCGCAGGCGACCGCCTGGGTCGGACAGACATTGCAGCATCAGGTCGACCTGCTCGCTTATATCGACGTGTTCTGGACGCTCGCGATGATCGGCGCGATCATGGTGCCGATCGCGCTGTCGCTGCGATCGATCGATTTGCAAGCACCTGCGCGCGGGCACTGACTGACGCGAAGCACTTCTATTTTCGGATTTCGGAATCAGAGTCGGCGCTTCCTCCGCGGCACGCTTGTTCAGCTTGATGAACGCGGATCACGTGTTGGAGAGCCTGACACGCGCATCACCTTATGACGCCAACATTCAGCGGGCATTCAGTTCAATTGCACGTTTATGCAACTGAGCGGATTCAATCACCGCGCAAGTGGCCAGTTGAACCGCTCGACGACTGAGGCTCACCCTTCCATCCCGCAGAGGAATTCATGAAAACATCTCCGTTCATCTTTGCCGCGATCGGCGCAATGGCGCTCGCGCTTCCCCTCGCCGGGTGCGCCACTTATGCAGCCGACGTCGAAGCACAGCTCTCAGTCCCCGCGGGGCCGGCGGGTGAATGTCCGCAAGGCTATTGGCTCGGCCGCGGCAGGCAGGCCTGCTGGATCAGACAGGTGCGGCCGGGTCCGTTTGGCGGGTGCCCGCAGGCCTATCATCTCGGGCCGCAAGGCGGCTGGTGCTGGGCGGATTACGTGGGCTAGCGCGTTTTCGAGCGACGTGGATACCGGTTCGCGTGAGCGCGGTTTTGATTCATCAAAGCCGAGCTCAAGCGGTTTGACCGTGACGGCGTATTGCTTTCGGAAATGATCCGGGCTTGCCAAAACCGCGCCCGTTAAGGCCCGAGCAGGCCATGTCGTCTCGCGCTTGGCATTGAACGTTCGGCGCGCTTCGCGTGACTATTTGAGGCCGCGACGGTTTTGGAACCATCAAGATCAGCCTGCGTTCCTCGCCAGCGCCATAACCGTCAGTTCGCCATGGCGGGGATGCAGACCTTCGCAATTTCGCTGTCGGTTTCGCGCCCCAACACCCGTCAGCCCACGGCAGCGATCATCGGCTCGCTGGACATCATGTTTGGGGAAATCGGTCGATAGCACTGACAAAGGAGATCGCCATGCCAAAGACCCAGATCGACAAGCCGGTCACGCAAATCACGATTATCGAGGCTGAACCGGACAAGCAGGCCGAAGCATTGTCGCTGATGGCGGAGCGTGCTCGCTTCATGCAGAGTCAACCGGGATTCATTTCGATCAGCCTGCATCGCAGTCTCGATGGCCGCCGCGTCGTAAACTACATTCAGTGGGAAAGCCGTGACCTGTTGCGCGCCGCGCACCAGTCGCCGGAATTTCGCAGGGCCTGGGGTCAGTTCGAACAGTTGACCGACGAAATAGACCCCCAACTCTACGAGGTCGCCGAAGTGCTGGGCCACACGCAACAACCCCGCGCTCGATGAGGCAAGAACGCAAGGCCCGCGCGGCGGCGCGCCTTGCCCTGATCGCAGTGTCGCTTGCGCTTGCACTCTTGCCGCAAAACGCCGGCGCTCAAGATCAGCAGGGGTCGGTTCTGACCTATCACGGCGACAACAGCCGAAGCGGCCGCTATGTCGTTCCGGGATTGACCTGGGAGAAAGCCGGATCGATCCAGCCAGATCGCACCTTCGATGCCCGCGTCGCCGGCGCGATGTATGCCCAGCCGCTGTACTGGCGCGCTCCTGGCGCGAACACGGCCACGTTGTTCGTGGCCACGGAAGACGACGCCGTCCAGGCTTTCGATGCGATGACGGGCAAGGAATTATGGAAACGCGTCGTCGGGCATCCCGTGCGCGCCTCGTCATTGCCCTGCGGAAACATCAATCCGCTTGGTATCACCGGCACGCCCGTGCTCGACCCATCGTCGGAAACCATCTATCTCGACGCCGCCGTGGAACGGGAGAACGGCCCGCGCCACCAGATCTTTGCATTATCGGCAAAGGACGGCAGCATCGTCCCGGGCTGGCCGATCGACGTTGCCGATGCGCTGCGACGGTCGGGGCGTGATTTCGATCCGCGCGTGCAGAACCAGCGCTCGCCACTCACGCTGGTGGATGGCATGCTTTATGTCGCCTTTGGGGGCCATTTCGGGGATTGCGGAAATTATCGTGGCTGGGTGATCGGAATTTCCACCCATGACCCGGGCAAGCTTGTCAGTTTCGAAACCCGGGCGCGCGGCGGTGGCAGTTGGTCACCTGGAGGGCCGAGCGTTGTCGGACACGACATCTACTTTGCGACCGGGAACACGTTCGGCGCGTCGAGCTGGAGCGATGGCGAAGCCATCTTCCGCGTCGGAGCCGACCTGCGCCGCAGCGACGACAAGAAAGATTATTTTGCGCCGTCGGATTGGAAAACACTGGATGCAGAGGATGCGGATCTCGGAGGCAGCAATCCGCTTCCGCTCACGGTTCCAGGTGCCGGCAGCGACGGTCGAGCCTTGATCATGGCGCTGGGTAAGGACGGCAAAGCCTATTTGCTTGACCGAGACAATCTCGGCGGCATTGGCGGTCAACTGGCCGCCGAAACAGTATCTCGCTCGTCTATCAGAACCTCGCCGGCCACCTTTCAAATCGACGATGCGGTGTTTGTGGCCTTCCAAGCGCCGGGAGCGCATTGCCCTCAAGGCGGCCAAGGTCATGACCTGACGGTGTTGAAGATCGCAGCAGGCTCGCCGCCGCGGATGACCACCGCCTGGTGCGGCGCGCTCCGCGGCCGCGGCTCTCCAATTGTGACCACCACCGACGGTCACTCCAACCCGATTGTGTGGATACTCGGCGCCGAAGGCGACGAACGGCTGCACGGATTCCGCGGCGATACGGGCGAACCGATTTTTGTCAGCGAGCCGTTGCGCGGTCTTCGACGTTTCCAAACCCCGATCGCGACGCAGGGCCGCCTCTATGTCGGCGCCGACGGGCGTGTTTATGCCTTTCAATTCTGACTATGATGCGAACACGAACCGAAGCGGCTGGCGCGAGCCAACTCACTTCTTTGAACGGAAATAGCGCAGGTCGGGCGGGGGCTGGTCCTTCTTGACCGGCATCAGCAGGCCGTCGGGGCTGATCATGTAGTCTTCCTTGCCGATGGTGACGTGGCGGTTGTCCTCGCCGCATTCGTTCGGAATCCAGACGGCATTGCGCTCGCGCCGGTAGGTCTTGGTCACCGTCCACGGGCGGGTGAGCGCGTGGTCTGACGTGGTGATCTCGTCATGGAGCAGATCCGGCTTCTCCTTGTCGAGGAAGATGCGCTCCTTGATGACGGTCTCGTTGTCCTCGTGCAGCGGCAGGCCGCTCCCTTCGAACGTGCGCGGGCCCTTCATGTAGCGGGTCTCGACCTCGAGCACGTTGAAGCGCCCGTCTCCCGCCTCGTCCACCCAGTGGCCGATCGAGTAACCCGCAAACGCGGGCTCGGGCTCGGCCGGCCAGTTGCGGCCGTCGGTATAGATGCGCCGCGGCAGGTTCTCGTCGAACAGGATGTAGGTGGTCTTCGGCAGGACGACGAACTCGATCGGATAGACCGCGTTCATCATCCGCGGCATCCCGTGTGGCAGGCACGAGGTGTGTTCGTTCAGTCCGTGGCCGCCGGCGGCGATGTCGGCAATGCTCGCCTCGAGCTTGGCCTGATATTCCGGCGTGAGCGGCGCCTCCTGGCCGCGACCGAGCGGCTTGGTCGGATCGAACTGGACGCCGCCGGTGCGAAACCACTGTCCGGTCCAGTCAGGATATTTTCCATTATCTTGTTTTCCGTCTTGCGCGCGCGCGCCTGACGTCGCTGATGTCAGCAAGGCCAAGAGCATAACGGACAGCGCAAGGGGCGCGATCAGATGCCGACGCGTCATCACGGAGTCTCCTCATAGCGTTTTCAAGCGAAGTGGGCACCGGTTCGCGTGAAGAAAACGCGTCAAAACAAAAATCTAGCGTTGGAGTTCGGACGAGTCCGGGAAGCCGATGCTGCGCTGTGATGCATCGAGCTCGCGCCCGTCGCGGAAGTTGATCTGGTTCGGCGCCCAGGCGCCGCCCGGCGCGCCGCTGCGCAAGGGCGCAATCCGCATCTTGAGCTCATCGCCTGCCTTGAGGGTCTTGCTGCTCCAGCCGGCCCGGACAAGAGCGGCCGGACTCTGGCCCTCGAGGCTCCAGGTCTCCGTTGAGCCATCATCCTTCTTGACCGCCAGATTGATGTAGGTGTGCGGATTGACGAATCTGAATTCCTGCACCACGCCTTCGAGATCGACCTGGTTGGCCCGGTCGAACATCGCGAAGGAATGATGAGCAAGCGCAGCACCGGCAGTCAGCGCCAGCGCGCCGGCCGCCGAAATCATGGCCAATCGTCGTCCCATTGGCGCCTCCCCGTTTCCCGCGGCGATTATTTTTTTATGCGACCCGCGAGAAGAGCATCTATTCTATCACACCCTCACAGGGCGTGCCACGGGCCGGCCGCATCGCGCATGGCCGCCCTGCGCGATGTGCCCGTCGTGCAACTTGCCTTCCTTCAATGGCGCTACTGGGCGCGCTCATCAATGATGGGGTTCGCCGTTCGCACCGCCTGCTCATAGCGCCTCAGTTGATCCTGCGAATGCTTCTGCATGACGCGCAGTTCCGCGGACGTCTTGTTCTTCAATTGAGCAAAGCCGGTCGACTGCAAGATGCCGTCATCAATCGCTGCGGCCTTCTCTTTGTGCGCAAGCATTGTCTCGATACGTTGCAGGGCGAGACGAAAACGCTCCGCTCCTTTGGTGGCGTGCTCCACATAGTGTTGCAGTCTTTCAGTGGACATCGCCCTGGCACTGCTTTCATCGCCTTCAACAAGTCGAAGCAAGTGCTCGTCAACGAAGTCGACGCACAAGTCGACGCATTCGCCGCAAATGTACACGGCCGGCCCAGCGACCAGCTTTTGCACCTCATGCTGGTTCTTGCCGCAGAACGAGCAATAGAGCAGTTTTTCCTGCGATGTTCGGGTTTGCGGGCTGGTGAGCGAACCGGGACGCGACTGGGCCGCGTCGATCCTGGCCGACAAGATATTCCAGTTGTCGTATCCGAACGCTTTGGCGATCAGTTCAAGCGATTCGCTGTGGGTCGTCTGGATGGCATTGGCCTTCAATGCATCGCGCAGGGAATGCGCCATGGCCTTCGCGTCGCGAAAATCGCGCATGAGAACACCTCTATCGACGAACGGAGGAAATCGGGGCCTGCCTTGCCGACCCGTCCGCCAATAGCGAGGGTGCGGTGAGAATTTGATACGTTCACCATCCCCAAGGGGGCGCAGGCGGCGGGTGTATCAGCCCTGCATCAAGTTTGGGAGCGAACCACTGTCATTGTCAATCCGCTTACACAGCGATGGCGTGCGTGGCTCTCAGACATGTGAATGCGAATCAAACCGCGCGTCGCCTCACCGCATCGCGCGCCTCTGTCAAGAATTGACGGATTCGATTCGCAGTGCATGCTCGCCGCATGTTGCGTCGTGCAGACATCAAATTCGCCCGGATGAGCAGCGGGCATCGCTGCCTGATCAGGGACCTCGGGCTGGTCAAGGGTGGCAAAGGACTGCGACACCACGAAGTGGTGCTCGAGCTGTCGTGGCGCGGCATCTTTCGACTTGCCGCCGCGCGGATCCGTGCCGCCCAGAGCGAGCAGGACTCTCTTCACGAAGCGGACGCCGCCGAACCCACTCCCTATCGCGAGAGCGCGTTCGAGACGACATGAAGGCGAAGTCCGGCGGCCATGATCTATGACGGCGACGATTCGCCGTCATCGAAATACCACGTAAAGCACATGATCTGGGCCGGGTCGCCGCCCGCAGCTTCAAGGCGCCTGAAATGTTCCGCGAATGCCCGGCGGCCTTCCGCGACAAAATCGAATGTCGACGCAAGGCGCGTGAAATCGGCGAGCGCCACAATTGCCGTCTGCTCGACACGCGCCTGCCATGGCAGCGACGCCGGCATCGCATCCATCGCGGCGAACCCGACTTGCACGGGGCATCGGGTACACCTTAAAGTCGTTTTTCGCTTGCGCCGTGAAAGTCGGCAAACGATGATGGACGGTGTCGCCTGATTGTGGCGCTTGTCGGGTTTTCAATTGAGGGGGAAATATGAGCGATATTTCAATCGGCGATGCACCCGCTTCAGGCGCACCTTTTCGAATTGGCGTCGTGCTGAGCAAGACGTTCGACCTCTTGACCGGGCATTTCGGAAAATTCGTGCTGTTGACGCTGGTCCCGATGATCCCGCTCCTCGTACTCGTCCTCCTCGCGCTCGGACGGCCCCCGGCCACCGCGGCATTCGGCGTCTTGGGCGCGATTACCGGCCTCCTGACTTTCTTTCTCAGCATTGTGGCTCAGGCGACGACGCTTTACGGGGCTTTCCAGGCGATGCGTCGGCAGCCCTTTACAATTGGGCAGTCCTTTCAGATCGGTCTCGGGCGTGCGGTGCCGGTCTTTGGCGTCGCTTTGCTGATCGGTTTGGCAGCAGGGTTGGCCAGCCTTCTCCTGCTCATTCCGGGGCTGATCGTCATGTGCATGTATTACGTGGCCATTCCAGTCTGCGTGATCGAACGCCCCGGGGTGATGGCTAGCGCAAGTCGCAGTGCTGCCTTGACGAAAGGATATCGCTGGTCGATCTTCGGTCTTCTCCTGCTCGTTTGGGTCATTGCCGCAGTCGTCGGTATCGTGCTCAGTCGACTGGGCGGCGGTGTCGTGGGCGCGCTCCTGCACTTCGCTTGGCAGATCGTATCGACCGCCTTTGGCGCCGTCCTCGTGGCCGTGGTCTACCACGACCTGCGCGTGGCCAAGGAAGGCATCGACATCGAAAGCCTGGCGAACGTCTTCGACTGATAGAAGCTCGGGCGACTATCGCAGGCTATTTTCGGCCGGAGGACTGGTCGGCCTTGTCGGACCGGTAGCGACCGAACAGCTGCTCGCGCTCGAGATGTGCGC
>Ga0070741_10014633_pt1 | contig 13524 bp, 12 predicted proteins | sample Coa_R1_4_FD_66440 | JGI IMG/M metagenome (GOLD analysis project Ga0070741, IMG submission 66440) | Surface soil microbial communities from Centralia Pennsylvania, which are recovering from an underground coalmine fire - Coalmine... | ecosystem: Environmental > Terrestrial > Soil > Unclassified ... | reverse complement strand
TTCGCGTTGCGTAGTCAAAGTTCACCATGCCGATCGATTCAGCCAAGTTCTTCGACTCCATCCGCGTCAAGCCGCGGCAGACCGCGCGTCAGCAGGCGCAGACGCGCGAAACCGCGATCATGTGCGAATGGCCGGAGTGCAAGAACAAGGGGCCGCACCGTGCGCCGAAGGGCCGCGAGAATTCGCGCGAATACTGGCATTTCTGTCTCGATCACGTCCGTGAGTACAACCAGTCCTACAATTTCTTCTCCGGCATGAATGCGGAAGCGGTTGCGCGCTACCAGAAGGACGCGCTGACCGGCCATCGCCCGACCTGGAAGATGGGCGCCAATGGCAGCCCTGGCAAAGGCAAGGGCGCGAGCGATTTCGACGGCGCCGCCGATCCCTTCAGCATGTTCTCCGAACTGAATGGCCGCGGCCGCTGGCGGCCCGGTCCGGGCGCGGAAGCCAAGGCCGAGACCCGCAAGATCTTCAACGCCGAGCGCAAGGCGTTGCAGGTGATGGGGCTGGGCCCCGAAGCGAGGCTGGAAGACGTCAAGGTGAAGTACAAGGCACTGGTGAAGCAGCATCATCCCGACGCCAATGGCGGCGACCGCTCGACCGAGGACCGCCTGATCGAGATCATCAAGGCCTACAACTATCTGAAGACGGTGGTGCGCGCGTAGCTCAACCACGCTACGCGCCCCGTCGTTTACGCCGGAATCCTTCCCGCATAGTGCGAGCTCGGCCGGATCAGGCGTCCCGTGCGGCGCTGCTCCAGCGCGTGCGCGGTCCAGCCGGCGACGCGCGCCACCGCGAATATCGGCGTGAACGCCTGCCGCGGAATTTCCAGCGCATCGAGCAGGATCGCCGTATAGAACTCGACATTGGTCTCCAGCGGCCGGTTCGGGTTCTTCTTCCGCAGAGCTTCGCGGATGTATGTTTCCACCTCGCTCGCAAACGGTAGGTCGGCGCCGTCGGCCGACAGCCGCCCGATCGCGGCCTTCAGCACGTCGGCGCGAGGATCGCGCACGCGGTAGACCCGATGGCCAAAGCCCATTAGCCGTTCGCCGCGCGAAAGCGCATCGTCGACCCAGGGCTTGATCCGCTCGCGCGAGCCGATCGCATCCAGCATTTCCAGCACCGGCTCGGGCGCGCCGCCGTGCAGCGGCCCCGTCAGTGCGCAATAGCCGCCGGTGACCGCCGCGAACAGATCGGCCTGGGTCGAAGCCACCACGCGCGTGGTGAAGGTCGAGGCGTTCATGCCGTGATCGCATACGGTGACGAAATAGGTGTCGAGCGCGGCGGCGTTGCGCGCCTCCGCCTCACGTCCGTGCAGCATCCTGAGCGTGTCGGCCGCATGCGAGAGCGTCGCATCGGGCGCGATCGGCTTGCCGCCTTTGGCCTGCTGCACCAGCGCGCCGACGATGACCGGACAGGCGCCGACGATGGTCGCTTCATGATCGAGCCCGCTCTCTGCTCGCAACCCGGCGATTGCCGCGCGAAAACCGTCGACGACCGACAAGCCGCGGGTTGCCGGAAGCAGGTCGGGCAGGCGCGCGAAGGCGCGCTCGCGCGCGGCGCCGAGGCTCGCGCGAACGTCGGCCTCGGTGAACGCCTTGCCGGTCGCGCCGCTCCACAGCCGCGCCGTCACGCTTTCGAAGCTCGCCTTGCCGGCGAGGTCGCCGACGCGCTCGCCGGCGATGATCAGCTCGCCGCGCTCGCCGTCGACATGACTCAATACCGTCTCGGCGGCCGGCACGCCATCGAGACCGATCTGGCTCTTGGTGAGGTGCAAGTTCATGACCGGATCTCCTTTCAGCCCGAGGGGCTGGTCTGGGTCAGGATTGAAAGATCGGTCGACTCGACAGATTGATCAATCTTGATTATATAAATCAATATGAAAAAATCCGAGGCGCTTTACCTGTCCGCCCGCGAGGCGTCGGCCGAGCTCGCAATCTCCCCGGCGACGCTCTACGCCTATGTCAGCCGCGGCCTGATCCGCTCCGAGCCGTCGCCGGATTCGCGCAGCCATCGCTACCGCGCCGAGGATATCCGCGGCCTGAAGGAGCGGCGGGTGCCATCGGTCGAGCCGCGCGGCTTCAAGAGTTTCGATCCGGATTTGCCGGTGATGGACTCGGCGATCGCGACCATCACCGAGGAAGGCGCGATCTATCGCGGGGTCAACTGCGTCGACCTCGCCGAGAAGGACACGCTCGAGCATTGCGCGACGCTGCTGTGGGACGTGACGGGCGTCGATCCGTTTGCGGCCGACAATTGTCCTGAGGTCTCCGACGAGATGCGCGCCATCGCCGAGGCCGCGCGCCGTGCCGCACCGATCGACCGCGCCATTGCAGTGCTGGCGCTCGCAACCAGCGCCGATCCCGGCGCGTTCACGCGTGCGCCTGAAGGCCGCGCGATGGTCGGCGCGCGCATCCTGCGCCTCTTGGTCGCTACCATGCTCAACACCACGCCGTCGGCGGAGCCGGTGCATTTGCAAATCGCAAAGGTGTGGGCGCCCGACAACAAGCACGCGCCCGACCTGATCCGCCGCGCGCTGGTGCTGCTCGCCGATCACGAGCTCAATGCCTCGACCTTCACGGTTCGCTGCGCGGCGTCGACCGGACTGAGCCTCTATGATGCGATCATCGCCGGCCTGGTGGCGCTGAAAGGGCCGAAGCACGGCGGCGCGGGTGTGCTGGCCTCGCAGCTGGTGAAAATGCTGATCGACCATGATCCCGAGCCTGTCATTCGCGAGCGCGTGGCGCTGGGCGAGCGTTTCGCCGGCTTCGGTCACGGCGTCTACAAGCGCGGCGATCCGCGCGCGATGTCGCTGCTGAACGCGCTTACCCGCGCGGGCGCTGCGCGAAAATTCACCAGGGAAGTGCCTGAGAGGATCGCGGAAGCCACCGGCGAGTTCGTCAATATCGACTACGCGCTCGCCGTCCTGGCGCATAGTTTGCGGCTTGCGCCCGGCAGCGAGCTCACGTTGTTTGCGATGGCCCGCACGGTGGGATGGGTCGCGCACGCCAGCGAGCAATTGCAGCACGGCAAGTTGATCCGCCCTCGCGCGCGCTATGTCGGTCCCGCGCCGGGGCGGGGCGCGGTGTCCTGAACTGGCTGTTATCGCAAGTCCTTGACCCGCTGCGGGGCGGGCTCGATCGCGCTGCCGCCGTGACGGCGGCGGATGGTCCACACCGCCAACGCGATAATGATCGCGCCGCCGATGATAACAGGCATCCAGTGATGCTTGGCGCTGCCCCCGGTATTGTTGAAAACGCCGAAGCGATCGAGCAGCGAGACGGCCATCACGCCGGGCAACACATGTGCCGGCGCCCACAGCAACACCGCGAGAAGGTTCACCGGATAGAAGCGAGACGGCGCCATGGCGAGCGCGCCGGCCGTGACCGGCACAAAGGCGCGGATCGGCGGGATGAAACGCGCGAAGAACACCGCCCAGATGCCCCAGCGCTGAAAGAAGGCTTCGCTCTGTGCCACGACGCGCGGGTAATTCGTCAGCGGCCAAGTCGAGAGGATTTCACGCTGCGAGCGATGGCCTGCCCAGAAGGCCGAGCCGTCGCCCGACAGCGCACCGGCGATCGCCGCGAGCAGCACCCATTGCAGCTTGAGCTCGCCGCTCGGCACCAGCGCGCTCAGCGCCAGAATGACCGTCGAGCCGGGGATTACGCTGCCGACGACCGGGACGGCCTCCAGCAAGGCTGCGAGAAAAAGCGTGAGATAGCCAAGCCAGGCGTTCGCCGACACAAAGGCAATCAATGGATCGATATAGGAGGCCACAAAATTCCCGCGCTGCTCGAATACCTGGTGCCGCCGATCTGAAGTCCCTGCACCACATGCCGCAAATTCATTTCAGGGACTTCAGATCGAAAGCGGCACCAGAATTATGGATTTGCTGGTGCCCGTGACTTTCCGAAGTTTCGTGAAAGTGTTCGCGGCGATTATCACGAAACTTCGGAAAGTGGGCACCAGCCATCATAACTATATGGATAAGTGGAAAGTGCCATGGGAACCGGTCGCGCGGCGCTGCCTAGGACGGAAAATCCACGTGATTCGCAGGGCAGCCTTCCAAAAACCGCGTCCCGTGCCTATCTCGATGAAATAACAGCGGAACTTTGATTGGGTGGCGGGCTTCTGCCGGCCCGTGCACTCTGCTAGGCTAACAACCAAGCCCTCATCCGCAGCCATGCCCCAAAATCTGGTTTCGGGAACGCCCGGGACCTCGGAGGATTGATGACGACCGCCGCGACCAATGCACAAGACGCCACCGGTTTGCCCGACATGAAGGTGTCGGTCCGCCAGGTGTTCGGGATCGACAGCGATCTCGAAGTGCCGGCCTATTCCGAAGTCGATCCGCACGTGCCGGAGGTCGATACCGACTATCGCTTCGACCGCGCCACCACGCTTGCGATCCTTGCGGGCTTTGCCAAGAACCGCCGCGTCATGGTCACCGGCTATCACGGCACCGGCAAGTCGACCCATATCGAGCAGGTCGCCGCGCGGCTGAACTGGCCCTGCGTGCGCGTCAATCTCGACAGCCACATCAGCCGTATCGATCTCGTCGGCAAGGACTCCATCGTCATCAAGGACGGCAAGCAGGTCACCGAATTCCGTGACGGCATCCTGCCGTGGGCGCTTCAGCACAACATCGCGCTGGTGTTCGACGAATATGATGCCGGCCGTCCCGACGTGATGTTCGTGATCCAGCGCGTACTGGAAGTCTCCGGCCGCCTGACGCTGCTCGACCAGAACAAGGTGATCAAGCCGCATCCGGCGTTCCGCCTGTTCTCGACCGCGAACACCGTCGGCCTCGGCGACACCTCGGGCCTCTATCACGGCACCCAGCAGATCAACCAGGGCCAGATGGACCGCTGGTCGATCGTCACCACGCTGAACTACCTCGCCCATGACGAGGAAGTCGAGATCGTGCTGGCGAAGGCGCATCACTACCGCACCCAGGAAGGCCGCGACATCGTCAACAAGATGGTGCGGCTCGCGGATCTCACGCGCAACGCGTTCTCGAACGGCGATCTGTCGACCGTGATGAGCCCGCGCACGGTGATCACCTGGGCGGAGAACGCCGAAATCTTCGGCGATATCGGCTTTGCCTTCCGCGTCACCTTCCTCAACAAGTGCGACGAGCTGGAGCGGCCGCTGGTGGCCGAGTTTTATCAGCGCTGCTTCAACGTGGAGCTCGCCGAATCCGCGGTTAATGTGGCGCTGAGCTAGCCCATGCCGAAAATCGCCGTCGAGCGCACCATTGGAAAGACCAAGAAGGCGGTGCTCGACGGATTGATCGCCTACAACACCGAGAAGATGGGGAAGCAGAAGTACAAGCGCCTTGCCGTCTCCTTGCGTGAGGGTCGCAAAACCGTCGGAGGAATCGTCGGAGAGGTCTGGACCACGGTCTTGTTCATTCAGCTGCTCTGGATCGAGCAGAAGCTGCGCGGCAAGGATCTCGGGACGAAGCTGATCGAGGCGATCGAGGACGAGGCGCGGCGCCTCGGAGCGACGCACTCCTACGTCGACACGATGAGCTTCCAGGCGCCGGGCTTCTATCGCGCCTGCGGCTACAGGGAGTTCGGTTCGATCGAGGGTTATCCTGATAACGTCACCCGTCACTGGTTCACCAAATCGCTATGAGCAGCACGTCGCTATGACGACTTCGAACAGCAAATTCCGGACCGGCGCCAAGGAAGCGCCAACCGAGCCGTTCAAGCGCGCGGTCACATCCTGCCTGCGGGCCATCGCCTGCTCGCCCGAGCTCGAAGTCTCCTTCGCCGCCGAGCGGCCTGGGCTCGCGCCGGGCAAGGCGCGGCTGCCCGAGCCGGCGCGCAAGATGACGCGGCGCGATGCGGCCATCGTGCGCGGCCATGCCGATTCCATCGCGCTCAAGCTCGCCTGTCATGATCCCAAGGTGCATCGCAAGCTGATGCCCGGCAATCCGCAGGCGCGTGGCGTGTTCGAGGCGGTCGAGCAGGCGCGGGTCGAGGCGATCGGCGCGCGTCGGATGTCGGGTGTCGCGAAGAACCTCACCGCGATGCTGGACGATCATTTCCATCGCGGCAAATATGACGAGATCACCGACCGCGCCGACGCGCCGTTGTCGGATGCGCTCGCCATGCTGGTGCGCGAGCGGCTGACCGGCATGGCCCCGCCCGCCGCCGCCAAGAAGATGGTCGACCTCTGGCGGCCGATCCTGGAAGACAAGATCGGCTCGCGGCTCGATCAGCTCGCCCGCGTCACCGAGGACCAGGCCAGATTCGGCGACATGATCCACGATCTGCTGTCGGCGCTTGATCTTGGCGACGAGCGCGACGCGGAAACCGACGAGAACGACGACGACGAGAACAATCCGGACGGCGACTCTGATCAGTCCGGCTCCGAGGGTACGCCCGATTCCGACGCCGCGCAGGAGATGAGCGCCGACCAGGCCGAGGCGAGTTCCGACGACATGTCCGAAAGCGCGATGGAAAGCGCGCAGGCCTCCACCAGCGACACGCTCGACGACGGCGAGCTCGGCGATGACGAGACGCCGGGCGAGGCGACGCGGCCGAATTCGCACGGGAAGAACGAGCCGCGCGGGCCGGAATATCACGCCTTCGCGCCGAAGTTCGACGAGGTGATCGCCGCCGAAGATCTCTGCGACCATGACGAGCTGGAGCGGTTGCGCTCCTACCTCGACAAGCAGCTCGCTCATCTGCAGGGCATCGTCGCCCGGCTCGCCAACCGATTGCAGCGCCGGCTGATGGCGCAGCAGAACCGCGCTTGGGAGTTCGACCTCGAAGAAGGCATCCTCGATCCGGCGCGGCTGTCGCGCGTGGTGACCGATCCCTATCACCCGCTGTCCTTCATGCACGAAAAGGAAGCGACCTTCCGCGATACGGTGGTGACGCTGCTGCTCGACAATTCCGGCTCGATGCGCGGACGCCCCATCACGGTGGCCGCGACCTGCGCCGACATCCTGGCGCGCACGCTGGAGCGTTGCGGCGTCAAGGTCGAGATCCTCGGCTTCACCACGCGGGCCTGGAAGGGCGGGCAATCGCGCGAGGCCTGGCTTGCCGCCGGCAAGCCGGCCAATCCCGGTCGCCTCAACGATCTCCGTCACATCATCTACAAGGCGGCGGACGCGCCCTGGCGTCGTGCGCGGAAAAACCTCGGCCTGATGATGCGCGAAGGCCTGCTGAAGGAAAACATCGACGGCGAGGCGCTGGACTGGGCGCACAAGCGCCTGCTCGGACGCCAGGAGCAGCGCAAGATCCTGATGATGATCTCGGACGGCGCGCCGGTCGACGATTCCACGCTGTCGGTCAATCCCGGCAATTATCTGGAGCGGCATTTGCGCCACATCATCGAGGAGATCGAGACCCGCTCGCCGGTCGAGCTGATCGCGATCGGCATCGGCCACGATGTGACGCGCTACTATCGCCGCGCAGTCACCATCGTGGACGCGGAGGAGCTCGGCGGCGCGATCACCGAAAAGCTTGCCGAACTCTTCACCGAAACCCACGGCGTGCCGCCCGCCGCGCGCAGCCAGCGCCGGCTGCATTCGTAAAACATGCGCGAAAGCCCGAGTCGTCGCCGCCTGCTCGTGACTGCGGCGGCGGGGCTTTCGTCGCTCGCCGCTTCGCGTTTCGCCCACGCGCAATCGGCGACGCAGCCGCCATCCAAGCGCGGCGCCGTCGACGAATATTCCGTCACCACGCCCGCTAAGATCGAGGTCAAGGCGCGCCCCATCGCCTCGTTCGACCCGCGCGACCGTTCGCATGTGCGCTTCGGCTCGCTGGAATACCGAAGCGGGCTCGTGCTGACGTCGGGCTTTCGCGGCTTCGGCGGCCTGTCCGGAATCAGGCTCGACCAAAAAGGCGAACGCTTCATCGCGATCTCCGACAAGGGGGGCTGGTTCACCGGCCGCATCCGCTACGAAGGGAAGGAAATGAAAGGCCTCGACGAGGTCGAGGCCGCGCCGATGCTCGGTCCCGACGGTCGGCCGATCACCGCGCGCGGCTGGTTCGATTCGGAGTCGATCGCGCTCGACGGCTCGCTGGTCTACATCGGGCTCGAACGCGTCAACCAGGTGCTGCGTTACGATTTCTCCAAAGGCTTTACGCGCTCGCGGAGTGAGGTGGTGCCGCTGCCGCCGCAGGCGAGGAAGCTGCCCTACAACAAGGGGCTGGAAGCGCTGGTGGTCGTGCCGAAGGGCCAGCCGCTCGCCGGCACCCTGATGGCGCTTTCCGAACGCGGGCTCGATGCGCAGGGCAACCTGATCGCGTTCCTGGTCGGCGGTCCCTCGCCCGGGCAATTTTCCGTCCGCCGCAGCGAGAATTTCGACATCAGCGATGCGGTGCTGCTGCCCGAAGGCGATCTGTTGATCCTGGAGCGCAAATTCTCCTGGCTCGGCGGCATCGGCATCCGCATTCGCCGCATTCCGCTCGGCACCGTCGCGCCCGGCGCTGTCGTCGATGGGCCATCGATCTTCAACGCCGATCTCGGCCAGGAGATCGACAATTTCGAGGGCATCGACGCCCACGTCACGCGTGAGGGCGAGACCGTGCTGACCCTGGTCTCCGACGACAATTTCTCCCTGATCCAGCGCACGCTCTTGCTGCAATTCACCCTTGTGGAATGAACTTGGCGACGCCCCGCGCGACCAAGAGGCATGCGCCGCGCCCTGATCCCGCTCGCCATCGCCTGTCTTGCGCTCGCGCCTGCGCGCGCCACCAGCGAATATCAGTACGGCCCGCAAGAATACGTCATCATCCGCGACGGGCTCGCGCCCAACAAGCAGCTCTCGCTCGCGACTCACGGCGGCGGCGAGCGCGGCGACGACGGCTTCCACGTCTGGCTGATGAGCGAGCCCGGCCATCGCCGGCGCGTGAAGCTGGACGGGATCGGCGACGACAACATCCTCGACACCGCCGCGGACGCCTTCCATGCCTTCTGGTCGCCCGATTCGCGCCGGGTCGGCGTCGCGCACCGCTCCAGCCGCCACGAGGTCGAGCTCGATCTGTTTTCGATCGACGGCCGCGGCGCCCACGCGATCAGGGGTCCGAACCTGTTCAAGGAAGTCACCAGCCGCGACGTCGCCGACGATGACGGGCTGCGCGCGCGCAATTCCATCGTCGAATGGCGCGCCGGCAACCGTTTCGTCGTCAGGGAATTTCTCGCCTTCGTCGCCGATGACGACCGCCTGATGAAACTGCTCGGCAAGTACGGCACCCTCGTCGAGAAGATGGACGGCGGCAGGCTCTACATCCAGTTCTTCGCCAACGCCGAATGCGAGCTGCTGCCGGGTAACCGCACCCGCGTCATCGATCTCACGCCGGGCAAGCCGGGCGATGCCGACGACTGGTGGCAAGGGAAAGATCAAGGCAAGAATCCGTCCTGACATCGGGCATCGCTGATATGCATCCCTGACAGGCCCACGGCGAGTGGTTACATTACGCCCATCCTGCCATCCTCTCCCTCCTTTCCCGGACTTCTCCCATGAGCTCCCTTTTCACGCCGATCGCCTTGCGCGGCTTGACCCTTGCCAACCGCATCTTGGTGTCGCCGATGTGCCAGTACTCGTCCGTCGACGGCTCGGCCACCGACTGGCATTTCACGCATATCAACAGCCTCGCGCTGTCGGGCGCGGCGATGTTCTGCATCGAGGCGACCCATGTCGAGGCCATCGGCCGCATCACCCATGGCTGCGCCGGCCTTTACAGCGACGCCAACGAGGCGGCGCTGAAGCCGATCCTCGCCTCGGTGCGCAAGCACTCCAAGGCGGCGGTGGCGATGCAGCTCGCCCATGCCGGCCGCAAGGGCTCCAGCGCGCGGCCCTGGGAGGGCGGCCAGCAGATCCCGCTCAGCGACGGCGGCTGGCAGGCGGTGGCGCCGTCGGCGCTCGCCCACAAGGAGGGCGAGGCCGCGCCCGCCGCGCTCGACGAGGCCGGCATCGCGCGCATCCGCGACGCCTTCGTCAACTCCGCCAAGCGCGCCGAGCGGCTCGGCATCGACGCGCTCGAGCTGCATGGCGCGCACGGCTATCTCATGCACCAATTCCTGTCGCCGATCTCCAACAGGCGCACCGACAGATATGGCGGCAGCCTCGAGAACCGCATGCGCTTTCCGCTCGAAGTCTATGACGCCGTGCGCGCGGTCTTTCCAAAGGACAAGCCGATCGGTGTGCGCGTCTCGTCGACCGACTGGGTCGATGGCGGCTGGGACCTCGCGCAAACCATCGAGTTCTGCAAGGCGCTGAAAGCGCGCGGCGTCGACTGGATCGATGCCTCCTCCGGCGGCGTGTCGCCGCTGCAGAAGATCGCGCTCGGGCCCGGCTACCAGGTGCCGTTCGCGCAGGCGATCCGCGAGGCGACCGGCGTCGCCACCATCGCGGTCGGCCTGATCACCGAGCCCAGGCAGGCCGAGGACATCGTCGCCTCGGGCAAGGCCGACATGGTCGCGCTGGCGCGCGGCATGCTCTACGACCCGCGCTGGGGCTGGCACGCTGCGGCCGAGCTGCACGGCGAGGTGGCGGCGCCGCCGCAATACTGGCGCTCGCAGCCCTCCAACCAGAAGGCGCTGTTCGGCGCCACCACATTCGGAGCGCGATGACGCGCGCCGTGCGGCCGGTATCGCGCCTATGGCCGGATCAAGCCGTTGTGATAGCTTGATGCCATCCTCTGTGGGATCGATCATATCGCCATCCCGCAAACGGGATAGGCTGAAGGTCGAAACGACCGGTGACAGCCCATGCGTTTCCGTGTCCGAAAAGCCGCCCACCTGTTCGAGCGCGTCGGCCTTGCGATGGCGGGCGCGTCCTGCGGGCTGTTCGTCTCCGCCCATGTCGGATCGAGCATCAGCCACCTGACCTCGCAGGGCTTCCTGCTGGTGATGATGGTCGCCGGCGCGATCGCCTTCTATCTCGGCATCGACACGCCGCAGCTGCCGCTTCATGACGACGACGATCCACGGATCGACGCGGCGGAATTCCTGTCCGCGCTCGGCACCTTCCTCGCCACGCTGACCGCGTTCGTCTCGGTCGGCATCATCATCCTGCGCGAGGAGCCGCACATCGCCTGGACCTGGGCGATCTTCGCCGGCTGGGTGTTCGGCATCGCGATGCAGATCGTCGCCGGCGCCAAGGCGAGGATGCGGAAGTGATCGCCTCACGCCGCTTGCTCCGCTTTCCCCTCTCCCCTTGCGGGAGAGGGTGCCGCGCGACTGCGCGGCGGGTGAGGGGTCTCTTCGTGAGAAAACATACCCCTCACCCGGCTCGCATCTGACGATGCTCGCCACCCTCTCCCACAAGGGGAGAGGGTAAGGCGACACCGTGCTCGTGGCGTTGCTTCAATTCGTCGCCTCTCATCGTCTCCAACTTCGCAGCCATGATTCCGCCGCAAGCGGGGCAGGTAGTTGAGCCACGCGCGCAACCAACGACGCGCGGACAACAGCGAGAGGAATACCCCATGGAACTCGGATATTTCGCGATGCCGTCGCATCCGCCGGAGTGCGGGCTGAAAGAAGGGCACGAATGGGATCTGCAGGTGCTGCGCTGGCTCGACGAACTCGGCTATCAGGAAGCCTGGATCGGCGAGCACCACACCGCGCCCTGGGAGCCGCATCCGGCGCCCGACCTGCTGGTCGTCGAAGGCTTCCGCCAGACCAGGAACCTGCGCATCGGTCCCGGCGGCTTCCTGCTGCCCTATCATCACCCGGCCGAGCTCGCCAATCGCGTGGCGATGCTCGATCACCTCTCCGAGGGCAGGCTCAACTTCGGCGTCGCCGCGTCGGGCCTGCCGAGCGACTGGGCGATGTTCAATGTCGACGGCATGAGCGGGCAGAACCGCGACATGACCCGCGAGGCGCTGGAGATCATCCTGAAACTCTGGTCCGATCCCGCGCCGTTCACCCACCAGGGCAAATACTGGACGGTGACCAAGCCCGACACCATGTTCGATTTCCTCAAACCGCACATCAAGCCGAAGCAATCGCCGCATCCGCCGATCGGCGTCGCTGGTCTCTCGAAGAACTCCGACACGCTGAAGCTCGCGGGCGAGCGCGGCTTCATCCCCATGAGCCTCAACCTCAACCCGGCCTATGTCGGCAGCCACTGGGATTCGGTGGAGGCGGGCGCGGCGAAGAGCGGGCGCAAGCCCGACCGGCGCGACTGGCGGCTGGTGCGCGAGGTGTTCGTTGCTGACACCGACGAGGAGGCGTGGAAGCTCTCGGTCGGCGACATGATGGGCCGCATGATGGCCGAGTATTTCCTGCCGCTGCTCGGCCATTTCGGCTTCAAGGACTATCTCAAGCACGCCCCCGAGGTGCCGGACAGCGACGTCAGCGTGGAGTATTGCGCCAGGCATAACTGGATCGTCGGCTCGCCCGCGACCGTCACCGACAAGATCGAACAGATCTGGCACGAGGTCGGCGGCTTCGGCGTGCTGCTGGTGTTCGGCTTCGACTACAAGCACAAGCCGCAAGCCTGGCAGCGCTCGCTGCACCTCTTGAAGCACGAGGTGATGCCGCGGCTGAAGCATCTCGATGCGGGCCTGGGGAAAGCCGCGTAGCTTCTCTGCTGCGCGACGTACTCTCTCTCCGCTTGCTCCCCTTCCCCTCTCCCCTTGTGGGAGAGGGTGCCTGAGATGCGAAGCATCGAAGGCGGGTGAGGGGTTCTTCGTGCGGTGACAAACCCCTCACCCGGTTTCTCGCTTCGCTCGAAACCACCCTCTCCCACAAGGGGAGAGGGTACAGCGTGCTCGCGGCGCGAGGCTTCGTTTCAGGACGTGTGCTACATTTACGGCATGCCCTTCCGCATTCTCCTCCTCGCTCTCCTCCTCTCGCTCGCCGCCGTGCCAGCGCGCGCGGCGCCCGAGACCGTGTATTTCACCTCCGCGGACGGTGCGACCGAGATCGTCGCCTATCTGTTCACGCCGTCCGGCCCTTCGCCGCATCCGGCGATCGTGATGCTGCACGGCCGCGGCGGGCCATATTCCGCCAACGACAATGCGGGCTGCACCCGCGTCGCGCGCGGCGTGTCCTCGCCCTGCAACGCCTCGACGCTGTCGAAGCGGCACATGATGTGGGGCGAGTTCTGGGCCGCGCGCGGCGTGCTCGCGATCCTGCCCGACAGCTTTGGCCCGCGCGGCAAGGCGCATGGCTTTCCGCGCTTCACCCATGACGATCCCGACCGCGACAGCGTCAACGAGAAGACGGTGCGGCCGCTCGATGCCGAGGGCGCGCTCGGCTTTCTCGGCGGCCGCGGCGACGTCGACGGCTCGCGCATCCTGGTGCAGGGCTGGTCGAACGGCGGCTCGACCGTGCTCAACGCGATGATCCGGCAGGGCACGCGCGGCGGCTTCCGCGCCGCGCTCGCCTTCTATCCGGGCTGCAGCCGCGAGGCGCTGCTGGAGGAGACGGTGCGATCGGCCGCGCCGCTCTTGATGTTCCTCGGCACCAATGACGAGGAGGTGTCGCCGCTGATCTGCCAGCACGTCGCCGAGCGCTCGATCGCCGCCGGCAGCAGCGTCAGCCTCACCGTCT
>Ga0070741_10014632_pt1 | contig 13526 bp, 14 predicted proteins | sample Coa_R1_4_FD_66440 | JGI IMG/M metagenome (GOLD analysis project Ga0070741, IMG submission 66440) | Surface soil microbial communities from Centralia Pennsylvania, which are recovering from an underground coalmine fire - Coalmine... | ecosystem: Environmental > Terrestrial > Soil > Unclassified ... | reverse complement strand
CCGAATGCCCGCTGGATTGGTTTCTGACCGATGCTGACAAACGGAACGCCACGCGTTTTGGCTTCCTCGATGAGCGAATCCAGATCGCGCACCCGGAACTGGAACTGCGGCGCGCCGGGGTCCTGAAAGTGATAGCGGACCGGCTGTATCGAAACGGGAAGCTTTCGGAACTCATAGAACTCGATGCGAATGGAGGTGCCGGGAACCAGCGCAGTGCTGACGCGATATTCGCCGCGGGTGAGTCCGATAAACTTGATTGCCTTGTCTTCGAATCCGGCCGGGGATTGAATTTTGAAGCCGAGAAGGTCCTCATAAAATCGGCGCGTGGCTGCAAGATCGGCAACGGTCACGCCGATGGCGGCGCCGGCGGACGGGGATTCGATCAGTTCCAGCAGGAATCCATCGGGATCGCGCGCGATCACTGCCCGTGTGGCGCCGAGCTTGACTGGCTGGCCGCCGAGACTCACGATTTCGCCACCGGCTTTCTTCAGTCGATCCACTGTCAGATCGAGATCGGGGACATTCAATATGAGCATGGTGGCGCCTGGGTCCCACAGGTGGGCTCGCTGGGCCCGGCCATCGATTCCGGTGAACTCCGCAAGCTCGTGACCGAAGTCGACGCCGGGGATACGCATGAAGACGTTGCGGAATTGAGAGCCGTGGGTGTTCGTCAGATCCCACACGAGTGGATCTCTGGATCCCTCTGCGCGCGGTCTGGGCTGTGCCACAACGCCGTTCGCTATGGCGGGTCCGAACGGCGAGTTCGCCATCTGCATATTTAGAACGGAGCGGTAGAAATCCCAACCGCGGTCGGCATCCGCGGTGGAGTGGATCCAGTTGTACAAGCCGGTCACAGCCGCCGGTTCGGCCTTGGCGGTGGTGGAAGCAAAACCGGGTGCTTGGCCCCGGGAGATGGCGGCGATCACCAAGGTCACTGCTATGAACGGAGCGATTCTCCGCAAAGCCGGCGCCAGGCGAGGAGTTTTCGTCACCTACTTTTTCGCGGGTAGCGGCTGCCAGAGTTCGATCTTGCGGCCGTCAGAATCGTAGATCCAAGCGAAGCGGCCATAGGACTCGTCCTGGCGTTTGGGATCGAGTTTGACGCCTTCTTGTTTCACGCGGTCGAGAAACGCATCCATGTCGTCCACGATGTAGTTGATCATGAATGGGGCATCGCCGGGCCCGAAATATTTCGTGTCAGCGGGGAAGACGCTCCAGACGGTCATGTGCTCCTTCTGGGGATAATCTTTCTCGCGCCAAGGCAGCAGGACGCCTTGACCACTGTCGGCGAACCCTAGATGTTGGGCGTACCAGGCGCGGGTTTGCGCCGGATTATCGGACTTGAAGAACAGGCCGCCGATTCCCAATATACGGCCGCGTTGCTCGGTTGGCATTTGTGGATTATACAAATTTCAATCGAAGACGTACACCCAGCTACTACCAGCGGCGCGGATCGCCGGATGTTCGTAGACTTTAAGGAGACACTATGCGTATCTTCGTGACCGGGGCAACGGGATTCATCGGTTCAGCGCTGGTTCGGGAGTTGATTCAGGCGGGATATCAGGTGCTGGGGCTCACACGCTCAGAGGCGAGCGCGGAGGGTCTTCGCAAGGCGGGGGCAGAGGCGTTGCACGGGAACATTGAGGACCTGGACAGTCTACGCAAAGGCGCGGCCGATTCGGACGGCGTGATTCACCTGGCGTTTAACCATGACTTCTCGAAGTTCGAGCAAAATGCCAGGGACGAACGCAATGCGATCGGGGCGCTGGGCGAGGCGCTGGCCGGTTCCAAGCGTCCTTTCCTCGTGACTTCGGGTACGGGCATGGCAGCCAATCTGGACGGGAAACCGTCGGCCGAGGACAGCCCGATCGCTTCGTGGAATCCGAGGGCTGCCCTGGAAGCGGTGGTCGGGGAGTTTACCGGGCGCGGTGTGATTACCTCCATCGTGCGGCTGCCGCAGGTGCACGACACCCGACGGCAGGGGCTGGTGCCGTACCTGCTGGGTGTGGCGCGGCAGAAGGCCGTTTCGGCGTACATCGGCGACGGCAGCAATCGCTGGCCGGCGGCGCACGTGTCGGACGTGGTGCGGCTGTACCGGCTCGCGTTGGAGAAAGCGGAGCCGGGCGCGATCTACCATGCGGTCGACGAAGAGGGCGTGCCGATGAAGGCTATCGTGGAGGCACACGGCCGCGGGCTCAAGGTTCCGGTGGTCAGCATCAAGCCTGAGGACGCCGAAGGGCACTTCGGATGGCTGGCTCGCTTCGCAGTGCTGGATATGCCGTCCTCCAGCACGATCACGCGACGAAAGCTGAACTGGAAGCCGGAGGGGCCGGGGCTGATCGCCGATTTAGACCGCATGGATTACGCGCAGGCCTGAGCCGGGCGCGGGGCGGGCGAAGGCGTCCGGTTAGTACCAGCAGGACTACAGGGCCATTGTTGGGCAGCTAACGGCATTCTATCTTTTCAATGAGCCATAGCCCACCCGATTATGGGAACTCATTTATCATCAACACCAACTGCCGCAACAACCGCCGGCAACGGCATTGCCAGAGCTGCTCGCCCGCGGACGGTGCCCGTTCGTGCAACGCCTATTTCCGGAGGGGGTGCGCCCGCGCGCCATTGGGAACCTATTCCCTTGCGACCTAGTCCGGCGAAAGAGGCGACTGCCGAGCTGGACTTGCCAGGATTTTTTCGACGGCATTATCGTCTGCTGATCGCGAGTACGCTGGGCGGTTTGCTCCTGGCGTTCAGCATCGCCAAGCTCCAAACACCGGTCTATCGAGCGGTGGCGAGTATCGAGATGCTGGATACAAACGGCAACGCATCGAGCAATGTGGAGGCGCAACTGCGCATCCTGGAGAGCCATAGCCTTATTGAACGCGTGGTCGGTCAACTGGGGCAAGACGAGCCAAAACAGGCTGCGTGGTGGTCACCAATGCACTGGGTGGGACATGAGAATCCGCAGACGCTCGACGAGAGGGTGGACAACGCGGCACGAAATCTGGAAGTGCGCCAATCACGCCAAACCACGCTTGTGGATCTGGCGTACCAAAGCAAAAACCCGCAATACGCCGCGGCTTTTGTGAATGAACTGGCAAAGCAGTATATGGCTTGGGGGAGCGAATCGCGGCCCGAAGCCTCGAATCCCACCAGCGTACGGTTGAACCGCCAATTGAACGAGCTGCGAGCGCAACTGGAGCGGTTTGAAAAACAGCTGGCGCAGCAACCGGCGGGATCGGAGCAGTACGCAAGTTTGAAGCGGGCGGTGGAAACGAATCAAGAACTCTACGGCGCGATGCTGCTACGCGCTACGCAGGCTCGCATGGGCCACGGCGGTAATGCGCGCCTGGTGGATGAAGCGCGAGCGCCGCGCAGTCCCTACAAGCCGGATGTGCTGCTGTATCTGAGCTGGGGCGCGACCTTAGGATTGCTGATCGGTTTGGTGTTCACTTGCGGACGGGAGCGCTACGCGCCTCGTATCCAGGACGCGGCCGACGTGCGGGTTCATCTGAACATACCGGAGTTGGGCGCGATTCCGAAGATCGACGTGACGCCGAATGGCTGGGCCGAGCCTTCGTGGGCTCATCGCAGGCTCCAGGCGGTGGGGGCGGCGCCGGCGCCCGACGCGGCGGCGGACGTCGCGAACAACACGGTGCACCACGCGCATTCGGCGGCGGCGGATTCGTTCCGGGCGATCATTACTTCGATTCTGCTTTCGAACCAGTCCGGAGTGTCGCCACAGGTGATCGCGATCACCAGCGCCAGGGCGGGCGAAGGGAAGACCACGGTTACGACCAACCTGGCGGTGTCGCTGGCGCAGCTGAAGCGCCGGGTATTGCTGATCGACGGCAACTTGCGGCAGCCGCGGCTGCATCGCATTTTCAACCAAGTGAACAATTTTGGATTCGGCGATCTGCTCACCGAGGCGGATAATTCCGATCTATTGCGCTATGTGACGCAGCAGACTAACGTACCGAACTTGTGGCTGGCCAGTCCCGGACCGCGTGAATCAGGAGCTTTGGACTTGCTGTACTCCAATGGCATGGCGGCGCTGATGTCGTGCGCTCGAGAAGCGTTCGATTTTATTCTGATCGACACGCCGGCCATGGGCGATCTAGCGGATGCGCGCATTCTCGGCCGGATTTCCGACGGAGTTCTGCTCGTGGTGCAATCCGGCGGCGATCGTAAATCAGCTCAGGCGGCTGCGTCGCGACTGCAAGAGGACGGGATCCGCGTACTGGGCGCCGTATTGAACAACTTCAACGGGAAAGCCTAACGACCGCGGCAGACTTTGGCACGGCATGTGCTTCTGTTCGTGCATGCCGGCTATTGACGAGAACACCATCACCGGCGTTGCCATCGACCAAATGTCCGGCACGCCGAATGCGCGATTGCGCCAGGTCATGGAGTGCCTGGTGCGGCATCTGCACGCGTTCGCGCGGGAGGCGGACCTTACGCCCCAGGAATGGCTGGAGGGCATCAAGTTCCTGACGGCGGTGGGTCAGACTTGCACGCCGTATCGCCAGGAGTTCATCCTGTTGTCGGACACATTAGGGTTGTCGAGTCTGGTGAATCACCTGCACGATCGGCGGTCGGTGGAAGTGGGGACCAGGACCAGCTTACTTGGCCCGTTTTACCGGCAGGGCTCGCCCACCAAGCGGCTGGGCGAGACGATCGCATCGCCGGGCGATCGCGCGGAAATCTGCATCTACGGGCGGGTAACGAATCTGGAGGGCAAACCGATTCCGAATGCGTCGGTGGAGATCTGGCAATCGGACGATCACGGCATGTACGATCTGCAAAAACACGATCCTTCGGAAATGGATTTGCGCGGCTGGTTCCATGCGGATCACGACGGGCGCTATCATTTGCGGACAGTGCGCCCGCTGGGATACCTGATTCCCCTGGATGGGCCAGTGGGCGATCTGATTCGCGCGCAGCGGCGGCATGGGTACCGACCGGCTCATATTCACTTCCTGGTGGGGGCGCCGGGATATCGCGAGCTGGTGACCGCGCTCTATTTGCGGGATGACGACCATATCGATTCCGATACTGTGTTCGGCGTGACGGAGTCGCTGATTACAGAGACGAAGGTGAACGATCCGGAGTCGTCGGTTCGCCATCTGCCGTCCATCCACTTCGATTTCCAATTGGGCGCGGCTGCGGCACGCGAGGAATCGGGGCGCGTGGGCGCGGACCCGTCGCAGATCGTCAAGAGATCAGTGCTCGTGTCGCACTAACGGGCGAGTTGTATTCAGAGCGCATGGACCTCGAAGTGCGCTGAGCTCCTTTACCGGGAGGCGACCCGGTTTGCGGTGCGGATGCCGTGTCATCGACTTTCCGTGCCCCGGGCGCGCTCCCGGTGTTTGGCTGGAGACCTGCGGAAATCCCTGCCTGTGACAGCGTTGTCTTCTGAGCGGATCCTGGTATATGTTCTGGCCTCAAGCGGAGTGCGCGGCAAACTGACAACGGGCAGAATCGAACGCAACGCGGACGAGGGGCTTGACGTGTTCGATGCACAGGGCGACCGCATCGACTATCTGTCGGGAGGCCGAATCAGAAGCTGGTGCGTCGTGGACGTACTGGGAAAACGGGTGGACGGATATGGGGAGATCCTGCCGGAGGATCTCCCCAAGATTTTCTCCGAACGGCGTTAATTCACGCCTGCGCCGACTTCCTCGCGAACGAAGACGGGCTGGCGATGCGACGCAATGGGATGCTTGGCGTCGAGCGGAACCTTGGGATGCCATTCGGGTACGCGAATGGGTTCCAGCATGGCCATGATCTCGGAGCGGCGCTCTTCAAACCAAGCCGGCAGCAGAAGATGCGTGCCGAGCTCGTTGAAAGCTTCGTCCTTGGCGAACCCACCCGCCACGGTAGCGGCGCATTCCATCAGGACACCGCCGGGCGCGCGCACATAGATGGAGTGGAAGTAGTTGCGATCTTTGATTTCTGAGACGTCGGTGTAGCCGAGCTCCTCGTAGTAGCCTTTCTGCCATTTCAGATCTTCATCGCTCGGGACGTTGTAGGCGACGTGGTGCACGGTTCCGGCGCCGAAGCTGCGGCTACCGGAGGGGCGATCGGCGTCGTGGTAGAGATCCACGATGCAGCCCGGACCTCCCTCGCCTACTTCAAAGCGATGATACTTACGGTCCACGCCGACTTTGCGGAATCCAAGGGCGTCCCGCAAGAAGCGCTCGTCCTCGGCGATCTCGCGCACCGAGACCGTGATGGCGTTGATGCCGCGCGCCGATTCGGCTGCGCCAATTCCATTCACGGCCGATCCCTGGCGGGTCTCACGCGGATCTTCGATGATTTCGAAGCCCAAGCCCGAAGGATGGTTGAAGGCAATGAAGCGCTGGCCGAAGCGTTCCTGAAGGGGCGAGTGTTGGACGCGATGACGGTCCAGATGCTCGATCCAGAACGGTAGTGCGCCTGGGGCAACGGAATAAGCGGTGGTCTGTACCTGCCCGGACCCGGCACGCCCCGGAACGCGGCTGTAGGGAAAGCTGGTCAGTATGGTACCCGGGTCAATGTGGCCGTTGGCGTAATACAGATGGTAGTGCGCGAAGCGGCCGTCAAACAGGACCGTCTGCTTGATGAGGCGCTGGCCCAATACCTGGGTGAAGAAATCGATATCATCCTGGGCTTTGCCAGAACACACAGTGATGTGATGAAATCCGGTGCTGGGAAAATTCATGGGTCCTCCAGTGTTTTCTAGTAGCGTGCAACTCGCAAAATTAGAACCACTCGTAGAGGCTCGAAACGGCCTGCGAGCGGCGAATTCTGCGTGAAGGAGCGCAGACCTGCGCGATATCGCGGCGTGCTGTCGCGCAGCGGCGTCACTTTTGGCACGAGTTGCATGCAGGAATGGGGTCGTTCGCTCATCACGGCCGCAGATCGCCTTGGCGAGCAGCGTGCGGCGGAAGAGCAACATGCCTATACAGCGTTTCGTTCGTGCGCAGCGAATACTTTATTGCGCGGCTCTGGTTTTAGCGCCAGCAATGTTTGCGCAGGCGCCGCCCAAGCAGCAAATGGCCGATGACGTCTTCAAGAATATCCAGGTGCTGAAGGGCCTGACGGTGGACGAGTTCATGGGCACCATGGGACTCTTTTCGGCCGCGCTGAACGTGTGCTGCGGCGATTGTCATACGGGCGCCGGAGGCGACCATCCGAAGTGGGAGGACGACACGCGTCCGCGCAAAAAGGCGGCGCGCCGGATGGTGGAGGTGATGAAAAAGGTCAACCACGACAATTTCGGCGGCGGGCAAGCGGTGACCTGCTGGACATGCCATAGGGGCAGCGGCAGTCCGTCGACGACGCCGTCGATCGATGCAATCTACAGCGATCCGGTGGTTGTGCAGCCGGACGTGCTGCCGCAGGCCAGCGCAGGATCCGTGCAGCCCACGGTGGATCAGGTCTTCGACAAATACATTCAGGCGCTGGGCGGAGCGGAGGCACTGGAGAAATTGACCAGTTATACGGCTAAAGGAACGACGCTGCTGTATGACGCCAGCCGCCGCGATCCGACCGAGATGTATGCCGAGGCGCCCGGAAAGCTGGCGACGATCGTTCAGCAGCGTGAGGGCGAGATGGCGCGCGTCTCCGATGGGCACGCCGCGTGGGTGATGCTACCGCTTACGGTGGTGCAGCGCTATGCGCTGAACGGCAGCGCACTCGAAGGCGGCAAGCTGGACGCGCAGATGGCATTTCCGGGCGGGATGCGGCGGTTCTTCGATAGCTGGCGTGTGAGTTATCCGGCAACGATCGATGGGCGCGAGATGTATGTGGTGCAAGGGAGCCGGCCGGGGCTGCTGGCGACGTTCTATTTCGATAAGCAGACCGGGCTGCTGGCGCGGATGGTGCGCTATGCGAACTCGGCCGTGGGGCGCGTTCCGACGCAGATCGATTTCGCGGATTACCGGCCTATTGCGGGCGTTCAACTCCCGTTCAAGCGAACCTACGGATGGGTGAGCGGGCGAGAGGAGTGCACGCTCACCGACATCCAGCCGAACGTCGCGATTGACCAGACGAAGTTCACGCAGCCGGAGCTGTCATCACGCTGAGGTAGGGTGCAGGGCAGCGGCGCGGAACGTGTTATTCGAGTGGTGATCGCCGGCCAGCCAGCGCTTCAGCTCGGAATGCGCGGGGGCGCGCCGTTGTTCGGCCCCACGTGCCGCTTGCGGATTATCGACCGTCAGCTCGAGGATTAAGCCGTTGGGATCGGTGGCGTACACGGAACGGCAGTAGCCGTGTTCCAGAATGTAAAAGCCCACGCCCGCCTTCTTGAGCGACTCTTCGACACGCGCCTGTGTTATGCCATCGACGTCGAGCGCGATGTGATGGAACGGCGAGGGCGGCATGGGTGGCCCGAACTGCGCCTGATCCTCGGGATAGGCGAACTGGAAGAAGGCCAGGGCGCTGCCGTCGGCCAATCCGAAAAAACAGTGGCAGTAGACGCGCTCCTTTCCGAACAGCTCGTCTGACTCGCACCAGGTGGCGGTGAGTGGCATACCGATCAGGTCTTCGTAGAAATGCCGCGTGGCTTCCATGTCGCGCGTGACGTAGGCGTTGTGATGCAGACGGGTAGGTAGGTTAGGCATAAGCGCTCCTGTGGAGTCTGGAGGGCACGTGATGTTCCAAATAACAACCGGTGTTCGTGCGGCTATTTCCGGCTGAAGCGCCATTCGTCGATGTAGTGCCAGGAGCCTTCGGGAGCGAGCTCTTCATTGATGAAAAGGAACGCGTCGTCATTTATCTTTTCCCAGCTCATGCGCCACTGGCAATCGATCCCGAGCATCGTCATGGCGCCGATGAACACGATGCGATCGCCGATCCAACCTTCCGCAGACCGCAGCATTCCGAACGCGCCGTCGGCAAGTAAGTAGATCCACTGGCGGCTGAACGGGTCGAAGGTGATGTTGCGGGTTTGGACGCCGTCCGGCGCGACGCGGCAGATCCAGGCGTCCTTCTCACAGAACGCAAGTCGGGACGATCCGATCTCGGTGTAAGCCGGACTGAGGCGCGTGGCCGGAACCCGGTTCTCATGATTCCAGTCGCCTGCGATCCAGCGGAACTTCTCCATCTCGGCCGCCCGGATGGCAGGGAGATTGGAGATGGCGTCCATGCGAAATACGCCGACTTGGCGCGTAGGGTCGGCCTTGGAGGGACCCATGGTCATTACGCCCCTGGCAAAGAGTTCTTCGATCAACACGGGCTTTTGGAGTAGAATACACAACCATGGTTGTGAATGCAAGGACTGTGGAGACGGAACGAGACACTTTCGCGGCGTTGGATCTCGGATATGTGGCGCTGTTCCTGGGCTTGCGCGTGAATCAACTGGTCATGGAACGAATGCGCGCCAGGGGATTCGCAGAGGTTCGCGAAAGCCACGGGTACGTGATCCAGCACCTCATTGAGCAAGACCGTTCCATCACGGAACTGGCTCGCCGGATGGAAGTGACGCAGCAGGCGGCATCGAAAGCCGTCAGGGAACTCGCCGCAATCGGTGTGATCGAGTTGGTGCGAGGCGAAGACCGGCGCGCAAAGACGGTGAAGGTCTCCCAGCGTGGCTGGACGGTGGTTCGGCTCGGGCGTCGAACGAGGCGGCAGTTGGAGGGCCGGCTAATGCGCCGTGTTGGGACTGAGAAATATGAAAGCGCCAGGCTGATCCTGTCCGAATGTCTCGCCGCGCTGGGCGGAGTAGAGCGGATTCGCGCCCGGCGGGTGCTTGCCCCGCAGTGATACCCGCAGGCGAAATGTGGCAGAGTGTGGCTTCCACGTCGCGAGCGACGAAAAGAATCAATTTTTCATTACACCAGTTGGATAACACCAGGCGCTGAGGGCAGCCAGAAGCGCCACTCGAAATTCCGACTCCGTGATGAAATGAATGCCGATCTTGCCGGAATCGCCGATTTGCCATTTCAGCTGCAAGGTCTCCAGTTCTCCGCGAAAGTTCGTTCCGATGCCGGTAGATTCGATTTGCCCCGGCGGGCTATTTTGGATGAGATTCTGCAGGCTGGGGTCTGTTTCGACGCCGAATTTCGCCAGGCGCTGTAGGAAATCCGGCAGCGCTGAGGGGCCCACGCTGCAAGAGGCTTGCGCGTATCCGGGATAGGGCCGGACGATTTTGCTTTCCAGGAAGAGTTGCCTGGCGGGATCAAAATGCACCTCCTCATCCACCCAAGCCGAAGCGCCATGTCCTGGCTCCCACGTGAATTTCCAGAAGGCCGGGCGAATCGGCCGGTGGGCAAAAACTTGCATGACCCAGGACTGAACCACTGGCTGGAACTTCTCTTCCTTCACCTCGATGCGATATTGCACCGCGGCATCCGATTGCGGGCTGTAGCCGAAAACCGAGCTTTCGTAAATGCCCGTCGCGTCGTAATCGAAGAGCGCAAACTGACCGGCGACACCCTCGCCAGTCAGATCCTGGAGATGCAGCAAGACGGGTTTTCCCTTGTGGTCGCGGTTCGGATGAGGCACATAGTAGGGGCCGTCGAAAGTGAAGAATGGGATGCGGAAATTGCCGTGGTCTTGGCGCGAGTTGGAATGAATCCGGATCGTGTTGAGCAGCTTGCCATTGGACGGGTCGACAAGCGAGAGACTGGTTGGAGCGAACCAGTGGTCGCCATAAACGAAATCCGCGCCGGAGTCCCAGCTCGCTGTCACGCGTTGGGGCGCGGTCATCCATAGGAGTAGCACTCGCGGGTTTCCATTCGAAGTGGTGACGTTGGCTGTCTCGATGATGCAGGCGTCGTGCGGCAGGAGAGCGGAGATCGGCTCGGCGGCGGGAGCCGGTAGCGAGAGCAAGATTAGCGCCGCCGGCAGGGATTTCATGACACGTATTCCGGCACGGTAGTCCAGGGTACGCCCACTATGTTTGCAGGATAGCTAAAGGGCAGGGCTACTGCGAAGCGAGTAGCGGCGGACGCTGCGCGCCCGCCGCGCGGTTCCTCTCAAAAAAGCTCAGCGGGCCATTGCGGTCTTCTCGCCGGCCGACGCGATATCTTCGGCGCCGGTGTCCTTCAGGAGGTCTTTTGCCCGCGAGATTTCCTCGGACGTATCGCAATGCACCGAGAGCAGCACGCCGCCCTCTTTGACGCGGCCCTCGTAACGCTTCGCCTCGTATTCAGGAATGCCCATTCCCACCAGAGCGCCGATAAGGCCACCTACTGCGCCGCCCACACCCACGCCCGCGAGTGCGCCCATGATGGGACCAGCGGCAATGAGCGGTCCGACGCCGGGAATGGCAAGCGCGCCGATTCCCGCCAAAAGCCCCAGCGCTCCTCCCACTACACCTCCGGTGGTCACTCCCGTGGTAGTGCCTTCCGGCGCTTTCGTGTTTTTTTCGTGGGCGAACTCTTTCGAACTCTGGCTATCGGGTAGCAATACGGAAATGTCGTTGTTCGAAAAACCCGCCGCGAGAATGCGATCAACAGCGTTCTCGGCCAGTGAACTGTTCTTATAGATGCCAAATACGGCTGTGTTTTTGCCTGCCATGTGATCTCCTTTGAATGATCGCTTGCACTTACCTGGAATGGTCTGAATCCTTGGACACCACCGAAATCTCGCTCTTCACGTTGTCGTGTCCCGCGATTTCAGCGGCTTTGGATTCTACCGCGCGTTTTTCGTCTTCGGATCGGACGGGTCCTTTGAGGGTGACGGTACCGTGCTCGGAAATTACCTTCACATTGTGAGCGTATGTGGAGAGCGACTTATCTTGGACGATAGCGCGTCGAATATTTTTCGCCCTCTCGCGATCTGCCGCGTTGTCTTTTTGATTATCAGCAGTAGGCTCGTCCTTTTGACGGTCTCGCTTATTGATGCTGGTGTTGTCGGCCTTGTGGTCAGCAGGCTGATCCTGCGCCAGCAGTCCGATAGCAGGCAGGCTGAGTATCGCAATCGAAAGGGCGATTCTCCCTAAGAACATAAGATCTCCTTCTTGTACGAAGGCCCGTGAAGAGGCGCCGGCGCACACTCTATGGACAACTTCGGCGCGCTGCCGTTACACATTGCGTGAGATATAGCAATCCACCTTCAGGCCCGGACCGGAGGGGATTTTTTACGCGAACACAAACGCGCGACCACAATATCGCATGCGATCGCCTGAAACTGACGAAATACGCTGGAGTCTCATTAGGGACGCAAAGGCGGAAGTCCAAACCCTCCGCCTCCGAGAGCCGGGAACGCGGGGATATTTAAGTATTACCAGCGCTCCGGCTTCTTTACGTTCGGGTGCACCTTCTTTTGAGATCAGCTATCACCTTCGCCTCACGCCTGCCGGGGGTGGTTGATGCAAGTGCCGCTGTGGAACCGTTCAGCGCCGCGTGCTGTCCAGCATCGTCTTGAAAATGGCGCCGAGCTTGAGAAAATCATCCAGGCGCAGCGGCTTTCGGATGTAGCGTGTGGCACCGAGTCGCGCAGCTTCGTTCTTGTCCTTCTCAATCTCGGACGAGCTGAGAATCACTACCGTAACGTCCCTGCATTTAACGCTCCGCCGCATGGTTTCCAGGACGGAAAGACCGGGCACACGCGGCAGATTAAGATCTATGATCACCAGGTCGGGACAAGTTACGGAGTCCGTGTCGAGGTTCTCGATGAAGCGCACCGCGCTCCCGCCATCGCCAATTACGACCAGTTCGCCCGGGACGCCGTGCTCCTCCAGCGACTCACGCACCAACCCGGCATCCGCCCGGTTGTCCTCGATTAAAAGAATCGAGTAGAGCCCCCGGGCGGGATTGGCTGCATGCGGAGGCGGGGATCGTAAAATAAAACGTTGAACCGCAACCGGGCTCGGACTCGACCCAAATCCGCCCTCCGGCGCGCTCAACAATTCGTTGGCAAATTGCCAAGCCCATTCCGGTTCCGGGATATTCGCTGTTGCTGTGCAGGCGCTTGAAGATGCCAAAGATTTGCTCCCTGAACTTGGATTCTATTCCGATACCGTTGTCCCGAACGGAAAACAGCCACTCCTCCTTGCCGCCCTTCGCCGACACATGAATGCGCGGCGGCTGGCTGTTGCGGTACCGCAGCGCGTTGGAGATTAAATTCTGGAAAAGCTGCTGCAATTGAAATTCGTGCATCGGCACGCGCGGCAGGACATCCGTGGTGATGACGGCACTATTTTCCCGGATGGCCAACTCAAGGCTCCCCAGGGTTTTTGTCAGAATCTCATTTGCATCTATGGCGACGGGCGGCGAATCCTCGGCTATCGAGACCTGCGTATAAATTCTTAGATTCCGCAGCAGGCTCTCCATGCGGGCCGCGCCCTCCACCGTGAACCGGATACACTCGTCGGCGTCTTCGCCGAGCTTGCCGCCATAGCGCCTCTTGAGAAGTTCGCTGTAAGTCGCGACCATGCGCAAGGGCTCCTGCAAATCGTGCGACGCGGAATAAGCGAACTGCTGCAGGTCGGCGTTGGCGCGTTTTAAGCCTTCGTGCGCGGCAAGCAACGCTTGTTCGTGCCGCACGCGCGTCGTGACGTCGCGCGCGATTTTGGATGCGCCAATGATATTGCCGTTTTC
>Ga0070741_10014631_pt1 | contig 13526 bp, 8 predicted proteins | sample Coa_R1_4_FD_66440 | JGI IMG/M metagenome (GOLD analysis project Ga0070741, IMG submission 66440) | Surface soil microbial communities from Centralia Pennsylvania, which are recovering from an underground coalmine fire - Coalmine... | ecosystem: Environmental > Terrestrial > Soil > Unclassified ... | reverse complement strand
TCCTCGCCGTGGCCGCATCGGGAGCCGTAAAGGGTTCGATCTTCGGGGTAGTAGAACGCGCGTTCGCCCGGAGTTATCGGCACGTCACAGTCGGGCTTGGCGCATTCGGCCGGATACCTGGCGGTGATCCACTTGGGATCGCATTTGAACCTGCGTCGCATCGTTGATCCTCCTCTGGCTTCGCCCGCTTCCGCGCAAGCGGCAGGGCGTTGTCTGCTCTCGTCCCCGCGCAACTTTTTTCCGCGCGGGCCTCTCACCCCCGAATTGGAGGCCCGTGCGCAGATTCGCGATGCGCGAAGCGGAGTGCTGCGCGACGTGACAAGCGCAGCGGTCGGCGAAGCCGATGGCACGGCGTGCTAATGGAGCGAGCGCCACCAATTGGAACCGCGCGAAGCGCAGGTTGGCGCTGTCTCGGTGTTTGCGGCTACGCTGTAGGGCCGCGGCGTGTAAGCGTGCGCCCGGCCAGAACCCGCCGACGGATGCAATCTGTGGATGCGATGCTGCTGGAAGTACTGGCGTTTCAGAATCTCAGCACCTAAGATACCGAAACGTGGGAACGCGATCGGAATCGGCAACCCTGAAGGAAATCGCTAGGGAGCAGAAGATTCCCTATTCGACTATGGCCGGCTGGATCGAGCGAGGGCTGGTCGAAGTTCCCGGGCGGACGGGCAAATCGGGCGCCCTCGTGTACTTGGGAGCACGCGAGATAGCCGAGCTTCAGAATCTGGCGCGATTACGCCGGGGCGGGCTTTCGCTTCAACGTTCGTGTCACCTTATCGAGGATCTGCGAGCAGCCGGCTTGAATCCTTCGCAAAGGACACTGTTTGTGGTCCTCGATAGGAAGAAGGGACGAGTCCTCCGCGTCGCTGGGGCCAGAACACGCGCTCTTGAGGTCATGGGTCCGAACAAGGGTCAGTACGTGATGGTGGAATTGGTAGCTGACGTTCGCGGAAGAGTCGTCAGCAGGGGAGGGCCGGTTCGGGCGGATCAGGGAGGATCTGGAATGTCCCGAGAGGCTGACATGAACCCATGACTAGGAGAATGCCCTCGTATAGCTGCTGGCTGATCCCATGTCACGAGAGGGTCGATGCTCATAGAATGGAAGGATTTCCGCTCCTCGCCAACATGCCACGGACAGGAAGCGATGGATAGCTTGCGGTACCAGCATATTGGTGAACCTACGTTCGTGGACGTTTTCGCCGGATGTGGCGGTCTGTCGCTAGGATTAATCTGCGCAGGTTGGCGCGGAATCTTTGCGATCGAGCGTGAAGACAACGCCTTCAAGACACTGAAGTTCAACTTAATTGATGGCGATCATGTGCAGCAGTTCCATTGGCCCAGCTGGCTTCCGAGGGAACCTCACCGAGTCAGTGCGTTTCTGAGGAAGTACGCTTCGCAGCTCAAAGCACTTCGGGGGGCAATCGATCTCGTTGTCGGCGGACCCCCTTGCCAGGGTTTTTCCTATGCCGGCCGTCGAAAGCATGACGATCCGCGGAACCGGATGTTTGAGCAATTCGTCGAGATAGTTGATGTATTGAGGCCCACGTTAGTCTTGTTTGAGAATGTGAAAGGTATTGCTACCGCGTTTGGCAAGACCAAGCGCAAGACTCGGCAGAATCGCGCAGGAAGACCAGCGCGCCCATTCCTCGCGCGAGTGCGCGGACGATTCGAAGCATTGGGTTATTCGGTCTTTGACGACTGTTTGAGCGCATCGGAGTTCGGAGTTGCCCAGCTGCGGCCGCGACAATTCCTCATCGGCGTTGACGAAACCAGATGCGAGTTGGGCTCGCGGAATCCTTTCGACTTGATCCGAGCTAAGCGACGTGACTTTCTAAAGTCCAAAGGCCTACCGGTCGATCGACCCGTGACCGTTCGTGACGCAATCTCAGATTTGGAGATCACTGGCAAACACTTCGTTCCATGCGAAGACTCCCCGACGTTCAATCGGATCGACTACGAAGGGCCCGAAACTTCGTATCAGAGAATGCTTCACGCCGGACTCGATGGGACGGCGCCAAACAGCCTGCGGCTACCCAGACACAAGCTCGAAACGATAGAGCACTTCACGACGATTCTGAAGACGTGCAAGAAAGGTGTAGGACTGTCACAGGACGATCGTAACCGATTGGGCATCAGAAAGCATTGCATTGTTCCTCTCGATCCCAATAAGCCCTCTCATACCCTGACCACATTACCAGACGATTTCCTACATTATTCTGAACCGCGGATACTCACCGTACGCGAATACGCGCGTCTTCAGTCATTTCCTGACTGGTATGCATTTCTAGGCAAATATACTACCGGAGGTCCACAGCGCAGGCGTGAATGTCCGCGCTATACTCAAGTAGGAAATGCAATGCCGCCATTGTTGGCACAAGTTATCGGCCACGCACTCAGAGAGATTTGTGGTCAAGCTCGTGTCGAGTCAGAAAAGGTGCGCGCGTATGCCAGCTAACGAGAATTCGTGGGTAACCGAGTTGCTCGGCTGGCATGGGCATGATCGCGGCGGGGTGCGCGTGCCGTTTGCAGAATGGGGCAATCCCATCGGCTCACGGGTAACCACAGGTCTGATTCTTAAGCTCGGTGCTCTTGCCTCCGCAATCTCTGCTGGTGGCCGCATCGCTCCTCGTTGGATCTTCCTGATCGGCGGACCAGGGAACGGAAAATCGGAGGCGGTACAGTTTTTCGTTGAGCAATTAGACTCGAACCTAGGATCCGCGGGCAGTCTCATCGCTGCTGTGAGAAAACAGCTCCCTGCCGGGAGACTTCTGCCAAGGCGGATAGATGTGACTGCTGAGCATTTAGAGGCCTCGGCGGAAGGGTTCGCCGCTTGTGTCAGGAAACTCACTTTAATTCAAGATGCATCTGCCAGTGACAATGCCGTCGCGGATGCCGCAGAGGCGTTAGTCGACGATGTAGCCGATCTACTCACGTCTTCAGATCAGGAGCTGCCGGTTTTTGTGTGTTGTGCCAATCGAGGATTGCTATCTAGAGCATTGGCGATCGCGCACAAGGAGTATCCTGGAGACTCGGTTGTTCAAGCATTGGATCAGATCATCCGAGCGACCGCCTTGGGCTTGGAAGCTCTGTCCGAGAGCCGGCCGGCGTGTTGGCCACTTAAGGCTGATTCAAGGTTTGCGTGCTGGCCTCTCGATGTTGAGAGCTTGATCGCGCCAACTGATGACGGCGTGCCGATGTGCAAAATGGTCGAACGCGCCGCAGCCGTGGGTGAGTGGGAAGTGGAGGGACGATGTGGGGATTGCGACGCGAGGAATCTCTGTCCGATACGTCGAAACGCGGAATTGCTACGTGACAAGTCTACGTCCGATGCGCTCTTCCGCATCTTGAGGCGAGGCGAGCTAGCCACCGGGCAACGTTGGTCGTTTCGCGATGCTTTTTCTTTGACCGCTGAGCTAATCGTCGGTCAATGGTCAGACTACGATTCCTTTGCTCATCCGTGTAGATGGGTTCACGATCTAGTCCGTAAATCCCAGAGCGCACAGGGCGACGCGCAGGGTGCGATGGCGATCCTTCCGCTGGCGCGGGCCCTGTACGCTCAACGATTGTTTCAGACCTTAGTGCCTGAAGAGGAATTACGTGCGGTCGGATCGACGGCGTCGAATCTGGGGGCAATAATAACACGCGCTATTTGCGACATTGTTCGTCGAACCGAGCCGGACAGTTCAAAGCACATACGAATTGTCCTAAGAGGCACTCATCGATCATGTACTGATCCAGCACTTTGGTGTGGCGGCTTTCCAAACGATCTCCTCAAACGGGTTGAAGATGAATTTGGCCAGGGGGTCCGCCAGGGGCTTGAGGAATTCAGGGCGCAGCTTGTGGAGCCGGAGCTGTCCACTCTCGATATGCTCGCGCGCGCCGAGGCCGAGTGGGATGTGTTGGGGCGTGAAAAGGAAGGTGCGATCGCTGCGATCGAGTTTCTCCGACGCATGGCGTCGACCATTGCCAAGCGCGCGATCGGAGTGCGCGCTGGAATGAGCGCGAAGGAGTCGTTGCTACGGGACTATGAGGAAAGCCTGCGTGATCAGAAGAGGCTTGCGGGAGTTGCAAGCCTGGTGACGGAATTGCTCGGAGGCAATCAGTTCGCCGGATCGCTGGCTTCTTGCTTCGGACAGGCGGAGAGTCGAATGACTCAGAGCGTCGTTATCGTGGGTCCAAGGAGCGGAATCCGACCGCGCCCGGCGGCGGCCGGCGCCTCGGACCGACCAGCCTATGACATGCCGTGCATTCAGGTGGGCGACAGCATCTTGCCCCTGACCTTTGAGTTGTACGTGGCCCTGAGGCGACGAGCTGATGGTTGTGCGAACGGGAGTCTCCCAGCTGGGGTGGCTGCGATGTTAGACCGGCTGCGTCACTCTTATTCGGCGCGGCTCGCTCGCGACAATCAAAAACTAACAGACGGCCAAGCATGGCTGGAGTTTAGGGAGTTCGGTCGGGAGATCGGGAGGCTAGTCCTCGACTATGAGGGCGGCCTAGAGTTACGTCGCTGAGTTTCAAGCCCATGAGTGTCACCGAGTTTCAGGCGCGACCGTTTCAAAAGGAGCACCCGTCATATCAAAAGTCCGTTCTGGATTTCCCGGTCGCTCCTGAGTGGACCACTGGGGAAGTGCTCCTTGCCTCTCTGTGCCGCGTTTTGGGGTTGGCTGGCCGGAGCACAGATCGCACGGTGGATCTGGAGTTGATTCCTCAGCTCGCCAATCGGTTGACCGAAAAAGGCGTGCTGGGCGCTTCCTCCGGCCTGTGGCAACTTCTCTTTGGAGAACAGGGTTGTCTAAGGAGTCCGGCCCTGACGCGTAGCCGATTCCCGAATTTGTCGCCGACTGTGCCCTTGTTGGCTGCCCATGGCGGGGTTCTGGGTGGGGTGCGGAGTCGCTGGACGCCCGGTAATTTTCTTTTGGCGTGCATCGCTTCCGGGGCAGGCCCTCAAGGGTATCCCGCACTCGTTGGCGCTCTCATTGAAAGCCTTGGCGTCGGCTCGTCAGACGACGTCTACGCAAGGTTTTTGCAAGAGAGCCTTTGGCCTGTCACGGACGTCACCGACCCGCCCAATCCAAGCGATTTCGACGAGTGGAAGCATCTGGCTTATCGTCGAAGTCGGGCAGAGGCTCTCTCGCCTTCCGAGCGTTTCGTTGATGATCTTCCCAAAGTACTGAGACTCAAGAGAGGCCTCAGCAGGGAACAATGGGTGGCGGTTCTGGAAGCACAGCTTCGGCTCGCCGCGGTCGCGTACGCGCTCTGGATATGCCGCCTTAATGCAGTCTGCTGGTCGCTCAGCCTTGATGCTCTCGCAGGCCAGGAGGTTCCGGACCCGAGCGAAGTAGAGCTTACGTTTTTTAAGTCGCACCACAGTCCGGCAAGGGCTTTTCTTGAGGTGGGCCGAGACACCGAACGTGCGTTCAGCGCAACTTTGGAAGGGTACGTTCGCGCGCGCCTTGGTCTAAATTTGCTTCTTCATAGGTTCAGCGATGCTGGCGCTGCCTGGACGAAGCCGATCGGAACTGCCGATCAGGGCAGGAGTTGCAGCGCTGCCATCGTGGATTTTCTAAAACACGTTCGCGCTGAGCGACTAAAGGTGAGTCCTGACCCGAGAGTCTGGCTTCAGGAGCGATGCGAACAGCTATTGGACAAAAATTCTCGGGCCGCCGCGGGTAAAAGTGGGCCACCCAAGAACATAAGGGAGTTCCTGCAATATCTCACTCGGCAGGTTGTCCCGCGAAATGCCACTCAGAGATCGTACGATCAAGCATACCTAGCTCCGTCCCTTTCGCCGAGGCAACAAGTGTGGCTGCTGCAGCCAGGTCCAAACATGTTGCTTCTTCTTGTGCATTGCGTCTGTTCTCAGCGCCCCGGAGTCCCTTCCACCATAGAGGACCTGCGAAAGCACTTGGCCGCCTACGGGATTCGCATTGCATCAGAGGAGCTAGAGTCCGGCCGCTTTATGGGAAACCTCGCAGCCCTCGGACTCACGATCGACAGCCCGGACGCATACGGTGGGCGAGTTCTGGTCGATCCGTTTCTTTCGTCTCAAGAGAGCGCATCATGACTGAGCTGGCTGAGCTGCTAGAGCAGCAGCTGTCCGAACACGTGGTACGATTGCGGCAAGTGGACGCCAGAGCGCGTGTGCAGCTGGTCGTATGCGGTCCCTCGTCCAGCGCCCTACGCTCCTTGTTTGCGCGGCTTACTCGGGATGGCAAACAAGATTGGCTTCCGATTACCGGCGGTAACCAATTGTCAGTTCCGGTTCTTCTAGTGTCCGTCGCGCCGGAAGTGCCTAGGCCAGATTCGAGAAGCTGTGCCTGCACCTGGGACTACGCGGTCAACGCCCGCAACAGCTATGAGGTCTCATTGCTATTGGTAGAGCCGCAGATGTGGGACCGACCGGAATCCATCCGGACTGCAACCGATACCCTCGCCACGCCAATGGCGTTCGAGGGTAGGGCTCGCTCTCCGAACTGGCTTCTGGCAGGTGCATCTTCACGGCTCGCCTCAACGTTGAACACTCCGCAAGATCTGCTAGTCGACGCACTTCGCTACGTTTGGCGAGACGCTCAGGGCCTAGAAACCGACAAGCGGTCTGGTGCGCCATGGGACGCACTGAGTTACCTGCTCTCGCTCCTGCCGCTAGACGAACAGCCTCTGGTCAAAGTCTATCGCGCGTGCGGTCTGCCATCCCCAAGCGAGGCCCAGTCTCGACCACAAACGGCCTACGAGACACTCGCACTGCTAGCGGAATACCTCGAGGAACAGGGACTGGAAGCAGGGTTCGAAGAGCTAAAAGCGACAGCGACGGGTAGCCAGATCACGGAACATCTAGACGGGCTCCACGCCCACTTACAGCAGTCGGCGGGATCGGGAGGTGGATTCAACCGGCTGAGGACTCTCGCTTTCCGGCCCTCTCTGTGCGGGGCACCCCCCGGCTGGTGGTTGACGCTGAGCGAGGTCATACTGACCCAGCTTCTTGATGAGGTAGGCGCTCGAAAACCTGAGGTCAAGGTCAAGGTACAATGCACCAATGCACTGAATCAGGGTACCGCGACTAAAGGTGAACCCGTCATAGTCGCAGGCGCTGTGGAGCTTGAGATCAGCTGCGACGGGGCTCCTGGCTTTCAAGCGCTTTCCGTGTCGAGACGAGTTGGCCGACGCGCGCCTCAGCTAGTAGTCCCCGCCGCACCCTCACAGAGTCCTACGGTTTTCGTCGACAGCGATCCTCCTCCACACGATCGACAGCTCCGTTATCAGGCGCAAGACATTGGAGCACGCAGCAGCCGAATCGACGTCATCTCTTTAGCGAAGTTTTCAGCGCCCGGACTCATTTCATCGCCTGATGCGTCCCGAATAACTGTGCCCGACAAGGACGGATCGACCTGGAGTCAGGAAATAGAATTCGAATCGACAGGAGTGCAGCGCCTGAGGATTTATTCGTCCCCGGCCACCCGAACAATCCGCTACGCTGGTGGCGGCGAAGGAGCCGAGTTTTCACCCGCCGACTGCACATCCGCGTTCAATCTACCCGTCGACGAAGAAACGGAGGCCAGCTTCAGCTTCCTTGATGCGGCCGGCACCGAAATTGGAAAGTTCAAGCTCCTTATAGTAGTTCGCGAAAATATAACAGAGGCACCTAGAACCTACTTTGAATCACTGGTGCTGGCGCACCAGCGTGGACGGATTCGGCCGAGTCCTGTTGTACTGCGCGATCAAATCATCCGCTCGCTTGAAAGTGCAATTCTTTCGAGTTCAGACAGCTGGAAACCCCTCCTTCTGGGAGGTGAACAGCCCGACGCACGCATCTCAAATCTCGATTGGTCGAAGGGCGTGCTTGGTCGCTTCGCGCTGCAGTTTGACCCTAGGTTTCCGCAACCCGCTCTACCGGAACCAGTCGGCTCCGCTAGAGAGGAAGTGCGCCGTGCGCTCGTTAACGGCCCTGGGGCGCTCGTCGAGCAACCTCTTACCGAGGACGAATTCGTTGTTTGTGTCGAAAACTATGCCCGCGCATACCTTGACTGGCTACGTGCTGAACCAGCGGCCGCGCTTTGGTGTGACTGCGTAGCAGTTCTTGAGGCTGAACCAAACCCGGCGGCCGGAGGCTGCACGGCAGCCGGAGAGCCGGTCGCCATTCTCCTCTCGCCCCTTCATCCTTCCAAGCTGGCTTGGATGTGCAATGCCCAAAGGTTGCTGCGCAGCAGCCTCCGAAAGAGCTGCCCTTTGGCCGGGCTGTTGGATCCCAATAGATCACCCGACATTACCGCCTGGCCCATCTTTCGAGGTGTTGGCGAACCTCTTTGGACCACCCTCATCTCTGTTCCTTGCGAAGACGCGTACTGGTCACTCCTCTGGAATTCCCGGATGCTCGACCGATTGCGTTCTAGTGCCACAGCTATGCTTCTCCGAGCGATCGGCGTTGGCCCGCGGGGATTCGAGGGAGGATTTACGGCCGCGCAGTCTGTGCGGACGCTAGATGACGTCAGTCGCATGATGCCTGCGAGGTCAGTGCTTCGTGTGGGTGTCGTTGGAGAAAACGAGGGCCAGAGCACTTGCGCTCAGGGCATTATTAGCTGGTCACAGGAAACGTTTGCACCTGAGAACGCTCGTTCCTGGCCGGCCGAGCTCCACGTATTTGATGCAAGGCGTCCCGAGGATCAGCCCAAGAACGAGGAGCTATCGAATCTGGCAGAAGATACCGACGGTCGGGTACTTTGGTACGATCGTCAAAAGAAAGAACTTCCCACGAACCTCGACGCGATCATTCTCGATCAGCTTGGTGTGCGGGAACCTGTTCTATCCACCTCATCTTATCGCTCGCCGGTGAGCCCGGGCTCTCTGCTGAGGACCCGACTCAGAATCGACCGAGATTCAGCCAGATGGATACGTGAGACAAGAATCCAGTCGGGCGAACGCGTTGACGAAGGGTTGATGGGCGTCGCGTTCACATGCGTGGCCGAGATAGAGCAGCTTGCTCTTAGTAAGGCGAACGCTTCGCTACTCGAGTTCGCACCCAACCATGTAGCGGTTGGTAAGCGCCTCGACCAGGCCGGCCTCGTGGCAGTTTCGTCTGCCGAAATCGACCCCGCGTGCTTCGCCCGAAACGCGGCCGCTTACGAATCGTACCTGTGGGATTACGAACTACCATTTGCCGACGGCGTATCCGATCAAAGGGTGGGCTATTACAAGCTCTCCAAGCCATCCAACGCGGTTCGAAGAACAGTTGAGGCTGCAACCAAGCTTTTGAGCGCTAATCCCCCACCGGTCGACGACCTGCTAGCAGAAATTTCGCGACGGGGCATCCCCATTCTAAAGAAACTCGCGTCGGGAGGAACGCAGGCGCGCGGCGAGATAGGCGTCCTCTTGAGTGTCCGCTTGTTGCAGGACATTTTTGGTGCACGCCACTATAGCTGCCGCTTGCCTGTTGCCACGGCGAATTCGGTAGCGATATTGGTTCCGGTCGACCCTTTCACCAGTTTATTCCGCAAAGTTCAACAATCTCTCCTAGGCAGCGAGTCGGAACTGATAAGACCCGATGTCTTAGCGATATGCGCACATTTCGATCAGGGAGACCAGGTTCAAATTTATATCACTCCTATCGAGGTCAAATTCCGCGAGTCACTTGCGAGCGATTCAGCTCTGTTCGACTGGCTGCGACAGGCGGGCGGTTTCGGCGAGTTCCTCCGGAGACTCTGGGCCTCTACTCCACCAACCGATCTATGGAGCGTGTGCGGGAAAGGCCTTCTCGCACACATCGTTAACTATGGAATGCGCGTCTACGGTGACCAACGCGTAACTGGATTGAATGCTGACGACTGGGCGAAGCGCCACGAATCGATTCTCACGGCGATATACTCCGGCACGGCGGAAATCGTGATTAATGAAGAAGGGCGGCTTGCGGCATTTGATACATCCCCAACTTCACGCCTGCTCGATTTGGATAACGATGGTCTGCCCGAGACCCTGGTGGTCTGCCGGAGTGATTCAAAAGCGATTCTAGAACGAACTTTACCTGCCGGCACCCAGATAGATCATGCTGTCGAACGATGGCAGCTTTGCGGCATTGCGGTCGAAGGCCACCTACCCGATGCAAAGGACGTCGGGACTGCTGCTCCGCCGTCAGGTTTGGGAGCTGCGGCAACTGCACAAGGAGTCGCTGCCTCGACTGAGCTTATAACGCCACCCAGTACAGGGATCCCGGGTGAACCCCCTTTGGTGGCCGAGCATAGTGAAGGAGGCGAACCTCGTGTCGTTCTCGCTGGTCCCGAAGCCGCACGGTCGATGATTCCCCCAGAAGTAAGAGAAAGGGTCGCACGGGCGTTCGATGGCTTCGTTGGAAACAGCCAGGCGGTTGATTCGCTAAAGCGAGATTTACTTCGAGCATTGATCGAGAAACCTCCCCATCTGCCGAAGAATTACCTTTTCGTTGGGAACCCCAGCACAGGAAAGACAGAACTAGCACGGCGCGTAGCGGCAGCTCTGCGACTACCGTTCGTGCGAGTTGACGGCCGCACGGTTACATCAAGAGAGAAACTGTTCGAGTTGATCGATGCCGAGCTGCAGCGCGGCAATTCTCTGCCTACGAAGGAGGGAACCCAGTACGGAAAACCACAACTCTCGTACCCCCCGCTGATCGTCTTCGTGGACGAAGTCCACCTTGTAGCGCGCGCGGTTCAAGAAAGCTTCCTCACCCTACTGGAGAGCCAGGACCGCACCGTCGTCTTGGACGACAGGGTGGCGATTCTCCGTCGTGCAACACATCTGTTTGCAACCACCAGAGGTTCTGAGCTGGACGCAGCCTTCCGAAGTCGATGCACCGAGGTTTACCTCCATCCGTACACCGAAAGCGAGGTGGCGGAAATGCTTGCCCGCGTATTTAAGCAGTGGCCACGAGAACTTTTGAAGAAGCTTGCTCGTTACGGAAGGTCCGTTCCCAGAATTGCGCTCGAGTTGGCGAAGGAATTAGAGACAGAGGCGCTAGTTTCAGAATTTCAGAATCGCCCTCTAGACGCCCATCTTGAAGAAGTTCGCCGAACCCGTGGAATTGATGACAACGGTCTAGGGCACCTCGACTTGACGTATCTTGAGCTCCTCGAGCGGAGCGGACCGCTTGGCGAGCAGCGTTTGCTAAGCATGCTCGGCAGCGTCGATAGAGAACGTATACTGACGGAAGTAGAACCCCATCTCGTCCAGCGCCTAAAATTCGTCCAAATGAGCCAGAAGGGCAGGGAACTTACAGATTTAGGCAGACGCTATCTAGCGAACATTCGGAAAGTTGCCCATTGACCAAAATGAACGCGGCGGCGACGTGAGATGCCAAAAAGGACAGCCCGGTATCGACGTAACGCCACCTGCCAAGAGTGTGCGCACGTTTAGGCGTGCAATTCTGCAGTGGGCCCGACGGCGCGGGCTCCGAAACCTACCGTGGCGACAAGATGACGCGACCGCATACCAAAGGATCATCGCAGAGGTACTGCTGCAGCGCACTCGAGCGGAAACGGTCGCGGGATTCTTTCGGCGGTTCGTCCGCCGCTTCCCATCATGGCGAGCCCTCGCACAAGCAAAGGAAACAGAGCTAAAACAATTTCTGCGACCAATCGGGCTTTGGCGTCGACGTTCTCTCTCGCTGGGGCGACTGGCAAAGCAGATGGCCTCGCGTCAGGGGCAATTCCCGAAAACCAGATCGGAGATCGAAGCGCTCCCTGGCGTAGGGCAGTATATCGCAAATGCTATACTCACTATCTGCCACCGCGAACGGCGGCCGCTGCTGGATGTCAATATGGCAAGAGTTCTAGAACGATACTTCGGTCCTCGGCGATTAGCTGACATTAGATACGACGCTTATCTTCAAAGGCTTGCTACCGAGGTCGTTGATTACCACGATGCTCTTCTGGTTAACTGGGCTGTGCTCGATTTTGCCGCGCTAGTGTGTACCGCGCGTGCACCACACTGTTCATGTTGCCCTCTAGTCGACGAATGCAGGTTCGCCAAAGAGCACAGCAAAGGCCGTACTTCTGCTGCGGTTAGTCGCGTCTAACTCCTTCCACTATCGTGCCCGAAGGCTGTCCGAACCGCAGTTCCGCCGAAACCGTTTCCTCGGAGGGCAGGCGATGTTGCGAACTCGGGTGACCGCCTAGCCAAAACTCTTCTCATATAGAGCCCATGCCTCGTCGAGGCTTCTGAATGTCTGTCCCGGCTTCACGCAATTGCGCAGCCAATGGTGGAAGTCCAGCTTAGTGCAATACGCAACGTGAAGACTTGTCAGGCGAAACGCCGCGCCACCTCCACGTCGCCCATTCTGTTCAATTCGTCTATCAGTTCTACGATGGATTTCACACATTCACCCTCTCTGACGTATCGACTATGCTAAATGCGACCGGGGGAAGCGACACACAGCACATCCGCTTTTATGGCTGAATTCCACTTTGCCCTGATCAACAAGTGACCTCATCAGCCAGAGTGGCAGCATCCTCAACCATGTTGTGTTCCGGCTCCTCAGTCTCAGGTGGCCCCAAAAATTGAACGCGCTTAGCCACGATCTCGGTGCGATACCGCTTGCCAGCGTTGTTCTTCTCCTCGAATTCCCGAGTCCGTAAGGGGCCTTCGACGTAGACCCGGCGGCCTTTCTTGAGGTACTTCGCGCAGGTGTCCGCAATCTTGCCGAACGCCACAACACGGTGTCACTCGACTCGCTCCAGCCTCCGCCCCTGCTTGTTGTCAACGCCGGTTGAAAGTTGACCCAGGTTTGCTCGGATCGCCGAAGTAAAACTGACCCACCCGGAGCGGTCTGAGCAGGGGGAGTGCGAGGGGGATCTCCCCCTCGCCGTTCCGTTTAATGCTTACTGGGTTTGGCCGAAGCGGTGAGCAGTCCGGCCTTGCGCTTGTCCTTGAGCCGGTAACTGTCGCCGCTAATGCTGACGATGGTCGAGTGGTGAAGGACGCGATCGAGCATCGCGGCGGTCAGCACGCTGTCGCCGGCGAAAGCGCTGTCCCAACTGCCGAAGGTGAGATTCGAGGTGGGGATCACCGCGCCGCGCTCGTAGCGACGCTCGACGATCTGGAAGAACAGGTTGGCCTGCTCGCGGCTGAGCGGCAGATAGCCGATCTCGTCAACGATCAGCAGCTTGTAGGCGTTGACCGCGCGATGCATGACCTCGCGATAGCGGCCCTGGCGCTGCGCGGCCTCCAGCATCAGCACCAGGTCGGCCGCCGTGAAGAAGCGGGTCTTGCAGCCCTTCTGAGTCGCGAGATAGCCGAGTGCGATCGCGAGATGAGTCTTGCCCACGCCCGAGGGTCCGAGGAAGACCACGTTCTCGGCGCGCTCGACGAAGGCAAGGCTGGCCAACTCCATGATCTGCTTGCGCGGCGCGCCGGTGGCGAAGCCGAAGTCGTATTGGTCAAGCGTCTTGGCCTGCCCCCCATTTTCCCGCCATTCATAAGTAGAGTCGGTCGGTTGTTTCGCCCTCCTGGGGCGTTTGTACTTCCCGTTCTTTTAGCGCTGCGAACTCGGCCGGCGTCAAGGCGCC
>Ga0070741_10014630_pt1 | contig 13527 bp, 15 predicted proteins | sample Coa_R1_4_FD_66440 | JGI IMG/M metagenome (GOLD analysis project Ga0070741, IMG submission 66440) | Surface soil microbial communities from Centralia Pennsylvania, which are recovering from an underground coalmine fire - Coalmine... | ecosystem: Environmental > Terrestrial > Soil > Unclassified ... | reverse complement strand
TCAGCATCTCGGCCAGGCCGGACTTCACACGGAAGGTGCCGGTCTCGCGTTCCACGGTTCTCCCTCCTTGAGCCGCCCGCGCTCTTCGAGTTTACCGCCCGCACGCACCCCTCCGGCCGGGGGGTGCCGGAGTTCACATCTCCCGCAGGCGCCGGATCCGGTCTTCGATCGGCGGGTGGGTCGAGAACAGCCGCTCCATCAGCCCGGTCTTCTCACCCGGGAAGCGCGAGGGCTGCTCGAGCCACAGGTGTGCGGTCGCGTTGTTTGCCGAGCGCATCGCGTGAGGGGCGTCCCGGATCTTCTCCAGCGCCGAGATCAGCCCCGGAGGGTAGCGAGTCAGCATGGCTCCCTGCGCGTCGGCCAGGTACTCTCGCTGGCGCGAGACCGCGAGCTGGATCAGCTGTCCGAATAGCGGCGCGAGGATGAGCAAGAGGAGACCGATCGCGAAGACGATCGCCTCGGCACCGCCGCCCCCCCGATCCTCACCCCGCCTGCCGCGGAACCCGCCCCACCACATCGCCCTCATGAAGAACTCGGAGAGCAGCACCACCGCGCCGATCACGGTCGCGACGACGGTCCCGTAGAGGATGTCGCGGTCCAGGATGTGCGACATCTCGTGACCGATCACGCCCTCGAGCTCGACGCGGTTCATCGTGTCGAGGAGCCCCCGGGTCACTGCGATGTGCGAGTGCTCCGGGTCGCGGCCGGTCGCGAAGGCGTTCGGCGCCTTCTCCGGCACCACCCAGACCCGCGGCTTGGGGATCCCGGCCGCGATCGCGAGCCCCTCGACGATGTTGTGGAGCCTCGGCTCCTCCTCCGGCGTCACCTCCCGGGCGCGTGCGGAGGCGAGCACGATGCGATCTCCGTACCGGTAGGCGCCGAGCTGCATGAGCAGCGCGATCGCGAGGGCGACGGCCAGCCCCGCCGGACCGGTCCCGAGCCACAGGCCGATCGCGTAGCCGACCGCCCCGAGCAGGAGGACGGCGAGCACCATGAGCAGGACGGTCCGCCGCTTGTTGGAGGCGATCTGCTCGTACACAGCCGGCTAGGCGAGGTCGACCCGGACGGGACCGCGAGCCGGCTCCTCGATCTCGAAGAACTCGCGGGGCCGGAACCCGAACAGCCGGGCGATGACGTTCGAGGGGAAGCGCTGGATCTGGGTGTTCAGCCGCATCACCTGGTCGTTGTAGAACTGACGGGCGTACGCGATCTTGGACTCGGTCGCCGTGAGCTCCTCCTGCAGAGCGAGGAAGTTCTCGTTGGCCTTCAGCTCGGGGTAGTTCTCCGCGACGGCGAACAGCCGTCGCAAGCCGGCGGTGACCTGGTTCTCGGCCTGGGCCTGGTCGCCCACCCCCCTGGCGCCGATCGCGCTCGCCCTGGCCTGCGTGACGTGCTCGAACACCTCGCGCTCGTGCGCGGCGTACCCCTTCACGGTCTCGACGAGGTTGGGGATCAGGTCGTAGCGCCGGCGGAGCTGAACGTCGATCTGCGACCAGCCGTTGTCGACCCGGTTCCGCAGGGCGACGAGCCGGTTGAACGCGTAGACGGCGAGCAGGAGGACGAGCAGGAGGACCCCGAGGACGACCCACACCACCGTCACGACGCCATCCTAGCAACGCCTTCGGCAGCGTCCCGGTAGATCGACTCGAGGCGGTCGGTCACGCGTTCCCAGGAGAACTCGCGGGAGCGAGCCCGCCCGGCCTCCGCCAGTCCCCGGGCCAGGTCCGGATCGTCCAGCACGCGCCGGACCGCCCGGGCGGCGGCCGCCGGGTCGCCGGGCGGCACGAGCAGCCCGTCGACACCGTCGCGCACCACCTCGTCGTAGCCGGCGATGTCGCTCGCGACGACGGGAACGCCCGACGCCATCGCCTCGACCAGGACCACGCCGAAGCTCTCCCCGCCGAGCGACGGGGCAAGGAGCGCGTCGGCGGCCGCGTAGTACGGCGCAAGCTCCCGATTGTCGACCCGTCCCACCAGCTGCACGCGGCCGCGGGCCTGCGGCGGGAGCAGACGGACGGCCTCGCGGTCCGGACCGTCGCCGACCGCGACCAGCCACAGGTCGGGCAGATCGGCTGCGAGACGGCCGAACGCCCGTACCGCGACGGGGAACCCCTTGCGCTCGTCGAGCCGGCCGACGAACAGGAGCCTCCGCGTGCCCGGGAGATCGATCGGCCGGGCGCGCTCGAACCGATCGAGGGGCACGCCGTTCGGGACGATCTCGTAGCGTCCCCCGAGACGCGAGGACGCGAAGCGCTCCGCCACCCTTGAGACCGCTACGCGCACGGCGATCCTCCGCGCGAGCGGCCGCAGGGCCGGGGCGGCGAGGTCGAACAGCCTCGAGGTCGTGGCGGCCGAGTGGAAGGTCGCAACGACCGGCGCCGAGGATCGCAGCAGGGCGAACATCGAGGTGCTGGGGCTCATCGGCTCGTGCGCGTGGACCACGTCGGGCCGGAACCGGCGCATCGCCTCTCCCACGCGCCGGGCCGACCCGGGCCATGGACAGATCGGCGCGACCGAGCGGTTGTACCGGAGAGGCAGCGGGCGGCCGACCGCGCGCATCCACGGCTCGGGCGGCGGGATCGCCCCCGGCGCGAGCGCCAGCACCTCGTGACCCCGGGCGAGCAGTCGCTCCCCGAGCTCGCGGACGTGGACCTGCACCCCTCCCGGGGACTCCCACGCGTACGGACACGCGAGCAGGATGCGCACGGGCTCAGGGCTCCCACGCCGGCTGGAACATGTGCCAGTCGACGGGGCGGGCCGCGATCGCGCGCTCGAACTCACGCGCCATCATCCGGGTGAGCGCCGCCACGTCCTCGCGCGTGCTCCCGGTGCGCGGCGCGGTGAGCCGTTCCCCGATCTCGATCCGCCAGCCCGTTGGGGTCGTGTAGACGGGGCACACGAGCAGCGGCGCCCCCGTGGAGAGCGACAGGAGGGCCGGGCCCGCCGGCAGGCGCCGGGGGGCTCCGAACATCTCGACCGGCACCCCGCGTCCGGAAAGGTCCCGGTCGGCGACGAGCGCCACGATCCAGTTCTCCGACAGGAGCTTCGCGAGCTGTTGCCCGACGTGCCCGTCGCCCGCAAGCGGGATGATCCGCATGCCGAGCGCCTCCCGGTGGCGAAGGAACAGCTCGGCCAGGCGCGGCGGCCTGAGGTTCTCCGCGACGGAGACGATGCGATACCCGTTCACTGCGAGCCAGGCCCCGGCGAGGTCCCAGTTGCCCATGTGCGGCAGCGCCGTGATGCAGCCCCGACCCTCCCCCAGTGCCCGGTCGAGGCGCTCGATGCCGACGGTCACGGTTCGCGCCTTGACCTCCTCCGGCGGAAGCGTCCGGAGCCTGAACGTGTCGAACCAGTAGCGCGCGTACAGCTCGAAGGCCTCGCGCGCGGCCGAGCGCACGATCGGCGAGCCCGGCTCCTCGCCGAGCACCATCGCCTGGTTGCGCTCGACCGTCCGGCGGACGCCGTCGAGGTTCCGGCAGGCGATCCGCCCCCCGGCCACGGCGAGCGCCCGCCCGGCGGCCTCGGGGACCGACATCGCGATCCGCTCGAGCCCCCGGTAGAGCCAGTACGCGAGGCGCTCCCTCGGCGTCTCGTCGGTCATGGCCCCCTCGCCAGGCGCTCCTCCTTCGGCACCTGGCTCGCGCGCACCGCCGCCACCAGGACCGTGAACGCGGCCAGCGCCCAGAGCGCCCCGGCGGACCCGCCCAGCAGGAGCGCCAGACCCACGAGCCCGAAGCGGACCGCCCGGGGGCCGACTCCCTCCTCCACGTCGTAGCCGAGCGAGGCGCCCCGAGCCCGCACGTACGAGGAGAGGAAGCTCGCGCCGAGCGCGACCAGGACGGCCGCGGCGGCAGAGCGGTCGTCGGTGCGAGCCACCCAGGCGACCGCCCCCAGGACGCAGGCGTCGAACGCGCGGTCGGCGAACGCATCGAGCAGGCGATCCACGCCGCCGCGACGCCGGGCGACGGCTCCGGACGCCGTGAGCAAGACGCCCGTGAGGAGCACGAGCGTCCCCGCGAGGACGGGCCGGTGAGCCAGCACGGCCCAGGTCGCGAGACCGGTCGTGAGAACCGCCCCCGCCACGACCGCGCCCGCCCCTCTCTGCGCTCCCTCCTGCGAACCCGCCACCACGGACACCGGCGCGAGCCTATCACCGGCTCCGACGGCCTCCGCCGGCCCGGCGGGGCCCCGGCGCATGCGCGCTAGAATCGCCGAGTTTCCCGCGTCGTGTGCTCACGCGTTCGGCCGAAAGGAACCCATGAAGACCTACGAGGCCCCCAACATCCGCAACGTCTTGCTGGTCGGACACGGTGGGGCGGGGAAGACGAGCCTCCTCGAGGCCATGCTGTTCACCTCCGGCGCCCTCACGCGCATGGGCCGGGTGGAGGACGGCAACACCGTCTCCGACTTCGAGCCCGAGGAGGTGAAGAAGGGGATCAGCGTCTCGCTGGCGATGGCGCCGGTGGAGTGGGAGGGCACCAAGGTCAACGTGCTGGACGCCCCCGGGTACGCCGACTTCGTGGGCGACGTCCGCTCCGCGATCCGAGCGGTCGACGCCGTGCTCCTCGTCGTCTCGGCCGTCGACGGCGTCGAGGTGCAGACCGAGGTCGCCTGGGAGCTGGCCGCGGCCGCCGGCCTCCCGCGGGCGATCCTGATCAACAAGCTCGACCGGGAGCGCGCCTCGTTCCAGCGAACGCTGGACCAGCTGGTCCAGTCCTTCGGAACGCAGGTCGCCCCGCTCCAGCTTCCGATCGGCGAGGAGCACGAGTTCGAGGGCCTGGCCGACCTCCTCACCCGGCGAGCCTACCGGTACGGCTCAGGCCCCAGGGCCGAGGAGGGCCCGTGGCCCGACGACGTGTCCGGCAAGGCCGATCCCTACCGGGAGAAGCTCATGGAGGCGGTGGCGGAGTCCGACGACGCCCTGATCGAGCGGTACCTCGAGCAGGGCGAGCTCTCCGAGGAGGACATCGTCCGGGGCGTGAAGCGGGGGTTTGCCGAGGCGCGCATCGCGCCCGTGCTCGTCGCGGCGGCCACCCGGCCCGTCGGCGTCGATCGGCTCCTGCAGTTCATCGTCGACGAGTTCCCCTCGCCGGCCGACCGGGGCGCGGTGACCGTCCAGACGAGGTCCGGAGAGGCCAAGGAGCGTCCGTGCGACCCTGCGCAGCCGGTGACCGCCCTCGTGTTCAAGACCATCTCCGACCCCTACGTCGGTCACATCACGATGTTCCGGGTGTTCTCCGGCAAGGTGCGGCCGGACTCGGCGGTGTTCAACGCAACGAAGGGCACCGAGGAGCGGATCGGTCAGCTCTTCGCCCTCCGTGGCAAGGAGCACGACACCGTGGCGGAGGTCGGAGCCGGCGACATCGGCGCCGTCGCCAAGCTGAGCCACACGACCACCGGCGACACGTTCTCGACCAAGGACGATCCCGTCCAGCTCCCGCCGGTGGAGATGCCCGAGCCGCTGCTCGCCTACGCGATCTCGCCGAAGACCAAGGGCGACGAAGACAAGCTCTCGACGGCGCTCGCGCGCCTGCAGGAGGAGGACCCCACGCTCCGGATCGAGCGCTCGGAGGAGACGCACGAGACCGTGATGTACGGGATGGGCGAGGCCCACCTGGACGTGATGATCGAGCGCATGAAGCGCAAGTTCGGCGTCGAGGTGACCACCGCGCCGGCCAGGATCGCCTATCGGGAGACGATCAAAGGGCCGGGCAAGGGACTCGGCCGCCACGTCAAGCAGACCGGTGGCCACGGCCAGTACGGCGTGTGCAGCATCGAGATCGAGCCGCTGCCGCGCGGCGCCGGCTTCGAGTTCGTCGACAAGATCTTCGGGGGCGCCATTCCCGGCCAGTTCATCCCGTCGGTCGAGAAGGGTGTGGTCAAGGCGATGCAGGAAGGAGTGCTCTCCGGCAACCCGATGGTCGACGTCCGGGTCACGCTCGTGGACGGCAAGTACCACACCGTCGACTCCTCGGACATGGCCTTCCAGATCGCGGGCTCGCTTGCCCTGAAGGAGGCGGCCCAGCAGGCCGGCGTCGTGCTCCTCGAGCCGATCGTCGAGCTCGAGGTGGTCGTGCCCGAAGCCTACACGGGGGACATCATGGGGGACCTCAACTCCAAGCGCGCCAAGATCGGAGGGATGGAGTCCGCCGGGGCGGGCAAGCAGCGGATCCGGGCGCTCGTGCCGCAGGCGGAGGTCGCCCGGTACGCGATCGACCTCCGATCGATGACCGGGGGGCGGGGTGCCTTCACGATGCGGTTCTCCCATTACGAGGAGGTCCCGGCGCACCTGGCCGAGAAGATCATCGCCGAGGCCCAGCGGGCCAAGGAGGAGGCCCAGAAGAGGTAGCGGGCGTCCGGCCGCTCTCGCTAGAGCGTCAAGGCGGCCAGGACCACGCCCGCCCACCCCGCGAGGAGACAGGCCCCGCCCACCGGCGCGACCATGCCCCACCGCGGCTCACCGGTGAGGGCCAGGGCGTACAGGCTGCCCGAGAACAGCACGATCCCCGCGACGAACAGCCACCCGCCGATCGCCGCGAACGGGTTGGCGTTCCTGCCGAGCACGAGCGGTGCGTAGAACGACGCCCCGCGACCCAGCGGACCGGCCGAACGCACGAACACGACCGCGAACAGCGCGAGCGCGTGCCAGAGCTGGTAGCGAACACCGGTCTCGAACGTGGCCAGCCGTTCGGCCGGCACCCGGCGGCGGAGCGCGTGCGTACCGAACGCGCCGAGAGCCACCCCGATCAGGCCGAACAGGCCACCGAGCACGAGGAACGCACGATCCACGATTCCACCTCCGATTAGCCGGCGAACCGGGGAGCGAGCCGCGCGTAGGTCTCCTCGAGCAGCTCGGGCAGCACTCTGGTCTCCCCCACCACCGGCATGAAATTGGTGTCGCCGCCCCAGCGCGGGACCACGTGCCAGTGCAGGTGGTCGGGGATGCCGGCGCCGGCGACGCGCCCGAGGTTCATGCCCACGTTGAAGCCCTGCGGCTCCATCTCCTCGCGCAGGACCCGCACGGAGGCCTGAAGCAGCTTGTCGACGTCGAGCAGCTCCTCGTCGGAGAGGTCCTCGATCTCGCCCGTGTGGCGGAATGGCGCCACCATGAGGTGTCCCGGGTTGTACGGGTAGGTGTTCAGCATCGCGAACGCGAGCGGCCTGCGGGCGAGGATCCTCGCCGCGGCGTCGTCCCCCCGCTTCGGCAGGTCGCAGAAGATGCAGCCCCCCTCCTCGTCCCTGGCGGCGCGAATGTACTCCATGCGCCAGGGAGACCAGATCCGCTCCATCACCAACGGCTCTGCTCGAGCGAACGGCTCGACGCCTCGTCGACAAGGGCCTCGATGAACCGCTCGACCGGAACGCCTTCGGTCTCCGAACCCGAGCGGTCGCGAACGGTCAGCGCGCCTGAGCTCACCTCGCGGTCCCCGATCACGAGCGTGTACGGGGCCTTCATGAGCTGGGCGGCGCGGACCTTCTTGCCCACGGTCTCGCCGGAGTCGTCCAGGTGCGCGCGGAGCCCGGCCGCGCGGAACCGCTCGGCCAGCGCCCGGGCGTGCTCCAGGTGGCGGTCGGCGACCGGCGCGATCCACACCTGCTCGGGAGCGAGCCACAGCGGGAACGCCCCCCCGTAGTGCTCGATCAGCACCGCGGAGAACCGTTCGAGGGTCCCCAGGATCGCGCGATGGATCATGACGGGCCGGTGCCGGCGGTTGTCCTCGCCGACGTACTCCATCTGAAAGCGTTCCGGGAGCGCGAAGTCGACCTGCACGGTCGTGAGCTGCCAGGGGCGGCCGATCGCATCGCGGAAGTGGAAGTCGACCTTCGGACCGTAGAAGGCCCCCTCCCCCTCCGCGTCCGTGTACGCGAGTCCGCTCGCCTCCAGCGCGCTCCGAAGCGCCTGCGTGGCCCCGGCGGCCATCTCCTCGTCGACGATCGACTGCCCGGGGAGCGTCGACAGGTTGATCACGGGGTCGGTGAACCCGAAGGTTCCTAGGATCTCCAGGGTCAGCTCGAACACCCCGCGGATCTCCTCCACGAGCTGCTCCCGGGTACAGACGATGTGCGAGTCGTCCTGCGTCCCCCCACGGATCCGCAGGAGCCCGTGGAGGGTGCCGATCCGCTCGTGCCGGTAGATCGTGCCGAGCTCGGCCAGCCGCATCGGCAGGTCCCGGTACGAGCGGGTCCTCGACTTGTAGACGAGGACGTGGAAGGGGCAGTTCATCGGCTTGACGTAGTAGTCACCGGAGTCCGACCGCATCGGCGGGTACATGTTGTCGGCGTACTTCGCCAGGTGCCCCGAGGTCTCCCACAGGACCGAGCGCGCGATGTGCGGCGTCACGACGAGGTCGTATCCGCGGGCAAGGTGCAGGTCGCGCACGTAGTCCTCGAGCTGCTTGCGGAACACGCCGCCGCGCGGATGCCAGATCCACAGCCCCGGGCCCAGCTCCTCGGGGCTGGAGAACAGGTCGAGCTGCTGTCCGAGCCGACGGTGATCGCGCCGCTCCGCCTCCTCGAGCCGGCCGAGGTAGGCCTGGAGGTCGGCCCGGGAGGCCCACGCCGTGCCGTAGATACGCTGGAGCATTGGCCGGCGCTCGTCGCCGCGCCAGTACGCGCCGGCCACCTTGAGGAGCTTGAACCCGTCCCCCACACGTCCGGTGGACGGGACGTGCGGACCGAGACACAGGTCGCTCCATCCGTCGTTGCGGTAGACCGACACCCGCTCGCCGAGCGCCCCCTCGCTCTCGTCGAGACCCTCGATGATCTCCCGCTTGTACGGCTGGTCCGCGAAGCGCCGGAGCGCCTCGTCCCGGGACAGCTCCTCGCGCACGAACGGTTGGTTCGCGGCCACGATCTCGGCCATCCGCGCCTCGATACGGGGGAGGTCCTCCGGCGTCAGGGCCTCGGGGAGATCGAAGTCGTAGTAGAACCCGTCCTCGACCGGTGGTCCGATCGCGTACCTCGCGCCGGGGAACAGGTCGCACACGGCCTGCGCCATGACGTGCGCGGTCGAGTGGCGCAGGACGTGGAGCCCATCCGGTTCGGAGAGGTCGACCGGCTCGGCCTTGCCGTCACCCGACGGGACGAACGAGAGGTCGACGAGCTCCCCCTCGAACCGCGCGGCGACCGCCTCCGGCGGCAGAATCGATCCGATCGGCTCCCCCTCGGGAAGCTCGACGTGGCGGTCGCCGGGGAGCTCGATCCTGGGCATGGGCCGTCATGATATCGGCCCTACACGCGCACACGCTCCACGGTGAGGCTCCAGTCGTCGAGCCCGAAGGCCCCACCGACCAGCGTCACCTTGGCCTGCACCTTCACCGTGTAGGTGCCGGGCCCGAGAGGCCCCCGGGAGCGATCCATCGAGTGACCCTCCCACGAGTACGGGCCGTCGGCCCCTCCGTTCGAGCTGTCGAACGCGAAGTCGGAGCCGGAGGCGGGCTCGGCCTCCTGACCCCCGATCAGGATCCGAACCGAGCACACCTCGGGAGAGCCCGAAGGGCCCAGGCAGAGCGACTCGGCCGAGAACCGGGCCAGGATCAGCGCGCGAGTTCCCTGCGGGACCCGGACGGTCGTCGAGGCCTCCGGAAGGTCCTCGAACGAGGTCGAGCCGACGCTGGTGGCCGCCGTGTCCCGCACGACCTTGACGCCGGTGACGGAGGAGCCGCTCACGGTGGTCGCGGAGCCGGCGACGGCCGACTTGACGAGCAGCGACGCCGCAAACAGGGCGACCAGGGGGATCATCGTTCGAGCGAGAGGCCTCACGTCCGCTCCTTTCGGCAACGCGATGCGGGGACTCTAGCGCGCGTCGAGGGCCGGACGAAGGCGATGAGTGGGCGCGGCAGGTTTTGAACCTGCGACCTCTTGCGTGTGAAGCAAGCGCTCTCCCACTGAGCTACGCGCCCCGACGACCGACGATATCACTCCGTTCCGGGGTCCCGCAGGCCCGGACATAGGAGACGGCGGCGCGTGCCCGCGTCGCGCCGCCGTCCATCGCCGAGCCTCGCAGCCCGGACGCTTGAACCTACAGTTTGGCACCTGCAAACTCCCCGCGCAAGACCCAGTTTGGCCCCCCGGGGACCGGGTCGGCAGGCGGGCCGCGCCACCGACACGGGTGGAGGCCCCAGCAGGCTCACAGGCCGGCCGGCCCGTCCCATGTCTACGGCATGCTGGCGAAGAACGCGTCCTCGCCCGAGCGACAAACACCCGCGAAGCATGCCTGCTCGCGCAAGTCGGTCCAGTAGGCGACCACGCCCCCGCTCGGCGTGACGGCGATGTTGCTGTAATCGCCCAGGAACGCCGTCGCGAATGGGAAGCTCGGGCTCACGTTCCGCGCGAACCACCGGTCGCCGGTCGTCGGATCGGAGAGCTGGGTCGTCGCCTGCGCGTACGAGAAGGTGAGCGATCCCGGACTCGTCTCGGTCGCGACCGTGTACCCGTACTGGTGGTTCGCCGGGTCGTAGCTCCGGTCGAACATGCCGATCCGAGGGCGTCCGGCCGTGTCGTACGCGCCCCCGGGGCTGGAACTGGTCGCCGGGGAGCGTCAGCGCGGTGGGGGCCGACCAGGTCTGCCCGCCGTCCAGCGACTGGCTGACGATCACGTCCGAGTTCGTCACGGCCGAGTACGGGTCGCTCGGCGCCGGAACCACGCTGTTTCGCATGTCCGACCACACGACGGCGAGGTGATTCGCGTCGGTCGGGTCCGCGGCGATGTTTCCGGCCGCCCAGGATCTGAACACGCTGTCCTGATAGGTCTGCCGACCGAATGCGATCGGGTAGTCGGTGAAACCGTCGATCACCGTCGCGACCTTGACCGGGTCCCCCAACGCCGCGCCGGTCGTCGGGTCGACCTGGACGACCTCGTAGTCGTCGCGCCCGCTCGTGAGGTCCGTCGTGTTCATGAAGGCCACGAAGATCCGCCCGTCGCTCGTGATCGTCGGGACCGAGACGAACGCCTCGTCCAGAGGACCCGAGATCAGCGTCGGGGCCGTCCACGTCTTGCCGCCGTCGGCGGAATGCAAGACGAGTACGTCGGGGTTGGTTGCGTTCGCCGGACCGACGAAACCGAAGCCCAGCGTCGCGTAGTACGCGTGTCCTGCGTCGTCGAAGGCCACCGAGGGTCGCCCGTCGCCTGGTACGCCATGTTGGAGAACAGCGGGTACTCGGACCAGGTCCTGCCGCCGTCGAACGAGACGTGGGCCCGGGACAGGACGGTCTCCGTGACGTGTCCTCCGGAGGTTCAGGCCGAGCTGGTAGTCGTTCGCGCCCCCGATGATGTTGTCGGGGTCTGTGGGGTTCACCGCGATCCCCTCTGCCACCTCCGCTACGGGACGCCGCTACGGGACGCGCGCCACGTAGACGAACTGCTGGTATCCGGCCCCGAGCGCCGGATCCTGGTCGCGCATGTCGGTCCAGGCGACATTGGCGACCCCGTCGGACCCAAACGCAAGTCCGATGTAATCGCCGTGGAAGGTCGCGTAGGTCTCGCAGCCTGTCACACCGGCCTGGAAGAACAGCGAGTCGGTCGGGTGGGAAGACGCCGTCGATACCGTGGTCAATCCAAAACCTCCCCCGGTGGATTCGGCCAGTGTCGCGTCGTAGAGGCTCGGATCGCCGAGCGAGCGATCGTTGAAGGCCACGCCGAGCGTTCCGTCGACCGGGCTCACGTCCGCCCACGGGAACCACTGGTCGGTCGAGCTCGAGTCCACCGCCACGGGCGCGCTCCACGTCGCGCCGCCGTCGGTCGACGAGACGACGAACACGTCGGTGTTGGTCACCGGCGTGGCGGAGTCGTGGGTCCCGTCGCGATTGTCCGAGAACGTCACGTAGAGGATTCCCGTGTGCGGGTCCGCCACGATGTTGCCGCTCGAGTTGACGCGCACCTGATAGCCGGTCAACGTCTGACGGCCGTCCACGTTGGTGGGGTAGTCCATCGATCGTCCTCGTCGCAGGCCCTGGCGGGCCCCGAGACCTGGAACATGCAGATCGCGGGGTTGGAGCCCGAGATCACCTTCGGAGTCCACCAAGTAAAACCGCCGTCGTCGCTGTGGGCCTCGAAGATCGGCGAGCATGATCCGTCTCATCCGCCCTCCGCTGACTCGCTTGGGCTCGCAGGGCCCCAACCTACTGAGCTGAGGCCCCTCGGGTGGGTCAATCGGCCCTTTGGCCCTGCATCGAGCGCTCTGACCCCCAGACCCGGCGGTCTCGCGCTCGCCGCCCCTCGCCGTCCCCTGAGATGAGGGCCCGGCAGACACGCTCGACCTGGCGCTCGACCAGCCCGGCCGCATCGAGCGCCCGCCGATTGAACCGGACGGTGCCCGAATGGGAAAATGGACGACGGCCCAGCATGGAAGCGATCGTCGGACCCGCTTCGTACCTCGCGGACTATCGCGAGCCGTTCACCCCGAAGGTGCTGTTTGAGAACCCGCACATGAGGGTGGTGCTCGTGGCTCTCCAGCCGGATCAGCAGATCGCGCTGCATGCGCCGGGTGTGGATCTGGCGGTCGCGGTCCTCGAGGGGATGGGGGAGCTGTGGGTCGGCGATCGGGCACACGCGGTGGTGCCCGGCGACGTCGCTGTGATCCCGGCAGGCGTCACGCGGGGCGTACGAGCCCGCGGCGGTCGTCTGGTCCTGCTGCACGTCGTGTCGCCTCCCCCGACAGCCGCCGAACACGAAATGGAACGTCGTCCCTGGCCTCCCCCCGAAACCGCCCCCGACGTCAGCGGGGCGCTGCATGAGGAGCACCAGGAGCTCCTCCCCCATCTCGACCACCTCCGCACGCTGTCGGAGCAGGCGGAGGCGCTCGACGAGGAAACCCTGCGGGCTCGACTCGCCGAAGTGCTCCAGTTCCTCACCACGGTACTGCTGCCGCACGCGGGGGTGGAGGAGCAGGCGCTCTACCCGGCGGTCGACCGGCTCCTGCGGGCGACGGGCGGCGGGACCCGCACCATGTCGATCGACCATCAGGAGATCGGCGAGCGGATCGAGCGCCTGGCGTCGATGACGCGCGGGCCGCTGTCGGCTCGCGAGCGAGCCGCGGTCAGGGACGCGCTGGGCGAGCTCGAGGCGCTCGTGCGCCTGCACTTCCGCAAGGAGGAAGAGGCGTACCTGCCCTTGCTGTCGCGGCTCTCGGCGGGCGAGGCCGAGGACCTCGAGCGGGCCCTGACGGCGGCGGGTCACGCGGGCCATCACGAGCACTGACTCTCCCCGCGCGAGACCGGCTCCTCGGCTCGCGCGGACCTGCTACCGTTCCTGTCGAGGGCACCGATCGCGCTTGGCTACGAGCAGTTCCCTCAAGCGGCTGTCACGGCCGGCCCCCGAAGGGCAGCACCAAGGCCCGGAGGGCACGGAAAGGAGGGAACGCACGTGGCAACTGGAACCGTGAAGTGGTTCAGCGCCGAGAAGGGTTTCGGCTTCATCACTCCGGAGGACGGCTCCGCGGACGTGTTCGTGCACTTCAGCGCGATCGCGGGCGAGGGGTACCGCAACCTCGAGGAGAACCAGCGGGTGGAGTACGACGTCACGCAGGG
>Ga0070741_10014629_pt1 | contig 13528 bp, 13 predicted proteins | sample Coa_R1_4_FD_66440 | JGI IMG/M metagenome (GOLD analysis project Ga0070741, IMG submission 66440) | Surface soil microbial communities from Centralia Pennsylvania, which are recovering from an underground coalmine fire - Coalmine... | ecosystem: Environmental > Terrestrial > Soil > Unclassified ... | reverse complement strand
CACGAGACCGTCATCTACGAGGCGCACGTCCGCGGCCTGACGCTGCGCCACCCGGACATCCCGCCGGACCAGCGCGGCAGTTACGCCGGCCTGGCCCATCCGGCGATCATCGGGCACCTGCACCGCCTCGGCGTGACCGCGATCGAGCTGATGCCGGTGCATCAGTTCGTCACCGAGCAGGGCCTCGACGCCCGCGGGCTGACGAACTACTGGGGCTACAACACGATCGGCTTCCTCGCCCCGCACAACCGGTACGCGAGCACCGGCCAGCGCGGCGAGCAGGTCGGCGAGTTCAAGTCGATGGTCAAGGCGCTGCACGAGGCCGGCATCGAGGTGATCCTCGACGTGGTCTACAACCACACGGCCGAGGGTGACCACATGGGCCCGACGCTGAGCTTCCGCGGCATCGACAACGCCGCGTACTACCGGCTCTCGGACTCCGAGCCGTGGCGCTACCTGGACTACACCGGGTGCGGCAACAGCCTCAACGCGCGGCATCCGCACTCCCTCCAGCTGGTGATGGACTCGCTGCGGTACTGGGTGCTGGACATGCACGTGGACGGGTTCCGCTTCGACCTCGCCGCCGCGCTGGCCCGCGAACTGCACGACGTGGACCGGCTGTCCACGTTCTTCGACCTGGTGCAGCAGGATCCGGTGGTGTCCCAGGTGAAGCTCATCGCGGAGCCGTGGGACGTCGGCGAGGGCGGCTACCAGGTCGGTAACTTCCCGCCGTTGTGGACCGAATGGAACGGGAAGTACCGGGACACGGTCCGGGAATTCATGATCGGGCGCCCGGGCATGATGGGTGAGTTCGCGTCGCGGATCAGCGGCTCCAGCGATCTGTACGCCAGCAGCGGGCGGCGGCCGGTCGCCAGCATCAACTTCGTGACCTGCCACGACGGGTTCACGCTCACCGACCTGGTGTCCTACAACGGCAAGCACAACGAGGCCAACGGCGAGCACAACCACGACGGCAACGACGACAACCGGTCCTGGAACTGCGGTGCCGAAGGGCAGACCGACGATCCGGACATCCTCGAGCTGCGAGCCCGGCAAAAGCGCAACTTCCTGGTCACCCTGTTCCTGTCCCAGGGCGTCCCGATGCTGCTGTCCGGCGACGAGATGGGCCGCACTCAGGGCGGCAACAACAACGCGTACTGCCAGGACAACGAGATCTCCTGGGTCGACTGGGGCCTGGCCGAGACCGAACCGGACCTGCTGCGGTTCACCGAGGCGCTGGCCACGCTGCGCCGCGCGCACCCGGTGTTCCGCCGCCGCAGGTTCTTCCGCGGTCACCCGCAGGCGCCGGAGGCCGCCGGTGACATCGTCTGGCTGACCCCGGCCGGCGAGGAGATGACGATGTCCGACTGGGGCGCTGGCTACGCCAAGTCGCTCGGCGTCTACCTGAACGGCCGGGCGATCACCGAGCCGGACCCGCGCGGCGAGCCGGTCACCGACGACCGCTTCCTGCTGCTGTTCAACGCGCACAGCGAGCCGGTCACGTTCACGCTGCCGCCGGAGTCGCTGGCGCCGTCGTGGGAGGTCGTCATCGACACCGCGAGCCCTGACGAGACCGGCGGCGCGTGGCAGCCGCGCAGCGAACTCAAGGTCACCGGCCGGGCGATCACCGTCCTGGTAGCTTCGGAGGGTTAGCCGATGGAATATGGGGCGCTCAGCGACGACCAGCTTGCCGCGCTGTATGCGTATCCGGATGGCAATGCGCTGCGCGCGAACATGGTGTCCAGCGCGGACGGCGCGGCGTCGCTGGACGGGGCGTCCGGAGGCCTGTCTTCGGCCGCGGACCGGCGCGTGTTCGCGCTGCTGCGCACGCTCGCCGACGTGATCCTGGTCGGCGCGAACACCGCCCGGGTCGAGCGTTACGCCCCGGTCCGGGTCCGCGAGCTGTGGAAGCACCTGCGGTCCGGGCGCGGGGCTACTCCCCCGATCGCCGTCATCACCGCGTCGGGCGACCTGGATCCGGACAGCCCGCTGATCGCCGACGCCCCGCCGCACGCCCGGACCATCGTGATCACCACGTCGTCCGCGCCGTTGCCGGTCCGGGAGCAGCTGGGCAAGCACGCCGAGGTCATCGTGGCCGGGTCCGTGACGGTGGACCTGCCGACCGCGGTGCGGGCCCTGCACGACCGCGGCCACGCGCACATCCTCGCCGAGGGCGGCCCGGGCATCCTGGGCCAGCTGGTAGCGGCCGGCCTGGTCGACGAGCTGTGCCTGACGATCGGCCCCCTGCTGGCCGGCCCCGGCGCCCCGCGCATCCTCACCGGCGCCCCCATGCCGTCCCCGGTCCCGATGTCACTCGCCCACGTCCTGGAAGACGAAGGCTTCCTCCTCTGCCGCTACACAACGAGGTAAGTGGACGTCCTCCGCGCCTTCCTCTCGCGAGGACCCGGAACCGTCCGGGACGTCCGGGACGTCGAACCGGCGGACCAGTTCCTCTCCTACACGTTGCTGCTCATGCCTGACGGCTAGGTCTGCCACGCGCCGGGCAAACAAGGCGCGTTGCGGGTTGCCCGCCTCGAACCCCATCGCGGTCAGGAAGCCATCGAAGTGATCGCCGGCGGACTTCTCCGATTGATGTCACCCATCCCCGCGTGGACTGGGCCGCGAGTCCGCTTGATCACCGTCCCGCCGATGTCGCCGGTCGTTACCTCACGACCTTGCACCACTGTGCCATGGACTTCGCTGGCCGAATTGCGCACGCCACCGGGCTCAGGCGAACCGGCGGTTGACCGGTCGGCCGCACGCAGTGACGGCACCAGCGCGACTAGCTCATCACCGATCCGCGCTAGATCCGCCTTGTTATCGCGCACATCAAGCACCAGCGACTGCACGTCGGCCAGCCACGCTAGCTCCGTCGGCAGATCCCCGGCCTTCAATCGACCGGTCTTTCGTCCCTTCAGCACAGGAATGACCCGTATCCCGGCGGTATGCGCAGCCATGATTTCCCGGCGCACCCAGTCATGCTCGTCGCGTAGCTCGGGACAATGAGGCCAGCCAGGACTCATGATGGCGAGCAGTACGGCGCTGCCGCGCACTCCGTCGATCAGCTTCTGCGCATAGAGGTCGCCGGGCTGGATGGAAGCGGCGGCGCGGAATATCATTTCCTCGCCGAAGCGATCCGATAGGGCCTGATAAAGCAGGGCGGCGGCTTCGTCGCCGTCCCCCGTGCGGTAATTGATGAAGACTTTGGGCATGGGGTGAGCGTCCCTTTCTCTATATGGTCGCGATCCGCACTGCAGTACTGAGCCCCGGCTGAAGCTCCCGTACCGACGGGTTTCCTGAGTGGCGGGACAACGTCCGAGCGAGGCTGCGCAGATCCGCGATAGTCGCGGAACCGACCATGACGGCATCGTCGAGCAGCTGAGCGGTGAGGCAACACGCGTGATCCACTTCTCCGGCCACAGCGTGGGCGAGAGCACTGCGCACGCCGTAGCGGACGCGGGTCCGCGTAGCCTGGTGCGGCACCCGGGCCAGCTGCCTGTCGATGATCTCCGCGGCGACGCGCGGCCGCCCGAGATCGTGCAGGCACCACCCGCTGACCATCTCGGCCGGGTCAGCCAGGTTCGTGGTGCCGATGACCGGCTCTTCGGAGTCGGAAGCGTCGCGGTCCAACAGCTTTCTGGCCCGATCCAGGCTGCGCATGCATGCGTCGTAGTCTCCGGCCAGTGCATGGCCCTGCGCTTCCCGCTGCGCGGCCAGCCCGCGGATTCGAGGCGGCACGTCTGTGGCTTGCGCTCGCTGGGACAGCTCGATCGTCTGCGCCGCTTGCCGACGGTAGAGGGTGATGAGCGCCTGCCGGATCAGGCCGTATACGGCGAGATGGTGGTCATCACCAGCGGCAGCGAGATCGGCGGCGCGTCGTGTCCACCACAGCGCTGACTGCTCATTGCCGGTCTCTTGGACCAGCCAGCCCACATATTCCGCGTACCGCGAAGCCAGGAGCAACAGTCCCTGGCGTGTTCGCGGTCCAGCTTCCTTTGACAATTCCTGAAGCGCGTACGTATTGGCGATGAGGCCGGGCAGCACCAATCCTGGTGCTACCGTCTGGCCGAGGCGCCGGTACTGGTCAAAGATGGACCGGAATATCCCGATGAGCGTGGAGCTGTCGGCGTCCATCCAAACCCCTTGGCCGCCGAGGCTTATGGCCGGTACCGACACCGCGCCCGCCACCATTACCTGGCGGCGGCTCACCGGCTGGAACCAGCCCTGGCCATCCGCGGGCAATTGCATCAGCCACACCTCCTCATCACCATCTGCCACGAAGGTGACCTCTGCTTCGGGAGGTTCTTGGACCAGGGAGGTGAGCGCTCCACCCGCGCCGAGCACGACGTCACATTGCCGTGCCAGTTGACGGCTCGGCGTTTTGACACCGCGCTCGACCTTGCTCAGCTGGCCTTTGCTGTAATGCACCTGTTGTGCCAGCGCGGTTAGGGTCAGGCCTGCGGCCAAGCGCCGACGCCGAAGTTCTTCACCGAAATGGACAAACCGAATAGGCTGCAGCACACATACCTCCATCGCTGTCCATTGACGGACAGCCGGGAGTCATTCCGCATGCCAGCGTGCGCCCAGCGGGCGTGACGGACAAGGCCGCTCCGGGTGTTTCCCGTTTCCTCTTTACCGGTGCCCCGCCTCGGGGCCTCGTCATCGCGGCCAGCCCACCGCGTCACCGGATTACTGCTGCATTGAGTCCACGATCTCGGTAAGGAGAAACTTCACCTTCGCCGGAACTGGCCGTCCTGGATAAGCCTGCTCAACCAGGTCGAGGCCTTCATCGACGGTGGTGAACCCGAGCTGGCGGTAAAGCAGGATGATATCGTCGCTGTCGATCTCGGCACGGGCCGCGAACAGCTTCATCGCGAGCAGGTACCTCGGCGATGCGACGTCGACGATCAGTGAGTCGCTTGAGTAGAAGCGCTGAGCGTCCGGGTCGGGGCCGGGCAGGAATCCTTTCACGGCGTCATTCAGCCAGTCTTGGGCCAGTCCTCGGTGTTCCGCTACCGCTGTCGCCGCCTGCCGGACTATGCCGCTGGGGATGAACACTGCATCGAGGTCTCTGGTAGCCCTCGTGGCGTCGTACGCCACGGCCAGGGCGGCGCCCCCGACAAGGAAGAGCTCGGCTCTTGCCCCGCGTGCAGCCAGCTCCGCGGACAGGTCGTCTAGGAGCGAGCGGATGTCCTCCCTCCCCAGGCCGGTACTCATGCGCGGTCTAGTGCCCCGCTGGTGATGAAGACGCCCCGGCGGCGGAACGAGGACGGCGACTCGACCAGGGCCCGCGGGTGGAGGCCGCGCAGGTCGGTGACGAACCACCATGGCCATGCCTCACGTCCGGGCAGCCGCGCCCATGACGGAACCTCCCAGCCGTCCCGACGGGCCAGATACTCGGCCATCGCCGCGAACGCGGCATCGACCCGGATGTCTCCCGTGCTCCTGGGAGCGCCTACCCACATCCGCGCGGAGGCCGAGACTCCCGCGTGGCGGAGGACGCTCGTGTAGTCATCAAGCATCTGAACGAAGACATAACGCCAGAGCCTGCTCAACCGCTCGCCCTCCTGAAGCATGGCGAAAGCGCTATCGGCTGCCTGGTCGACTGTCTCGAACGCTCGCATCTCCACCACTTCCAGACGAGACGGTAGCCGACCACTTCGGTCGTTCCCCTGCCTGTAGAAACTCCTTCCGCATGATGTAGACATCGTGGCATAGCTCGTGCCTGGAGGCATGACTGGGTTCCGCATCACCCGATCGTGCGGGGTAGGAGGCCGCGTTCGAAGCCGACGGCCACGGCTGCGGCGCGGTCGTTGACGCCGAGCTTGGCGAAGATGTGCAGCACGTGGGTCTTGACCGTGGCCTCGCTGATGAACAGGCGGCTGGCCGCGTCGCGATTGGAGGCTCCCTGCGCGATCAGCCCGAGCACGTCGAGCTCGCGCTGGCTGAGCGGATCGGCGGCGGGTGCGCGTACCTGGCCGAGGAGCCTGGTGGCAACCGACGGGGACAGCACGGCCTCGCCGCGGGCGGCGGCGCGGGCGCCGCGGAGCAGATCCTCCGGCGGGGAGTCCTTCAACAGGTAGCCGGTCGCGCCGGCCTCGATGGCCGGCAGCACGTCGGTGTCGGTGTCGAACGTGGTCAGCACCAGCACCCTGGCCTTGACGCCGCGCTCGGCCAGCCGCCGGATCGCCGCCACGCCGTCCATCTCCGGCATGCGCAGGTCCATCAGCACCACGTCGGGCTCCAGCGCCGCGGTGCGGTCGACGGCCTCACGGCCGCTGCTGGCCTCGCCGACCACCTCGAAGTCGCCGCTCGCCTCGAAGATGCCGCGCAGGCCGTCGCGCACCACCGGGTGGTCGTCGGCGATCAGCAGCCGGATCATGGCTTGCCTCCCAGCGGGATGGCGGGGACGCTGGCCGACACGGCGGTGCCGCCCCCGGGCTCGGATTCGATCTCCAGCTGGCCGGCCAGCCGGGTCACCCGCTGCCGCATCGCGGTCAGCCCGAAGCCGCCCTTCCGGTCGTCCGTGGTCTTCGGCGTGCTGGCCGGGCAGCCGCTTCCGTTTACGGTGAAGCCGGCTCCGTCGTCGCGGACATCGAGGGTCACCACGTCTCCCATGTAGGACAGCGTGACGCCAGCGTGCGCGGCGCTCGCGTGCTTGGCCACGTTGGCGAGTGCCTCCTGGGCGACCCGCAGCAGCGTCACCTCTACCTCGGGATGCAGCGGCCGGGGATCGCCGGTGGTGGTCACGTCCGCGCCGACCCCGCTGGTCGCGGACCAGCGGGCCACCTCGTCGGTCAGCGCCTCGGGCAGCCTGGCGTCCTCCAGCGCCTGCGGTCGCAGCGCCTGGACCGAGCGCCGCGCCTCGGTCAGGCTTTCCCTGGCGAGCTGCTTGGCGTTGCCGAGCCGCCGCTCGCGCTCGTTCTCCTGGCGGGTCCGCTCCGCGGCCTCCAGCTGGGTGATGATCCCGGTCAGCCCTTGGGCCAGCGTGTCGTGGATCTCCCTGGCCATCCGCTGCCGCTCCGCCAGCACGCCTGCCTCCCTGGCCTGGGTGAGCAGTTGCGCCTGGAGGCCGGTGTTCTCCGCGATCATGTCCTCGAGCCGCTGGTTGGCCTCGGCCAGGTCGGCGATCATGACCTTCCTGGCCTGGTTCTGCTCCTCGCTGCGCTGGCCGAGCGTGCCGAACACGCCGACCATCCCCAGGTCGACCGCGGCCAGCACCAGCCAGATGGCAATCCAGCTCGGCGTCAGCTTGTGGAATCCACCGGTCTGGCTGATGGCGAACGCGAGCGAGGTCAACGAGGCGAACATCCAGCCCCACGCGCCGCGCTGATACCGGAAGGCGTGCAGGAAGCCGATCCAGGTGAAGAACGCGAACCACGGACTGCGCACCGCGAGCGCAAACGAGCAGGCAACCAGCCCGGTCATGTAGAGGCGCATCATCCAGGGTCCCTGGAGCCGGGCCGGCAGCAGCATCGTCAGTGCGCCGATCCAGATCCCGACCCCGGCCATGATCCCCAGGGTGATCAGCAGCGCCCCGGTGCTCGGCTGCTGGCTGAGTGCGTACGGCAGCAGCGGGACCGCGAGCAGCAGGAAGGGCACTCCCCTGAGTACCGCCTCCCAGCGCTGCTCCAGCGCCACGAAGCCGCTGTCCGGTGTCCGGACGGTCATCGTGCTGCCCTCCCTTCCATCAGTACCGTCAGGCCTTTTCCCACCTGAAGAACCGCACCGCGAGCACGGTCGCCAGCGCGGCCCACGCTGCCATTATTCCCAGCCACTCCAGTCGCGGATCCACTCCCCGCCAGCTATCGCGGAAGGCATGCAGGGCCGCGCCGAGCGGGCTGAACTCACCGATCCGCTGGAGCGCGGGGGACATGCTGTCGGTGGGGACGTAGATCCCGGCCAGGAACATGTTCGGGAAGAACAATCCCATGGCGATGGCCATCGCCGACCTGGACGTGGGCGCCACCGCGGACACCAGCATGCCGAGCGAGAACAGCGCGGCCATGCCCAGCACGAACGACACCAGGAACCAGCCGAGCTTAACTGGGGTGGGCACGCCGAACGCCAGCCTGGTGACCGCGACGACGAAGACCGCGGAGAGCACCGCCGCGCCTGCCCACACGGCTAGCTTGGCGATCAGCACGGTCAGCGGCCGTACCGGCGTGACCCCGAGCCGTCGCAGGATGCCGCGCTCCCGGTACTGGGCGATCACCATCGGGATGCCCTGAAGGCCGATCGACACCAGCACGACCGCGATGCCGAGCGCCGCGATGTATTCGGTGCCCGACTGCCCGCTGAGGCTCTTCTGCGGGTGCGCGAAGTTCGGTATCTGCCCGAACCCCACGACCAGGCCAATCGGGATCGCGAACACGCCGAGCAGCGCGAGCTTCTCGCGCAGGAACAGCCTGGTCTCGACCAAGGTGAGCTTTCCGAATCCGTCCATCGTCATCTCCTCAGATCTCCATACCGCGACCGGTCAGCGCGACATATGCGTTGTCCAGGCTGCGTCCCTCGATGCGCAGGTCAGCCACGATGACCTGACGGCGGGCCAGCTCGGCGGTGACCGCGCTGGCGAAGTCCCCGCTGCCCGTGACCGTCACCTGGCTGCCACCGCGGACCACGTCGGTGACCCCCGGCAGCAGGAGCAGCGACAGGTCGTCCAGCGCCGCTGTGGGCCGGAACCGCATCCGGTACTCGCCGCCGGCCTGGTCCACCAGCCCGGCCGGGGTGTTCAGCGCCGCGATCCGCCCCTGTTCCAGGATCGCGACGCGGTCGCACAGTTCCTCCACCTCGTCCATGAAGTGGCTGACCAGGACCACCGTGACCCCGCTTGACCGCACCTGCTTGATCAGATCCCAGGTGGCCCGGCGGGCGCCCGGGTCCAGGCCCGCGGTGAGTTCGTCGAGGAAGACCACTTCCGGGTTCCCCACCAGGGCCAGCGCAATGAACAGCCGCTGCTTCTGCCCGCCGGACAGTTTGGCGAACGGCGCCTTGACCTTGCTGGTCAGCCCCCAGCGGTCAAGCACCTCGCGCCAGTCGGCCGGGTGCGGGTAAAAGGATGCGTACATGTCCAGCGCCTCCCCCACCCGGAGCTTGTCTGGCAGCTGGGTGTCCTGTAGCTGCACCCCGATCCGCTGATGCAGCTGATGGCGGGCGGTCCGCGGGTCGAGCCCGAGCACCCGGACCTGCCCGTCGTCGCGCTGGCGCAGGCCCTCCAGGCACTCGACCGCGGTGGTCTTCCCCGCGCCGTTCGGCCCGAGAATGCCGAAGATCTCGCCACGTTCGACGCTGAACGAGATCCCGTCCACGACCGCGTGGCCGCCATACCGCTTGGTGAGCCCGCTCACCTCGATGACCGCCGTCATTTTCCAGCCCTCCGTATCCGCCAGCCGTCCGCTGGGCACATACCGAGCATCCCTGGCGGACCCCCGCCGCCGGATCGCCCGCACGGCCAGACCTGGCGGTCCCGCCTGGTGAACCGGCGGCCGGCCAACCGGAGCCCGGGCATCCACCGATCGGTCGATGCGCCACAATCGTGGGCATGGTTTCTGAGATCTTCGATCCCGAGCTGTGGCGGCCTGTCGACGGGTTCTCGTTCACCGACATCACGTACCACCGTGCCGTCGGCTCGGGAACGGTGCGGGTGGCGTTCAACCGGCCCGAGGTGCGGAACGCGTTCCGGCCGCACACGGTCGATGAGCTGTACCGGGCGCTCGATCACGCGCGGATGTCCAGCGACGTGGGCTGCGTCCTGCTCACCGGCAACGGTCCGTCGCCGCGAGACGGCGGCTGGGCGTTCTGCTCCGGCGGTGACCAGCGCATCCGGGGCCGGGACGGATACCGGTACGCCGAGGGCGAAACCGGGGAGACCATCGACCCGGCACGCGCCGGGCGGCTGCACATCATGGAGGTGCACCGGCTGATCCGGTTCATGCCCAAGGTCGTCATCTGCGTGGTGCCGGGCTGGGCGGCAGGCGGCGGGCACAGCCTGCACGTGGTCTGTGACCTGACGCTGGCCAGCCGCGAGCACGCCAGGTTCAAGCAGACCGACGCGGACGTGGGCAGCTTCGACGGCGGATTCGGCTCCGCTTACCTCGCCCGCCAGGTGGGGCAGAAGTTCGCGCGGGAGATCTTTTTCCTCGGCGACACCTACGACGCCGCGGCCGCGCACCGCATGGGCATGGTCAACGCCGTGGTCCCGCACGCCGACCTGGAACGGACCGCGCTGGAGTGGGCGGAGAAGATCAACGGCAAGAGCCCCACCTCGCAGCGGATGCTGAAGTTCGCGTTCAACCTGGTGGACGACGGGCTCGTGGGTCAGCAGGTTTTCTCGACCGAGGCGACCCGGCTCGCCTACATGGCCGACGAGGCCGTCGAGGGCCGCGACGCGTTCCTGGAGAAACGCCCGCCGGACTGGAGCCGGTTCCCGTACTACTACTAAGGCATATCCGCTCTCCGTCCGGGGAGGAACGGCCTCATGACACGTCAGCAGCGGCTGCGGCTTGCGGTGGCGGTGGTGGCCGGGTGCTCGGTGCTGCCGCTTGCATTCTCGATGTCGCACCACGCCGCGCACCGGCAGGGGCGGCCGGCCGCCGTGCGGGTCAGCGGCGTCAGCCGGCCGGTTGCCGGAGCGGCGCTCCAGCTGATGCCCGCGCCGTACCAGCTGCCGGCCGGGATGTCCCGCGAGGTGATCTTTCCCGATGCTGGCGGCCTGCTGATCGCCGGCGGGCTGACCCCGTCCGGGGCCTCCACGAACACGGTGACCAGCCTCGATCCGGTCACCGGCGCGACCCGCCAGGTGGGCCGCCTGGCGCAGGCGACGCACGATGCCGGGGGTTTCGTCGTCGGCGGGCGGATGTTCGTGGCGGGGGGCGGCATCGATACCAGCGTGCCAACCATCCAGTCGTTCACGCCAGGAACGGACGCAACGGTAACCGGCGCGTTGAGCCACCCTCGTTCTGATATCAGCGGCGTAACGGCGGGACCGGCCGGCTACCTGGTCGGGGGCTACGACGGCACCACCGTCGACCCGCGGGTGCTGGGCACCACTGACGGGGAGCACTTCCGGGTGGTGGCCCGGCTACCGGTACCGGTCCGCTACGCCGGTACCGCCGCCATGGGCGGTCTGATCTGGGTGTTCGGCGGGCAGACGACGGCCACGACGGCGGACGCGACCGATGTCATCCAGCGAATCGACCCGGCGACCGGGGTGGCCGCCGTGGTCGGGCATCTGCCGCGGCCGGTGCAGGGCGCGACGGCGATCAGCCTGGGCGGCCGGATCTACGTCGCGGGCGGGGCGACCGCGGCGGGAACCAGCCAGGCGGTGTTCCAGTTCGACCCGGCCACGTCCGCGGTGCGCGACGCGGGCGAGCTGCCCGTCCCGGTCGGCTACGCCGCCGCCGCCGTGGTCGGCGGGGTGGGCTACCTGATCGGCGGCGAGGACGGCACCCGTCCGGTGCCCACGGTGACCACGTTCCGGCTGGTGCCGGCCAGGCAGCAGACGGCGCCCTGGCTCGCCCCGACCGCGGCTCCCGGAGAGCTGACGGCAGGCTCGAACCCCTCGGTGCTGCCCGCCGATGTGCTGATCGCCGACCACCACAACAACCGGCTGCTGATCGTGGACCCGCAGGGCCGGATCAGGTGGGAGTTCCCGCGGCCGGGCGATCTCGCGCCGGGCCAGACGTTCCTCCAGCCCGACGACGCGTTCTTCTCCCCCGACGGCAGCTACATCATCGCGACCCAGGAAGACGACCAGGTCGTCAGCCTGATCTCCGTTGCCAGCAGCACGATCGTCTACCAGTACGGGGTGCCCGGCCGGCCCGGCGCCGGGCCTGATCACCTGTTCAACCCCGATGACGCCATGCTCATCCCGGGCGGGGCGATCCTGCTCGCTGACATCAAGAACTGCCGGATCCTACTCATCGCGCCGCCCGCGCGCACGACGAACCGGGTCATCGGCAGAACGACAAACGCCTGCGAGCACGATCCGCCTCGGCGGTTCGGCAGCCCGAACGGCGCGTTCCCGCTGACCGACGGGAACTACCTGGTGACCGAAATCAACGGTGACTGGGCCAACGAGATGTCGCTGCGCGGCCAGATGTCCTGGTCCACGCACCCGCCGGGGGTGCTGTACCCGTCGGACACCAACGAGGTGTACCCGGGGCGGTACCTGACCGTCGATTACTCCGATCCCGGCCAGGTCGTCGAGTTCACCTCGTCCGGCCGGCTGTCGTGGCGGATGGGTGGCTTCAACCAGCCCTCGCTGGCGTTGCCGCTGCCCAACGGCGACATCCTGCTCAACGACGACTTCAACCACCGGGTATGCGTGGTGGACCCGGCCACCAAGCGCATCGTCTGGCAGTACGGCCACACGGGCGTCGCCGGGCGGTCGCCGGGATTCCTGTCCGACCCGGATGGCGTGGACCTCGTCCCGCCGGACTCCCTGCTGGTGACCCACCTCGCGACGATGGGCGCCGCTCCCTAGCCGCTGACCTGGAATCGTCCGCCCGTGCGGTGTCGTTGTTCATCCATGGATGAGAATGTGGGTACTGGGCCTGGTGTTATCACCAATGACGGATGCGCGGTCGAGTTTTACGCGCTGCTGCCGACGTTCGGCGAGCCGGAGATCGTGCACGCGGCGATCCCGGCCGGGGCGTCGATCCTGGAACTCGGCGTCGGCACCGGGCGGCTGCTCCGCCCGCTTGCCGCGCTCGGTCACCCGGTCACCGGAGTGGACGACTCCGCCGACATGCTGGCGCGCAGCCCGGATCTGGAGACCGTGCTGTCCGGTATCGAGACGCTAAGGCTCGACCGCAAGTTCGACGTGGTGCTCCTGGCCAGCACCATGATCAACGCCGATCCCGCGACCCGGCGGGGTTTCCTCGACACGGTCCGCCATCACGTGCGGGACGGCGGCATGGCGGTGCTCCAGCAGAGCCCGCCCGCCTGGTTCGAAACCGTCGAGGACGCCCCGAAGGTGCGGGAGGACTCCGGCGGCATCACCCGCGTCATCCGCACCGCGCGCTGGGAACCGCCGCGACTGCGTGCGGAAATCGAGTACCAGGTCGACGGCAACGTCTGGACCCACGCGTGGACCAGCTTCCAGATCCGCGACGAGGACATGCCCGGCATGCTCGCCGGCTCCGGCCTGCGGTTCGGCGAGTGGCTCACCGACGACCACGCCTGGTTGACCGCCCGCCCGGCCTGATTCCGCCGGCTGCCCGGCTCACTGGCTGCCCGGCGGGTCAGCGGCTGGGGTTTTCGGCTCGATGGGCCTCGATAGCGTGGTGGTTTTCCCCTTTGTGGTAGCGGGACCCTTGTTCACGAGGGTCGATCCTCCACAAAGGGGTAAACGTCCACGTTGCTGACGGGACTCCGGGTGGACGCCGCAGCATTCCAAGCGAATGCTTGACATCTTGGGCTGCCCTGGCCGATGATTCCAAGCATGTCCTTGGAATCGTCGGAGGGAGCCGCGGGGCGGCAGCGGTGGCGGATGCTGGACGATCCGGTCGCCATCAGGGCACTG
>Ga0070741_10014628_pt1 | contig 13528 bp, 17 predicted proteins | sample Coa_R1_4_FD_66440 | JGI IMG/M metagenome (GOLD analysis project Ga0070741, IMG submission 66440) | Surface soil microbial communities from Centralia Pennsylvania, which are recovering from an underground coalmine fire - Coalmine... | ecosystem: Environmental > Terrestrial > Soil > Unclassified ... | reverse complement strand
TCGACCGCACCAAGGGCAAAACGACGTCACGAGCAGCACCACCACCCCATTTTCACGCCGGTACGGCGTCACCCGCAGCGACATCATGGCTTCGTGGAAGACCGGCCCTCGTGAACAGGGGTCCCGCTACCACAAAGGGGAAAACCACCACGCTATCGAAGCCCATCAAACCAGCCGCCAGCCCACCGGTCAGCCAGCGACCCGGGCAAACCCCCGGAATAAGCCAACGGGGTCCGGATCGGGGGGTAACTATCCGCAATCTTTCGGATCGCGTCCGACCTCGGTAACCTTGCCGGGCGGAACGTGGCGGCGAACACCTGGAAATAGTGGTAATAGGTGTCCCAGTCGTTCACTGGCGTCGTCCAGTAGAGCGCGTACGCGTGATGGGCGTTGGCGAGAATGTTCCGGTTCAGTACCTGAACGTCCACCCCATCCCTGACGTAGCTGAATTCCCAGTCCGCTGCCTTCTCCGCCTGCGGGTACCGGACCGGCCGCAGCGCGATCAGGTGATAGCCGGGATAGGTGTTCTGCCGGCTAGCTGCCTGCTGGCGCCAGTCAGCAAGCGGATCGGCCTTGGGCTGATCGGATTGATCGATAAGCAGGAAGATGCCACCGTTGGCTGGATCCCTGACGTACACGAAGTGGCCGACGTGCGAGATCTGCCAACCCGTGGGCGCGGCGATGGAGAAGCCGGTGGAGTTGGTGAACGTGTAAAACCCAGCCGGCGGTGCGCTCTGTCCAGCCCCGCCCGACGCTGTAGTCGCGCCCCCGCCAGTGCTGTGGGCAGCACTGGTGCTGCCCGCAGCACTGGTGCTTGGTGACGCACTGCGGCCGGATGTCGTATCACGGCCGGACGCCGCTGCCCCGCTGCTCACGGCAGAAGGGCGTGGTGCCGCACCCGCCCGCGCCGGGTGCCCGGGGCGCCCGGGCGACGATCGTCCCGCGATCACGGCGAAGGTGGTCAGCCCGGCAGCCGCTACCACTATCAGCGCAACGGCGGCGAGCAGCGCGTGGTGATCCCTGCGACGGCTCACCCGGTCAGCGCCAGGTCCCAGGGCAGCTGACACGAAGGCGGGCATGACCGTGGTGGCCGATCTGTCGTCCACGATGCGGTGCATCATCCGCGCCGCGTCGGCGATACCCAGCCGGGTGTCCGGGTCCTTCCGCAGCAGTCCTTCGATCACCGGTCGCAACGGCCCCGCGTGAACCGGCGGATCGGGCTCGTCGGACACCACGGCGGTCAGGCTGGCCAGCGCGCTGCCGCGATCGAACGGCGGGCGTGCCTCCACCGCCGTGTACAGCGACGCCCCGACCGCCCACAGATCCGCCGCCTCGTCGGCTTGCTGGCCGCGCGCGCGTTCCGGTGCGATGTACGAGGGCGAGCCGACCAGCATCCCGGACGCTGTCAGCTCCGGGCTGTCCACGGCCTTGGCGATCCCGAAGTCGGTGAGGATCACCCGGTCGCCCGGGCCCAGCACGATATTGGCCGGCTTCACATCACGGTGCAGTACCCCCGCGCTGTGCGCGGCCTGCAACGCGGTCAGTACGCCGAGGCCCACCCGGGCCGCCTCGACCGGGGACAGCGGCCCGTCGTCCCGTATCACGTCACGTAGTGACCGGTAGGGGAGGAGTTCCATCACTATCGCGGGCCGGCCGTCGTCCTCGACGATGTCATACACGGTGACGATGTTCCGGTGGAGCAGCCGGGCGGCCAGCTGCGCCTCACGGACCGCGCGGCGGCGGGCGGTTTCCCGCTCGTCCGGGTCCATCTGTGGCGGAAAGATGATCTCCTTGACCGCTACGTACCGGCCCAGCACGTCATCGTGTGCCCGCCACATGGCGCCCATTCCGCCGCTGCCGATCATCTCGAGCAGTCGGTAGCGTCCGGCGAGGATCCGGTCTGCCGCAAGTTCGGCCATTTGCTCCAGCTACCCCGATTTGTCGCGTGCTAACGGCATCGCGGGCCGACTGGGGCCGGCCCGACTAACGTGGGGCACGCGAGAAGCCAGCCGATCGAAGATCGAAGGGACGCCGCATGACATCGATCCCGCGCCACTACGGCAAGGTCTTCGACGAGATAGCGGCCGAGTATGACCGCAACCGTCCCGCGTACCCCGACGAGCTCGTCGACCAGGCATGCCGCGTCGCGGGTATCGGACCCGGTGACCGGGTGCTCGAGATCGGGTGCGGGACCGGGCAGCTAACTCGCAGCCTCGTCGCCCGGGGCCTGCACGTGACAGCGCTCGAACCCGGCGCGAACCTGCTGGCACTAGCCAGGCAGAACCTGGACGGTGGGGTGAAACTCATAAACACCCGGTTTGAGGACGCCGGGCTCCCCAGCGAGCACTTCGCGGCCGTGTTCTCGGCATCCGCGCTGCACTGGGTCGATCCCGAGGTGAGCTGGCGCAAGATCGCTGACGTGCTGGTTCCGCGCGGAACCCTCGCGCTCCTGTCCTATTTCGGGCTGGCCGAGGAGCGCACCAAGCACGACCAGGAAGCGGCGCTGGCCGCGGTGCGGAAGGTCGCACCGGACATTGCCGCCAGCTGGCCGGCCTACCGGGATCTCGACGCCACGCTTGCCGGGGCCGAACAGCGCCGGGCGAATGTCTCGCGGGTATGGGCATGGCTGGGCAGCCACGACGTGGCGCAGCACTACGCCAGCGACCTGTTCACCGATGTCCAGGTGGCGGTCGTCCCGCGGCTCGTGGAGCACACCGCTGACGAACTCACCGCGGTCTTGCGCACGATGTCGTTCCACGCCCGGCTCTCCCCGGAGCAGCGCCAGGCCCTCGAGCAGGAGAACGCGGCTCTCTACGCACGACTCGGGCGGCCGGTCCGCGCGAGCACGGTCGCGGCTCTTGTCACGGCGAAACGCGGCTGACCCGACGGCTGACCCTACGGCCGACCCGAGGGCTCACTCGCGCTCGACCCGCCGCATCCCGTGCGCAGGTGTCCACCACTCGATGACCAGCAACGTGGCCTTCTCGTCGAGGTGAGTGTGCACGACCTCCGTTATGTCGGCGTGGAAGCTGGTGCCATCCGGCCCCACGGCCACCGCCCGGCCGGAGATCTTCGCCTCGCCCGGCCACTGCGCCTCGGCGCCTTCGACGGGGTCGACCGTGGCGCTGTGCAGGGCGAACCGGGGATCCCGGCGCAGGTCGGCGCCCTTGCGCGCGTCCGGCATCGAGCCGAAGACCAGTTCTCCGTCTTCGAAGACCGTCTCGATCCCCGAGATCCGCGGCGACCCGTCGGCCCGCACGGTCGCGATCGTCTTGTGCCGGTGCGCGTCGAACAACGCCCGCACACGTTGAGCGAACTCGGGCTCGGCCACTTCGACATCGCGCCACGTCGTCATCAGCCCATGATCGCACCCACGAACCGGCCGCGTGACGTCGGTCGGGGCGGCCGGTGACAAGATGGCCGCATGGCGATCATTCACCCGACCACGCTGACGCCGACGAAGCTGGAGCTGCTGACCTCGTGGCTACCATGCCAGCCCTGGTACCAGAGCGAAACACAGCCGCGGCTGGAGAAAGCCGGCGGATTCCGGCTGGATGATCCCGACGGAGAGGTCGGGCTTGAGTTCATGGCCGTCACCGACGACTCCGGTGACACGCCGGTCACCTATCACGTGCCGCTCAGCTATCGCGGTGCCCCGATCCCAGGCACCCAAGACGCGCTGATCGGCACGGCGGAGCACGGCGTCCTCGGCGCGCGGTGGATCTATGACGGAACGCGCGATCCGGTCCTCGTGACTCAGCTGTTCGCCCTGCTCCTGGGTGAGGCCGAGCCGCAGGCGCAGAACATCAGCGACACCACCGACCCCTCAGTGACCCGGAGCACCACGGGTAACACCGGGGCGCTGCCCGTCACGATCATCGACATAGCGGACGGGCCGCGCAGCACCGACGTCACGGTACGGCCCGTCGGCACGCCCGGACCGGTGATGCTCAGGGTCAACCGGACGCTCCGCGCCAATGCTCCGGGGCTCATGTCGGGAACCCTGGGGCACATCACCGCCGAATGGGCCGGGCCCGGCGTCGCCCGGTCCAGAGGTCGCTTCGTCGTCCTGCGGGTGCCGTGACGACGGGCTAATGCATATCAAACTGGATTGATTGATCAATTTGGTTTGATGTACCGTGCTGATGTGGCGGTATGGCAGGAAACGGAGCCGCCGGGCTTCCTAGGGCTGGCCGGACACCGGCTGCGCTGGCGGCTGCTCACCGAGTTGGCGCGCAGCGACCGGCAGGTCCGGGAGCTGACGGCGCTTATCAACGAGCCGCAGAACCTGGTGTCCTACCATCTGGGTCGGCTGCGCGCCGGCGGGCTGGTGCGGATGCGGCGCAGTTCGGCCGATGGCCGTGACGCGTACTACAGCGTCGACCTGGCGCGCTGCGGCGAGGCGCTGGCCGCGGCGGGGGCGGCGCTGCATCCCGGGCTCCGGCTGCGTCCGCGGCCCACCCCGCCGGTCGAGCTGCAGGCCCGGGTGCTGTTCTTGTGTACCGGGAACAGCGCCAGGTCACAGCTGGCCCAGGCGATCCTGGAGCAGCTGGCCGGGGGAGCGGTTACCGTCGCCAGCGCCGGCAGCCACCCCAAGCCGCTGCGCCCGGACGCGATCCGGGTCATGCGCGAGCAGGGCATCGACATCGGCTCACGCCGGCCAAAGCACCTGAGCGAGTTCGCGGATCAGCGGTTCGACTACGTGATCAGCCTGTGCGACAAGGTCCGTGAGGTCTGCCCGGAGTTTCCTGGCGCAGCGGAAGTGATCCACTGGAGCATCCCCGAGCCGCCCGATTACCAGGCCCTCCGCGAGGTGGCGGCCGACCTGCGGACCCGCATCGGGTTCCTGCTCGCCCGCATCGGTAGCGAGGCCGGGTAGCCATGGTCCGGCCCAGCCTCCGCACCGTGCTGTGGGAATGGGGCAGGATCGGCTGCATCGGCTTCGGCGGCCCGCCCGCGCACATCGCGCTGCTGCGCAGGCTGTGCGTCGGCCAGCGGAACTGGCTGGACGCCAGGGAGTTCGAGGACGCGATCGCGGCCTGCAATCTGCTGCCCGGCCCCGCCTCCACCCAGCTGGCGATCTTCTGCGCCTGGCGGGTCCGCGGCAGGATCGGCGGGCTGGTCGGCGGCATCGCGTTCATCGTGCCCGGCCTGATCGCGATCCTTGCCCTGTCGGTGCTGTTCCTCGCGGGGACCCCGCCGCTGTGGGTGCGCGGGGCGGGGGCCGGCGCGGACGCCGCCGTCGCGGCCGTGGCGGTGCAGGCCGGCTGGTCGCTGGCCGGGCCGAGCTGGAAACGCGCGGCCGACGGCCGGCGGGTGCGCTGGACCTGTTACCTGCTCGCGGGCGGCGCGGCGGCCGCGACCATCGGCCCGTGGCTGGTGCTCGTCCTGCTGGGCTGTGGCGCGGTCGAGCTTGCGGTCCGGAATCCGCGGGCGGGCAGCGCGAGCGCGATCTTCCTGCCCGTGCGGGCTGCCCCGGTCAAAACGCTGGTCGGCGCCGCCGCGCTGCTGCCCGTTGCCTGGACCGCATTGAAGGTGGGCGCGCTGTCCTTCGGCGGCGGCTTCGTGATCATCCCGCTCATGCAGGCCGACGCGACCGGACACCACTGGATGACCAACGCCCAGTTCCTCAACGGCGTCGCGCTCGGCCAGATCACCCCCGGCCCCGTCGTGCAGACCGTCGCCACCGTCGGCTACGCCGCCGCGGGCCTCGGCGGCGGCCTGCTCGCCGCGCTGGTCGCGTTCTCCCCGTCCTTCATCTTCGTGCTCGGCGGCGCCCCTCGCTTCGGTGCCCTGCGCGGCAACCGCCACGCCACGGAGTTCCTCGACGGCAGCGGCCCGGCGGCTATCGGCGCGATCCTCGGTTCGGCGATACCACTGGCCCGCGTGCTCACCGAGCCGTGGCAGTTCGCCGTCCTCGCCGGAGCCGCGGCGCTCCTGCTCGGACTGCGCCGCGGCGTGGTCCTCACGCTGCTTGCCGCCGCGGCGGTCGGGGTGATCATCGCCCTGGCCGGAGGTCCGCTGCCCCACTAGCGTGCTAGCCGTATCCGGAACGCACGGCTGCGCCGCCGAGCTGCTCACCAACGTCGCCAAGCACAGCGGCGCCCGGCACGCCACGCTCGAAGCCGTGCATGTCCCCGGCCTGCTCCGGGTCCGCGTCACCGACGACGGCCATGGCGGCGCGCACCCGGTGCCGCGCGGTGGTCTGCGCGGCCTGGCCGAACGCATCCGCACCGTCGACGGCCGCATGGAGATCGACAGCCCGCGCGGCGGGCCCACGACGGTGACCGTCGAGCTGCCATCCCACGCTTAAAAGGACCAGCATGCGCATAGTGATCGCCGAGGACGCCGCCGTGATCAGGGCCGGACTCGCCGAGATCCTCACCGACCGCGGGCACGAGATAGTAGCCGCGGTCGGCAACGCCGAGGCGCTCAAGGACGCGGTGGCCGCCCACGCACCCGACGTCGCGATCGTCGACGTGCGGATGCCGCCCGGCCACACCGACGAGGGCCTGCGCGCCGCGACCGCGATCCGCCGCGACCACCCGGGCGTGGGCATCCTGGTGTTTTCCCAGTACGTCGAGACCCGGTACGCCGCCGACCTGCTCGCCGCCCGCTCCGGCGGGGTCGGTTACCTGCTCAAGGACCGGGTCGCCAACGTCGCCGAGTTCACCGACGCGATCGCGAGGATCGCCGCGGGCGGCACCGCGCTCGACCCCGAAGTCGTCAGCGGCCTGCTGAACGCCAGCCGCCACGCCAGCACGCTCGCGGCGCTCACCGCCCGTGAGCTCGACGTCCTCGCCCTCATGGCAGAAGGCCGCTCCAACAGCGCCATTGCCCTCCACCTGGCGGTCTCCGAGCGCGCGGTCGAAAAGCACATCAGCAACATCTTCAGCAAGCTCGGGCTCCCGCCGTCGGACTCCGACCACCGCCGCGTGCTCGCCGTCCTCGCTTACCTCGGCGGGTTATTCATAACGACAGCGGTGCTTCCCCCGCCTCCGCTCTCCGTCGCGCGAGCAGCGGTATCGCGGCGATCTTCTCCTCGGTGAGATCCTCCCACCGGATCGCGGCGAGCGGCCGGGTGCCGTGCGACGGCCGGCAGTCGATCACCCGATCAGGGGTGACGATCACGTCGACGAGCACGTCATGGCCGGTGCACGGGATCGTGCCGACGGGCTGGAGCTGGAGTTCGTGGACGGTGGTGACCGATACGGTGTGCGGACCGATCAGGCCGGCGGCCGTGGCCAGCGCGAATTCCAGGTCCGCGAAGCCGCCGCCCTTGCCGAGCCGGGCGCCGTCCGCGCTGACCGCGACCGAGCCCATCACGACAAGGTCGACCGGGGTCAGGTCGGCCAGCGCGACCCGGCGGGCCGCGCGTTCGGCGCCGCTGATCGACGCCGCCTGACGCGGCGGCACGGTCAGCAGTGCCGGGTCGAGCGCGAAGAACGGCTGCTCGTCGGCGAGGCGCGGCACCGCCATGTAGACGACCTTGCCGTCCTCGAGCGCGCGCTGCCGGACCGGCAACTGCGGCGAGTCCGGGTTGGCTTTCAGCGTCCCGGCGGCCTGCCATATCTCGGTGTCTCGCAGCCGCTGCGCGGCGGCCTCCGCGCCGGTGAAGTTCGGGATCCGCCCGGCCGCGCCAGGGAACCGGGCAACTTTCGCGGCCCGCATCGCGGTCCACACCTCGTCGCGCACCGCTGCCTTCGCGGCCAGCAGGTCGGCCGGGCCGCCAGCATCGCGGTCGTGCCGGGGAGCGGGACGGGCCATGGCTGCTTCCCTACTTCCTGCCGATATCGTCGATGATCAGGACCGCCAGGTGAACAAACCGCCGGGTCGCCGCCGCATCAGGATAGTGCCGCAGCGACCACTCGACCTGCCGGAGCACCATGTGGGCGAGGTAGGCACGGGCCGCGGGCCGGCTGGTCAGTTCCAGGATGCGCGTCCAGAGCCGGTCGCGAACCTCCTCGTGGTAGTAGCCGTAGAACAGCAGCGTCGCCAGGTCGAAGGCCCGGTCCCCGGCCAGTGCCGGCGGGTTGATGTCGATCACGCCGGTGATCGAGCTGCCGTCGGTCAGCAGGTTGGCGGGGTTGAAGTCGAAGTGCACGTAGTCGCCGCCGTCCGGGATGCTGTCGCCGTGGCGCTCGCCGATGCCGCGGACCGCGTGCAGGATCTCTGGGGCGGCCGAGCTTAGTGTGGCGTGCAGGCAGTATCCGTCGCCGCCTTCGGTCAGCGTCCGGACGATGAGCTCGCGCCAGCCGGGCTTGCCGGTGCCCAGGCCCGCCTGCGCGTCGTTGAGCCGGAACAGCTCCGGCAGCAGCCGGAGAACCAGTCCCGCGTCACGGGTATCGAGGGGACTCCCGGGCAGCCGCTCCTGCACCCAGTACAGGAACCCTTCGGCGGTGCCGAACGCGCTTAGCCGCGGTGCCGGATAGCCGCGGCGCCGCAATCGGGTCAGTATCCCGTCCATCGTGCGTAGGTAGCCCGGACCTTCGGCGCCCGGATCCGGCATGATCTTGAGCACGCTAACCGTACCCGTCCGGTCGGTGACCAGAAACGCGCTCTTCGACTCGCCGCCGTCCGCCGGCCGCAGCGCCACCACATCCATGCCCGCCCGCTCGGTCAGCACCACCCGAAGCCGGCCGAGCATCTCGTCCCCCATCCCCTCAGTGTGCCCGTCGGCCGGGCCATCCGCTGAGGGCTACATGTAGCGCAACGGTTGTCTTTTTACCCGTTCGGAGGGGCTAGCCGCCCGATATGAACCGGTTTGTGGTCGACGTTCGGGTAAGAAGACAGCTGTAGCGTAAAGGGAGTTTCTGGTGGGGCCTAGGAGGTGCAGGGTTTGTGGGGCCACAGGTCGCTCTGCGCCAAGCGGTTGCTGGTGGGGCTGAGGAGGTTCCCGTCCGCGCGAAGAAGTTGCTGCTGGTGGGCAGAGGAGGTCCCGGCTCGTGCGACCACCGCTCGTTCTGCGTAAGGGGCTTTTTCGGGTTTCCGGGGAGACCAGGCCGAGCAGGGCGGCGGCGCCGAGGACGGCGGCGGCCAGGGCGAACGCGGCGGGGTAGGACGCGCTGTCGACCAGGAAGCCGGCCGCGATGGGGCCGGTGACCGAGCCGATGTCGCCGGCCATCTGGTAGAACGCGACCATGATGCCCCCGCCGCGGCCGTCGAGCAGATCGCCGATCATCGCGGCCGGCGCGACGTCGAGCAGCCCGGAGCCGAAGCCCGCCACCGCGAGCGCCCCGAGGTATGCCCACAGCCCGGGCAGCACCGCGAGCATCACCATGCCCGCCGCGGAGATGGCGCAGCCCGCCACGATGACCGGCCGCCGGCCGAGCGTGTCGGCGATGCGCCCGGCGGGCAGCAGCGCGGCCCCGTTGAGGGCCGCGAACAGCAGGAATCCGATCCCGGTCCAGGTCGCCGAGCGGTGCAGCGAGTCCCGGACGAACAGCGGGATGATCGCGCCGCGCACGCCGAGCACGGCGAAGCCGTCGGCCAGGTTCGCCGCGGCGGCTGCCCGGTAGGCGCGGCTGCGCAGCGCCTCGGCCAGCGCCGCGAACCCGCCGTCGGTGCGGGCGCGATCGGGGCGCATGCGTGACCCGGATCGCAGCCCGAACGCGGCGATCGCCGCCGGCACCAGCAGCAGCCCGCCGTACAGGAAGAACGGCGCGCGCAGCGACCAGGCGGCGACGATCCCGCCCAGCGCTGGCCCACTGATCCCGCCGAGCAGGAAACCGCCGCTGTACACGCCGCTGGCCCGGCCGCGCAGGTCGCTGGGCACGCTGGCCAGCAGCAGCGCCTGGGCGCTGACCGAGAACATCGCCGAGCCGAGCCCGCCCACGCCGCGCAGCACCAGGAGCTGGACGAACGACCGGGAGAACCCGGCCAGCACGCTGCTCACCGCGACCACGGAGATGCCGGTCGCCATCACCGCCCGCGAACCGAACCGGTCCACCAGCCGCCCGGCGGGCAGCGCACCCGCCACCCGCATCAGCGCGAAGGCGCTGATCACGCTCGCCGCCGCGGCGACGCTGACGCCGAACTGCCGGGCGAACGCCGGGATGGCCGGAGCCACGATCCCGTAGCCGAGCGCCACCGTGAACGAGACCGCCGAGAGGATCGCGGCCTCCGGCGGCAGTTCACGGAATGGGCCCGAACGCACTCTGGAGGCGAGCGTAGCGGTCACTTATCGGAGGATACGGCCGAGTCCCCCGCAGTTGTACGGCGGGCGCTGGCCAGCACGGTGACCACGGCGCCGGCCGAGACCGTGATCAGCCGCTCCATCGCCTGCTGCCCGCTGGGCCCGGCGCACAGGTACCGCAGCGCCGCGGCGAGGTGCACGATGCCGAACACCGTGTACAGCAGCCCGTAGACGGCATACGGAGCGGCGCCCACGGCGACGGCCGCCCAGACGCCGCCGTGCCCGAGTTCGATCAGGCCACCGCCGATCGGGGAGGAGACCGCCGGCAAGTAACGGGGAATTAATGGCCGGATCTGCGCCAACGCGGGACCTCCTATCCGGGCAAGGACACCGAGGAGCTTATCGCACGTGCATATGCACGTGCGTCCGAGCTTAGCGGACTTTGCGATACCGTGTCATCGGTCCGAGGACGCCCGGCACGAGGTCGTACGGCACCATGCCGAGGCGCTCGATGACCGCGACCGACGCGGCGTTGCCCTGGTCGATCTCGGCGAGGACTTCGGGCAGGCCCAGCGGGCCGAACGCGTAGTCCAGCACGGCGCCCGCCGCCTCGGTCGCGTAGCCCTTCCTCCAGGCGGGCGGCGACAGGCTGTACACCAGCTCGATCCCGAGGTCCTCAAGCGGCCGGAGCCCCGCGGTTCCGGCCAGCTCGCCGGCGGCCTGCTCGCCGGCGGCCAGTTCGCCGGCGGCCTGAACCGCCCAGATCCCGTACCCGCCGTCGGCGAAGGTCGACTCGCTTTCCGCGATGACCGCCAGGACCTCGTCCGGCGGCAGCACCTCGTCGTCGAACAGGAATCGCCGGACCACCGGGTCGGTCCAGTGCGCGAGCAGAGCGGTATGGTCGTGCACCGTAACCGGCCGGAGGACCAGCCGTTCGGTTCGCAGTATGTGGTCCACAGTCATCGAGGGTAGGAAGGCCCGTGCCGCGAAGCACCCGGATTTCCGTGCGCAACGCGCGCTTCCAGCAGTGGCAGGCGCTGCTGGGCAGCCGGCAGAAGCGGCAGCGCACCGGCGAGTTCCTGGTGCACGGCGTCCGCCCGGTCACGGTCGCGGTCCAGCGGGGCTGGCCGATCCGCGCGCTGATCTACGACGACGGCCGGACCCTCTCCCAGTGGGCGACCGGGACCCTGCGCGACACTGCCGGGCAGGCCGAACACGTGGCGATGGCGTCTGAGCTCATCGCCGAACTGGGGGAGAAGACGGACGAGCCGCCCGAACTGCTGGCCGTCGCCGCGATTCCGCCGGACGACTACGCGCGGATCGCGACGGCCGCGGACTTCTTGTGCCTTGCCTTCGACCGGCCGTCCAGCCCTGGCAACATCGGGACGCTGGTGCGTTCGGCAGATGCGTTCGGTGTGGCCGGGGTCGTGGTGACCGGTCACGCCGCCGACCCCTACGACCCGAAGTCGGTCCGCGCCAGCACCGGCTCCCTGTTCGCCGTGCCCGTGGTCCGCGACGCGTCCCCGCAGGGCGTGCTGACCTGGGTCGCGTCCCTGCGCCGCGGCGGCCTGCCGGTCGCCGTGGTCGGCACCGACGAGCACGGCACGGCCGGCATCGCCGACCACGACCTGACCCGGCCGACCCTGCTCGTCGTCGGCAACGAGACGACCGGGCTGAGCACCGCCTGGCGCGAGGCGTGCGATGTCGTGGTCCGCATTCCGATCGCCGGCTCCGCCAGCTCGCTGAACGCCGCGAACGCCGGCGCGATCGCGCTGTACGAGGCGGCCAGGCAGCGCGGGTTCGCGGCCAGGCAGCCGCGCTGACCCGGCTGGGCCCCGCTGACCTTCTGTCACATTCGCGGGGGCCGGTACGTCAGTGGGGTGTATCGGCAGGCATGGACAGGGAGACAGCCATGGAAGCACGGCTCACGTACTACGACAGCCCGATCGGATCGAAGTTCTCGAAGTACCTCGGTTCGGCGGGCGCTGTCATTTCCAAGTCGACCGTGCCGGCCTCGACGCAGGAGCTGGTGAAGATCCGTGCCAGCCAGATCAACGGCTGCGCCGCCTGCCTCGACATGCACACCAAGGATGCCGAATACGCCGGGGAAACCGCGGCCCGGCTGAACATGGTGGCGGCGTGGCGGGAAGCAAAGGTCTTCACCGACGCGGAGCGGGCGGCACTGGAGCTGGCCGAGCAGGGCACCCGGCTCGCCGACGCCGCCGGCGGCGTCACGGACGAGGCATGGCGGAACGCCGCGAAGTACTACGACGAGGATCAGCTCGCCGCCCTGGTGTCGTTGATCGCGGTCATCAACACCTACAACCGCGTGAACGTCATCACCCGCCAGCCGGCCGGCGACTACCAGCCCGGCCAGTGGGGGACTAGCCCGGCGGCGGACGCCGCACCGTGACCCGGGGATCGAACGGGAGCGTCCCCACGTCGACCGCGGCGGCCGCGCCGTCGACCGGGATCACCGCCCCGTTCACGTACGAGGCGGCGTCCGACAGCAGCCATACGACCACCGACGCGACCTCGTCCGCCGCTGCCGCGCGCCGGGCCGGCACCAGCGCGGTCACCTCGTCATACGCCTCAGCGACCGACAGCCCCCGCGACGAACCGAACTCGGCCATCTCCGAGTCGGCCATCTCCGTCACCGTCCAGCCCGGGCACACCACGTTGGCCCGCAGGCCGGCGGCCGCGTGATCCACCGCGAGCGACTGGGTGAGCAGCACCAGCCCGGCCTTGGCCGCCGCGTAGCCCGCCATCGAGGACGCCGCGCGCAACGCGGCCACCGACGCCACCGACACGACCGAGCCGCGCGCGGCCAGCAGCGCCGGCAGGCACGCCCGGGCGACCAGGAACGCGCCGGTCAGGTTGACCGCCAGCATCGCCGACCAGTCTTCGGCAGACAGCTCGGAAACCCCGCCCGGCACGATCACACCCGCGCTCAGCACCAGGCCGTCCAGCCCGCCGAACCTGTCCAGCACCTCGGACACCGCCCGGTCGACGGCCTCCTCGCGGCTGACGTCGCACACCACATCCAGCGCCCCGGTCGCGGCGGCGACCGACCGCAAGACAGGACCCCGCGGTGATCAGCACCGCCAGCACCGCCGACACGAACAGCCGGGCCCGCGCCCCCGGGTTCAACGACCTGAAGCTCCGCACCGACCCCAGCCCCATCATCAGGTACACGACCACCAGCGCGAACGCGCCGTACGTCGATCCCCAGCCGAACATCGCCGCGTAGTGCGGCGTGGACGGCAGCGCGAAACGTTGAACTCGGCCGCGATCGTGGACTGGAGGTAGCCGCCGACGAGCATCAGCAGCCCGGTCAGCAGCACCGTGACGCCCGAGTAATAGAGCCATCCGGCGGCGGTTCCCGGCCGCGCC
>Ga0070741_10014627_pt1 | contig 13528 bp, 7 predicted proteins | sample Coa_R1_4_FD_66440 | JGI IMG/M metagenome (GOLD analysis project Ga0070741, IMG submission 66440) | Surface soil microbial communities from Centralia Pennsylvania, which are recovering from an underground coalmine fire - Coalmine... | ecosystem: Environmental > Terrestrial > Soil > Unclassified ... | reverse complement strand
CAGGTCGGGAGAGTAGGGTTAATGCCGCGCGGCGCAAAATCGGGGTCCCCATCAAGCCCCCGATTTTTGGCTTGGTGGGGTGGAAATTCGCTGCGCCTCAACCTGTCATCGTGAGCGACCGGCGCAGCCGGGAGTCGAACGATCTAAGTCGGCGAAGCCATCCCATCACGCGCAATTTCGGCGATTACCAATCTTGGCAATATTGGCAATTTGCTCCCCCCACCCCCTCCCTGGTCATCCCACTTCACCCCAGACCATCCCAGAATGGCGTAGGTTTCAGAGGCTTTGCCCTTTCCGATCGTTGGTTGTTCTCCGCGTCCGTGGTAAGGTTTTGCTTTTCCAATTTCGGCGATTACCAATATCGGCAATCTTGGCAATTGTCCTCCCACCTATCCCACTGCATCCCTGTTTGGCGTAGCGTTCAGCGATTTCCCCTCAATTGGCGTGGACTTCAGAGGTTCTTTTGCGCTTTTGGGGTTGGGGTCTTCTGGCTAGGAGCTAGCGGCTAGTAGCTAGAAGCTCCTTATTTCAAAGATCGTCCAACACACTACTTTTTCGCTCTAAAGCGAATCTCTAACTTTACCATTTGTTCGCCTTTTTGTCAAGAAAAATCGGCTTCTTCATGCCTGGAAAATTCCGGGTTATGTCTCAGTTTTTGGCCGCCCGACAAGTCCCTTTCCTCGCGCCTGCGGCTCACGCGCAGCCTAAGGCGGAGCGCGCTGAAGGCGGAGTGACCCAACAAAGACCAGCGGAACGCGCTATCCCTAGTGTTGGTATAGAATCCTGTGTTTCTCCATTGCGAAAGTTGAATTGTCGAAGCCCATGGATCTTATCGCTGAGGGTCTAAAGCAAAACCTGATCCGATTCGAAGATGGTCGCAAGTACATCGTCTATTTGCCTCAGGGCAAGCGCCGGAATTACGAGAATCCCGAAGAGAAGGTCCAGGCTGAAACCTTTCTTCGTGCAGTTCTGATTTACAGGTATCCCGCCAAGCGCATACGACACTGCGTTCCGATCCAGATGGGCCGGGAGACAAAAGAAGCCGACCTGATTATCTACGGCGACGATGCACAAAAATCACCTTTGATAGTCGCTGAGTGCAAGCACCCAGAAGTTAGCGAGATGGAGTTTCGGCGGGCTGTTGAGCAGGCATTCAGCTATGCCGTTGCGGACGACGCGAAATATGTGTGGGTTAGCTCAAAGCTCAAAGATGAGTATTACGAGGTTGCGGCAAAAAAGCCGAAAGACCGCATTACTCTCCCAGACATACCGCAGTTCGGTGTTTCTGAAGTCGCAAAATACAAGTTCGCCTTTGGGGGTGGCACCACCAAGAGCGGCCAAAAATTGTTTCCGGTAGAAACCGTAAGCGAGGACGAACTTACGCGCCGCCTTAAACAGGCACACCAAGCCCTCTGGGGCGGCGGTGAGCTAAACCCCTCTGAAGCGTTCGACGAACTTGACAAGCTTATTTTCTGCAAGCTCTGGGACGAGCGGAAAAAGCGCAAACCCGGCGAACCGTATGATTTCCAAATCTTCACCGAGGAAACCCGCGAGAAGACGGAAAGAGATTTGCTTGATCGGTTGAAGAAACTTTACGAAGAGGGCCGAAAAAAAGACCCCGAAGTCTTCAAAGACGACATACGACTCAGCGCCGCAAAAGCACGCATGGTCGTCAGCTACCTCGAAAGCATCAACCTTTCCGAAACCGACCTTGATAGCAAAGGCCGTGCATTTGAGACCTTCATGGGATCGTTCTTTCGGGGTGATTTCGGTCAATACTTCACGCCACGCGTCATTGTTAAGTTTGTCGTCGACGTTCTACCCATCACCAACGAATCCCTGGTTCTCGATACTGCTTGCGGCAGCGGGGGCTTTCTCCTTCACGCACTCGACAAGGTACGCCGCGAGGCCAATACTTATTATCCAAAACAGATTGGCCCGCCAGAGGGTGCACAGCACTACCGGCACTGGCACGAGTTTGCAATGGAAAATTTGTATGGCGTTGAGATCAACGAGCAGATTGCGCGAACGGCAAAAATGAACATGATCATTCACGACGACGGTCACACCAACGTTGTCACAGCAGATGGACTCGTCCCTGACGACGAGCTGCGCCAGAAAGCTAAAAACCAGGGTTTCAAATTTGATCGTTTTGACTTCATCATCACCAATCCACCATTCGGGTCGACAGTAAAGCAGACTGAGAAAGCTTACCTCCACCAATACCGTCTTGCTACTCGTGACGTGGACTGGCTTAACCCCAAGAGCAAAGCTGCAGAGCGTCCGGGCCAGGACACCGAGATTCTGTTTATTGAGCAATCATGGCACTATTTGGCCGAAGGCGGCTACCTTGCCATTGTTATCCCTGACGGAATTCTCACCAACTCCAGCCTCCAATACGTCCGCGATGAGATTGAGGATATCTTCCGCATTGTTGCCGTTGTCTCACTTCCGCAAACCGCATTCACTGCTACCGGGGCCGGGGTCAAGAGCTCGATCCTCTTCCTTAAGAAATACACTCAGAAAGAAACTGAGCGAATGCGCGATACCAAGCAGGCTCTCAAAGATAGCATTCGAAAACAGGAAAAGTTCGAGTCACGCTTAGCCGAAATTGAGCGCAGAAAAAAGAAAGCTGTAGAGGATCTCAACGCCCGCCCCGAATACTCCAACCTAAGCACGAAGGAGCGCAAAGACAATGATGCCTATATCAAAGCTGTCACTAGAATCTCTGAGGAGTACAGCGCGCAGGTGGACGATCTCCGCTATCGCCTTGCAGAGATTTTCGATGAGCGGAGACGCAAAGACTTGCCTGACTATGACATCTTCATGGCCATTGCTGAGGACATCGGATACGACGCTACGGGGCGCGAAACGAAGGCCAATGACCTTGAGCCAATTGCCGAGGAATTGAGCCGGTTCATCAACACCATCGAGGAGGAGAAGGCGTGAGCTTTACGCTTGCCAAGACGGTCGATTCCCTAAAGGTATTCCTTACTAGGAAGCAAGAAGTGACCAGCCGTTGGGACCCATTCTATTTTCGTCCTGAACTTGTCAGGCTGGAAAAACGCGTTCGCAAAGTATCCATACAAAGTCTCCGTGATTTCGTACTGAGGATGGCCGGAGGTGCTACGCCTTCTACAGCAGACGCAGATACGCACTACACCGAAAGCTCCGATGGCGTGCCATTCATTCGTGTGCAAAACCTATCCACGACCGGGCGGCTGAATCTCGAAGACTGCAAGCGTATCACCCGCAGCACACACGAGGGACTACTTGGTAGAAGCAAGCTTTCCGGCGGCGAGCTGCTAGTTAAGATTACTGGCGTGGGTCGAATGGCCGTTGCTTCCGTGGTTCCAAACGATTTTGAGGGTAACATCAATCAGCACATCGTTGCCATTCGTACCAAAGACATGAAGACCAGTGAGACCTTGGCAGCTTACTTGAACTTGGACATCTCTGAAAGGTTAGCTTCGAGGCGCTCAACAGGCGGCACTCGCCCTGCACTTGACTACCCTGCGCTGCTCTCAATCCCAGTCATCTTTGATGAGCGTGTACCTGAACTGGTCAATGAGGCGGTTACCAAATATGAGGAGCAGCGTGCCAAAGCGAAGGAGCTGCTGCGTCAGATTGACGAGGTGCTGCTTACCGAACTCGGGATCAAACCGAATCTTGAGGTGCCTAATACAATTGAAAGCAGAATATTTCACCGGGCTCTCTCAGAAGTCTCCGGCGGGCGACTTGACCCGATAGCGAACCAGGAGAAGCGGAGGCTATTGGCGAAAGCGATCCATGCATGCCGCTATCCAGTTCATCCACTACGCCACATCGTGGGAATTAAGAAGCGACTCGTGAACTCCATTTCGCCTGGCGCTGTTTACATCGGGCTTGAGAACATCGAAAGTGAGAGTGGCGAGTTTATAGCGACCGTCGAAAAGGAAACCATTGGTACGGCAGTTGAGTTTCAGCCAGGCCAAATCCTCTTCCCGAAGCTGCGGCCTTACTTGAACAAGACATATCTCGCTGCATTTAGTGGCATCTGCTCTACCGAATTTCACGTCTTTACGCCACTCGACATTCGCGCCGACTATCTCGTGACGTTTTTACGTTCTCGCGCAATTGTTGGCATAACTTCGCTTCTTATGACCGGAAACACTCTGCCTCGATTGCAGATGGCCGATATTGAGCAGCTTCCGGTTCCGGTTCCACCTATTCCTGTTCAGAATGAGCTTTGCGAGAAAATCGCAAAACTCAGAACTGAAGCCGCCACCCTTCGCGCAAATGCAGCTACGCAGCTTGCCGACGCGAAGCGATTCATTGAAGCCACCATTCTTGGTCAAAAGGGCCTTGCATGAAGCTCCGGGGTGTCCTCGACCTCTCCCTCGGCAATTTCCTCTGTCTCAGGGGCTTTGCACCAATGGGTGACCTCTATGATATTTCCGAGCCGGACCCAAGTATTCAGCGGGATCTTTTAAAGGACCATCGCAAGGAGATGGTGGCCTTCCTGAGCGAGGGCGAATATCTTTTCTTTCCTGAAGTGATTCTCTGCACCGCGCTAACACATGAGGGTGCAGAGGGTGAGGCCGTGGCGCAACTCTTTGAGAGTGTTCAATTAGGGCGAGCCTTCAAGAACTTAACATTTAACGACTACCATATTTCGGGAACGGTGCGGCGTACGAGAAGTGCCCAGGAGAGCCGAGTCGTTGAGGCTTTTCAAAGTGCAACAATAGATTTGAACGAAAATCTCAAGTATAAGTTTTCTCGCATTGATGGCAACCACCGTCTAAGCGCTACGCCCGAAGACCCCAAGTTTCGAGCCCACAAGACTCCGTTTTGCTTGATTTTCTTCCGCAATGAGACTGACGCTAGCCGTCTTAGCCGCGTCTTGTTTCACAACATCAACTATAAGCAGGTTCCGCTTACGATGGAGCAAAACCTGAAGTTGATTCTCGACGAGGAGGGTCTTTTCCCGGACGAGAAACTAAAAACAGACACATCGTTCGGGTGGCCCTATTACCTAGCACGCAAGCTGCACAGTCGGCTCGACTTCGACCTTCTCCCAAATTTGAAACCCTTCATTGAAAAAGAGCCGCGAACCTTCCTAATACGGCAGTTCACTTTCTTGGGAAAAAAGAAGGTCCTTAAAAATAATGAAAATGCCATTAAGCGATACAAGGAAGCGCTGGGGCGAGTAAATGCATTGTTCGACACTTGGCCGGCTCTGAAAGAGTCCGAGAACCAAGGATTGCTAGCTGCTCTTGTGTATTACGAGCTTGCGCCCCCGGTCTCCGTAGCCTCGTTCGTGCGCTGGGTATTGGATAACCACCTGCACTTAATTGAACGATCTAGCGCCCCCGACATGATTCAAATCTTCGACAAAGTGCTGGAAGGAAGAAGACGCACAATTTTTGTAGCAATGCCTTTCGGTAAAACGAAGCCGGATGAGCACTACGCCATCATCCAAAGAGTCTGCAAAGAGGTGAGCAAGGCGCACAACCTCAAACCTGCACTTAAGGTTCAACGCGTGGATTGGTTCCACGATGGGACGTCCTACGCAATCCCCCACAAGATCATCGACATGTTGAGCGACTGCGGCCTACTCATCGGAAACCTGACACACTGCAACCCAAACGTGTATCACGAAATTGGTTTTGTCATGGGCAAAGCGAAAGCCGAAGGGAAAGATGTTGCCGACAAGTTGCTCCTTTTTCTGGATGAGTCCGTTATCACCAAGAAGGAGAAAGCCGTCGCCTTTAACCTGCAAGGTTATAAGCAACTCCGTTTCACCAGTCTCACCAAGCCCAACATTGGGCTTGCCCCCCTATTGCGAGAGAATATCGAGAAATTCTTTAAACTGTAGTAGCTCCTACTTTTTCGGATATCCCACTAATTTCGCTCTTGATGCCAAATTGAAAGCCCCTATAATCGTTTCCGATCATAGGGGCGCAAGTGACGCCGGACCTATAAGCCGAATTCTGTACGGCGTTGCCGCCGCTGACGGTCATTCCTCTAGGCCGTTCATTGCTGAACGGCTCAAGCGACCTACCCGAAAGTTGCGGCGTTCTGCGGGTGTTAGCCCACAGCCGAAATCCTGAGCGACTCCGAGGAGTCGAAGGATCTCTCGCCTTGGCGCACCGAGCAGGCACGCATTCTGGATATTGCTATCCAGAATTCCTTCCCTATTTGGTCTTGCTCCGTGTGGGGTTTGCCATGCCCCTTGCATTACTGCAAGAGCGGTGCGCTCTTACCGCACCTTTTCACCCTTACCTAAGGCTTGCGCCTAAGGCGGTATATTCTCTGTGGCACTTTCCGTAAAGTGGCTTTGAAACCACCCTCCCGGACGTTATCCGGCACACTGCTCTGTGGAGTTCGGACTTTCCTCTCTCTAAACCGTGCAGCCCGGGGAAAACCCCGGCGTTCACGGCCAGACAGCGACCATCCGGCCCGACATCAGCTACCAATATTATAAGATGGATTCAGATTGACTTTGATTTAAGATGGTCTCAAACTGCTCCATATTTCATTCCAAATTCTTACGCCGTACCGGGTAAACCCGGTTTTCCAAGAGGAGATTTAATGAAGCGACGAATTGGCATGTCTGCGCTGGTGTGTGCACTCATTCCGGCCGCGATGTTCGGTTTCTTTGAAAAGCGCCAGCCTACAGATGCAGAACAAAAAGCCATTACCAAGTACACCACGGTCATGAATAAGTTTTTAGATAAGATCGGCGGGCCTGACTGGGACGAGCATATTGACGAGACGATCGACCAGCCGATGGTCAACGTCATGGATGATCGCCCGCTGGATATCGACCAGCTGCTGCGCCGCACTTATGAGGTGAAGCAAGGCTCAAAGCGCTACCAGGCGTTGATCCAGCCACGGCTACAAAAGCTGGCGCTCATGAAAGACCCATCGCAAAAAGATCTGTGGCGGGCGCAGACTGAAGATATGAAATATCTGCAGATAGAAGCGCACTTCAACCTGTTTGTGGTTCCCCTGGCGAACAGGCCTGACCCAAAGCATGACCCCAAAGTGCCGGGCGCAACTTTTGTCCACAAGGACCGCAACAATCCTTTTGAGCACGGGGTTGCGTATGTGCTCTTTTTTAGCAATGGTCGTCCGGGGAAGTGGGACGAAACGAACAGTGTCTATCGCAATACTTTTGTTCATCCTACTAATAGTCCTTATATTGAGAATTTGGAAATACGGATTTACGGCGCAGAAGATCGCATTCAGGAGCTTTTCAGGAAGTTGGATTGGAGACAGGTAAACGCTGCTCTTACTCCGTAACCCGGCAGTGCAAGCCCAACCGTTTTAGAGAAAGCCTGCGCCGCAAAGTTGCTTTTGCGCATCCAAACAGAAACTAAATCAGTAAGATTAGTTAAAGATGCGCCAGAGTAGAATACAGACATACTCCAACGTTCATGCTTAGTCTTGTTCCAGGATTGCTGGCGGCGGGGCTCGCAATTTGCGGCATGGGCTTTTATGTGCTGTGCCTCTGGAGCGCCTCGCGTTTTCGGCGCGAAGGCCGTAATCCACGGCCTACGGCCACGCCTCCGGTTACCATTCTCAAGCCATTGCGCGGCGTTGATCCGCAGATGTATGAGAGCTTCCGCAGCCACTGCGTGCAGGATTACCCGGAATACGAAATTATTTTTGGCGTGAGTGAAGCTGACGATCCCGCAGTGGAAGCGGTTGAGCAACTGATGCGTGAGTTCCCGCAATGCAAGATCCGCCTGCACGTTTGTCCAGAGGTGCTGGGCAACAATCGCAAGACCAGCAACCTGGTCCAGATGCTGGCGTTTGCCCGCTACGATCACATTCTCATCAATGACAGCGATATCTTTGTTACTCCCGATTATCTCCGCCGCGTGATGGGCCCGTTTGAGCAGCCGAAAGTCGGCATGGTGACCTGCCCGTATCGCGGCATTGCGGCCAACACCATTGGCTCAAAGCTGGAATCCATTGGCATCAGCACAGACTTTATTGCGGGAGTGCTGGCAGCGCGGCAGATTGAAGGCGGAATTCACTTTGCTCTCGGCTCAACGCTCGCCATGAGCCGGCGAGCGCTTGAAGCTATTGGCGGCCTGCTGCCTCTGGTTGATTATCTGGCTGACGATTTTGAGCTTGGCTATCGCATTGCCAAGGCAGGCTATGAAGTTGTGCTGGCCGATATTGTTGTGGAAACGCATCTGCCCGCCTACAGCTTCCGTGGATTTTTTGAGCACCAGATGCGCTGGGCGCGCAGCACCCGCGATTCTCGCCGCATGGGCTACATTGGCCTGTTGCTCACTTTTGCCCTGCCGTGGGCGATCTTTGCCGTGTTGTTTGCTCCATACAGTTGGTGGTCATGGACAACGCTGGCTGCTGCCGTTGCTCTCCGCGCTGCCGTGGCGATTCAGGTTGGAGTTGGCGTAGTGCACGATCGCGCGGTTTGGAAAAATCTTTGGCTGCTGCCATTGCGCGATCTGGTGGCCTTCTGGGTCTGGTTTGCCAGCTTTGCCGATCACACGGTCCACTGGCGCGGCGAGGTGTTTATTTTGGAAAAAGGTAAAATTCGTCCTGCTTTTCCGCACGCACCGGAACGCCTTACGGCTGCAAAGGCTGACCAGGACAAGGTTTCGGCTCATTCGTAAGCACTATCTTGCCGCCCCATCGCGCAAGCACACAGGCATCTTCTTTCTTGATGTAGCTCGGAAGCCGGTCTTTCTGTGGACACCGGTCGCTTACCTCGCTGGAAGGTTTGGCCTTTGCATCCGTCACTAGAAAGACTGTCTGTCCGCTGTTCCAAAGCTTGGCAAAAGAAGCATCGTTGTCAAAGATAGGCGGCGAATCAGGGAACTTTGATCCGTACCAGATGTTGTTGCACTGCCCATTGAGAATGCGCATCTGGCGATGCGTGTAGAAATTCACGCTGGAAGCAGCTTCATAGTCGCCGTTGTCTTCAATCACGGCATTAGGTTTCCAGTTTGCCTCAATTTTTTGTGCCAACACCCTGGATGAAAGCACCGGCGAGAAGACCTTGAGTCCCTGATGAGCTGCAAGCAGCAAAGCTACTGTCATCGCCGTGAGCACGATATTCGCAGGAAAGGTGCGATTGCCGCGCCGCAGCAGGAAGTTCAGGATGGTTCCCAGCGCAAAAGCCAATCCAGTTACCAACAGCGGAGTTTTGAATGCGCCCATGGCTTGCGGTGTGAGGTCAAGAAAGTGGCCGAATGAGAGAGCGTAATCCTGCGGATTTTGCTTCAGTAGTTCAGCGATATCGTAATTTGGTGGCGGAGTTTTTGCCTCCCATGCCAGCATAAAGCAGGCGATACAAACAGCCACGCCGATCAGAACAAGCACCAGAGATGAGATTTTTCCGCTGCGCCGCTCTGCGCTTTCCGGCGGAGAAGCTGTTTCACGCGCCAGCCATCCGCTGATCAGCAAGGCCACTCCCGGCAGTCCCGGCAGCACGTAATATTCCTGTCGGCTGGAGAAGCTGAAAAAGAGCAGAATTAGGAGCGGCCATAGAAAAAATACCAGTGCCGCGCGTTGCTGTGCGCTCAGACTATCGCGGAGAGCAGACAATTTTGCAGGCACCTGGCGCAACGCCTGAACAATGAATGCAGTCCAGGGCATCAGCCAGACCAGCATCAATCCCCAGAAGAGCCAGAGCGGAACGGTATCGTAATCCGCGGGGTAACGCTTCTTTAGATAGCGCAGAAAATGCTCATTGACAAAATAAAACCAGAAGAAGCCCTTTGCCTCTCCTTGCGCCGGATTGCGAAAGCCCGCCAGCAGGTGCCACGGCGCGGCGATCAGCAGAAAAATTAAAAAACTGGAGAACAGACGCAGCTTCAAGAGGTGGCGCAGGTTTCTTGTGAGCAGCAGATAAAGAATGATTGTTCCAACGGGAAAGACCAGGCCGATCAGCCCCTTGGTGAGGACGTTGAGCGCCATCGTTGCCGCAATGCCCCAGCACAACCAGCGAGAAGGCTCCTGCCCAGCTTCGGCCTGCTCAAGCGTCGTAAGAAAAAAATCAAAGCCAATCGCCAGCCAGAGAGCCACCAGCATTTCCGGAATCAGAAAGCGCGTGTAGATAAACGGTCCAAAGCCGGTGCCCAGCGCCAGCGCGGCGTAAAGCCCGCCTTCATCGCCATAAAACCTGCGCCCCATCCGATACACAACCAGCAACAGGGCCAACATCCCCAGCGCTATGGGCAGCCGCGTTGACCAGTCATGCACGCCGAAAACTTTATAGCTTGCAGCTGCCAGCCAGTAGATGAGCGGCGCTTTTTCCAGATAGCGGAAGCCTCCGTTAATATGCAGCGTCACCCAGTCGCCGCTCTGGGCCATCTCGCGTGCGGCTTCGGCATGGACGGTGTCGGCGTCATCCATCAGTGGAGGGTGAAATATGGTGGAGGTATACACAACGGCCCACACCAGCATGATCAGCGCGATGAAAACCCTGTTCCGGCGCGTGGCTGAGCTGGAAGCAAGAAGGCCAGATGAAGGCTGTGTAGAAGTTTGCGTGTGCATGAACGCATTCATTATATCGGCGGCTCTCTAAAAGAAAGTCTGCAACGTTCCGGCGACAGAATGCACTATCGCTCAACCGGGGATGTGTTTTTTTGCGCGGAATGCCTGGACTTTTCTTCAAAGGTACGGAGGGTACTGCAAAATGAGCAATCGCATCACTCGTCGTCGTTTCATGGTCACAGCAGGCGCAGCCGCCTCAGCTGTGGTGGGCTCTTCCATTTTCAACGTGGATACGGTGATGGCCGCGCCGTACATCCGCCGCAATCTGGGCCCCATGACTGCCAGCGATCCCGTCCTGGTCTCGTATCGCAAAGCCATCAAGGCCATGAAGTTGCTGCCTGCTTCCAACCCGCTGAGCTGGGCTTATCAGGCGGCCATCCATGGCGTGCCTGGCCCATCTCTCTATACGTCGTGGAATACCTGTGAGCATGGCACGCCATATTTCTGGTCGTGGCACCGCATGTATCTCTACTGGTTTGAGCGGATCATCCGCAAAATGTCCGGTGACAACGGCTGGGCCCTCCCTTACTGGGATTACATCTCGCCGGCCCAGCGGTCTTTGCCGGTCCCGTTTCGCGATTCCTCCAGTGAACTCTATCTGGCCGATCGTGGCCCTGGTTGGAATGCGGGCACAGCTTCTTATGCTGCCTCCCACGTTGACCCGACTTTCGGCAACAGCTTTGTGGATTATTTTTCAGGGCAGAGCGGTCTGGAAAGCAATCCCCATGACAATGTGCACGTGGATATGGGCGGCGCCATGGGCAATCCCAGCACTGCAGCTCCCGACCCTGTTTTCTACGTGCACCACTCAAACATCGACCGGCTTTGGAACCTGTGGCTGGCGCAGGGTGGCGGACGAGCTGATCCGCTCTCTACTGCGTCATGGCGGACCAAGAGTTACACGTTCTTCGATGAGAACGGCCACCCTGTCAACATGACCACCTGCGATATTTTGCGCGCTGCGCAGCAGCTCAACTACACTTATGAAGGCGAGCCTTCGCAGGTGAACAACTTCTGTCTGCTTCCTATTCGCATCCCCATCTATTACCTGATCCCTATCATTCTCATTCACTGGCCCGGCCCTCCGGTTGAGCTCAACCAGGAGGAAGTGGCGATAGAAATCAACATCAAAGAGTTTCAGCAGCGCCTGGCGTCGGTGGCGGAGAGCAAGACGGAGTTCGCTGTACTCGAACTTGACAATGTTGAAGCGGCGCGCGCCCCGGGTGCCGTGTGGGAAGTCTATTTGGGATTGCCGCCCAACGCGGCGCCCAATCCTGAAAGCCCGTTTTTTGTGGGTACCATGACTTTGTTCGGTGCCGGCGTTCGGGAGCACGCGCATGGCGATTTCAAGCCGGCAAAGTTCACTTTCCGCGCGAATCGGGCGATTCTGGCCGCGCTCAAGTCACGCCAGGAACAACTGAGGCTGGTATTTGTCCCCAGCGGCCCTCTGATGAATGGCAAACCGACGCGCCCCAAGGTGCAATCACCGGTACGGATTGGAACGGTGAATATATCGGTTGCCAGGGAGGAGTTGCAGGGATCAGGCAAAATTCAGGAGAGACTGGAAAAGCCGATCGATGACAGGATAAAGAAGTAAGCTGAAGGACAATACACGGGCTGGCTGCAAACCATTGCTGCCGGCCCCTTTTGTTTCTCAACCGCATTTTTTATTGCTTGTTGGAATAGAATTTCCTCCATGATGCCCCGCCGTGCTGCTGAGGTGAGCAGGTGACTCAATTCGCGGAAAAACCGCGCCCCGGTGTGTCTGGGCAGATGGAATTTCCTCGCGCCCACGCTGAAGTCCTGGCCGCCGAACTGCGCGCCACGGTTGCCGGCGAAGTCCACTTTGACGACGGCACACGCGCTCTTTACGCGGTGGATGGTTCCAACTATCGCCAGGTCCCGATTGGCGTTGTTGTTCCCAAAAGAATAGAAGATGTGGTCCAGACCGTTGCGCTGGCGCACAAGCATGGCGCGCCGCTGCTGCCGCGCGGTGGCGGAACGAGTCTTTGCGGTCAATCCTGCAACGTGGCTGTAATCGTTGATTTTTCCAAATACCTGAACCAGATTCTGGAGATCAACCCGCAGGAAAAATACGCGTGGGTTCAGCCGGGAGTCGTGCTCGACAATTTGCGCAACCGCGCCAACGAATATGGTCTTACCTTCGGCCCGGATCCCTCTACGCATGAGTATTGCAACCTGGGCGGAATGATTGGAAACAACTCCTGTGGAGTGCATTCAATGATGGCGGGCCGCACGGTCAATAACGTTCTGGAACTCGACATTCTCACTTATGACGGCCATCGTATGCGCGTGGGCGCGGCTTCAGACGACGAACTGCAAAAGATCATTCGCGAAGGTGGCCGTCGCGGAGAGATTTACTCGCGTCTTAGAGGACTGCGCGATCAGTACGCAGAGCTGGTGCGCGCTCGTTATCCAAAGATCCCAAGGCGCGTTTCCGGCTACAGTCTGGATGAGCTTCTACCCGAGCACGGCTTCAACGTTGCGCGATCCATGGTCGGCTCTGAAGGTACATGCGCGGTGACCCTTGCCGCCAAAGTCCGCCTGGTGGATTGGCCAAAGAAGCGCACTACTCTGGTGCTCGGCTACAAAGATGTTTACGCCGCAGCCGACAATGTTCCTGAAGTGATCAAGTCAGCTCCCATCGGCCTTGAAGGCATGGATCACGTTCTCATCGAGAACATGACAAAGAAGGGTTTGCATCCTAAAAGCATTGCCATGCTGCCGGAAGGCAAAGGATGGCTGCTGTGTGAGTTCGGCGGAGAGACCAAAGAAGAGTCCAACGCAAAAGCGCGCGCGTTGATGGATCGACTGAGCCGCCAGCCTGATCCGCCCAACATGAAGCTCTTTATCGATGAGCAGGAGACGCTCATGGTGTGGAAGGCCCGCGAGTCCGGGTTGGGAGCGACTTCGCAGGTGCCCGGCGAACCGGAGGCATGGGAAGGCTGGGAAGACGCAGCGGTTGCGCCGGAAAAACTCGGTGAGTACC
>Ga0070741_10014626_pt1 | contig 13529 bp, 10 predicted proteins | sample Coa_R1_4_FD_66440 | JGI IMG/M metagenome (GOLD analysis project Ga0070741, IMG submission 66440) | Surface soil microbial communities from Centralia Pennsylvania, which are recovering from an underground coalmine fire - Coalmine... | ecosystem: Environmental > Terrestrial > Soil > Unclassified ... | reverse complement strand
CGGTGACCTGTCCACATCGGGAAAGTGAGAGTCGAGCAATAACCTTCCTGACGTGAGCGGCCGCCTGGGGATTCCGGCGGTCTTCGTTTTTTCGTGGCAAATTCCATAGCTTATGCAGGAGGATTCATGTCTTCAGATAATCGCGGTCTTTGTACCCGCACAATTCACGGCACGCTGCCCCCCGATTCCGCTACTGGCGCCATACTTACCCCGATCTATCAGTCCACGACATTCGTTCAGGAAGCAGTTGGAGTCCATAAGGGATTTACGTATTCCCGCGCAGCGAACCCGACGGTTTCGGCGCTGGAAGATGTTCTTGGTTCGCTTGAGACAGCCCCGACGCTCTGCTTCTCTACCGGAATGGCCGCCATCAGCACGCTCTTCCTTTCCATTTTGAAACAGGGCGATCACGCCATCATTTCCGACGTCGTGTATGGCGGCACAGTGCGTCTCTTTCGCCAGGTGCTGGAGGGATTCGGAGCTCGGGTAAGCTTTATCGACACGTCTAACATTGCAGCAGTTGCCGCCGCGGTGGAACCACGAACCAAGCTGATTTTCATCGAGACGCCGGCAAATCCCACTCTGAAACTGACCGACATCGCGGCGGTCTCTTCGGTGGCGCGCAAAGCCGGCGTTCTGCTTGCCGTTGACAACACGTTCCTCACGGCTGCACTGCAGCCCGTCTTCGAACTCGGCGCTGATATCAGCGTGCTCTCGACCACCAAGTACATCGAGGGTCACAACTCCACCGTCGGCGGATCGATCGCTACGAAGGACGAAGCTCTGCTGGAGCGCTTCCGGCTCGTGCGCAAAACCATTGGCTGCATTCAGTCGCCGCTTGAATCATGGCTGACTCAGCGCGGGCTGAAGACGCTGAGCATGCGCCTAGAACGCCATTCCCAAAATGCGCTCACGGTCGCGAATTGGCTCGAGCAGCATCCGACGGTGCAGCGCGTGTCCTATCCTGGGCTGCGTTCGTTTCCGCAATACGATCTTGCATGCCGCCAGCATGTGGCGCACGGGGGAATGCTCTCCTTCGAAGTCAATGGTGGCACTTTCGCTGCTTTGGAATTGATGAAATCGGTAAAGCTCTGCTCCCTGGCCGAGAATCTTGGCGCGGCCGAGACTCTGATTACGCATCCAGCGAGCATGACTCATGCCGATATTCCGCCAGAAACGCGCGTTGCGCTCGGCATCCCTGACGGGCTGATCCGGCTGTCGGTTGGCCTCGAAGACGCGTCAGACATCATTGCCGATCTCGAGCAGGCACTGGAGAAGGCGGAAAGTTGTAGCACCGAGAGGAGCGCGGCATGCGCGTAATTGTTCTAAAGTTCGGCAGCTCGGTGCTGCGCAGCGAGGCGGACCTCCCGCGCGCTGTCCACGAAATTTATCGCTGGCTGCGCGATGGCTACTCCGTCGTGGCCGTCGTCTCGGCTTTTGGGAAAACCACCGATCAACTCCTCGCCTCGGCCCACGAATATTCCGAGCAGCCTCCAGAGGGCGCCCTCGCACTTCTGCTCTCCACTGGAGAAAAGCGTGCAGCCGCGCTGCTCGCCTTGGCGCTCGATCGCGCCGGAATTCCGGCGAGCGCTTTCGACCCTTCACGTTTGGGACTTCGTACCAGTGGGCGTGTACTCAACGCCGAACCTGTTCGCTTGAATGTTGGCGCGATTCGCAAGGCGCTCGACAACTCGCGCGTTGCCGTTGTCCCCGGTTTCATCGGTCAGATGCAGGATGGACGAACGTCTCTTCTCGGGCGTGGTGGCTCCGATTTGAGCGCGCTGTTTCTTGCTGTGCATCTTCGCGGCCGCTGCCGACTGTTGAAGGACGTGGATGGTGTGTATGACCACGATCCGCACGTAAGCACTGCGCGATGCTACGAGTCATTGACGTGGGAAGATGCTTTGGCAATCGGAGGCCGCATCATTCAGCAGAAAGCGCTGCGCTTCGCTCGTGAGCATGGCCAGAGCTTCGAAGTGGCGGCGCTCGCAGCGGAGCAGGCAACGATCATCGGAGCTGACAGCACCAGGTTCTTTCCGACGCGGGCAAAGCGAGATCGCTTACGCGTCGCGCTGTTGGGCTTGGGAACAGTCGGCTATGGCGTTTATCAGGAGCTTGCGGCTCAGTCGGAGTTGTTTAACGTTGTGGGAATCGCGGTTCGCAGTCTGCATCGCCCCGAGCAGAAGGTTCCGCAATGTCTCCTTTCAACTGACGTTTGGGACGTCGTGAATCGCGACTGCGATATCGTGATCGAAGCCCTTGGCGGACTTCAGCCGGCTGCCGATTGCATTCGCGCAGCGCTCGTTGCTGGGAAGCACGTCGTCACCGCGAACAAAGCCGCCCTGGCAAACCATCCTCACTTGCGCGAGATCGCACGAGCGAGTGGCGCTCAGCTGCTGTGCTCGGCTGCAGTCGGTGGCGCAGTTCCTGTTTTGGAAACATTTCAGCGGCTTGCTGGTGAGCAGGACATTGTTAGCGTGGAAGGAGTGCTCAACGGCACCACAAACTTTATTCTCAACGAGATTGCTCGTGGCATTCCCTTTGACCACGCGGTGGCTCAAGCGCAAACATGCGGACTGGCCGAAGCCGATCCTTCCGCCGATCTCGATGGCAGCGACGTGGCTTGCAAGCTGGTGCTGATTGCTCGCTCGGCGTTTGGAGTGGATCTGCCGTTTGCATCGGTTCATCGCGTCGGTATCACCGAAGTCGATCCTCGACATGTGTTCGATCTCTCGAAGTCCGGTTCAGCCGTGCGACTCGTCGGATCGTTGCATCGCGAGGGTGATCGCATCACAGCGGAAGTCAAACCCGTCGTGCTCGAAGCGGGGCATCCGCTGGCGAATACCAATCGCGAAGAGAACTGCGTGATCGTAAAAACCACCGCGGGCGAGACTCACATTTTGCAGGGCAAGGGTGCAGGCCGATGGCCGACGACCGAAGCGGTATTTGCCGACCTGTCGAGCTTGGTTCGCGGCCGGCAGCGCGTCGTCGAAAGTCATGAGCAGGAACATTCGATAAAGATCGCGGTAGCAGCCGCCGTAGGTGCAGGCGAGGAGGCGTTAGCGTTATGAAAATCGATACGAAATTGGTTCAATCTGCCGGTTGTCCGGGCGACCGGCACCGCGCTATTACGACTCCCATTTACCAGACGGCCACGTTCGAGCAGGAAGGTGCGCTCGAATTCAGCGAGTACGACTACTCCCGCAGCGGCAATCCCACTCGTGCCGTTCTGGAACAGCAGCTGGCCGAACTCGAGCACGGAACTCGCGCCTTTGCCTTTGCCAGCGGCCTTGCGGCGCTTGCGGCTGTGACGCGCCTGCTGCGTCCTGGAGACGAGATTCTCGCGGTGGACGACGTTTATGGAGGAACGTGTCGCCTGTTCTCGAAAATCCTGAAGCGCTCGGAGATCTCCGTGCGCTACGTGCAGGGAACAACGGGAGAAGATTTTGCACGCGCTTTCGGCCCGCGAACTCGTCTGGTTCATATCGAAACTCCCACGAATCCACTGCTGAAGGTCGTCGATATCGCCGGACTCGCGCATGTTGCCCATCAGAACAATGCATTGCTGTGTGTCGATAACACGATGCTTTCGCCCTACCTGCAAAATCCGCTGACGCTCGGAGCCGATATCGTGATCCACTCCGCGACGAAGTTCTTGTGCGGGCACAGTGACGTCATCGCAGGCGCTGTCGTCGTGCGCGAAGCGCAACTCGCGGAAGATCTGTACCTGATTCAAAACGGGGAGGGTGCCGTTTTGGGACCTTTCGATTCCTACCTACTGCTGCGCGGCATCAAGACTCTGAGTGTGCGGCTCGAGCGTCAGCAGGCGAATGCCGCCCAGATCGCGCAATTTCTTTGCGGCCATGCCGGCGTGAAGCGCGTCTATTATCCATCGCTGCTGGAGAAGAAGAGCTTTGGCATTCATGTCCGGCAGGCGCGCGGAAACGGGGCTGTCGTGAGCTTCGAGACGGGTTCGATCGAAACATCGCGGCAGGTGGTCGAATCGCTCAAGCTCTTTCCCATCACGGTCAGCTTTGGCGGGCTACAATCGTCTGTGAGCTTGCCCGGACGGATGTCGCATGCGAGCGTGCCGCCGCAGGTTGCGTCGCAACGGCAGCTGCCGGTTGATCTGATTCGGCTCTCGGTCGGAATCGAAGATACCGACGACCTCATCGCCGATCTCACCGAAGCTCTGGAAGTTGCTGAGAGTGTGCCTGAATTGCGAGCGTCCGCCGGTTGAGCACAGGACGAAGCTCTGCAAATTCTGTGCAGGAACTGGCAGCAGCTTCGTTCATGGACTCAGGAGGCGTGTACCACGCATGTTGAAGTTGGACAAAGAAGCTGCGGAGGCGCGAGGCCGGGAAGCCACGAAGCTTGCATTCGCTGTCAAAGGCAATCGGCGAACGCTTCAGGTTGCTGTAATTTTCGTCGTTGCTCTATCAGTCATTGCTGCCACGGCTTGTGGGAAGTTCTTTCCCGGCGCTGGAACGCTGGTAGCAATCACAATCTCTCCAAATAATCCGACGATTCAGCCCAGCAAAACGCAGCAGTTCACAGCGACCGGCACGTTTGGTGACAACAGCACGAAGGATCTTTCATCAACCGTAACGTGGTCATCCTCCTCGGCGAACATCGCGACCATTAACAGCTCAGGCCTCGCAACTGCAGGAACCGGCGTTGGAAGTACCACCATCACGGCAAAGTCCGGAAACCAAACCGCAAGCACCACGCTCACTGTCAGCAACCGGACGTCGAATGGCCTCACTATCGCATGCGCCTTGTGCACCCCGCTGGGAGCCGGGGCGTTTACCGTTTCGTCGTCAGTGGGTTCGGTGACATTTACTGCGACCGATTCAAATGGACAAGCAGTAACGCCGACGTGGACCTCCAGCAATGCCGCCATTCCCATCGGAAGCAGTACGGGCGTTGCAACATTTAACATTGGCGCAACGGGCCAGACTACGACGATCACGGCGACAGCGAGCAGCGCTACGGGATCAGCAACACTGACTGTCCAGTAAGCGGCTGCTCGTAGGCTGATTTTATCTGTCCTCAACCGCATTATTGTCTGGCGTCATGAGGAACTGTCACCCTACCGATCCACTGCGAATGTGAGTACCGATCGTGTGAACCGCGATCTGCACCCCAGCATTGGCATCGCAGTTATGTTGCTACCGTGCGACAGCGCTACATCCCCCATGTTGTGACTTGGGCGGCCACTGAACCCGAGGCGAAATCTTGGGTTCGGTGGACGTCACCCTAATCAACGCTGAAGCACTGTTCTGCGGTGTAGGATTTGGGTTCAGCGTGGTTGACACAACTGTTGCCGAATTGGGAATCGAAGTTCCGGCAAGTGTCGAGCACGGGACCATCAGAGTCAGCGTGAATTGAGCCGAAGCGCCGTTGGCTAGCGACGATGCTGTACAGCTTACTTGTCCGCTGCTGCCGACCGCCGGCGTGGTGCAGGTCCAGCCCGCAGGCGCTGTCATGGACTGAAATGCGGTCGAGGTCGGTGCCGAGGTGCTCAGCGTCAGGTTGGCTGCGTCATTGGCTCCATTGTTCGTAACCGTAATTGCGTACGTGAATGAGTTCCCTCTCAACACTGTCCCCGAGCTCGCCTTCATCGTTGTCACCAGGTTTGCTCCGGGCAGAGCTAGGGGGTTCACGATTCCGGTATACGCGTATTTGTGCTGCAAGTAAGAATCAAAGGGAAGCGGAGCATCAGCGGCGGTCACACCGCATCCGGCTTTGCCCGACGATGGATTGAGCCAACTGTCATCATCTCCGAGACCCCAGATCGTCACGCTATCGATCTTGCCCTTCATATTCTTGAAGATCTGGAAGTAATCGCGATAGCGATAGCCCTCGTTGATCAAGTCCGTCTGATCTCCGGCAAGTAGGTCGTCATAGTCCGTGTAGAACGTCTGGGAGCACTGACTAAAGCGATACAGACTGATATCGAATTCCGTGACCTCGTTGATGATCGGCACGCCGGCCGTTGAGGTCAGGCTATTAAAAAGATTGATTGTGTCGGTCACACTCTGCTTGGAGCTGGCTGAGCCCTGATCGTCGATCGGGAAATTAATCGTGTTGTGGAACTGATTGCCGACGCAGTCGATCGGCACGCCGCGGTTGATGGCGCCTTTCACCCAGTTATAGATGAAGTTGCGCTTGGCAGGAATTGTGGTGTTGAAGTCGTTGTAGCAGAGCTTCACCCTATTACGACTGATGCCAAGAGCATCGAGCGCTTGCCGCGCGTAAATGAAGGCGTCGTCCATGTACTCGGGATATCCAGGATTGTTGTTGGGATCAACTGTGATCGTGTACCACTTGCTGCGACGGAAGCCGTCCGATTGGCTTTCATCGATGGCCTCGTTCACCACATCCCAGACATAAATGTTGTCATTGTAGTGATTGATCAACGCGGTTATGTGGTTCTTCAATCTCGACAGCAGTAACGCCTTATTGGCATCGCTGTACGGCTCGGTGGACATGTCCACACCATTGGCGTCCCGGAAGACCCAATTTGGAACTTGGTTGTGCCAAACGAACGTATGCCCGCGCATTTTGATGTTGTGCGCCTGCGCGAAAACCAGGATGTTGTCTCCCGGACCGAAATTGAACTTGCCTTCTGTTTGCTCGGTCGTGTCCCATTTCAGGTCATTGCCGGGCGTTACGCTGTTGTAATGGAGAGCGGCTAGCTGCCCGTGAGGCCCAAGCAAATCCTGCTGCAGCGTCGCGAACCCAACCAGGAAGTCGTCGGCATACGTCTGCGCGATTGAGGGAATGTTCTCAATCACAGGCGGCGGCATGAACTGCAGGCTGGCGTCGTCAATGTAGAACGATGCGAACGGCGCCGCGTTTTCAGCGGATTCAACGTAAATTTGCAGATTGTCGTACGAGCCGGAAAACGTGTACGGCTTTACCTTGAACCTGACCCATGCGTCTGAAGTCACAGGCGCATTCGCAATCAACGTTTTGAAGCTCTGTACGCCTCCAAGCGTGAGCTGGAGACTCACCCTGATTGTCGTCTGCGGAGCCCCGGGCGCCATCTTTACCCAGAAGATCACCGCGTACTGTGAGCCGTTGCACATCTTGCCGGAAATATCGAGCGTTGGACCATTCCAGCTCGCAGTTCGGTTCGTAACCGACAAGCTGTGCGCACCGGTATGGGCGTCGGCGGTGCTATTCGAGACTTGCGCCGAACCTCTGCCCGTCCAGTGCTGAGTCGTGGTGTCTTCGAAGTCGCTGGTGAATCCGGAGTTGTCGGGCGGGACAGCACATCCCGCTATGGGTATCTGAACAATGCTGAAGTCGTCCACGTAATACTCAGTCGTGGCGCCTGCGGCCTCGATGTACAGCAGTAGAGCGCTCGCGCCGCTGGCGAAGCTGTACGTGCCGCGCAGCATCACCCAACCACCATCGGTCACCCCCGCCGTTGCGCTCGTCGCAACACGATCGAAGTTAGCGGTGGCGTTCACGGTGCGCTGAATGGTGATTGCCAGCGTGTCCGCAGACTGGCCCGAAACCAGCCGAACCCATGCTGTGATCTGGTAGCTGGTTGCACTCTGCAGGAGAGGCGTAAGGTTCAAACTGGGACCATGGAAGTTGGCAGTGCGCCCTGTGGTTTTAAGACTATGCGTTCCGCCATGTGCTTGCTCAGTCGTGTTCGTCAGAATAGCGGTTCCGCGTGGAATCCAGTTCTGCAGTGAGCCGTCTTCAAAATCGTTTTGCACGATCGTTGTCTGCGCATGCATGCTCGACGCCAGCGCGACTACGAGGAGCGCCAGGGCAAGTGCAAGTGTTTTGGAACCAGAGGCTGACATGAGGCTTGAACTGATCGAGCAATCCGCTTGCGAGACGGCAGACATGAGCATCTCCTTGGCTGGAACTGGTCGGCGATTCGAAATTCTCGGAAGAACGTGGACAGCATTCTAAATGCGTCTAAATCGCTTTAGCTGCTGTTCGCCTCCCGAACAAAATCCGGGCTACAGTAGATATCACTGGTGGAACTCTGAAGTCAAATGTGTGTGGGACAGACTGTCAACTCGATTTAGATCAGAGTGTCCTTTTCAAGGAATCCAATGCTGTAACCTAGTCCTGATGAATTCATTCAGGGCGGTCCGCCTCGCCTGTGTTTGTCTTCCTTTTCTTTCTGAACGCTGAATATCACACATGGTCGGAGGCCATGGCCGATTCGGCGATTGCGCGCTGGTGTTTATTAGTTGCGCGGGATGGTTGGCCCAGGCAGCGATTCAGCCTCTTCCGCTCCTGCCGACTCCACTGATAGAGGAGTTCCGCATCGGTAGCGCTCAGCTTGGCTTCTGGATGAAGAAGCAGATATTGCGGCAGTGGCATTTTTCTGTTTCTGACCATCGGCCCAATTTGGGACAGGATGTGCTCGCGGTCGTCAATACCGTACTGATCCCATTTCGACATATTCCAATGGCTACGGCCATCCTGCACGTCTTTTTCGATCAACCACGAGATCGGAGCGACATGACTGTACGCCGGCCAGGCTGTGCGCTCGGAATGGCAGTTCTGGCACGAACGCTGTAGCACATCAAGCACTGGCGTTCCGATCTCGGCGGAGGACATGAGCTGTTTGGCAGGATCGGCCACTCTCACATTGCCGAATGGGTGAACGAATGCGAGCAGGAAGAGCAAAGCGAGAATACCGATACCACAGCCTCCAATGCACTGCGGATTCCAGGTGCGCTTCCCGATTGTTGCATTTGTTGCAGGGCTGCTGCGCTTCGAAAGTTCCGGCATCGCACGCTCGCTACTTCGTTGAAAGTTGCTTCAGGTAGGCGATCACATCCGCACGTTCATCCGCTTTTTCCAGATGGAAGTCCATGTCGGCATTGGGGATGAACTTGTCTGGATCGGTGAGCCACTTATCCAGGCTCGCGTCATCCCATGTGACTCCCGATTTCGCGAGCGCGTCTGAATACTTGAAGCTCGGCACCAAGCCTGCCTTCCTGCCGTAAACACCCCGCAGGCGAGGACCTTCTTTATCGTTGTCGAGCGAGTGGCATCCACCGCAACGCCGATCGAAAAGCTCGTGGCCGCGATCGGCGTCTGCTTGCTGCGTGACCGCCGAAGACAAGGGGAGAAAGACAATTAGTCCGAACGCGAACACCGCGAGCGGGATGGCGATCAAATGTGTTGGAGCGACTCTGAGCAAACGTTCCCGAATTGAGACTCGATGTATTTCATTGTTCTTTGTCATTCAAACTCCATGAATAGATTCCTGGCCGTGAGGCCGAAGGGGCGGCAGAAGCGCAGCCCATGGCGCGAGCCCTGGGTTGGCGGAGACGAGACGTCGAGCCCTGAAAGGGCGACACTCTACTGTGCCTTGATTGAAAATGCCGCCCCTTCGGGGCTCGGAATTCGCTCGGTGTTGTCCCCAGGGCTGACAACGCTGAGCTACGCTTCTATCGCCCTTCGGGCCTAGCTCCTCGTTTGCGCGAATCAACTTCTCAGACCCATCTGCGGGTCTGGCCGCATAGGACCGACGTCGGACGTGCTTCGTCTGTGGATTCGCTATCAAGACTGGAATCCACAATTGCCAAGCTGTGGTTCTGCTCCACGTAATGAACATTCGTAAGGCCCAGCAAGCTTCGCAGCCGTTCCGCCGGGACCTTCATCGGACCGGGAGCGGGCGCGGTGCCTGGCGCTGGCTGGGAGAATGCCGTCGACATCGCGGTGTGAAACGTGGCATTGCCTTCGATTTTCTGCATCACCTGATGAATGTGTCCGTTGAGCACGGTCACCGAACCGAAACGCTTCAAATACTCGAACGCTTGCTCGCTATCCTTCGTTCCCCAGCCCCAATCGGGATAAATGGACCACAACGGAATGTGAGCGAACACGACCACAGGAGTGCTGGCCGAAACTGCACTCAAATCGTCCTTGAGCCAGGCGATCTGTTCATCGCCCAGCTGGCCCATGCCTTCGAGCTGGATGACGTTTACCAGTCCGACGAAATGCACGCCTTTGTGATTGAAGCTATACCACCCGCGGCCTTTTGTGCCTTTCCCATATCGGTCCAGGTACTGCTTGCCGTCGTCGACAGAGGTGTCGTGTTCGCCAGGCACATAGAAGATCTGTTTGGGCTTGTTGCTTTTGAGTACCTGATCCATGGTGTCGAACTCTGCAGCCTCGGACTGATGGCTCAAATCGCCGGTGTGAATAATGAATTCCGCTTGCTCGGGCAGAGCATTGATTCGATCCACTGCCGCTTGCAATGTGGACACAACGTCGGTATTCGCGGGCTTGTTGAATCCCATGTGGCTGTCGCTGATTTGGACAAAGTGCAGAGCAGAATCGGCTTTCTTGCCGTGCTTGCCACGGTCGAAGATGTGCGAGGTGGGAATTCCTTCAGCGGTAATGGTCCACAGCAGTCCAGTGCCGGCCCAGGCCATGCATTTCAAAAAGCCCCGACGGTCCAGACCATCGGTGCTGTGGCGCTCATCGAGAAGATTTGGGTCAGGTTCGTTGCGTCTCTGCGTCATAAGCTCCTTTGTGATTTCGGTTTCCGTGAAGGGAACCGAGAGGCTTGGAGCTTTATTCCGTCGAACGCGAGCAAAGCTGGGACGAAAAATTTTGTCGTGGACCACTTTGTTGGTCTTCGTCGAGAGCGGCATGGCCCAACTCACGGCAGCCGTGAGGTGGCAAGGTGAGTGAACAGGCGTATGCTTTGGCGAACGTTGGCGAGCATCAGACTTTCTCGCGGGGAACGATTCTGCCGTAGGCAGACAGGCATCCTGCAGTAGTTCTGGAGCAATCCAACAACTCACGGTCTGGTGTGCCGTTAATGGCGGACTTGCGTCGAGGGATGAACGCGGGCAAGCTGGCGCGCCTGGAGGTGAAGATGTTCAGCAAATTGTCGCTTGCAGTGGTCTTGTCAGCTTCGTTCAGTTTGGCGCAGGTTGCCGATGTCGGAGGAACCGCCACCACCGCAGGTCCGGCGATGGCGACGGTACCGGTGAGTGCCGCCAACGCTCCGCTCATCTCAACTCCTGACATTGCGCTTCCCGGCAGTGGATCTGCAATGGGAGCACCTATTTCCGCTGCGGCAGCGAACGACAGTCGCTCCACGAGTGGTCCGTCGGTCTATAACCCGAACGGCGCAGCCTTTGCAGTACCGGAAACGGCACCGTCGAACTTAGCCGCCATTCCGAGGACGGCGAATGCAGCGACTGCAACGACGACCCCGGCCTCAGGCGCTGCTGCTACGCCGACTGAGCCCTTTGAAAATGGCATTCAGCATTTCGAATCCGGATTGCCGAACACTTCGAACGCGACGCCAAGCCTCGGGCAGATTGCCCGTACATATCGGTCGCGCCGTCCGCAGGATGTGAAGAGCTTCAACAACGACAGCATCGCGGAGTTGAACGCGCGCGGAGTGCGCACCGGCAATTTGGGTCCGGAAACCAGTACGGTCGTCGCTGGCTCGCAGCCCGCGACTCAGCCTAGTCAACCGGCAAACGCGGGCACGTTAATGGCTCAAAACCAAGCGCCGGCGCTGCCGCAGAGCGATCAAAACCAGGCTGCTCCGTCCACAGCGTCAGCGAGTTCGAGTTCCACAGCATGGCAGCAGCGGCATAAGACATCAGAGCAAAGCCCGACTTCGTCTGCCCAGAGCACCGGAGCAACGCAGCCGCAAAGCTCAGCGGCCCAAACTGCACCAGCGGCTAACGAGAACACTGCCAAAACTCAAAGCCCGGCGCTTCCCCAGACCGGCTCGCCATTGCCGCTGCTACTCTTGCTCGGTGGACTGGGTGTGGTCGGCGGGTTGGTGTACTGGCTTCGTCGATAGGTAGTCCAAATTAAATCTGGTAGGCTTGGAATCCCGGCTGCGTTGAGGCCGGGATTTCTTTATCCGCTCGCATCCGGGAGGCGAACCCTTTGTCTCATCCGCAACGAGAAGCCGTGTCACAGCTGCGGCGCGAGATGGGATTCTGGGATGTTCTCCTCTTCAACATCGCTGCTGTGCTCGGGCCTCGATGGATTGCAGCCGCAGCCCATAATGGGACTTCATCACTCAGTTTGTGGGTTCTGGCGGCGGTCTTCTTCTTCTTTCCGACGGCACTTGTAATCACCGAACTCTCCAGCCGCTTCCCATCCGAAGGCGGACTCTACGTCTGGACGCGCGAAGCTTTCGGCGACTTCCACGGATTCGTCGCCGGATGGGCGTACTGGGTTTACTCCTTCTTCTATTTTCCCGGGCTGCTGGTGGCGAGCACGGCGATGAGCGCGTACATCGGCGGACTCGGCCATTCGCACCTCGCCAATGACAAGCATTTTTTGGTCGCCGGCTCGCTCATACTCTTGGCCGTTGCCGTGGGCCTGAACATCGTCGGCCTGAATATCGGCAAGTGGCTGCAGAATGCCGGAGGCGTAGGCACCTACGCTCCTCTGCTGATACTGATCGCAATTGCGGCGGCCGTTTATTCCCGCGCCGGCTCGCACGTTCACCTCACGCGACAGAACATCCTCCCAAATTGGGATTTCGATACCGTCAACTTCTGGTCACAGATTGCGTTCGCGTTCACCGGGTTGGAATTAGTTTGTGCGATGTCAGAGGAAGTTCGCGAACCGAGGCGTACGTTTCCGCGAGCGATTCTGGGATCAGGCGTGCTGATCGCCGTGATTTACATCCTCGGTACTCTCGCAACTATGGTGATGGTCGCTCCAGCCGACGTCGATCCCAAGAGCGGCGTCTTCCAGGCGATCGCTTCCGGATCGCATCTGCTCGGAATCGGCATCGTGGGCGTAATTGCGGCCCTGCTGGTCACAGTCGGCAACGCCGGAGGCGTGGGAACCACGGTTGCGGGAATCGCGCGTGTACCGTTTGCCGTTGGAATCGACAGCTATCTGCCGGCGTTCTTCGGCAAAATACATCCGCGCTGGCGCACGCCGTACATTTCCATCCTCATTCAGGCGGGAATTTCGGCGTTGGTCCTGGTGCTCGCTCAGATCAGTGAGACAGTTAACGGCGCCTATCAAGTACTGGTGGATGCCGCCATCATTCTCTATTTCCTGCCATTCCTTTATATGTACGCTGCGGCGATCAAGCTTGCGTACCGTGCAGACCGCACTGCGAACGCCGAAGCCGTTCTCATTCCCTGGGGACGCGCCGGAGTCTGGGTCGTGGGCCTGCTCGGATTTTTCATCTGCCTGCTCTCGATGGTGCTTTCAATGATTCCGCCAGGTGAGACGACGAATAAAGCCGTCTTCGAACTGAAGCTGATCGGCGGCACATCGATCGCCATTCTGATCGGACTCGCGCTGTTTTGGACATCTCGTCGGAAGCGACGGGCTAGGCAATGACGAACGCTGCAGGTCATCGATCCTATGCTTGCTGAATGGAGCGTCGAACTTGGCCCCGGCGATCCCATACTTGAGATTCCCTGGCGCTCCGACGACGGCTCGCTGCGCTTCCTCGATCTCAAGCGTCAGCCAGAGCTTCTATTAGAGATACCCGAAGCGTGTACCTACGAAGAGCTGGCGAGTTTTCTGGA
>Ga0070741_10014625_pt1 | contig 13529 bp, 8 predicted proteins | sample Coa_R1_4_FD_66440 | JGI IMG/M metagenome (GOLD analysis project Ga0070741, IMG submission 66440) | Surface soil microbial communities from Centralia Pennsylvania, which are recovering from an underground coalmine fire - Coalmine... | ecosystem: Environmental > Terrestrial > Soil > Unclassified ... | reverse complement strand
TCCGACTATCCCCAGTGGTCAGCACCACCCCATCAGACCTCGCGGCAATATCACGAGTACCTGCAAGCCTATTCCCGCTCTTTCGACCTCGAGCGCGATGTCATGACGTCGGCTACCGTGGTCTCGATCGACCGGACCGACCCGGGTTTCCTGGTCAAAATCGACCGGGACGGCACACTCCTCACGACGAAATCAAAAAACGTCTGCGTGTGCGCGGGATTTACCGGGCTGCCCCACTCCCCCGTGCTCACAGGCGAAGCAAGCTTTGCGGGCGATGTTTGCCACTCCAGCGATTTCTGCGGCAAAGCGAGCGAGCACGCCAGGAACATCGTCATCATCGGTAACGGCAATACGGCATTGGACATGGCCCTGCTGGCGCTTTCCCGCGCACCGAATGCACGCGTTCTGCTGTCCTCGCGACGTCCGACGATCATTGTCCCGAGATTCCTCGCCGGGTTACCGATCGATCATTACGACGATTACCAAAGACTCTATTCGTCCAACACCGAAACCGAGCCTCCCATTCTTTCACGGCTCATCGAGCAACACGGCGTCTTGCTCAGCGCCTCCGCCACCCAGACGGATCGGGCCAGGGCACGCATCACGGTCAACGATTACGCTCTCGAGGCGATAAAAAACCGGAGGATCGAGCTACGTGGAGAAATCGTGGGGCTATGCGGAACGCAAGTCCACTTTGCGGATCGCTCCACGGAAGAAGCCGACATCGTCTGCAAGTGTACGGGTTGGTCGGCGGATATCTCGTTCGTCGCGCCGGACGTTTCCGATGCTGCCTTGGTGCCCGGCCAGGCTTACATAGACCGACGCGGGGATTTCTCGATCATCGGGACGCCCATCGCCTGGGGTGGAACACCTCCAGTCGGCGAGATGCAGGCCCGCTGCGCTGCGCGGATCGCCGGCCTGCTGCTCGAGAAGCATCGAACCGCCGCAAAACGGCTCATCGAAGGTTTCGCCCGATGCATCAATGGTAAAAAGGTTTTACTCTACGGGGACTCGCTGATGAGAATGGCGAAGTTGCTCGACTGCGCTCCCGCCGTGGAGCGCTTCCGTGAGGACGACTCATTTCTCACCCGGCCCATCACGGCACATCATTTCCAGCGGCTGGCCAGATAATCCACACCTCGAGCGTTTGCCTCGACTTGTCTAAAGCGCGCCGCACTTCAACAAACCGACGGCATAGTCGCAGGCGCGTGCCGTCAGCGCCATGTAGGTCAACGAGGGGTGGATGTTGGAGGCTGAAGTCATGCAAGCCCCGTCGGTGACGAACAGATTGGCAATGTCATGGCACTGGTTGTTGCCGTTCAATACGGAGTTACGCGGATCACGGCCCATGCGCGCGGTGCCCATTTCGTGAATGGTGTCGCCGCCAGTGGACAGGTTGACCGCGAACTTCTGAATCGCCGTAAAACCCCCGACACCGAGCATGTGGAATGCCTCCGCCGCCATATCCTCGGCCATCGCTTTTTCATTGGTGCCGAAGCGGAAATCGATCTTGACCAGCGGCTGGCCGAATCTGTCCGTGTTCCGTGGGTCCAACCTGACACAGTTATCCGCATAGGGAAGGCATTCGCCGAAGCCCATGAGGGTAAACGCCGACGCATGCCGTATTGCGACCGCTGCTTCTTGCGCGCAAGTCATACCGCCCTGGCTGCAGGTATTCTCGCCGGGCCCCTCCCAGCCGATAAAACCATAGCCGCGTACAAAATCGCATGCATTGCGTCCTGCAATATTTTTGAAACGGGGAATATGGGCAATCGCGGGACGCGCGATGTTATGATTCCGATGTCCTCGAAACGGAATATCCGCCCGCACACCCGTGGCACAGACCAGCCCGAAATGGTCCATCAGGTAATGTCCGAGGACTCCACTGGAGTTGGCCAACCCATTGGGGTGAGCCTCGCATCGCGATTGCAACAGAATCTGTGTCGTGGCAATCGTCGATGCACACAGAAATACCAGTTTTGCTGCGACGAATTCCCGCCGGCCGGACTTTTCGTCCAGCAGATGAACCCCCACGACTCGCCTGCTGCGCGCGTCATAGGGAAGCCGCTCCACAATGGCATTGGAACGGATCGTCAGATTTCCGGTCCTCCGCGCCGCCGGCAACGTGGAGCTTCTGCTACTGAACAAAGCATTGGTCAGAAAGACAGGAGTGTTTGCGGGGAAGTTGTCATAGGCGGACCTGCCCAGGTGATTTTCGGTAAGCACGGCAGTTCGTCCGATGGTCAAAATGCGATCGTCGAAATTCGTACGGACCGCCTCGCGAAAGGCGGTCTCGACTTGCGTGAAGGCCATCGGTGGCAGTAACTCCCCATCCTCCAGGCCGGGATAGTCCTCCAGGCGCCCACTCACACCGATGAAACGCTCGACGTAGGAGTACCACTTCTGCAGGTCGACATAGCGGATGGGCCAGTCAATTCCATGACCGTCAGCCGCGTTGGCGCGAAAATCGAGATCCGACCAACGATAAGCCCCTCCTCCCCACAGAATCGACTTCCCACCCACCACGTTCAGGCGCAACCAATTGAAAGGCAGGCGCGGATTTCTCGAGTAGGGATACCGCTTGTCGTTATTGAACAGATGCCGCGTCTGCTCGCCGAACATGTAATTCTTGCTCTGAATGAAGTATTCATCTTCATAGAGCCTCTCGAGCTCGCCCGGGTCTGCAGGCTTCGCGTGAGGAACCTGCGCGGGAGACAGATCCGCTCCACGTTCCAACACCAGGGTTTTGAGTCCTCGCTCCGTCAGCTCCTTAGCCGCCCATCCTCCCGTGAGCCCGGATCCCACGACGATGGCGTCAAACACGGCATCCGTGGCAGGCGCACTCATTTTATCGGGACACTGTCCAGGAGCGCGGCGACGATCTCATCCTGCCGTTTCTCACTCAAATAGGGATGTACCGGCAATGAAAGGACTTGCCGGGAAAGACTTTCGCATACAGGCACGCCACCCGGAGCCAGGGGGAATTTTCGATAGCCGCGTTGCCGGGAAATCGGGGTCGGATAACAAACGACTGTGGGAATGCCTTTCCCGGTCAGCCGCGATTCGACTGCATCCCTTTTCTCGACCCGTACGGTGTACAAGGACCAGGATGGCCGGGCAGCTTCGATCACGAACGGGACCGCGATGTGCCCGGCAAGCTGCCGCGTGTATCGCGCGGCAACCTTCTCGCGAGCCAGCAACTCCTCCGGAAATACGGTCAACTTTTCGAGCAGCACCGCGGCCTGCAGGGTGTCCAGGCGGCTGTTGATTCCAATACGCGCATTTTCGTACCGGTGACCTTCCCGGCCGTGGACCCGGATACTCTTCATCAGGTCTGCCAAGGCATCACTCTCGGTAAAAACAGCGCCACCATCGCCGTAGCACCCCAATGGCTTGGTTGGAAAAAAGCTGGTAACGCTCACGTCGCCGAAAACTCCAGCGTTCCGTCCTTTGAATCGAGCGCCCATACTCTGGCAGAAATCCGCGATCAGGAGCAGATTCTCGGCGTCCGTGATCCTTCTCAGGGCCGTATAATCGGCTGGCTGACCAAACAGGTCGACGGCAATTACCGCCCGGGCCCTGAGCCCATCCTGCTTCGCCTTGGCTACAGCACACTGCAAGCTGACAGGATCGATATTGAAACTGTCCGGCAGTACGTCGACAAAAAAGGGTGTGGCGCCAAGAAGGGCAACCGGTTCGGCGGAGGCGACAAAGCTGAATGCCGGTACAAAAACGCTGTCTCCCGGCCCGATGTCCAACGCCATCAACGCCAGTAACAAGGCGTTGGTGCCATTTCCGCACGTAATGCAATGACGCGCACCGGTCAATTCCGCCAAGGCGCGCTCGAGTCGGTCCACTTCCGGTCCGAGGACGTACTCGCCGTGGTCCAACACCCGCAGAATGGCATGGTCAATTGCCGCGCCCAGCCTCAGTCGTTGCTCCCGCAATCCCCATTCGAACGGAACGACCATTTTTTTGATCTCATGAATAAACTCCGGCACCCTAGTTCGATGTCTTGCATGCTGCAAGGACCGGCAGACACTGCCGGGGACTTCGCCCGGGCAAGATCAGCTGAGCCGACCGTTGGCACAGTGGCCCTGTTGTATGCGACAGTTCGGGGCGGCCGATATTCATCAGTGTATCGTACTCCGGCAATGTTGAATTTTCTGTGGACAGCGTTCGCGATCGGTATCGGTTCCGACCTGCTTTGCCTCGCGCTCCTGCATCTGAATCTCATCCGGGTCCAGGTTCTGTATCTGATTCTGGACGGACGCGGCGCCGTGCAGACTCGGGCATGCATCGCGGAATACGACTGGCCGCTGATCACGGTGTTGATTCCGGCGTACAACGAGGAAAGAGTCATCGAGGCTACGCTGCGCTCCCTGAGCGCGGCGACTTATCCGCGCATGCAGATCGTGGTGATTGATGATGGCTCCGAAGACCTGACGCCACAAATCGTCGCCTCGCTGGCACAGAGCGACTCGCGGCTGACACTGTTGCGGCAACCGCGCAACCTCGGTAAGGCACTGGCGCTCAACGCAGGAATCGAGGCAGCGCGAGCGGACTACGTGGTCGTTCTCGATGCTGACACGATCCCCGAGGCGAGCTTCCTGAAGCAGGTCCTCACACCTATTCTGCTTGGAGATGCGGATGCGGTCGCGGGCAACGTGAAAGTGGCCAAGCGAGGACGCCCCGGCCTCACCACCTTGTTTCAGAGTATCGAATACGTCTCGGTACTCAACACGACGCGGCTCATGCAGGGATTCAGCGGAACTGTCACCACGATTCCAGGCGCCGCCGGGGCCATGCGCGTAGCGGCACTGCGGGCGTTGGGGGGCTATTCATCCAGGACGCGAGCCGAGGACGCCGACCTCACCCTGCGGCTGGTGAATCAAGGCTTTCGCGTGGTCTACGCGCCGCAGGCGATCGTTCGCACGCACACCCCCGCCACATGGCGTTCGCTGTATTACCAGAGGATCCGTTGGATCTACGGAAATATGCAATGCATCGCCAGAAACGGCCGCCGCAAGAATCGCGGCAGGGGCTGGCGCTTCCACGACGTTCCGGCTTTTGTCTATGAGAATACATGGAAGCCGCCGTTGGAGTTCTGTCGCGCCCTCATTCCAATTCTGACCATCTGCGGCCTGGTTTCCCGAGACATGCTCTACGGCTATCTCGGCCTCATGCTGCTCAACTGGCTGGGCGTGGCGTCGTCCTACGAGATTGAAGCAGAAACCCGCTGGGAGCTGCTGTTTGTTCCACTCCAGTACGCCCTATGGCCCATGTTCATGATCATCCCGTACTGCGTCGCCGTGTGGCATTTCCTCTTGCGTCACCAGGTCGCCTGGCGCGAATCCTCACGTACCGGAGCATCGATGTCGTGACCCCCAGACCCCAGACACAGCTGCAGACCGTTCCCGTCGCGGGTCGGATCGGCGCGGAAATCCGCGGCCTCATCCTCTCGGGAGATCTCGAGGATGCCGTCGTCGATGCGATCCGAACTGCCCTGGTGCGCTACAAGGTGCTGTTCTTTCGAGATCAACATGCGCTCGATGATGCGGGACAAGAGGCGTTTGCCTCGCGCCTGGGCACACCGCTCGCTCACCCGACCGTCCCACCCGTGGCAGGCTCGCGCTTTCTTCTGGAGTTCGAGTCGAAGGACGGCTACGCCGCCTCGAGCTGGCATACCGATGTGACCTTCATTCCCGCCTATCCCGATGCATCGATACTGCGCGCGCTCGTCATTCCCGCAACCGGCGGCGATACGCTGTGGGCCAATACGGCAGCCGCGTATGAAGAGCTACCCCGGGCTCTGAAGAGCATGGCGGACTGTTTGCGGGCGATCCATACCAACCTGTATGACTATGCCGGCATTTATCCGGACGCGCCGCAGAGCCTGGCCGAAAAAGATCGCGCCCTGCTCGCGCCCACCGTATTCGAGACAGAGCATCCTTTAGTCCGGATACACCCGCAGTCCCAGGAGCGTTGCCTGCTTCTCGGACATTTCTTCAAACAATTCGTCGGACTCAGTGGTGCCGACTCCCAACGCGTGTTTGCCATGATGCAGGAACATATCACACGTCCTGAGAACACCGTTCGGTGGCACTGGCGCACGGGTGATGTGGCAATCTGGGACAATCGTGCTACCCAGCACCGCGCGATCGCCGACTTCGGCCTGGAACATCGCCATCTGCGCCGCGTTACCATCGCCGGGACGACGCCGGTCGGAGTCGACGGGGTGCCCAGTCGCGCGCTCAAACCTCGAGCCACACCGGGCTGCTGACTCATCGAGATGAGCGCCTACAGGGCTGCAAGGCCTGCCATCTGGGCGGAGCGTCTGCTGGAGCGCCCGATCGTTTCTCCAGGCATGGATGCCCGCATGGGGCATAACATCAACGGTCCGAGCCTGATCAGGGTACCCTCATGGGTGCAACAGCCGCTCGGCCGCTACTACCTCTATTTCGCCCACCACCACGGCCTGTATATCCGCCTGGCCTATGCCGACCACCTGCTGGGTCCCTGGACGGTGTACGCGCCGGGAGTACTGCCGCTGGCTGATTCCGGATTTCATGACCACCTGGCCTCGCCCGATGCTCATGTCGACACGCAGCGCCTCAAAATCACCCTGTATTATCATGGGGTAGTGCGCGGCGGGCAGAAACAAATGACACGTGTCGCGCAATCACCTGATGGAAGGAATTTCGTTGCGACCGGCGCTGAGCTCCTCGACAGCTACGCGAGAGTCTTCAAACACGGTGACTGGGTTTACGCCATCACCATGCCGGGGACTTTGTCCCGCTCACGCACCGGATTGAATCATTTCGAGCGCGGGCCGGCGCTCCTTTCGCCGGCTACCCGCCATTGTGCCGTGCGGGTCGCGGGTAACACTCTGCAGGTGTTTTATAGCAATCGCGGCGACAACCCGGAGTCCATCCTCTGCAGCGAGGTCGTATTGAGTGGTGATTGGCTGAGCTGGCGAGCCGGCCCCCCTGCACTGATCCTCTCTCCGGAAAAAGCGTACGAAGGTAGCGGACTGCCGCAAGTGCCCTCGATCGCGGGTTGGGCGTCCCAACCAGTCCGCCAGCTGCGCGACCCTTGCATCTTCTGTGAGGATGGCGAGACGTACCTGGTCTATTGCGTCGCTGGCGAATCAGGATTGGCACTCGCGCGCATTCACGGAACATCAAAACTACCGAAACCCGACCAGGCGGGCTGATATCCGGTCGATGACGTCCTTTTGCGCTCTGTAGTTCAACGCTGGAGTGCAGGCAATCATCACCGCGATATCTTTGCTCCCCTCTATAATGGTTCCCACGAAGGTGACCGCTTGCCCGGCCATGTCAATGCCCGTGACGACGTAGCGGTATGCATGGCGTCCGTGGATGTCCATTTCGTGGAGATCTTCCAGAGGTACGGGATCGGTCATGGTACTCAACAGTGCTGCTTTTCGGGAGTGCGCATAGGCGGCAATGTCGCTGACGCGGTGGCGGGCGGTGGCGCTCAGCATCGCTTCGACACAGATATTCTTGTCCGCAACCTTCGAGTACCAACCCGCGTTCCGTAAGTTGCACGGAAGCGGTTGCGCCTGCCAGGAGTCAGGCAAAGAGAATTTCACCGCGGGTACATAGACCCTCGCGCGGTTTTTCACGAAATAGAGGCCGTCGTACCCTTCTTCCGCCCGACACATGGCTTCCAGCCAGCCGGCGATCTGATCCTTAGGCACCACGACATTGCCCTCGGGTATATACATCCAGTCAAAGTGAGGCAGAATGACGTTGAGGAGCCGGCGCGGGGTGATGCCACAAACGTGTCGCAGCACAAACGGCAGAAATTCGATGGACAATGCCCTCGCTTTGGAAAGAATTCGCGGCATACCTTGCAAGGCAGAATGCTCCCATCCCTCCACGTCCATCAGGATGAGATCAAAAGCCCTGGCTCCCAATAAATGGTCGAGCGGCACGGCATCGATTCTGATGGTTTCCGGATTGTCGTAGACGTAGGCGGCCATCACCTTTTTCAAAGGACCTCTTTTGGAGGCGCCACTGTTGGCACGGCTCACCAGGAACGGGATCTTTCTTGCCGCTTCTCCAGCTGCAACGTTGTAGGCCTCGATGTTGGAGCACTCATTCAGAAGAATATTGGCTTTGAGGAATGTGAACGTGTGAGGGTTGGCTTCGATCGCGACCAGGCGGCGGCAGTTTCTGGAAAGGGCGATGGCATGCGTGCCGATGTGAGAGCCGACGACCAGGACATCGCCCCTTTTGGTGACGAAGGACTTTGCAATATCGTATTCGGATTGATTGTAAACGCCTTCATGAAGGAGGCAGTGGCTCACGTAGCCGTCTTCCGGATCAACAACAAACAGACCCTGCTTGGTCTTGACCAGGACGCCCGCGGCGTTGGGCCCGAAAGAGCGCAGCTTTTTCCTGCGTCGCTCGGCCTGCTGCGCCCGGATTTTCCATCTTTCCGGGTCGGAGAGAAATTTGTCGATTCCTTGCATGACTTTTAGATTTTTTTGCGAGTGCACCGAACCAGGGAAGCTTTCATGACTCGAGTATGCCGTGTTGACAGCCTTCCGGGCCGGATTCAGAGTGCCAGGTGAGCGCACGATCCGAGGATACAATCATGGTGGAGGAAGCTGCGGACCGGTTACTGGACGACGCCGTCCTCGTGGTCGCCCATCCGGACGACGAAGTCCTCTGGTTCAGCGGTATCCTCGGACAGGTGCGGCGAGTGATCATCTGTTTTGGCCCCGTCCCTGTGCGGCCCTGGATGGGACTGGCGCGCGCGCGGGCACGCGAGCGTCATCCGCTGAGCAATATAACCTGGCTCGAGCTTCCGGAACCAGGCGTAGCAGCCGACTGGACGGATCCGACACCTGCCCCGCACGGGTTGCGGCTACGCAGCGCGCGGGACCGACGCCGCTACCACGCAGCCTGTCAACAGCTGGAACAGGTGCTGTCGCAAGAGCTGGGATCCCATCGGACCCTCATCACTCACAACCCTTGGGGAGACTACGGGCACGAAGATCACGTTCTCGTGCATCGAGCCACCGCCGCGGTCGCGCAGCGACTAGGCCAACGTCTGTGGTTTTCCAACTATTGCAGCCCGCGCAGCAGCTTACTGGCGTACCGCTGTATCGAGCGCTTGCGTCCCATGACCCGGGTCGTCCGCAAGACCGACCTCACTCTCATGCAACAGATCAAGGAGATCTATCTGGATGAGATGTGCTGGACCTGGCCGCGCTGCGACAACTGGTTTGCAGAAGAGACCTATTATGAGTTGGCGGACGCATCCTTGGATCCGGCACGCATGATTGCCGGACTCGCGCTCAACTGCGTCGGCTCTGAGCCGCCGGCGGGGGGGTGGTTGCGGGACAGGGTTGCGCGGATGACCTCCGCACTACAACCCGCGTGGTCATTTGCGATCGCTCGGATCGCATACGTCGCTACCCGGCCGTTTCTGTTCATTCCGATCACATACCTCAAGAGCCGGCTTGGTATGAAATCACGCCCCCGCCTGCGAATGCCGGACAGACACGTCCTCGAGAAGAGCATTCTCCCGCACCTGGCTGCCGATGAGAACATCACCGATATCCTGTTTGTCGGCGTCGACTGGTATACCTCGTGGTACCGGGAGTTCTTCGCCACGAAACGCTTCAGAACCATCGATATCGACCCACGCCTTGCGGCCTTTGGCTCCAAGGCACATATCGTCGGCGATATCGCCGACCTGGGGACTCACCTGCCGGATGGATCGCAGGATGCGATCGTCCTCAACGGACTCGTCGGCTTTGGCCTGAACGACATGGCCTCGATAGAGCGAGCCATAACATCGTGCTGGCACGCGCTGCGGCCGGGCGGGCGGCTGATACTGGGCTGGAACAACGTGGCTCGCTTCAGGCCCGTACGCTTGGAAGATGTCAGCTCGCTGAGACGTTTCGCGCCCTGGAACTTCCCGCCACTGGCGGTGGCACGACATGCGGTACAGGACACCTTGATGCGGCACGTATTCGACTTCTACCTGAAGGAAGCGCGGACCTGACTCCCCGGTGACGGTTCACCGTTCGCGCATGGACATCAGAACACCTTTCGGACGCTCAACGTGACGACCCGCCCCAAAGGGTCGACGTACCCTGGCTCGAAACTCAGCGGTGTGGCGCCGGCGGCGTTGCGCACCCTCTGGTGGCTGTTGAAAAGGTTGGTTGTACCGAGAGAGACACGCAGACCTTTTGCCCACAGGTGCTGCTTAGTCAAAGGAAGCTCGCCCAAGGCGGTGAACAGGCGCAGGTCCATCGTGGTCAGCGCCGAGAAATGCAAGGTGGTCGCCGTCGCGCTCGTGCCACTATCGACATCGGACGGGCTGTGCCACGCGGTGTTGAAAAGTACGCCCGTTCCGAAGTAATTGAAGACGACGCGCAGGTCGACGGCGTGCCGCGTCTGGGTGCTGGCCGCACCGCTGGCCGTAACACTGGTCGGCGCGCCGTTCAGGAAGTCCAGCTCGGGCACGCCCTGACGAAGCACCAGGGTGTCGCGCAGGTACCAGGTATCGAACACGGAGATCGTCAGCAACGGCGCCGGCGGTGCCTTGGGCGACGAGGGTCCTGGCAACGGGGTCAGATTGACGCCCCAGTGCAGGGTGTCTTTTTCCCCGAGCATCAGATTGAGTGGCCGCGTGTCGATCGCGACGAGGGTGCCGTTGGCGTCGCGAATGAAGCGATCTGGAAAGCCCAGCTCCACGGCCTCGGTGGTCGGGGGCAGACTCCCGATACCCTCCAGGGTTCGCCGCCGTTGATAGGTAGCGATGAACGTGTAGTGGTCCCGATACGGCCCTATATATAATCCTACAGTCGTACCCTGCGTCTCGGCACTACGCAGGTCGGGGGTTCCCCCGGCAATGGTCGTCACGTAAGTCGTCTCGTCCGTTACAAAGTCAAACGTCTGCACGCCGGGTGTTACGACCGTAGGATCGAAAAGATTCTGTACCGTGGGTGCGGTTCGCCTGTCGTTGAAATCGACGTTGAAGGTGAGCAACTTGCGCGGCTGCCAGGTCATGCCCAGGCCACCGGAGAACAAGGTGCCGAAGCTCGAGACCTCCTCGACACCGAAATTGAGGCGTGCGGCCAGGTCTCCGAGCGCCGTTAACGGCCCTGACGAATGTGACGTCAGGGGGAAATTTGTGTTGAGTCGAAGCCGGGTCGTCGTACGCGACAGATGGCTGCTGCTGGCAGGAGACGAGGTCTTGCGCGTCGAGGTATCGAAGTCCTGCAAATGCGAGTTGAGGTCGGCACTCATGAACGCCTGCCCGGCGGGAAGCTCCAGAAACGGGCCGCCCACAGAGCTCTCCACACTGACGTTGTCCAGGTTCGAATGCGCGTCCAGATAGGACAGGCCACCGTTTGCGGCGTCGGGACCCGTGGCGCCTCGCGTGTCATCGGAAGTCCGGTCGTACGCGGCGACCGCCGTCCAGTTGAGCTCGCCCGCTTTACCGTTCAATCTGCCCGCGAAATGGGCTGTGGTGGTATCCGTACGTTGCCTGAGTAGCTCGCGCCCGGCATCCGTCACGGCCGTCCCTTGCAGCGAGTCAGTCGATTTCCTGTCAGCCGACGCTTCGAACATGGGACGCATGCCGAACACCGTGCGCGCGAGGGTCGCTGCCAGCTTGGTGTCGTGCAGCCCCGGCTCGAGAGTGCGTGAATTGCTGCCCGATGTGCCGATGTCGCGTTGGCTTTCCAGAAGCTGCTCACTCTCTTTGTAGTCCGCCCGTACTGTCGTCTGGGTGTCATGGTCGATGCGGATCATCGAAGCCTCACCGAATCCGGTCTGCCCGCCTCCTTCGGTCGCCTGGCTATCCGCTGCCTCCACGACGTTGCTGCGGAAATGCTCGCGCAATATCAGATTGATGACCCGTCGGTTGTCAGGGAATCCATACCGCAAGGCCGCGACCTCCGGAAGCACGTCTACGCGTGCGACAGCCTCGGGCGGCAGATTTTGCAGCTCGGTTTGTCCTGCCAGCCGCCCATTGACGAGTATGATCGGTGGATCATCGCTCATGCTGCTTTGGATGCGCGGAGCGAGCGCGCTGAGCAACTCCTCGAGCGAGCTGGTTCCGTAGGACTGAAAGTCCTCGGAACTGATTTGCATGATGGGCTCGCTATCGCGGGAGCCGACGACGGTCACTTCGGTGATTTGCGCGCGCGCCATGCCGCCGGGAATGAAAGCTTGGATGAGCCCAGGTACGAGGGCAGCGCCCATCCACCTGCCGCGATCCCTGTGGCGCTTCTTCTCATGCATAGCCGCTTCGACATCCTGGCTGCTACAGTGGTTCTGCCCTATCAACGCGGGCTGACAAAAGTTCGGTCGACTGAATACTGCCCCAAGGAATGACCCGATGCCACAGATGGATGGACCCAGCGCGCAGTCCCTGCGATCCGATGGCGTCACTGCCTTCAACACGGCGTTCATCGTTGATGTCACCCTGATTCTCTGCCTCGGATTCGCAGGTGGTTTTCTCGTCAATCCGAGCGGAGATTTTCCTCTCAACGATGATTGGTCCTATGGGATGACGACCCGGCACTTGCTGGAGTCTGGAGACTATCGTCCCAACAGCTGGGCCGACGTGCCCCTCATCACCCACGTTCTCTGGAGCGCCCTGTTCTGCCTGCCGCAGGGATTCAGCTTCACGGCGCTGCGCCTGTCGACACTGGTGGCATCACTGCTCGGCGTCATTGGAACGTATGTCCTCATCCGGGACTTGCAGCAGCCTCGCTGGCTCGCTCTGCTCGCGGCGCTGACATTGGGTTTCAGCCCCATCTACTACGCCCTATCGTATACCTTCATGACAGACGTGCCCTTTACAGCCGCGGCGATCTGGGCAACCGTCCTTTTTGCCCGGAGCCTGAGAACCGGCTCGATCTTTCATACCTGCGCTGGAGTCGCGTTGGCTGTCGTGGCAACCCTCTCCAGAGAGCTCGCGTTGTGCGTTCCGCTCGCCTTCGCAATCACCGTGCTGTGGAGGTCCGGGTTCACCCCGAGAGCCGCCGTGCGTGCGCTGACTCCCCTGATTCTGTGCGGCGGCATATTCCTGGGGTTCAAGTACTGGCTGATCACGACCGGTCGGGTACCGACCCCTCTGGACCCGCAAACCCTGGAGTTGCTACGGGCACTCACCCACTTCGAGCGCCTGGCAAGAGTGGCGGCCGACAACGCCGTGGTCGCGCTGGTCTACCTGGGCCTGTTTCTTCTGCCACTGCTCATCGTCTCATGGCCGAATTTGCTGCACTCTCCCCCGTTGCGCGCCAGGCTGCTCATCACCTTCGGCACCCTGACAATGATAGTCGGCGTCGTACTTCGCGCGCTCGTATCCCATGAATCGATACTCATGCCCTGGTCCGAGAACATTCTCATCGACTCCGGAATCGGCCCGTTCATGTTGCGGGATGTCGATCTCCTGCAACTGCACCGCACGCCATTGCCTCTCGACTTCTGGGTCATGGTCACCCTGAGCGCACTCGCGGGAGCCGTGGTGTT
>Ga0070741_10014624_pt1 | contig 13530 bp, 12 predicted proteins | sample Coa_R1_4_FD_66440 | JGI IMG/M metagenome (GOLD analysis project Ga0070741, IMG submission 66440) | Surface soil microbial communities from Centralia Pennsylvania, which are recovering from an underground coalmine fire - Coalmine... | ecosystem: Environmental > Terrestrial > Soil > Unclassified ... | reverse complement strand
ATCGCCGCGGCTTCCTGCACGCGCGAGAGCGCCGTTCCGTCGATGTCTGCGGCAGTTGCTTCGGGCCACGGGGCGACGATCAGCCGCGACGAGTGGAACTGCGACCAGATCTCCTCGGTGACGTGCGGCTGGACGGGATGGAGGAGCGCGAGCAGGCGCTCGAGGGCGCCGAGCGCCGTCGAGATCGCATGCTCGTCGGCGTCGTAGAGCCGCGGCTTGATCGCCTCGGCATACCAGTCGCAGAAGTCGTCGAACGTGAGGTGGTAGAGCGTGTCGACGACGGCGGCGAACTCGAAACGCGGCAGCAGCTGCTCGATCTCGTCCCGCGCCTCGTCGATCCGCCGCAGGATCCACCGCTCCTCGAGCGCCCGAGGGTGCAGCGCCGGCTCGATCCCTTCGCCGTGCTGCAGGATCAGGCGGGCGACGTTCCACAGCTTGTTCGCGAGCTTCTGGCCCTCCTCGATCATCCCCCAGGAGAAGCGGGGGTCCTGCATCGACGACATCTTGAGGAGGCCGTACCTCGTCGCGTCGGCGCCGTGCTTCTCGACTGCCTCGAGCGGATCGACGCCCGTGCCGAGGCTCTTCGACATCCGCCGGCCGTCGACCGCCATCACCGTCGAGGTGATGATCACGTCGGTGAACGGGACGGAGCCCATCAGGAACAGCCCGGAGAAGATCATCCGGTTCTCCCAGAGGCGGATGATCTCCCGCGCCGTGACGCTGACGTCGCCCGGGTAGTAGCGCTCGAGCTCCGGCGTCCCCTGCGGCCAGCCGAGCGTCGCGAACGGCCACAGCGCGGACGAGAACCAGGTGTCGAGCACGTCGGGGTCGCGCTCGATCTCGGTCGAGCCGCACACGGCGCATGCCGACGGCGGCGGCCATGCGCTCGTCTGGTGGCCGTCGGCGCACGTCCAGATCGGGATCTGGTGCCCCCACCAGAGCTGGCGTGAGACGCACCAGTCCGGTGCGTGCTCGAGCGAGTCGATCGCGAACCGGTGCTGGCTCTCCGGGTGGTACCGCACCCGCTTCGCGCGGAGCGCGTCGATCGCCGGCTGCGCCAGCTCGTCCATCCGGCACCACCACTGAGGGGAGACGAGCGGCTCGATCCGCGAGTGACACCGCTCGCACGTGCCGACGGCGTGCCGGTGGCTCTCGCGCTTCTCGAGCTGCCCGTGCTCCTTCAGCCACGCCACCACCCGCTCGTCGGCGTCCGCCTGCGCCTGGCCCTCGAACCCCTGCGCGGTCATCCGGCCGTCCGGACCGACCACCGTCAGCGTCGGCAGCCCGTGATCGCGGCCGATCTCGAAGTCGACCGGATCGTGGCCCGGCGTGATCTTCAACGCGCCGGAGCCGAACTCCATCTGAACACGCTCGTCCGCGATAACGGGAACGCGGCGCTCGACGACCGGCACGATCACTTCCTTCCCGATCGCATCCCGGTACCGCGGGTCGTCCGGGTTCACGGCGACGGCGACGTCGGCGAGAATCGTCGCCGGCCGCACGGTCGCGATCGTGATCGAGCCGGAGCCGTCGGCGAACGGGTACCGCGCGTACGTCAGCACGTCGTCCATCTCGACGTGCTCGACCTCGAGGTCCGAGATCGCCGTCTGATGGTACGGGCACCAGTTGACGATCCGGTTCGCCCGGTAGATCCAGCCGCGCTCCCAGAGGCGGACGAAGAAGGTCATCACCGCGTCGACGTACGCGTCGTCCATCGTGAATCGCTCGCGCGAATAGTCGAGCGAGCAGCCGAGCCGGCGGAACTGGTTCATGATCGTGCGGCCGGTCTTGTCGAGCCAATCCCACGTGCGTGCGAGGAACGCCTCGCGCCCGATCTCCTGCCGCGAGGTGCCCTCCGCGATCAGCTGGCGCTCGATCACGTTCTGCGTCGAGATGCCGGCATGGTCGTAGCCTGGCTGCCACAGCGTGTCGAAGCCCCGCATCCGGTGCCAGCGGACGAGCGTGTCCTGCAGCGCCCCGTTGAGAGCGTGGCCCATGTGCAGCTCGCCGGTCACGTTCGGCGGCGGGACGCAGATCACGTACGTCGCCGCGCTGCGCGCGCCGGCACCGGCGGCGTAGAGCCGCTCCTCCTCCCAGGTGCGCTGCCAGCGCTCCTCGACGCTGCGCGGGTCGTAGCGGGGATCCATCGCGTGAATATGCCTGACCGGTGCCGCCGTTCGCCGAGCCCTCACCGCCGCCGGCCGAAGGGGGCCTCGACGGAAGCGCGAACTGGGACCACGATGCGAGCATGAATCGGCAAACGTTCGTCGAAGCTGCCGCGCACCGCGGGATCGAGCCTGCGAGTGCGTCCGCGCTCTACCACGATCTCTACGGCGTCGACGTCGCGCAGCTGAGCGCGAGCCCCGTCTCGTTCGTCGAGGAGAACCGGCTCGCACGCACGGTCGAGGTCTTCGTCTGGATCGGCACGGTCGCCGTCATCGGCGCCCACGCGTGGTGGTCGACAAGCGGGTACGAGGCTCTCGGCATCGGGCTGGTGCTCACGCTCACCCTCGTGTGGCAGGCGGGCTTCCTCGTTGCGGCCGAATGGGCGCGCCGCCGGCGCTTCGCGATGCTCGAGACCGGCTTCGCAGCGATCGTCGTCTTCTACACGCCGCTCGCCGTCTACAGCCTCGAGCGGGTCTTCGGCGTGCGCTTCCGCACGCACGACTTCCACGACTTCTATCCGTGGATCTCGGGCGGGTGGGTCTTCATGGAGATCGCGGCGATCGCCGCAGCGGCGGCGGCGCTCGTCCGGTACCGCCGCCCCTTCCTGATGCTGCCGCTGACCCTCTTCTCCGGCTTCCTCGCGATGGACGGCGCGACGCGTGCGCTCGGCGGCTGGAACCACCGCGGTGCGGTCGAGCACGTCGTCCTCGCGGTCGGCCTCGTCGCGGTCGCCGCCGGCGTCGTGCTCGACTATCGCGGCCTGCGCCGGTTCGCCCTCTGGCCGCACCTCGGCGGCATCTGGCTCGTCGTCTGGGGCCTCGAGCTCGTCTGCGGCGACCACCACACCCTGGCGACGCTCGCCTCGGCGGCCGTCGCGATCGCCCTGGGCATCTGGCTTGCGCGCGTCGGCTACCTCGCCGCCGGCGGCGCGCTCGCCTGGGTCGGGATGTCGATGTCGGCACACGGAGCGGCGTTCCCGTTCCTGCTCATGGTCGGAGGGATCGGGTTCATCGCGATCGCGATCTGGCTCGCACGCGTCGACAGCGGCGTCCGCCGGTGGCTGGCGGCGCGGAGCCTGCCGGCCCCGCAGCGAGATCTCGCCTTCTAGCGAGCTACCGCGCCGTCCAGCCCAGGTCCATCACGAGCGGGGAGCCCGTGATCGACCGGCCCGAGGGCGCGAGGACGAACGCGACCACGTCTGCGACCTCGGCCGGCTCGAGCAGGCGCTTGACGGGCTGCGGCGCGAGGATCACCTCCTGCAGCACGCGTTCCTCCGGCAGCCCGTGCGCGCGGGCCTGGTCGGCGATCTGTGCCTCGACGAGCGGCGTGCGCACGTACGCGGGGCAGACGGCGCTGGTGCTGATCCCGACGTCCGCGCCTTCGAGCGCCAGCGTCTTCACGAGCCCGAGCACGCCGTGCTTGGCTGAGACGTAGGCCGCCTTGTACGGCGACGCCGCAAGCGAGTGCGCGGACGCGACGACGCAGAAGCGCCCGTCTCCGGACTCTGCGAGCGACTCCCATGCGTACTTCGCGAGCAGGAACGGGCTCGTGAGCAGGACTGCGATCAGCGCGTCCCAGCGATCCTCCGGGAACTCGGCGACAGGCGCGACGTGCTGGAAGCCTGCGTTCGCGACGATCGCGTCGAGGCGGCCGAAACGGCCGAGCGCCGCGTCGACGACGGCGCGGTTGCCCTCGCGCGTCGTCAGGTCCGCGTCGGCGACGTCGACGCCGTGCACCGCCCACCCGTCCGCCTCGAGCTTCGACACGATCGCCGCACCGATCCCGCCCGCGGCCCCCGTCACGAGCGCGGCCTTGCGCGTCGCGTACGTCACCGGACGTAGCGGAAGATCAGCTCCGCGACGCACACGGGCTTCTCGCCGCCCTCGCACTCGACGGTCGCGGTCATCGTCACCTGCACACCGCCGCCGGCTGGCGCGATCTCGTCGATCCTGAACCTGGCACGCACACGCGAGCCGGCGAACACCGGCGCCGGGAACCGGACGCGGTTCAGGCCGTAGACGACGGCGATCGTCGTGTCGAGCGGCATCACCTCGTCGCACGCGGCCGGGAGAAGCGACAGCGTCAGGAAGCCGTGCGCGACCGTCGTGCCGTAGGGCCCGCTCGCTGCCAGCTCCTCGTCGACGTGGATCGAGCCGCGGTCGTCGATCGCCTCGGCGAAGGTGTCGATCCGCTCCTGCGGCACGTCGATCCACGACGACGGCCCGAGCTCGAGGCCGGGCCGCAGCTGCGTCGCGCTCACGTGCGCGACCCGAGGACGGATCGGATGATGCGCTCGAGCTCCCTGGACACGTCTCCGGGCAGCTCGCGTCCCTGCGCCCACAGGATCCAGCGCAGTCCGATCAGCTCGCCGAGGCCCATCAGCGCCCACGCCGTCACCTCCGGGTCGAGCCGTCCGACCTCGCCGGCGTCAACCGCCTCCGCGAGCGCCTCGACGTAGCCCTGCGCGAGGCGCTCGTAGTGGTAGTGGAGCATCTCGGGCGACACGAACTCCGCCTGCCGGATGATCCGGTAGAGCGCCGGGTGCTCGGCGGTGAAGGCGAAGAACGCGCGGAAGCCGAGCAGCTCGGCCTCGAGCCGCGTGCGCCCCTTGGTCGAGCCTTCCTTCATCGCGTGGCGCACGCGCTGGTTCAGGTCGCGCACGAGCTCGTCGAAGATCGCCTTCTTCGAGTCGAAGTACAGGTAGAAGGTGCCCTGCGCGACGCCGGCGGCTTCCGTGATCTTGACCATCGACGCGTCGTGGTATCCGAGCTCGCCGAAAACCTGCTCTGCCGCGTCGAGCAGGCGGCGCCGCGTGTCCAGGCCGCGGCGCGACAGCGGCCTCCCCGCGGTGTTCGTCAACACGTCGGTCATGTGGCGCCCGCTTTCACTTGCTCCAGGAGCTCGCTCTTCACGACTTTGCCGAGCGAGTTACGCGGCAGCTCGTCGACGACGCGGAAGGTCTTCGGCACCTTGAAGCGCGCAAGGCGCTCGCGGCAGTGCGCACGGAGCTCTTCCTCCGACAGCGGCTCGCGCACGACCACGAAGGCCGCGCAGGCCTCGCCCCATCGCGCGTCGGGAACACCGACGACCGCCGCCTCGACGACGCCGGGATGCTCGTGCAACACGGCCTCGATCTCCGCGGGGTAGACGTTCTCGCCGCCGGAGACGACGAGATCCTTCACGCGGCCGCGAATCCAGTAGTCGCCGTCGGCGTCGCGCTCGGCGAGATCGCCGGTCGCGAGCCAGCCGTTGCGGAACGCAGCCGCAGTCGCCTCCGCGTTGCGCCAGTAGCCGGCGAACACGTTCGGCCCGCGCACGAGGAGCTCGCCCTCCTCCGACAGCCTGCACTCGACGTACGGATACGGCCGCCCGGCCGAGCCGGCCTTCCGCCGCGCGTGCTCCGGCGGCAGGCAGAGCACGTTCGGCGCCGCTTCGGTGAGACCGTACCCCTGGACGACGTCGACGCCGCGCGCCGCCCACGCCTCCAGGAGCGCCACCGGCATGGGCGCGCCGCCGACGACCGCGAGGCGGAGGGACGAAAGGTCGGCGTCGGCGAAACGAGGGTCCTCCGCCATGAAGAGGTAGTTCGCCGGCACAGCCATCATCGTCGTCACCCGGCGCCGCTCGATCAGGTCGAGCGCTCGCGCAGCGTCGAACGTCCGCTCGATCAGGACGCGCGCGCCCTTCCACCACGCGAGCAACGGCTGCACGTTCCAGCCGCCGCAGTGGAACTGCGGCAGCACCTGCAGGACGACGTCCTCGCCGGTGAGGCCGGTGGCCAGGTCGAGCGACAGGTTCGTCCAGAAGCAGTTGGCGTGCGTGAGCAGGGCTCCTTTCGGCTTGCCGGTCGTCCCCGACGTGTAGATGAGGAGCAGCGGATCGTCGGGTCGCGGCACGCCGGAGCGGGCCCCCCGGGACGGAAGCTCGGGCGCGGGCTGCACCGTCGCGAGCTCGAGGGCGGCGTCCGCGAGCGCCCGATGCTCGTCTTCGACGAGGAACAGAGCGGGATCGGCGTCGTCGAGCTGGTACGCGATCTCCGGCGGCGCGAGGCGCCACGAGATCGGGTGCAGGATCGCGGCCGCCTTCGCGCACGCGAAGAACAGCGCGACGTGCTCAGCCGTGTTGCCGGTGAGGGTCGAGACGCGCGAGCCCGGCGAGATCGACGCCGCCAGCTCGTCGGAACACGCGTCGAGCTCCGCGTACGTCCACGCGCGGCCGCCGCTTTCGATCGCAACGCGCTCGGGTGTCGCGGCGGCGCGCTCGGCGAGCATCACGTCGACCGTGTGGAGCCTCATGTGAGAAACCTTTCGACGAGGTTCGCGAATTCCTCGGGTCGCTCCCAGAACGGCAGGTGGCCTGCACCCTCGATCAGCTCGAGCCGCGCGTTCGCGATCGCAGCAGCGAGCAGCCGTGCGTTGCGCGGATCGACAACCGCGTCCTCCGTCCCGGCGACGACGAGCGTCGGCGCCGTGATCCGCTGCAGATGTCCGTCCGCGTTCCATGCCGCCCCTGCGGCCGCCTGCGCTGCCCACCCGACAGGGTCCGGCGGGTGCGCCTGCCGGTAGGCGTACACCTCGTCGACGAGCGGCGATCCCGGGGCAAGCGCGTTCTCGACGAAGCGCCGGAGCGCGACGTCGGGCGGAAGCGACGCGGCCTCCGCGATCAGAGCGAGGGTGCGCTCCGGGAGCGGGTAGGCCTCGTCCCCTCCGGGGGTGGTGCCGACGAGGACGAGCCGGTCGACGCGATCCGGTTGCTCGGCGGCGAGCAACTGCGCGACCATCCCGCCGAGGCTCGCGCCGACGACATGGGCACGCTCGACTCCCGCCTCGTCGAGCACCTGAAGCGCATCGTCCGCGAGCTCCGAGACCGTGTACGGGCCGGGCGGGATCTCGCTCTCGCCGATCCCGCGGTTGTCGTACGACAGAACCCGGTGACGCCGCGCGAGGAGCGGGCGCAGCGGGCCCCAGCCCGCGCGTGTGTACCCGAGCCCGTGCACGAGCAGCACCGCCGTTCCCTCCCCCTGGGACTCCCACCTCAGGTTCACAGCGCCTCCTCGAGCGCGGCCGGGCGGCGGCGGATGCGGCCGAGGCGCGCGAGCCCGCCCGGCGCGAAGTAGACGACGAGGATGAAGATCAGGCCCAGCAGAAAGAGCGGCTCCTGGAGCGGCGTGCGCAGCACGGACGGCAGCGATGCGACTGCGTGCGAGCCGGCGACGTCGTCGAGGCGATGGTCGAGGTAGGTGTAGACGACGCCGCCGACGAGCGCGCCCCACGTGGAGCCCGCTCCGCCGATCACCACCATCACCAGAAGCGTGAGCGTGAAGTTCGGGGTCGTGACGCCGGGGCTCGCGCCGGAAAGCAGTACGAGGTAGACGATCCCGCCGACCGTCGCGAGGAACGACGCGAGCACGAACGCCATCAGCTTGAACTGGAACGGGCGCACGCCGAGCACCTCCACGCGCAGCTCGTTCTCGCGGATCGCCTGCCACACGCGTCCCGGCGACGAGTTGATCGCCCACCTGCCGACGAGAAAAACGCCGACCGCGTACGCGAGCGCGAGCCAGTAGAGGTTCTTCGTGTTCAGGATCCCGACGAGGCCGCTCGGGACTTTCGTGTAGTCGACGCCGAAGCCGTCCTCGCCCCCGGTCCACCGGTACGGGTTCTTGAACGCGAGCACCGACCCCGCCTGCGCGAAGGCGAGCGTCACCATCGCGAACGCGATCCCGCCGACGCGGAGGCTGACCGCTCCGAGCAGGAGCGCCAGCACGATCCCGACCGCCGCCGTGAACACCACAGACGGCCAGAAGCTCCAGTGCCAACGCGTCATCGCGATCCCCGCGACGTAGACGCCGACCGCGAAGTAGAGCGCATGTCCGAACGACAGCAGGCCCGTGTAGCCGAAGAGAAGGTCGTAGGTGAAGGCAAGGCCTGCGAAGGTGAGCATCAGCGCGAGGAGCTGCAGCGTGCCCGGGCTGTCGAGGCTCGACTTGAAGAGCACCGGGATGTCGATCGCGAGCTTCGGCACGAGCGCGAGCACGACGATCACCGCAAGCGGGACGAGCACGCGCTTGCTCACGTCGCCGCCGCCGGAGTGAGGCCGCTCGGGCGGATGAGGAGCACGATCGCGAGCAGCAGGACGACCGACAGGTCGCCGATCCCGCTCGAGGCGTAGTAGTTCGCGAACTGCTGGACGAGCGCGACGACCACCGCGGCGATCGCGGTGCCGCCGATCGAGCCGAGTCCGCCGATGACGACGACGATGAACGCGAAGATCAGCAGCGACGTGCCCCGCTGCGGGTCGACGGTGCCGAAGTACAGCGCGGCGAGCACGCCTGCGAGGGCGGCGGCGAGGCCGCCGATCGCGAACACGAGCGTGAACGCGCGACGCACGTCGATCCCGAGCGCCGTCACCATCGAACGGTTCTCGACGCCGGCACGCACGATCAGGCCGTAGCGAGTGCGACGGAGGAACGCCTCGAGCGCGAGCAGGACGAGAGCGGCGACGCCGATCTCGAGCCAGCGATCGTTCGGAATCGAGGCGCCGACGACGCCGGTCGTCTCGGACGTCCAGCGTGGCAGCGAGACGAACTGCGCGTCACTCGTCCAGATCGCCGAGGCAAGCGCGGTGACGCAAAGCGCGAGGCCGACCGTCACGAGCACCTGCTCGATATGCCTGCCGTAGAGCGGGCGGATCAGGACGAGCTCGACGAGAGCGGCGACGAGCGTGCCGACGGCGAGGCCGACGAGCGCCGCGAGCACGAACCGCGGCGCGACGGGAATGCCGCCGAGCTTCGTCTCCGTGTACCACGTGCCGTACGCGCCGACGGTGAGGAACGCGCCGTGCGCGAAGTTGAGCACGCCCATCAGGCCGTAGATCAGGGAGAGCCCGGAGGCGATCAGGAAGTACATCGCACCCAGGCCGAAACCGGTGATCACGAGCAGGACGATCGTGCTCACGTCAAGCAACTCCCAGCAGCGAGTGCACGCGGGCGCGATTGTCGAGGAGTTCCCGGGCCGGACCCGCGTGCACGACGCGACCCGTGTCGAGCACGACGGCGTGCTCGGCCACGCGCCGGACGACGGCGAGGTTCTGCTCGACGAGCAGCACCGTGCTCTCCTCGCAGACGCGCTCGAGCGCATGGGCGACCTCGGTCACGAGCATCGGCGCGAGCCCTTTCGTCGGCTCGTCCACGAGCAGGATCCTGTTCTCGTTCAGGAGCGCGCGCGCGATCGCCAGCATCTGCTGCTGACCGCCCGACAGCGTGCCCGCGCGCTGCGCGCCGCGTTCCTGCAGCTCCGGGAAGAGCTCGTAGACGTACGCGAACCGTCCGTTCCCGTTCCGCCGCGCCAGCTCGAGGTTCTCGCTCACGGTCAGCATCGAGAAGACCTCCCGGTCCTCCGGCACGTAGCCGATGCCGCGGCGGACGATCCGATGCGTCGGCTCGCCGGCGATCTCCTCGCCGTCGAACGTCACCAGCCCCTCGGACGGGACGAGGCCGAGCAGCGCGCGCAGCGTCGTCGTCTTCCCGACGCCGTTGCGCCCGAGCAGCGCCGTCACCGCACCCTCCGGCACGTCGAAGCTCACGCCCTGGAGCACGTGCGAGCCGCCGAGCCTGACGTGCAGGTCGCGCACCTCGAGCAGCGCCACCTAGAGCGCCTCCCCGACATACGCCTGCTGGACGGCGGCGTCGCGCATGATCGCCTCCGGCGTATCGCAGGCGAGCAGCCGGCCGTGGTGCATGACCGCGATGCGGTCGGCGAGACCGGTGACGACGTCGATGTGGTGCTCGACCATGAGCACCGTCTTCCCCTCCTCTTCGTGCACGCTGTGGATCAGCTCGACGAGCTCGTGCACGTGCTCGACCGACACGCCCGCCATCGGCTCGTCGAGCAGGATCACGCGCGGGTCGCCGGCGAGCACCATCGCGAGCTCGAGCCGGCGCTTGTCGCCGTGAGCGAGCGCACCCGCCGCCGTGCGCGCACGCCGGCCGAGGCCGACCCGGCCGAGCGCCCAGTCGGCGCGCTCGATCGCCTCGCGGACCCCGTCGGCACGTCGCCACAGGCGCATCGCGCCGCCGAGCTGCGCCTCCGCGGCGAGGCGAACGTTCTCGCGCACCGAGAGCAGCGGGAAGACGTTCGAGACCTGGAAGGTCCGGCCGAGCCCGAGCCGCGTCCGCCGGAACGGCGCCGTCACCGTGATGTCCTCGCCGCCCAGCCGGATCCGCCCCGAGGTCGCGCGGCGCAGGCCCGAGATCAGGTTGAAGAGCGACGTCTTGCCGGCGCCGTTCGGGCCGATCACGCCCACGAACTCGCCGTCCGCCACCTCGAGCGAGACATCGGCGACGATCGTCGCGCCGCCGATGTCGAGCCCGAGTTGCTCCGTCGCAAGAATCGGAGCAGGCATGGAGGGCGAGCCTAGCTTTGGAAGACCGTCGTGATCGGCGGCGCGGTCTGGTACGAGCTGGCGGTGCCGAGCACCTTCGCGGTCCAGACGTTGTTCACCTTCGACAGGGTCACGCGGAACATCGGCTGCAGCATCGCGTGATCCTGCGGCCGGATCGCCTGCCAGCCCTTCGGCGCCAGGAACTTCCAGCCTTCGAGCGCCGAGATCATCTTGCTCACGTCGTAGTCGCCCTGCTGCAGCGCGTGCACGATCATCTGCCCGGCGACGAACCCGTCCGGAGTGAACAGGTCGGGGAACTGGCTCTTCTTCCGCATCTGCTTGACGAGCCAGTCGTTCACCTTGCTCTGCGGAGCCTGGTACACGTAGTGCGACAGGAAGTGGATCTTCGAGATCACGGGCCCGTACGTCGCGTACGTCGAGCGCTGGTCGAGCCCGGTGACGACCGAGTCCACCGCCGAGAACACGCCCTGCTGGTCGAGCGCGGTCGCCATCGCGGTCGCAGTCGAGCCGGCCCAGGCGACGTAGACGAGATCCGGCTTCGCCTGCTTCAGCTGCTGCGCGAACGGGGTGAAGTCAGTCGCGGTCAGCGGAACGAAGATCGAGCTGACGTTGTGGCCCTTGCCGCCGATGATCGCCTTGACGGCGGCGAAGTTGCCCTGGCCGAACGCCGAGTCCTGCGCGAACACGACGACGTTCTTGCCGCTGCCCTGCAGATACGTGGCGGCGGTGGCGACGTCCTCGTAGGTCTGTCGTCCGGAGCGGAACGTGTACCGGTTGAGCCCGGTGATCGCGTCGCTCGCCGCCGGGCCGGAGATGAACAGCACCTGGTTCTGCGCGGCGATAGGCGCTTCCTGGAGCGCGACGCCAGAGGACGTCGCGCCGGCGATGATCTTGTAGCCCTGCCCGATCAGGTCCTTGACCGCCGAGACCCCGGTGGCCGGGTCGGTCTTGTCGTCGACGAGCGAGAGGTTGATCGTCTTGCCGTTCACTTTGTTCGTCCCGTTCGTCGCGTACTGGATCCCGTACCGGAGACCCTCGACGTACTGGGCGCCGTAGCTCGCGAGGAGCCCTGTGCGCGAGTAGACGATCCCGACGTTGTACTGGCCTGCCGCGACATGCCGCGCGGACGCGGCGACGGTGCCGGTGACGGCGAGGAGCGCCACCGCCCCCGCCGTGAGAAGAGCGATCGCGAGACGGCGACGCATGTTCAGTCCTCCTGCGAAAGATGAGAGGTGATTCAGGTGTCGGGTTTATGCCCGAAAACGGACGCCCTGTCAAGGGGCGGGGTGGAGGAGGCTAGGCCGACTCCTCGGCGAACTCGTCCGGGAGGTCGTCTGCGCCCGCGGACGTGACGAGCGTCGGCTTGAGGCCTCGCTCGATCGTCTCCTTCGTGATCACGCACTTGGAGACGTCCTTGCGCGAGGGGAGCTCGAACATGACGTCGAGGAGCGCGTTCTCGATGATCGAGCGCAGGCCGCGCGCGCCGGTCTCGCGCGCGAGCGCGCGGTCCGCGATCGACCACAGCGCGTCGTCGGTGAAGACGAGGTCGATGTGGTCGTAGTTGAAGAAACGCTGGTACTGCTTGACGAGAGCGTTCTTCGGCTCCGTCAGGATCTGGACGAGGTCTTCGCGCTTCAGCTGGTGGACCGCCGAGACGACGGGCAGGCGGCCGATGAACTCCGGGATCAGCCCGAAGTTGAGGAGGTCCTCCGGCATCACCTCGCCGAGCAGCTCCGCGCTCTCGGCGTCGCGCTTCGACGAGATCTGGCGCCCGAAGCCCACGGCGTTCTTGCCGATCCGCTTGGCGATGATCCTGTCGAGCCCGGCGAACGCGCCGCCGCAGATGAACAACACGTTCGTGGTGTCGATCGACAGGAACTCCTGGTGCGGATGCTTGCGTCCGCCCTGAGGGGGCACCGAGGCGACCGTCCCCTCCAGGATCTTCAGCAACGCCTGCTGCACGCCCTCGCCCGAGACGTCACGGGTGATCGAGGGGTTGTCCGCCTTGCGCGCGATCTTGTCGACCTCGTCGATGTAGATGATCCCCGTCTCGGCCTTCTTGATGTCGAAGTCGGCGGCCTGGATCAGCTTGAGGAGGATGTTCTCGACGTCCTCGCCGACGTACCCGGCCTCCGTCAGGGCGGTTGCGTCCGCGATCGCGAACGGGACGTTCAGGATGCGTGCGAGCGTCTGCGCCAGGTGCGTCTTGCCGCACCCGGTCGGCCCCAGCAGGAGGATGTTCGACTTCTGGAGCTCGACCTCGCCGTCGTCGCCACCCATCTGCACGCGCTTGTAGTGGTTGTAGACGGCCACCGACAGCGTCCGCTTCGCCTCCTCCTGCGAGACGACGTAGTCGTTGAGGGCGGCGTAGATCTCCTTCGGCCGCGGCAGGTTGTCGAGGTCGAGCGTCGACGGGGTCGTGAGCTCCTCGTCGATGATCTCGTTGCAGAGATCGATGCACTCGTCGCAGATGTAGACGCCCGGGCCGGCGATGAGCTTCTTGACCTGCCTCTGCGACTTCCCGCAGAAGCTGCACAGAAGCTGCTCGTTCCCCTCCGACGCGCGCGCCACGTCTCTCCTTTTACTCCAGAGCGGCCCGAAAGGCTAGGCCGCAGCGGCCTCCGACGAGGGCTTGCGGCCGGCAGCGGAGACGGACGCGCGGGCAAAGCCCGCACGTCCTGAGGGCGGCACCGCCGAGCGGCGCCTCACGCCGCGACCTCCTGCCTGGCCACCTCACGATGGGTGATCACGGTGTCGATGATCCCGTATTCCTTGGCCTCTTCGGGGCTCATGAAGAAGTCTCGCTCCATGTCGCGGGACACGTCCTCGATGCTCTTCTCGGTGTGCTGCGCGTAGATCTCCTCCAGGCGCCGCTTGAGGCCGATCACCTCGCGGGCCTGGATCTCGATGTCGGTGCCCTGGCCTTGGAACCCGCCGGACACCTGGTGGATCAGGATTCGC
>Ga0070741_10014623_pt1 | contig 13531 bp, 10 predicted proteins | sample Coa_R1_4_FD_66440 | JGI IMG/M metagenome (GOLD analysis project Ga0070741, IMG submission 66440) | Surface soil microbial communities from Centralia Pennsylvania, which are recovering from an underground coalmine fire - Coalmine... | ecosystem: Environmental > Terrestrial > Soil > Unclassified ... | reverse complement strand
GCGGCATCCCGATGGCGATCGGCGTGCAGACCGACATGGCGACGCCCGCGATCGCACGCGTCGGCTCCGATTACCTGAAGGACAACTTCCTGAAGCCCGCCGTCGCGGGTGACATGGTCGCGTCGATCGCGGTCTCCGAGCCGGGCGCCGGCTCCGACGTGGCCGGCATCACGACGACCGCGCGCAAGGACGGCGGCGATTACGTGATCTCCGGCCAGAAGCTGTGGATCACCAACGGCACGCAGGCCGATTGGGCTTGCACGCTGTGCAACACCAGCGAGCAGACGCAGTCGAGCGGACGTCACGGCAACAAGTCGCTGATCGTCATCCCGCTCGATGCCAAGGGCGTCGACCGCAAGACCAAGCTCGACAAGCTCGGCCAGCGCGCGAGCGACACCGCGATCATCTTCTTCGACAACGTGCGCGTGCCGCAGAAGAACCTCGTCGGCGACGAGGGCAAAGGCTTCACCTATCAGATGATGCAGTTCCAGGAAGAGCGCCTGTTCCTGTCGTCGTCGATCCTCACCGCGATGCGCAACTGCGTGCGCGACACCGTCGCCTACATCAGCCAGCGCAAGGCGTTCGGTCAGTCGATCCTCGACAACCAGTACGTGCAGTTCCGTCTCGCGGAGATGAAGACGGAGATCGAGGCCTGTCGAGCGATGATCCGCCGCGCCACCGACGACATCGTCGCCGGCCGCGACGTCACGCTGATGGCATCGATGGCGAAGCTCAAGACCGCGCGCGTCGCGCGCGAGGTCACCGACGGCTGCCTGCAGTTCTGGGGCGGCCAAGGCTTCATGTGGGAGAACCCGGTCGCGCAGCTCTATCGCGACCTGCGCCTCTACTCGATCGGCGGCGGCGCCGACGAAGTCATGCTTCGCATCATCGCCAAGAGCCTCGGTTTCACCGGCAAGAAGTCCGAAGTGAAGTCGAAGATCCACGGTTGATCGCGCATGCAACTCCCGATCACGACGACCTTGCTGCTCGCGCTCGAGCGCGGCGTGCTGCGCGTCACGCTCAATCGGCCCGACGTGCGCAACGCGCTCAATGCGACCATGGTCGCCGAGCTCAACGCCGTGTTCGACGCGGTCAACGAAGCGCCGAGCGGCGAGGTGCGCGTGGTGATCCTGCGCGGCGCGGGCGGACATTTCTGCGCCGGCGCCGACTTGAAGGAAATGATGGCGAGCGGCATGAAGCCCCCGAAGGCTGGCGAAGCGGATCCGCTGGTCGCGTTCAATCGCAGCTTCGGCACGATGCTGCGCAAGGTCACCAATCTCCCCGCGGTCGTGGTCACGATCTGTGAAGGCGCTGTGCTCGCGGGCGGATTCGGATTTGCCTGCACCTCCGACGTCGCGCTCTCGCACGTCGACGCGAAGTTCGGCGTGCCCGAGACGACGCGCGGCTTGCCGCCGGCGCAGATCGCCCCGTTCATCGTCGAGCGCATCGGTCTCACGCAAGCGCGCCGGCTTTGCCTGACCGGCGCGCAGTTCGACGGCGTCGAGGCTTGCGAGCTCGGCATCGTCCACGAGAACTTCCGCGACGAGACCGATCTCAACGTGCAGCTCGACGCGCTGCTGAAGCAGATCCTGACCTGCGCGCCGATCGCGAACGCGGTGACGAAAGAGATCGTGGTGAACTCGACACGCCGCGACATCGACGCCGTGCTCGACGACGCCGCGCAGAAATTTGCGGCGTGCGTGCGCGGCGCGGAAGCGCCGGAAGGCATCAGCGCCTTCATGCAGAAGAGGGCGCCGAAGTGGGCGGGATGAAGGATGCGGTTGGGCTGACGACGCAGCGGCTGACCTTGCGCCGCTTCACGCACGACGACCTGCCGACGATCCGCCGCCTCAACAGCGACGCAGCCGTGATGCGCTATCTCGGCGGCGTGCAGCCGCCGCAGAAGAACGACGAGATGTTCAACAACCGGATCCTCAAGTACTACGACGAGCATCCGGGACTGGGGGTGTGGGCGACGATCGAGCGCGCGACCGGCGAATGCGTCGGCTTCCATCTGCTCAATTACATCCTCTCCGGCGGCGACATCCAGGTCGGCTATCGGCTGTTTCCTCAGCATTGGGGCAAGGGGTACGCCACCGAAATGAGCATCGCGCTGCTGCGCTACGGCTACGAACAACTGCAGTTGGCGGTGATCACTGCGAACGCACATCGCGAGAACCGTGCGTCGATCCACGTGCTCGAGAAGTGCGGCCTGCAGCGCAAGGAAGATCGCGTGATCGATCACCCGGGTTACGCAAACATCGGCGCCGTCGCGTGGTTCGAGCGCCCGTCCAACGAGTGGCTCAGGGAATTTTCCGCATGAAGCGTTTCGACAAAGTGCTCGTCGCCAATCGCGGCGAGATCGCGGTCCGCGTGATCCGCGGCGCGCGCAAGCTCGGCTATCGCACCGTGGCCGTCTACAGCGACGCCGACGCCGACGCGATGCACGTGCGCGAAGCCGACGAGGCGGTGCGCATCGGTCCGGCGCCGGCGAAGGATTCCTACCTCGTCATCGACAACATCATCGCCGCGGCCAAGACGTCGGGCGCGCAAGCGATCCATCCCGGCTACGGATTCCTGTCGGAGCGCGAGGCGTTCTCGAAGGCGGTGCAGGACGCAGGACTGATCTTCGTCGGCCCCGATCCGTTCTCGATCGAGGCGATGGGCAACAAATCGGCGTCGAAGATCCGCATGATCGCCGCGGGCGTGCCGTGCGTGCCCGGCTATCAGGGCGACGATCAGTCCGACGACACGCTCGTTGCCGAAGCCAGGAAGATCGGCATGCCGGTGATGGTGAAAGCCGCGGCGGGCGGCGGCGGTCGCGGCATGCGTCTCGTGCACGACGAGAAGGAGCTCGCTGCGAACATCAAGTCCGCGCGCTCCGAAGCGGCGAATGCGTTCGGCAGCGGACAGCTCCTGATCGAGAAGGCCGTCGTCGACGCGCGCCACGTCGAGATCCAGGTGTTCGGCGATCGGCACGGCAACGTGATCTTCCTCGGCGAGCGCGACTGCTCGGTGCAGCGACGCAATCAGAAAGTCGTCGAAGAGGCGCCGTCACCGGCGGTCGACGATCATCTGCGCATCGTGATGGGGCAGGCCGCGGTCGCGGCAGCCAAGGCCGTGAACTACGTCGGCGCCGGCACCGTCGAGTTCATGCTCGCGCGCGACAAGAAGTTCTACTTCCTCGAGATGAACACGCGCCTGCAGGTCGAGCATCCGGTCACCGAGCTCGTCTACGGCATCGATCTGGTCGAGTGGCAGCTGCGCGTCGCGCAGGGCGAGCGTCTGCCGATGACGCAGGACGAAGTGCTGGCGCGTCGCAAAGGCCACGCGATCGAAGTGCGTCTCTGCGCCGAGGATCCGCAGCAGAACTATCTGCCGCAGACCGGAACCGTTCTCTCCTGGCGTGAGCCAAGCGGCGCCGGCGTGCGCGTCGACACCTATCTGCGCGACGGCTGGGTGATCTCGCCGTTCTACGATTCGATGCAGGCGAAGGTGATCGCCTGGGGCGAGGATCGCGAGACCGCGCGCACGCGACTGCTCAAGGCGCTCGACGACACCTCACTGCTCGGTGTCATCTCCAATCGCGACTACCTGCGCGCGATCCTGCGCACCGACGCGTTCGCCTCCGGCGATTTCTCGACGGCGTTCATCGGCAAGTACTTTCCGCAAGAGACGATCAACGCCGCCAAGCCGAGCAAGCGTCAGATCGCGCTCGCGGCCGTCGCCCTCTATATCGACGACGCTGAAAGCCTGATGCGCGAGCACGGCTTCACGCGCGAGTTCATCGGCTGGCACAGCTCTCACGAGTCGCCGGCGGACTACAAGCTCAAGTGGCGCGATCAGGAATACACGCTCGAAGTCCTCGTGCATGAAGGACGCCAGTTCACGGCGCTCGTCGGCGAAGACAAGATCGTCGTCGATGTCGCGCGTACTGCCGATCGCGAGTTCCACTACATCTGCGACGGCTTGCAGGGCCGCGCGCGCATCGCGCACGATGCCGATCAAGTCTGGGTCGACGCCGATGGCGCGATCCATCGCTACACCGACATCACGCTCGCGCCCGCTGCTGCCGCCGCGGCCGGATCGGATGGCCGACTGCTCGCGAACAGCGACGGCAAGATCGTCGCGGTGCACGTGAGGCCCGGCGACGTCGTCGAGAAGGGCAAGACGCTCGCGGTGCTCGAGGCGATGAAGATGGAGTTCCAGCTGCAGCTGCCGATCGGCGGCACCGTCGAGTCGGTCAGCGTCGAGCCCGGACAGCAGGTGAAAAACCGGCAGGTGCTCGTGCAGGTGAAGCCGGCGTAAAGAAAAAGGCGCCGCAATCGCGGCGCCTTTCTCGTCGTGCTGACCGTTACTGTCCGTGCTGCCGCTTGATGCGCGGCGGCTCGGTCTTGGCGGCGGCCTTCGACGCTTCCGTCGAAGCAGCCGGCACCACCTTCACCTCGGGCGGCTGCTGCAGCACCTTGAACTCGACGCGGCGATTCTCCGCGCGGCCGTCCTCGGTGTCGTTGCCCGCGATCGGCACATCCTCACCATAGCCGCGCGCGGTCAGGTGCGACGCTTCGACGCCCTGGCCGACGAGGTAGCGCATCACCGAGTCCGCGCGGCGCTGCGACAGGTTGCGGTTGTACTGCGGCGATCCGATCGAGTCGGTGTGCCCGCCGATCTCCACGTAGAGCTCGCGCTGTCCGCGCAGCGTGCCCGCGATCTCGTTGAGCGTGTCGCGCGCCGGGCCCGTCAGCGTGTCCTTGTTGAACTCGAAGTTGATGTTGTGCAGGACGACCGTCTGCTGCACGACGCAGCCGGTGGCGTCGACCTTGAACCCGCGCGCGGTGCCCGGACACTTGTCCTCGCAATTGCCGACGCCGTCGCCGTCGTCGTCGAGCGAGCACGGATCCGGTGCGACCGGAGGCGGCGGTGGCGGCGGCGCCGCGACCGGCACCTCCTCGCGAACTACGACCACATCGGGTGCCACGCCGAAGCGCGCCTGCATCGACAGCATCAGCGTGTTGGCGCGATAGCGCATCTCTTCGGGGGCCGCGAACGGCGCCGGCGAGATCTTGAATTCCGCGATGTTCGATTGCAGGTAGCGATAGTCGATGCCGAGCAACACGTCGCGCGTGAGGTTGAAGGCGATGCCGGTGCCCGCCTGCCACGCGAACACCGTGTCGAAATCGTGGTGATACGGCACGTGGTCGAAGGAGAGCTGATGCAGGCCGAAGCGCAAGCCGCCGGCGCCGCCGCCGAGATAGGGATGGAACCAGTGGAACGGCCCGCTCGGCATGTTGGCTTCCCACCACAGGTTGCCCATCACCGAATAGCCGTCGGCGAAGCCGGTCGTCGCGATGCTGCCGCCGGTCGCCGGATGGAAGAGCGCGAGCTTGTTGCGCCGATAGCCGAGCTCGATCTCGGGCCGCAGCCCGATGTCGGTCCATGCGCCGACGGTCAGGCCGCCCATGTAGCCGTTCTTGTAGCGCATGCGGCCGATGTTGGTGCCGTCCTCGCGCACGATCTCGTCGTCGAGGAAATTGACGCCGCCTTCGAGGCCGAGGTACGCACCGGCGTCGGCGGCAAAGGCTGATGGCGAAAGCGCGGCGGCGCAAGCCAATCCGCAGAGTGTCATTCTCATTCTCGATGTGTTCACCGGGTCCTCTTTGGTTTGTTGGGGGCTTTTCTCTCGATCACTTTCACCGTGGGCGGCGTGTTGAGCACCTGGAACTCCACGCGCCGGTTCTGCGCGCGGCCTTCTTCGGTCGCGTTGTCGGCGATCGGACGTGCCTGGCCGTAGCCTTTCGCGCGCAAGCTCGCGCGAGGCACACGCCGGGTGACGAGATACTCGAGCACGGCGCGCGCGCGGCGCTCGGAGAGCCGCAGGTTGGCGAGCGCGTTGCCCTTGGAATCGGTGTAGCCGCCGATCTCGACGGTCAGGCCCGACTGTCCGTTGAGCGCCGCGGCAACGCTGTCGAGCGTCGCTTTCGCTTGCGCCGTCAGCCGATCGGAGCCGGGCTCGAAATCCACGGCCTGCAGCACGACCGACTGCTGCACGATGCAGCCTTCGAGATCGACCTTGAATCCCGGCGGCGTGCCGGAGCAGCGGTCGAGCTCATCGGGAACGCCGTCGCCGTCGGTGTCGACCGGCGGCACGTAGGCGCGCGGTGGCGCGACGGCAACCGGTTGCGGACGCACGACGCGCGCGTGCCGATATTCAGAGCCGGCGAACGAGAAGCGCACGCTCGCGCCGATGGTGTGCGCCTGATAGCGCGCGGACACACGACCGTCACTCTCGTCGAGCCGGAACTTGCCGCGATTGCTCTGGAAGTAGCGGTAGTCCAGTCCGACGGTGACGAAATCGGTCGCGTCGAAGCCGATGCCCGCGCCGCCCTGGTATGCGAGCAGCGTGCGACCGTCGTCACCCGAGTCGACGCCGGCAAAGTCGGTGTCGCGGAACTGCAGGCGCACGCCGCCGACGCCCACGCCGAGATACGGATGCACGAAGCTCAGCGCGCCGTCGCGGGCGCGGGCTTCATACCAGAGATTGAACAGCGCGCCGTAGGCGTCGAGCCGCGCCGGCGACGTGGAGCTCACGCCCGACGCATCGGTGAAGCGATCGACGTCGCTGCTGCGGAAGCTGAGCTCGAGCTCCGGTCGAAGGCCGATGCGCGTGGTGCTGCCGAAGACGAGTCCGCCGAGATAACCGGTGTCGAAGCGCACGCGGCCGAACTCGCTGCCCGCCTGCTGGAGTGTCTGCGGCCTCGCGAACGTCGCCGCTGCTTCCAGGCCGAGATAGGGGCCTTCGCCGGCGATCGCTGCGGGCGCGACGAGCGACGCAAGAAGGATCAGCGTTCGATGCGATCGGCAGCCTCGCATTGCGGTGTTCCTGGCATTGACGGGCTTCCACCGTAGCCTTGTCGCCGGGCGCCATCAGTGCGGGAGCGTACTTTGGGATGGGAACGCTCCTTCGCTATAGTGAGCTTCGCGGCATGCAGCAGGCGCTTCGGGGGCGCGTTTCATGGACAGGAAATCGTCATTCGCGATCGCAATGGTCGCGCTCGGGTTGTCGGCGTGCGCCACGCTCGAGCAATACAAGATCGAGGGCGGGGAAATGGCCGGCAAGGCGGCCGACGCGACCGGCGAGTTCGTCGCGACCTACGCCGACATCGTCATGGCTTCCGGCAAGTCGGCGGCTCAGCGCATGACCGAGTATCTGTACAAGAAGGAGCTGCTCAAGACCTTCACCGACGCGGCCGACGAGGGCGAGGATGCGCTCGTCTACCTCCGCCGCCGCGCAAGCATCGGCGGCTTCAGCGAAGGCCGGCTGCCGAAGTTCAAGACCTTCGACATGCCGGACCTGCCGGAGACCTACGCGGGCGAGTACGACTGGCCGACCGAAGCCGGGATCATCAGCTCGGAGTACGGGCGTCGCTTCGGCCGTCTGCACAAGGGCATCGACGTCGCCGCCGACATCGGCGAGCCGATCCACGCGATCGCGGAAGGCTATGTGGTCTACGCGGGCAACAAGATCGAGGGCTACGGCAATATCGTCGTCCTGCGGCACGACGCGTCGACCATGACGCTTTACGCGCACAACAGCCGGATGAAAGTGAAGACCGGCCAGCACGTTAAGCAGGGCCAGGTGATCGCGCTGCTCGGCAACAGCGGGCGCTCGACCGGCCCGCACTCGCACTTCGAGATCCGTCGGGAGGAAGTCCCGGTCAATCCGCGCGAGATGCTGGTGAAGGGACCGTTCGAGGATCCGTCGCTGCAGGGGCAGCTCGATCCGCTGCGCGAGTTCCTGCTGGCGTCGCGCGAGGACTGATCGAGCACCGGCGGATCGAGCGCGCATGCGGAACTGCTATTTCCGATTCGACAAATCCTTGCGGATGGGCGGTTCGGTCGAGCACTTCTACCATTTCATGTGGGGCTACCTGTTGCCCGCTGCGTTCGAGTACCTCCGGAACGAGGCTGCGCGATCGCCGCGCTCATCGACGCGATTCCTCTTCCGCTCGTGCGGCCCTGTGATGGACCGACGGCTCGAAGAGGTGTTCAACAGGCTTTCGGCGCACTTTGCGATCCTGGGTGAGCAGCAGCTCGACGATGACCCTTCGCTGGACGTCATCGTGCTGCCAAGATGGGACGGATGGATCAATCTCACGTGGAAGCATCGAGCTGACGGTCTCCATATCGATCCCGCCGAGCTGCAGCCAACCATCGAGCACATCCGCAGCGTGCGGAAATGGTTGCTCGACCGGTTCCTGCTGAGTGAGCAATCCGGCCGTGCCGCGCCTTTCCTCTTGCTCAAAAGGTCCGCCGAGCACGCGTTCTACGCGCCCGGCGGCAAGGCGGAGATCTCAGGATACGGAACCGGTCGCCGGGAGCTGCTCGGGTTGGAAGCCGCGCGTGAACAGCTCACCAAGCGCGGCATCGGCTGCGAAATCTTCGAGCCGGGCGCGTGCTCGCTTGCGGAGCAGATCAACGCGTTCCACGCTTCCCGCGGCCTGGTCTGCATGCGGGGAGCCGAGGTTGCGAACCTGCTGTGGCTGAAGCCGGGGAGCAAGGTCGTACTGTTCAATCCGGCGGCAGCGATGCCGGTGAAGTCACCGGCGCGCGTCCTGGCGCACATTTTCGAGCTGGATTACGAAGAGATCGACGTCGGGTCGCAGCTGCGGCCGGTCCTCGATGCCGAAAGGCTTGCCGCGTCGTTGCTCAGATAACTTTCAATCGGTCCTGCCACGGGGCGAATTGACGCATCATTTCATCCAGCGATTGCGCTTCGCGGTCGAGATCGGAAAGGCAGGGGTCGGAGAAGGGCCATCCGATCCCGAGCTCGGGGTCATTCCATCGGCACCTGAACTCTTCCGCAGGATCGTAAAGCGCGGTCTCGATGGTCACGAGGATGGCGTCGGTCGGAAAATACACGCCATGGATCACTCCAGGCGTGACCACGAGCGCTTCCGGAGATGAAGCGTTGATCTCCACGAAGGCAGTGTTTCCGCAGGTCGGAGAATGCCGGCGTACATCCTTCATCCCGACCAGCGCCTTGCCGGAAGCCATCACGAACCAATCGCAGTGACGTCCGTGAACGTGACAGCCCCTCAGGGTGCCGGGACGCGACCAGCTGACGTTGACCTGCATCTTGTCGACGCTCTCGACCCAGCCCTCGCGGAATGCCTCGTAGAGCCAGCCACGTCGATCGGAGTGCAGCACGAGCGGAACCAGTCGAACGCCGCTGATGACCCGGGATATGTCAGCCGCAGTCGCGACGACCATTGTCGGTTCCCCTCGCGAGCCGGTCGCTAGAATCCGAGCTGTCGGCCCGCGAGGTCCTTCATGATCTCCAGCGACCCGCCGCCGATCGTCAGCACCTTCGTCTCGCGATAGATGCGCTCTACTTTCGATCCGCGCAGATAGCCCGCGCCGCCGAGGATCTGCATCGCTTCGTTGGCGACGAATTCGAGCGACGTCGTCGCGAATGACTTCAGCATGCAGAGCTCCGCGACCGGCATGTGCTTCTGGTCGACGCGCCATGCGAGCAGATCGAGATTGGCCTGCACGGCCTCGATGCGCGTCTTCATGTCGACGAGCTTGTGCTTGATCACCTGGTTCTTGATGAGCGGCTTGCCGAAGGTCTGCCGCTCGCGCGCGTAGGCGAGCGCTTCGTCGTAGCAGACCTTCGCGAACGCGTTGGCCTGCGCGGCGAGCGCCAGGCGCTCGCTGTTGAAGTTGAGCATGATCGCCATGAAGCCCTGGTTCTCGGGGCCGATGCGATTGGCGACCGGCACGCGCGCGTTGTCGAAATAGATCTGCGCGGTGTCCGAGCACCACCAGCCCATCTTCTTCATCGGCGTTCGGGACACGCCGGGCGTGTCGCCTTCGATGACGAGCAGCGAGACGCCGCCCATGCCGTCACCGCCGGTGCGCACTGCGGTCGTCAGGAAATCTGCGCGCACGCCCGAAGTGATGAAAGCCTTCTGACCCGTGACCACGTAGTGATCGCCGTCGCGCACGGCCTTGGTCTTGATGTTGGCGACGTCGGATCCGCCCGATGGCTCCGTGATCGCGAGCGCCGAGATCTTCTCGCCCCTCAGCACCGGCGCGACGAAGCGCATCTTCTGCTCGTGCGTGCCCACGTGTGCGATCGGCGGCGTGCCGATGCCGAGCGACATCAGGCTCGCGATGACGCCGCCGGAGCCCGCGCGCGCGAGCTCCTCGGTCATGACGATCATGTAGAAGTGATCGGGGACGTCGATGCCGCCGTACTGCTCGGGATAGCCGATGTTGAGGATCCCGGCGTCGGCGGCTTTCTTGTACAGGTCGCGCGGGAGCTCTTCGGCGGCCTCCCAGCAGTCGACGTGCGGGGTGATCTCCTTCTCGACGAAGCGGCGGACCTGGGCCCGGAACGCCTCGTGGTCGTCGTTGTAAAAAGGGCTCGCGCGGCGCACTTTGGTATCCATCGCCAAACGCTACCAGCTTGGCTAGGATTTGGCACTTGAGGATGAGGACGTCGCCATGAACGCACCCGAGACTTCGACCCCGGTCACCGATCTGCCGCTGCAGCGCGCGCTGCATTGGGAGAAGACGCGTCCGCACCAGGTGTTCCTGACGCAGCCGATGGGCGGCGGCGTGACGCGCGACTACACCTTCGCGCAGGCCATCGGCGAAGCGCGCAGCGTCGCGGCGTGGCTGAAGGCCGAGGGCCAGAGGCGCGGCTGGCCCGAGCAGACGTGCATCGCGATCATGTCGAAGAACTGCGCGCACTGGATCATGTGCGATCTCGCGATCTGGATGGCGGGCTACGTCAGCGTGCCGCTGTATCCGACGCTCACCGCGCAGACGGTGAAGCAGATCCTCGATCACAGCGAAGCCAAGGCGTTGTTCGTCGGCAAGCTCGACGACTGGCATCAGATGAAGGGCGGCATCGGCGGCGATCTGCTCTGCTTCACGTGCACGCTCTCGCCCGACGACGCCAAGCATCGAGGCTGGCGCGACTGGGACGACATCGTCGCGAAGACGCCGCCGCTCAAGGACGTTCCCGATCGCGGCGCCGACGAGCTCGCGACGATCATCTACACGTCCGGCACGACCGGCATGCCCAAGGGCGTGATGCACACGTTCGGCACGTTCCGCGCGGCGGTGCAGATCGGCTCGCACATCTGGAAGCCGGCCGAAGGCGGACGCATGCTCTCGCACCTGCCGCTGTCGCACGTCGCGGAGCGCGTCGGCGTCGAAGCGTTCGGCCTGTATCACGCGTATCGCATCTTCTTCGCCGAAGCGATCGACACCTTCGCGCGCGATCTGCGCGCCGCGCGGCCGACCACGTTCATGACGGTGCCGCGACTGTGGGCGAAGTTCCAGCAGGGCGTCTACTCGAAGATGCCGAAGGAGCGTCTCGACTTCCTGTTCAAGCTGCCGGTGATCGGCGGCGTGATGAAGAAGAAGATCCTCGCGGGGCTCGGCTTCGATCAGTGCGTCATCGCGCTCGGCGGCGCGGCGCCGATGCCGCCGTCGATGCTCGACTGGTATCGCTCGCTCGGGCTGGAATTGCTCGAGGCATACGGCATGACGGAGAACTTCGCCGTGTCGCACTGCAATCGGCCCGGCGCTGCGCGCGTCGGCTACGTCGGGGCGCCGCAGGTCGGGGTGGAGTGCAAGCTCTCCGAGATCGGCGAAGTGCTGGTGCGCAGCCCGTGCAACATGGTCGGCTACTACAAGGATGCCGAGAAAACCCGCGAAGTGCTTTCCGAGGACGGCTGGCTCAAGACCGGTGATCTCGGCGAGATCGACGAGCAGGGCCGCCTGCGCATCACCGGTCGCGCCAAGGAGCTGTTCAAGACCAGCAAGGGCAAGTACGTCGCGCCGGCGCCGATCGAGAACAAGCTGTCCGCGCATCCGAAGATCGAAGCGTGCTGCGTGACCGGCGTGAACTTCGCGCAGCCGTTCGCGATGGTGATGCTCGCGCCCGACGCGGCCAAGGCGCCGCGGGAGGAGCTCGGCAGCTCACTCGCGCAGCATCTCGAGCAAGTCAACGCCGGGCTCGATCCGCATGAGCAGCTCGATTTCCTCGCGGTCGTCACCGAGCAGTGGACGGTCGAGAACGGCTTCATCACGCCGACGCTCAAGATCAAGCGCAACGTCGTCGAGAAGCATTACGAGCCGCGCTTCGAGGCGTGGAAGAAAGCGAAGCAGGCGGTGGTGTGGGGCGACGCGCCCTGACCGGGAACGAGCTTCCCGTTTTAAGGGGACCTTAAGTTCGGGACCCTAAGGTGTCCCCCTGGAGCCGCGCACTGAAGAAGCGCTTCGGGGGACTGATGAACCGTACCGTATGGAAGCTCCGGCCGACGCCGGCCAGAATCCCGCGCTCGCGCAGGAAGTACCGGCCGCGACGGCTCGGTTGAGCGGCGTGGCTAGGACGCCTTCTGGTACTTCCCGTAACGGACCATCAGGCCAGTGTCGGTGCGCCGGCGGATGAAGTAGTCGAACGTGCCGCCGAGGCGCCACAGCAGATGCATCTGGTGGTAGCCGAAGTTCTCGAGGAAGCCCGCCATCAGCAATCGCGCGAGATCCACCGTGCGCGCCGGTCGCAGGCGCGTGGTCTCCTGCAGCAGCACGCCCATCACGGCGAGGAACGTGCCGAGCATCACCGCGACGAAGAAGAACAGCCCGAGCTCGGTCCATGACGCGAGCCCGTTGAACACCATCGCGGGCACCAGCGCGTAGCTCAAGCCCTCGATCGGCGCGGACAGCGCTTCGAAGAACAGGAAGAACGGCATGCCGAACATGCCCGCCGCTCCGTAGCGCGGATTGAACAGCATGCGCAGATTCTTCAGCACCGCCCGCAGCGTCCCGCGCTGCCAGCGATTGCGCTGCGCCGCGTGCACGCGCATCGTCTCCGGCACTTCCGTGTAGCACACCGGGTCGGGCACGTAGGCGATCTCCATGCGCTCGCCCTTGCGGCTGTGCTCGTAGACGTAGCGGTTGAGCCGCATGGTGAAGTCGATGTCGTCGGTGATCGAGGTCGGATCGAGTCCGCCCAGCTCGACGTAGATCTCCTTGCGCACCATCAGGAACGCGCCGGAGATGCACAGCATGCTGCGGAACTTGGCGAGTCCGATGCGCGCCCACTGGAACGAGCGGACGTACTCGACCATCTGGAACATCGGCAGCCAGGACTTGGGCAGGTCGGGGCTCCAGATCTTGCCGTCGCGCACGTCGAGCCCGTTGGCTGGCAGCACGATGCCGGCCGCGCCGACGACCTTGCTGTTGTGCAGGAACGGGCGCACCACGCGCAGCAGCGCGTCCTCTTCGAGGATGCAGTCGGCGTCGATGATGCAGAGCAGCGGATAGCGCGCGAGGTTCACGGCCGCGTTCACTGCGTCGCCACGCTTGCCGTTCTCCTTGTCGACGACGACGAGCTTCGGATGCTCGGGCGACTGATAGATGCCGCGGATCGGCTTGGTATCGAAATAGCGCGGGCGCGCGCGCTCGACTTCCTTCAGGCCGTAATGCTCGATCAGGAGCTTGAGCGTGGCGT
>Ga0070741_10014622_pt1 | contig 13532 bp, 8 predicted proteins | sample Coa_R1_4_FD_66440 | JGI IMG/M metagenome (GOLD analysis project Ga0070741, IMG submission 66440) | Surface soil microbial communities from Centralia Pennsylvania, which are recovering from an underground coalmine fire - Coalmine... | ecosystem: Environmental > Terrestrial > Soil > Unclassified ... | reverse complement strand
CACCTTGTACGGGCAGTTGTTGGAGCAGAAGCGCGTGCCGACACAGCGGTTGTAGACCTGCACGTTGATGCCCTGCGCGTCGTGCACCGAGGCTTCCACCGGACAGACCACCTCGCATGGCGCGTGCTCGCACTGCATGCAAGGCACCGGCTGGAACACCGTTCGCGGATTCGCGATGGCGCCTTCGTAGTAACGGTCGACGCGGATCCAGTGCATCTCGCGTCCCTTGGTCACTTCGTCGTGGCCCACGACCGGGATGTTGTTCTCGGCCTGGCAGGCGATGGTGCACGTGCCGCAGCCGATGCAGGCCGAGAGGTCGATGCTCATGGCCCAGGCGTAAGGCCCCATCGGCGGCGAGTCGTAGACAGTGCGCTGCCGCTCGCGCTGGCTGGCATCGCAGCTCGTCCCGCACGCCTGCGCTTGCGCGACCGTGTACGCACGCACGATGTCGCGTCCCTCCATGGTGTGGTGCGTTTGCGCACAGGCAAGCGTTTGTCGCCGGTCCGTGCGTGCGATGGACACGGCGTTGGCGATCCAGGGCGCCGCGCTGCCGCGTAGCGCATAGGCGTTCGCGCCGCGGCCATTGCCCACCTCACCGGCGGCCGTGCGGCCATAGCCGAGCGTCAGCGTGACCGATCGATCGGGCATGCCGGGCATGATCCACGCGGCTGCCGCGACCCGCCTTCCGCCACTGTCGAGCTCGATCACGTCCTCGCTCTCGACGCCAAGCCTTTGCGCGAGCGCCGGCGACATGAGCGCCGCGTTGTCCCACGTCAGTTGCGAGACCGGCTTCGGCAACTCCTGAAGCCAGGCGTTGTTGGCGTAGCTTCCATCGCCCGTGCGCGGGTCGGGTGCGAACACGAGCTCGATATCGTCGGACGCGCTCGCCGCCGGCTGCCGTTGCGCGCTCGCATCCGCAGCACTGGAGGCGGCGTTTCCTCGGGTCGGCACCGCCTTGAACGCGGAGTCGGCGACATAGCCGTTACGCAGCGACGTCTCCATGAAGACGTCGAGGTCGGCGACCCGTTGCGTCGCCCAGTACGCGCGCAGCAGAGCGCGCCCGTCGGAGTTCACGTCGCCGGCCGCAGCGGCGATGAGCTCGAGCGTCGACTTGCCTCCATAAAGTGGCGCGATGCACGGCTGCTGCAGCGTGATCGTGCCATCGAAGCTGCGCAGGTCGCCCCAGCTTTCCAGCGCATGCGCCGCCGGCACGTGCCAGTCGCAGCGCGTGCCGGTCTCGTCCAGATACAACCCGTGATGCACCTTGAATGCAACGTGCGACAGCGCGGCGGCAAAGTCGAGATCGGCCGGCGCGTCGTAGACCGGATTCACGCCGCTTAGCAACAGCACGTCGACCGCGCCTTCGTTTATCGCCTGCACGAGCTCGCGCAGCGAGGCCGCATGATCCACCGATTGCGTCGCCGCCGAGGCGATGGTGGTGACCGTGCGGCCGACGCTGCCCAGATGCTCGTTCATGGCGTGGACCAGCGCGTGCACACGCGGCGGCTGGCGCGCCCCGGCGGTGATGATCGAGGCGCCCGCGGCTTCGCGCAGGTCGGCAACGACGGCCGCGACCCACCCCTCGGGAATCACGGCGCGAGCCGGCGGCGCCGTCATGCCCAGGGCATGCGCGATCTGCTGCAACGCCGCCTCCATGTCGGAGGCGCGCAGCGGCAGGCGATGGTCCGCATTGGCACCGGTGAGGCTCGGCGTACACTCGAGCGCGTACAATCGACTCCACGCGTGCGAGAACGTGCGCGCCTCGCGCGTCGAAGCGAAGTCGAGGGCATAGCGCACGAAGTGCGGATGCTGATCGAGGAAATCGCCGTCCACGGCGAGCACCACGCGCGCCTGGTCGAAGCGGCACAAGGTGTCGGCACGCGTGCCGTGAGCGAGCGCGCTTCCGGCGTGCACGTTGTCGCGATTCACCGGCTGCCACTGGTGCCACCGGGCCTGCGGATAGCGCTGCAGCAATGCGATGAGCTGCGCATGCAGCGACGGCGAGGTGACCATGCCGGTGAGCACGCGCAGGCCGTGACCGCCACGGCCGTTCATTGCGCGCATGCGGCCGTCGAGCGCCTGCAGAAAGTCGGTCCATGCCGCGACATTCCTGCCATTGCGCACGCTTTGCGAGCGATCGGGATCCCACAGCTCGAGCACCTGCGCCTGGCGGAACACATCCGTTGCGCCGCCGCTCGCCGGATGGCGCGGATTGCCCTCGATCTTGGTCGGACGACCCATGTTGGTCTCGACCAGCACGCCGATGCCGTACCCGTCGTGTGGCAATCCCGTCGCATAGAACACGGGATGGCCGTATGTCTGCTGCGCCGGCCCGTCGCGATACGGAATGATCTTGTGCAGTGGCGGATGCGAGCAGCCCGCGGTGGCGAGTGCGAGCGACGCGCCCATGATCTTCATGAACGCGCGGCGGTTGACGAGCGGTGCGACGGTCGAATCTTTGCTCGCGACCGTGCTCTCCGGACGCGCGTCGGCCTCGGCGATGCTGCGCCAGAAGCGCTCGTGCGCCGCGCCGGTTTGCGTTCCTGGCGTGCGCGTCGATTGCGGCAACTCGGCCGATTTCAGCGGTGACATGTCGAGCAATCGGTCAATTCGCGCGTGCTGCGCAGGCCGTACGCCTTGGCGAGCGCGGCGCCGCGCTGCGCCTGATCCGGCGGCGGCCGCCAATCGATGTCGAACACCTGTGCCTGCGGTCGCAGGTAGCGCTCGGGTGCGCGGTGACAGTCGAGGCACCACTGCATGTACAGCGAAGCCACACGGCGCACGAGCGGCATCTCTCCGATCGCTCCGTGGCAGGTGGTGCATCCCACGCCCTTGGCCACGTGAATGCTGTGGTCGAAATACGCGAACTCCGGCAAATGATGCACACGGCGCCATTCGAGCGCGGTCCCGCCGCGGTACGCCGTCACGAGCGGCGCAAGCGGCGGCGCGTCGGTGAACAGCTGCGAATGGCAGGTCATGCAGGTTGCAAGCGGCGGGATTCCGGCGAAGGCGGACGTCTCGACCGACACGTGGCAATAGCGGCAGTCGATCCCGTCATCCCTGACGTGGTGCTTGTGACTGAAGGGGACCGGCTGCTCGATGGGATCATCGTGTGGAGCATCGCCGCGGGCATTGACGCGATACACCACGGCGGCCGTCGTGATCGCAGTCACCCCGGCGATCAGCGCAAGCCGGAGCACGAGAGTGAAGCGTCGGGAGAAGATCTGCGCCACGGGTGCGGTCAGCGATGCCGGTCGGCACGCCCGGTAAGCGTTACATCTTGGCCGATGAAATCTTGCAATCGCACAGGAACTGCGCCCTTTGCTGCGAGGATGATGTCACCTCGCTCGTGGTGGTGTTGGTTGCGGAAGGCTTGCGGGAGGCTGTCGCGCACCGCAGCAGCGGCAGGCAATCACCGTGCCGTCGAGCGATGCGACCATTACTTTTGGGGAAAAGCTATTGTGCGGTGCATCGGCATAAGCCTTGCCTGATGAACCGCGACAGGTGTCCGGCCGGGCAGGGCACTTCGCAATCGACTCGCAGTCCAAGCAGGACCGCAATGCACTCCAGGGCAAAACCCATGGCCGATACCGTCAGCGACTTCATCCTGCAGCGTCTCTCTACCTGGGGCATCCGGCGCATCTTCGGATTCCCGGGCGATGGCATCAACGGCCTCATGGGCGCGCTGGATCGCGCCGGCGAGCGCTTCGAGTTCCTGCGCGCGCGGCATGAGGAGATGACGGCATTCATGGCCTGCGCCCACGCCAAGTTCACCGGCCAGGTCGGCGTGTGCCTCGCCACCTCCGGGCCCGGCGCGATTCACCTGCTGAATGGGCTCTACGACGCACGGCTCGATCACCAGCCGGTGCTCGCGATCGTGGGTCAGCAGGCCCGCGCCGCGCTGGGCGGGCAATACCAGCAGGAGGTCGACCTCCCCAATCTGTTCAAGGACGTCACGGAATACGTGCAGACGATCATCGTGCCAGCACAGGCGCGCCACGTCGTCGATCGCGCGGTGCGCATTGCGCAGGCCGAGCGCACCGTCACCTGCATCATCGTGCCCAATGACGTGCAGGAGCTCGAGGCGGTGACCAAGCCGCCGCGCAAGCACGGCACGATCCATTCCGGCGCCGGCTACTCCGAGCCGATCGTGGTGCCGACCGAGGCCGATCTGCAGCGTGCCGCCGATGTGCTCAATGCCGGCAAGCGCGTGGCGATCCTGATCGGCGCGGGCGCGCTGCACGCCACCGACGAGGTCCTGGCCGTGGCCGATACCCTCGGGGCGGGCATCGCCAAGGCGCTGCTCGGCAAGGCAGCGGTTCCCGACGCATTGCCGAACGTGACGGGGGCCATCGGCCTTCTCGGCACCAAGCCGTCGTGGAACATGATGACGCAATGCGACACGCTGCTCATGATCGGCTCGCGCTTTCCGTACTCGGAGTTCCTGCCGAAGGAGGGTGATGCCCGCGGCGTGCAGATCGATCTCGACCCGAAGATGCTGTCGATTCGCTATCCGATGGAGGTGAACCTCGTCGGCGACAGCGCGCGCACGCTGCGTGCGCTCATGCCGCTACTGAAGCCCAAGGAGGACCGCAGCTGGCGCGAAGGCATCGAGAAGGACGTGCGCGAATGGTGGAAAGTTCTCGAGGCGCGTGCCATGAACGAGGCCGATCCCATCAATCCACAGCGCGTATTCTGGGAGCTCTCACCGCGCCTGCCCGACGACGCGATCATCACCGTGGATTCCGGCACGTCCGCCGGATGGTATGCCCGCGACGTCAAGATCCGGCGCGGCATGATGGCCTCGATCTCGGGCGGCCTTGCCACGATGGGTTGCGGCGTGCCCTATGCCATCGGCGCCAAATGCGCGTATCCGCATCGTGCGGTCGTGGCGCTCGTCGGCGATGGCGCGATGCAGATGAACGGCATGGCCGAGCTCATCACCATCGCGGATTACTGGAAGACATGGGCCGATCCGCGCCTGGTGATCCTGGTGCTCAACAACCGCGATCTCAACCAGGTGACCTGGGAAGAGCGGGTGATGGTCGGCGATCCGAAATTCGAAGCGGCGCAGCACGTACCGGATTTTCCGTACGCGCGCTACGCCGAGCTTGCAGGATTGACGGGAATCCGCGTCGCCCGTCCGGAGGAGATCGGTCCCGCATGGGACGCGGCCTTCGCCGCGGGCCGGCCCGCTGTGATCGATGTCTATACCGATCCCGACGTGCCGCCGCTGCCGCCGCACATCTCGTTCGAGCAGGCGAAGAAGTTCGCGCAGTCCATGCTGCACGGCGACGAGGACACGGTGGGCATGGTGCGCGCGTCATTCAAGGAAATCATGGACAGCGTGCTGCCCGGGACGAAGAGCTGAGGTCACCGTGGCGGAGGTCGCCACCATCACCGATCTTTCGGTGCGCGCGTACGTGATTCCAACCGATGCGCCGGAATCCGACGGCACGCTCGAATGGCATGCGACCACGCTGGTCGTGGTCGAGCTTGCGGCAAGCGACGTGCGCGGCATCGGCTACACCTATGCCGACACTGCCACGGCAACGCTCATCCGCGACAAGCTCGCCGAGCTCGTCGTCGGCTCGAATGCGCTCGACAACACCGACACCTGGGTGGCGATGGCGCGCGCCATCCGCAATCTCGGCCGGCCCGGCATTGCGTCGATGGCGATCTCCGGGGTCGACAACGCGCTGTGGGATCTCAAGGCCAAGCTCCTGCGCGTGCCGCTCGTGACGTTGCTCGGATCCGTGCGCGAAAGTGTTCCGGTCTATGGCAGTGGCGGCTTCACGTCGTATGCCATCGACCGGCTGCAGTCGCAGCTCGCGGCCTGGGTGAATGGCGGGATTTCGCGGGTGAAAATGAAGGTCGGCCGTGTGCCGCAGGATGACGCGTCGCGGGTGCGCGCAGCGCGGGTGGCGATCGGCGCGGGCCCGGAGCTGTTCGTCGATGCCAATGGCGCGTACAGCCGCAAGCAGGCGCTCGCGTTCGCGGACATCTTCGCCGACCAGGATGTGACCTGGTTCGAGGAGCCGGTGTCCTCGGACGACCTCGAGGGTCTGCGTCTCATCCGGGACCGGGCCCCGGCGGGCATGGACATCACTGCGGGCGAATACGGCTACGACGCCTACTATTTCCGGCGCATGCTGCAGGCGGGTGCCGTCGACGTGCTGCAAGCCGATGCGACGCGTTGCGCCGGCATCACCGGGTTCATGCGGGTGGCGGCATTGTGCGAGGCGCACGGGCTGCCGCTGTCCTCGCATTGCGCGCCTTCCGTGCACGCGCATCCGGCGTGCGCGGCACCGGAGCTGCGCCACATCGAATACTTCCACGATCATGTGCGGATCGAGTCGATGCTGTTCGATGGCGCCGCGGTGGCCAAGGGTGGCGTCGTGACACCCGATCGCAGCCGGCCGGGTCTCGGTATCGAGCTCAAGCGCGAAGATGCCCAACGCTATGCCGCGTGATCGCGACGCTACGCCCGACACGCTGGCGCCGCGGCGTGGCACGGCAGGCGACGCGCGCGCTCGTGCGGCGCCCGACGACGTGGATGCGCTGGTCGAGGAATTGCGGGCGCAGGTTTCCGGCGAGGTGCGTTTCGACGCCGGCAGTCGCGCCCTCTACGCCACCGATGCCTCGAATTATCGCCAGGTGCCGATCGGCGTGGTGGTGCCGAAGAGCATCGACGACGTGATCGCGACCATGGCCGCGTGCCACCGGCACGGCGCGCCGGTTCTTGCGCGCGGGGGCGGCACGAGCCTGTGCGGTCAATGCTGCAACGTGGCGGTGGTGATCGATTTCTCGAAGTACCTGCATCGCATCATCGAGCTCGATCCGGTGCAGCGGCGCGCGCGCGTGCAGCCCGGCCTCGTCCTCGATGATTTGCGCAACGCGGCCGAGAAGCATCACCTCACGTTCGCGCCCGATCCATCCACCCACACCCACAACACGCTGGGCGGAATGATCGGCAACAATTCCTGCGGCGTGCACTCGGTGATGGGCGGAAAGACCGTCGACAACATCGAGTCGCTCGACATCCTCACTTACGACGGCTTGCGCCTGCGCGTCGGACCGACATCGGATGACGAGCTCGCGCGGCTCGTGCAGAGAGACGATCGCGTGGGGGAGATCTACCGCAAGCTCAAGGCGCTGCGCGACCGGTATGCCGATCTCATTCGCGCCCGCTATCCGGATATTCCGCGCCGCGTCTCGGGCTACAACCTCGATCAGCTCCTGCCCGAGAACGGATTCAACGTCGCGCGCGCGCTGGTCGGCAGCGAAGGCACCTGCGTCACCGTGCTCGAGGCGGTCGCGCGCCTTGTCTACAGCCCGCCCGTGCGCTCGCTGGTCGTGCTCGGCTTCGACGACGTGTATGCCGCGGCCGATCACGTCCCGCAGGTGCTCGAGCACGGACCGGTCGGTCTCGAAGGCATCGACAATGCGCTGGTCGATGACATGAAGAGCATCGGATTGCATCCGCAGTACCTCAAGCTTCTGCCTCCCGGGCGGGGTTGGCTGCTCGTCGAGTTTGGCGGCGAGACCAAGCAGGAGTCCGACGGCAAGGCGCGCAATCTCATGGCTGCGCTGGCGCCTCGCCTCTCTGCGCCCGCCATGAAGCTGTACGACGATCCGGCGCAGGAACAGATCATCTGGAAGGTGCGCGCTTCCGGCCTCGGCGCGACGGCGCACGTGCCGAACAAGAACATCACATGGGAAGGCTGGGAGGATGCCGCCGTGCCGCCGCAGCGGCTCGGCGATTACCTGCGCGATTTCCGCAAGCTCCTCGAGCGCTATCACTATGTCGGGGATCTTTACGGCCACTTCGGCCAGGGCTGCGTGCACACGCGCATCGACTTCGATCTCGAAACCCAGCCGGGCATCGACAAGTATCGTCGCTTCGTGCGCGATGCCGCGGAGCTCGTCACCTCCTATGGCGGATCGCTCTCGGGCGAGCACGGCGACGGTCAATCGAAGGCCGCTTTCCTGGGCATCATGTACGGACCGGAGCTGGTGCGAGGCTTCGGCGAGTTCAAGGCGATCTGGGATCCGCAGGGGCGCATGAATCCGGGGAAGGTGGTCGATGCCTATGATCCCACCGAGAACCTGCGCCTGGGCGCGCATCACAATCCCGCGCAGGTCACGACCATCTTCCACTATCCCGCGGATCGCGGCAATTTCAATCGCGCGATCCTGCGCTGCGTGGGTGTCGGCGAATGCCGGCGCGAGCATGGCGGCACGATGTGCCCGAGCTATCGCGTCACCCGCGAAGAGAAGCACTCCACGCGCGGCCGAGCGCGCATGCTGTTCGAGATGCAAAAAGGCGAGGTCATCCGCGGCGGCTGGCGCGACCCGCACGTGCGCGATGCGCTGGATCTTTGCCTCGCCTGCAAGGGCTGCAAGGGCGATTGTCCGGTCAATGTCGACATGGCGACCTACAAGGCCGAGTTCATGTCGCATCATTACCGCGGCCGCGTGCGCCCGATGCCGGCGTACTCGATGGGACTCATCTACTGGTGGGCGCGGGCGGCCGCGCACGCACCGCGTCTCGCCAATGCGTTCACGCAAGGCGAAGCGCTCTCGCGCATCACGCGAAGGCTCGGCGGCCTCACCCCCGAGCGTCCGCTGCCGGCATTCGCATCCCCGACGTTCGCGCATTGGTTCAAGCGCGAGCACCGGTCGCGATCAGCCTCCGCCGGACGGCGCGTGATCCTGTGGCCCGATACCTTCACCAATCATTTCCTGCCCGAAGCCGGCAAAGCCGCGGTGGCGGTGCTGACCGCCGCCGGCTGCGACGTGGTGCTGCCGAAGCGGCCGCTGTGCTGTGGCCGTCCGCTCTACGACTGGGGCATGCTCGACCTCGCGCTATCGCTGTGGCGACAGACCCTTGCGACACTCAAGGACGACATCGAGGCGGGGACGCCGGTGATCGGTCTCGAGCCCGCGTGTGTGGCGGCGTTTCGCGACGAGCTTGCGAACCTGCTGCCGTACGACGAGAACGCGAAGCGGCTGTGCAAGCAGACGTTCATGCTGAGCGAGTTCCTGCGCGACATCGGCTATCGGCCGCCGCGCCTCGAACGCCGCGCGCTCGTGCACATGCACTGCAATCACCGTGCGGTGATGCACACCGATGCGGAGGAGTGGCTCCTGCGCGAGCTCGGCGTCGACTACCAGGTTCCGGACGACGGCTGCTGCGGCCTCGCCGGATCCTTCGGCTTCGAGCGTCACAAGTACGAGCTGTCGATGAAGATCGGCGAGCAGAAGCTGTTGCCTGCCGTGCGCGGCGCGCATCCCGATACGTTGGTCGTCGCCGACGGCTTCAGCTGTCGCGAGCAGATTCGCCACGGTGCGCAGCGGCGCGCGCTGCACGTCGCCGAGATCGCGGCGATGGCGCTGCGGCAGCAGCACCGCTGAACGAGTCACATCGCCAGGGAGAATGCACCATGCAATCACGCCTGCTCAATGCCGGACCGCAAAAGACCTACGCGCTCATCTTGTCGACCGGCGAGGATGTGCTGCCCTGCATCCTGCAGTTCGCGAAAGAGCAACATCTGGGCGGCAGCCAATTGACCGCGATCGGTGCGTTCGAGCGCGTGGTCCTCGGCTATTTCGACTGGCAGCGCAAGGACTACAAGCGCATCCCGGTGGACGGACAGGTCGAGGTGGTGTCGATGATCGGCGACATCGCGTTGAACGACGGCGAGCCTGCATTGCACGTGCACGTGGTGATCGGACGCTCCGACGGCATCGCCATGGGCGGACACCTGCTCGAGGCGCGCGTACGCCCCACTCTCGAGATCGTGATCACCGAATCGCCGGCACATCTCGTGCGCCGGCACGATGCCGAAACGGGCCTCGCGCTGATCCGTTTCTGACGGCCGCCCTTCAACCGGCAGGCTCGCGGTTGAACAGGCGCGCGTCGAGATAACGGAACAGCTCCTTGCGCTCAGGACGCTGCGGCAGCGTTGAAAGAATGTTGCGCACGACCTGGCGGTTGTGACCCGTCATGGGATAGCCGCGCGCGGCCAGGTAATCATCCTCGACGCGCCACTCGGGCAGCTCTTCGTTGCGCAGGGCGTTGGGTTGGCGTGACATGGCGTTCGATGATTTGTTTTTGACGAACGTCGCTACAATAAGTTGGACGCCGGAACCGGCAATAAGTTCAGGTTGCAACGATCGGTGCGTCCTCCCGCTTGACCGTAGGTGAAAAGCTTACGAATTTGTAACCGAGGCTGGCGGGAGATTAGAATGCCGCGACACGCGCATCGACATCATGGCCGACAACGACACACCGACTCCCGGCACTCCCGCTGCGGCTTCCGGCAATTCGCCCGGCGCGCCGGAAGCCGTCGATGCTCTCGCGCTCGAGCGTGCGTTTCTCAAGGGCCTCGGCGTGCCGGATCTGCATTTGCCGCAGGGGCTCACCACGGAGCTCATGCGCAACGTCGGCGCCATCCTGCGCGAGGCGACGCAGGGCACGATCGAGCTCCTGCGCCTGCGCTCGGAGGCGAAGAGCAGCCTGCATGCCGACATGACCATGATCGGCAGCGCCGATGTCAATCCGCTCAAGGCGGCGTGGGATGCCGACGTCGCGCTCGAGCACCTGCTCGCGCCGCAACGCAACGACATCATGCAGCCGGTGCGTGCCGTCGTTGATGCCTACGACGATCTCCGGCTGCACGATCAGGGCCTCGCCTCAGGCATTCACGCCGCGGTGAATGGGCTGCTCGCCCGGTTCGCGCCGGATGAGATCGAGCAGCGCGCGGGCGCCGCCACCGCGCTCGATCGCCTCGTTCCGGGCAGTCACAAGGCGCGGCAATGGGAGGTGCTGCTCGAGCGCTACGAGGATTTTTCCGTCGAGGCGAAGCAGGATTTCTGGCGCGCGTTCGAGCTCGAGTTCCGACGTGCGTACGCAGCCGGCCAGCCTGCACGCAAGGCGCCGCCGCGCGTGCCGTAGAGCCTGGTTGCCGCTTCACTCGACCGCATCGGTCGATTCCCGCAGCACGCCTGTCGTCATCCGCACCAGGCCCGCCACGTGCGTGAGCATGTTGAGCAGGAGCTGCTCGTAGAGGTCGCGGTCGACATTGCGTATCTCCTGCAGCGACCTGCGCGAGAGGCTGTAGGTGACGCTTTCCTCTTCGGCCACCGCGGTACCCATGGCGGTGCCTTCGGTCAGCATCGCCATCTCGCCGAACATCACGCCGGGCGCCAAGGTGAGCACGCGTCGCTGCTTGTTGCGATCGGTGGGATCGACCGCCACGATGCTCACGGCACCGCGCGCAAGCAGGTACAGCCGCTCGCCGGGATCGCCTTCGCGAAACAGGGCGCTGCGCGGCGGAAAGAGCTGGCGATCGAGATAAGGCTTGATGCGCTCGAGCTGCGCCTCCGACACGTGCGCGAACAGCGAGAATTCCGAGAGCCGCATCTCGCGCCGCGTGTCCTCGAGATGCGCTTCGGCGAGCAATTGCCGCTCGGCCCACTCGAGCGCGCGATCGCGGTCGGCGAACCAGTCGGGATGATATTTCTGGGCAAAGGCGCCGGCCGCCTGCAGCGCCTCGCCGAGCGGGCTCGTCACGCTGATGTGGGCGAGCAGCAGCTTCACGTTCATCTGCGACAGACGACGCGCAATACGTTCGAGCATGAGCGCGCCCGACGCGTCGATCATGGTTACGCGGCGCAGGTCGAGAATGAGGAAGCTTGCGCCTTCGGCATGGCGGATGACCTCCGCGGCAAGGCGATCGGCGGTGCCGAAAAAGATCGCGCCATCGATCTCGATGACGCGAATGCGATGCCCTTCGGCGCGCAGCACGCTCGCCGGCACGCTGGGATAGATCCGGCGTGAAGCGCGCGTCAGCCCCGTGCTCACCGATCGCACGAGCGAGCGATTCATCGCCGCGATGAAAAGCGCCATCGAGAGCACGAGCCCGGTGACGACCGCCTCGATCAGGCCGAGCGCCGTCATGCCTGCGACCAGCGCCACCACGAGCAGATTGAGCCACAGCTCGCGGTCGTATTGGCGGCGTCGGGCGCGGGCGAGCGTTGCGCTCGCCCAGCGATCGATCAGCCCGAACGCGAGCATTGCCATGATCCCCGACAGCACCGCCACCGGAATGAGCTGCAGCAACGCACCGCCGTACAGCAACAGCGCGACCAGCGTGAGCGTCGTTGCGATGCTGCCGACGAGCTTGGATGCGCCGGCACGGTGCGCGCTCATCGAGTGATGCGAGGAGTAGGCGAGGGGAACGCCACCGAACACGCCCGAGGTGACGTTGCCAAGACCCAGCGCGATCAGCAGGCGATTCGGCTTGTGCGTGGTGTCGAGCGGACCATCCGACTCGCCGACCGCGGCGACCAGGCTGTCGAGCGAGCCCACCAGCGCAATCGTCGGCGCCGCCACCAGGATCACGGCGCCATGATCGCGCAAGAGCTGCAGCCCGTGACCGAGGAGCGGACGCAGGGCGTCGGGCGCGGGAATGGCTGCGCCCAGCGCGGGCACATGACCGCCGACATCGGCGCCAAACAGGCGCGAGATGATGACGGCGAGACCGGTGCCGCAGGCAACACCCACGAGCTTCGAGGGCGCATTCGGAAAGCGCAGGCGCGCGATCACCACGACGGCGATGGTGAAGATGGCGAGCAATGCAGGCCACACGTTGAAGCCGTGCGCGGCATCTTCGCCGTGGCCGGCGTGCGTGCCCAGCATTTCGGGCAGCTCGTACACGATGAGCTTGATGGCAAGCCCCGTCATGAGACCAGCAATCACGGGATAGGGCACGAAGCGCGCGATGTTGCCGAGGCGCAACAGCCCGAACGTCATCTGGATGATTCCACTCAGCACGAGACACAACGCGGCGAGCACCAGGATGTCCGCGGTGGCCACGCCATCGTTGGCGAGCTTCATGGTGAACGCCGCGAACACGAACACGGTCGACGCCCGCGGAACTTCGTTGGGCAGGAGGGGCGCGCCGACGAGGACCGCGGTGATGTTGCCGAACAGCGCCGCGGCGAACGCCGCGCGCACGGCGGCGTCGGTGGCAGCGTGCTCGAGATGGCCGAACGCGATCAGCCCGAGCGGCAGCATCAGCGCGAGCAGCACGAATGCGGAGGTCACGCCATTGGCGATCTCGCGCGCGACCTCGCCCAAGGTGAAAGTCGAGGGTGTCTCGAGTGCGACGTGCTCGGACATGCCTTTCCGGGCGTTACCGCCATGTTTTTGGCAAACGGGCGAAGTGTATCGCCTTATGCGTCGATCTGCCGTGCGTCGCGCCGCCCTTGACGCCTCTCGCCATTACGCGCCATTCTCGCGCCACACCGCTCACCGAGCCGTCATGCCTTCCCTGATCATCAAGGTGCTGAGCCAGAACGACGAGCCGCTGGCCGAAACGCTCGAAGCCGAGTTCGACCACGAAGGCGGCACCATCGGCCGCGGCACCGGCAGCACGCTGCTGCTGCCGGATCCGACGCGCCAGATCTCGCGCACGCATGCGGTGATCGACTGCACGGACGGTCGCTATCGGGTGACCAATCGC
>Ga0070741_10014621_pt1 | contig 13533 bp, 16 predicted proteins | sample Coa_R1_4_FD_66440 | JGI IMG/M metagenome (GOLD analysis project Ga0070741, IMG submission 66440) | Surface soil microbial communities from Centralia Pennsylvania, which are recovering from an underground coalmine fire - Coalmine... | ecosystem: Environmental > Terrestrial > Soil > Unclassified ... | reverse complement strand
AACCTTTCGCGCTGGGTGAAGAAAGGGATGCCGAACTCCGTGTGCTCATGCTCGTTCCAGCCGGCTCCGACGCCCAGGATCAGCCGGCCGTTCGAAAGCACGTCGACGGACGCGGCCATCCGCGCGAGCAGAGCCGGAAGCCGAAACGTCATCGGACTGACCATCGGGCCGATCTGGATGCGTTTCGTCCACTCCGCGGCCAGGGCGAGCGACGTCCAGCATTCGATGCAGTCCCGTTCCGGCTCTCCCATCAGCGACACGAAGTGGTCGCTGCGGCGAAGCGTGTCGAACCCGAGGGAATCGGCGGCCTCGCAGATGCGCCGCCACCGCTCCCACGAAAGGCCTTCCTGGCCTTCGATCATGATTCCGAGCTTTGCCACCGTCGAGATCCTATGCGAATCAGGCTTCCGGTTCGGTGAGCTCTCCCATCACCGTCCCGATGCGATCAGTGGTCACACCGCCATCCAGCAGAACGTGCGCCGCGATGCCTTCTCCCTCCGCCGCCAGCGCGAAAAGAATGTGGTCCGTGCCCACGCGCTGATCGCCTGCGGCGTCGCGGAGCTTAAAAGCGAGGTCGATGACGAACCTCACCCTGCTGGTTGGAACGATCTTCGCCCAGCTCAATGCACCGATCTTCGGCCGGCGTGGACTCGACTGACTCAGCAGCCTCTCGAGCGTGATGCGGATTGTTGGCTCGGCGACGTTGAGAGAGCCAAGAATCCTTGCCGCACGCGAAGCGGGATCCGCGAAAGCCGCCAGGAGCAGGTGCTCCGTGCCGATGTACCGGAAGCCGGTGTTGAGTGCCTCCGCCTGCGCGGCGGTCAACATGTTCTGGGCGGACGCGGTGAATCGTTCGAACGGATAGGACTTCATCAGGCGCGTCCCGCCGACCACTTCCTCGACGGCCCGACGTATGGTCGCCCAGCGCGGCGCGGCTGGTGGGTCTGTCGGAGCGGTGCCCACGGGCGCGACTTGTGGCTGCGACCGGGGCGTGTGCCGCTGCATCCACTCCAGGCAGGCTGCGACCACGATCGAGTTCATTGGCATGCCGGTCCGCGCCGAAGCCTCGTCGAGACGTGCGGACATCTCGTCCGTGAACCGCACCGTCGTGGCCCGCGTCACGACATCAATTAGAGCTCATTTTGCAATCATCGTCAAGTCGCGCGCGGATCGGAAGTTGAGGATGCGGTCCTGCGGGATCCCGGCGCGGCGCGCCATCCAGATTCCCATGTGCACGTACAGGAACTCGCCTGGCGAGTGCGCGTCGCCGTCGACAGAGAAATCGCACCCGCACTCGAGCGCGAGCCGCGCCATCTCCGGTGAAAGGTCCATCCGTGCGGGGTCGCAGTCGATCTCCAGCGCGATGTGGTGACGCGCCGCCTGCTTGAACACGGCCTCGAAATCGTAAGTCGCACCCTCGCGCGAGCCGGGACGACGTCCTGTCGGATGTCCGATCACGTCGACGTGCGGATGCGAAGCAGCCTTGAGCATCCGCTCCGTCATCGCCGCCGGCTCCTGGCGCAGCTTGACGTGCGGCGACGCGATCACGATGTCGAGCCGCGCGAGGACCTCGTCGGGCAGGTCCAGCGAGCCGTCCTCGAGGATGTCGACCTCGATTCCCTGGAGGAGCTTCACCTCGGGAACCTCGGCCTGGACGTCTGCCATCTCGCGTGCCTGCGCCTCGAGGCGGGATCCGTCCAGTCCGTTGACGACCTTGATTCGCGGCGAATGGTCGGTCACTCCGAGGTATCGGTAACCGAGCGCCCTCGCGCCTCGGGCCATCTCGAGCATCGTCGCCTTGCCGTCGCTCCAGGTCGAATGCGAATGCACGTCGCCCTGGTAAAGGGCAAGATCCAGGGGCGACTCGTCATCCCGCGCCGGCTGCAGCATCTGCTCGCGAAGGCGCTGCAGGTAGCGGCTCTGGCCCGTGTCGAGGAGCTCCGCCAGCACCTTGGCGATGCCCGCTCCGACGCCTTCGATCGAGGTCAGGGCGCCGGCACGATGAAGCTTGGCCAGGTCGGGCCTCGTGATGACGAGCGACCATGCCGCGGAAGAGAAGGCCTTCGCCCTGAACACCTCCTTCGGGTCCTGGCGCAGGAGGTAGCCGATCTCGGACAGCGCCTGCGCGGCGGCGATCGCATCCACCATTGAATTGTGTGACGATCTGGCGGTGCGACATCCGCAGAGGCGCCAGGACGACCCGATAGCCGGGCTTGTGGAGGCGATGCTCGGCGAGCTCGGCGAGGACGCGTCACGGCAGGGCCTGAAGGCCACCCCGGAACGAGTTTCACGCGCGATGCGCGAGCTCACGAACGGATACGGCGTCAATCCCGAGGACGTCATCGCCGGCGCAGTGTTCGACCAGGACTACGACGAGATGGTCGTCGTCAAGGACGTGAAGTTCTACAGCCTCTGCGAGCATCACATGCTCCCGTTCTTCGGCCAGGTCCACGTGGGCTATCTGCCCAAGGGCAAGGTCGTTGGCCTGAGCAAGATCCCGCGGCTCGTCGAGGTTTTCGCGCACCGCCTCCAGCTTCAGGAGCGCATGACCAACGAGATCGCGGAAGCGCTGAACTCGGCGCTGGCGCCGAAAGGTGTTGCCGTGGTGGTCGACGCGCGGCACCTCTGCATGGAGATGCGCGGGGTCGAGACCCCGGGCGGCCGGATGATCACGTCCTGCATGCTCGGCACGTTTCGCCGCGACCCCAGGACCCGCGCGGAGTTCCTCGACCTGGCCCGCCGACCCGCCTGAGGCCGGCCTCCAGGCGCTTCGATACATAAGCAACCCTTTATGTATTAGACTCGTGCATAAAGGAACCTTTATGTTTCTCCAGAACCCGCGCAACGAGCTTCCCGATCATTTCCTGGCTTTCGCCAACCCAACCCGCCTGCGCATCCTGGAGCGCCTGGGCAGCGAAGGCGAGGTGAGCGTCAACGACCTGGCCGCGCACCTGCACATGAGCCAGCCGAGGATTTCGTGGCACCTCCGGATGCTCCGGGTCGGCGGGGTCATCCGGACGAGGCGAGAGGGCCGCCAGGTCTACTGCTCGCTCGACATACAGAACATCGCCCGCTTCCGCGGGCGGTTGGACCAGCTGCTCGGAATCCAGGGCAGAGTGAAAGTTCACGAGGAGATTGGCGCTTGAGCACTAACGGCAACCATCAGAAGGACGGCCACAGGAACGGCAAGGTCCGTGTCGCCATCGTGGGGGTCGGCAACTGCGCGTCCTCCCTTGTCCAGGGAGTGCACTACTACCGGAACGCTTCGACCAAGGAATCGGTGCCGGGCCTGATGCACGTGGACCTGGGCGGGTACCACATCAGCGACATCGAGTTCGTCGCCGCGTTCGACATCGACAAGAACAAGGTCGGACAGGACCTCTCGAAGGCGATCTTCGCCAAGCCGAACAACACCGTGAAGTTCTCGGACGTGCCGAGTCTCGGGGTGAAGGTCCAGCGCGGCATGACGCACGACGGGATCGGCAAGTACCTGGCCGACGTCGTGCAGAAGGCTCCGGGCGAGACCTCCGACGTGGTCGGCATCCTGAAGAGGACGAAAGCAGACGTCGTGGTCAGCTATCTGCCGGTCGGCTCCGAGGAGGCGACCAAGTGGTACGTGGAGCAGGCGCTGACCGCAGGGGTCGGGTTCGTCAACTGCATCCCGGTCTTCATCGCTCGCGAGCCTTACTGGCAGAAGCGCTTCGAGGAGAAGAAGCTGCCGATCATCGGTGACGACATCAAGTCGCAGGTCGGGGCAACCATCATCCACCGCGTGCTGACCCGCCTCTTCCGTGACCGCGGCGTCAAGCTGGAGCGCACCTATCAGCTCAACTTCGGCGGCAACACCGACTTCCTCAACATGCTCGAGCGCGAGCGCCTGATGTCCAAGAAGATCTCCAAGACGCGCTCCGTCACGTCGCAGCTCGACTACGACCTGGGCGCGGACAACGTGCACATCGGGCCGTCGGATTACGTGCCCTGGCTGAACGATCGCAAGTGGGCGTACATCCGCCTCGAGGGCCGCTCCTTTGGCGACGTGCCGCTCAACGTCGAGCTGAAGCTCGAGGTGGTCGACTCGCCGAACTCCGCCGGCATCGTGATCGACGCGGTCCGCTGCGCGAAGCTCGCGCTCGATCGCGGAATCGGCGGCGCGCTCGAGGCACCAAGCTCGTATTTCATGAAGTCGCCTCCAAAGCAGTACAGCGACAACGAGGCGCGCCGCCTGGTGGAGGAGTTCATCGAGAATGGCAAGCCCGAAGCCAACGGCCGCGGCCGCCGCGCGGCGCGACCAAGGCCCGCCGCTGCCACGGCTCGACGCTGAACCGCGCGGCCTGAAACTCGGCTGGACGGCTTACCGCGCCGGCGCGCGTGTCCTGCGCGCGCTGCCGCCCGGGCTGCGACACGCGGCGGCCGGGCCAGGCGGATCGGCGTGGTACTGGCTGAGCCCGGCCCAGCGCCGTGCCGCGCTCGACAACTACGCCGCCGCCCTGGGGCGCGACCGCCAAGACCCCGAGGTGGCGCGCGTGGCCCGGCGCGCTTTTCACAACTACGGCCGGATGCTGATGGACTTCCTGCTCCTAGGCAGCATGTCGGCCGAAGAGCTTCTGCAGCGCGTCGAGATCGAGGGCCGCGAGCACCTCGATGCCTCGCTCGCGCGAGGGCGAGGCGTGATCATGGCGGTGCCGCACATGGGTTCCTGGGACATGGCAGGGTCCTACGGTGGCGCGCTCGGCTATCAGATCACGGCGGTGGCGGAGCGTTTCCCCGGGACCCTCAACGACGCGGTCGTCCAGACGCGCAGCCAGTTCGGGCTCGACGTGATCATGCTTGGCCGCTCGGCGGTTCGGGCCATCACGCAGGCCCTCCAGGCCAACCGCGTGGTCGCGCTTCTGTGCGACCTCGAACAGGGTCCAGGGGTGGCCGTGCGTTTTTTCGGCAGGCGTGCCATCGTTCCCGGTGGCCCGGCGGCCTTCGCGCTGAAGATGGGCGCGGTGCTGCTGCCGGCGTACCAGTACCGCACGGCGCCCGGCCACTACGTGATCCACCTCGACCCTCCGCTGGTGCCGGGGGAGGGCGAAACCAAAGAGAGCTTGATGCAGAAGGTGATCGATCGCTTCGAGGAGTTCATCAGGGAGCGCCCGGACCAGTGGTACGCATTCAGGCCGATCTTCGGCAACTGAGGGATGGGCGAATGGACATGGCGCGGATTCAAGCTGGTCCAGTCCATCGTCGAACGCCTGCCGCGACCGCTGGCTTACGCGATAGCGGTGATGGCGGCGAGGTTTGCGTGGTGGTTCTCGCCGCTGGCCCGGCCTCGGCTCGAGTACAACCTGAAGGTTGCCTGCCCGGAGCTGAAAGACGACCCGCGGGAGCTGAGGCGTGTCTCGTGGCAGAACTTTCGCAACCATGCGAAGGCGTACGCCGACCTCATGATGCTGCCGCGAACGAGGGTCGAGACGCTGCGACCGCTCCTGAAAGTGGAGGGCTGGGAGTACATCGAGGAGGTGCGAAAGCTCGGCAAAGGAGTGCTCGTGGTTTCGTGCCACATGGGCTCGTACGAGGTCTGCGCGGCGATCTGGTCCGCCACGCTGGCGCCCGTGAGCTTCTTCGCGGAGGAGCTCGAGCCGCGCGCTCTGTTCGAGTGGTATCGCGACACCAGGGCCCGCCTCGGCATCAGCGTGCTGACGCTGGACCACGGTGGTCTGCGCCGTGTGCTGCAGGCGCTCCGCGACAAGGAGATGGTCATCACGGCGGTCGACCGCGACATCGCCGGCACCGGGCACATGATTCCGTTCTTCGGTCGCTCGGCGCCGATCCCTCTCGGGCCCGCCGCGATCGCGCTCCGGACGGGCACACCGCTGCTGCCCGTGTGCGTGTACCGGCTGCCGGACGACTCCTATATGGCCGAGGGAACGCCGCTGATCTTCGCCGAGTCGACGGGCGACTCGCGCGCCGACCAGGTGCGCATCACCGAGCAGGTCGTGCGCCGGATCGAGGAGTTCATCCGCGCGCATCCCGACCAGTGGCACGTGCCGCACAAGATCTGGTCCGAGTCGCCATGAGGGGTATCGGGTGAGGGTCGGTCTTGTATCTCCCTACGACTGGGCCTCCCCCGGTGGGGTGAACGACCACGTGCGCCACCTGGCGCGCCAGCTGCGGCGCCTCGGCCACCAGACCCGGATCTTCGCGCCCTCGAGCCGTGCGGACGTCGATTCCGACACCGAGCGCTTCTACCGCATAGGCATGCCCATCGCGGTGCCCGCCAACGATTCCGTGGCGCGCATCGCCCTCAGCTTCCACCTCGCGAACCGCGTGGCGGCGATCATCGAGAAGGAGCGCTTCGACGTGCTTCACTTCCACGAGCCGCTTCTGCCGGCACTGCCGTTGAACATGCTGCGGATGTCCACAACCGCGAACGTCGGCACCTTCCATGCGTTCGCGCGTTCGAACATCGGCTACTACTACGGTCGCCCGCTGCTCCACCCCTACCTCGCGCACCTGCACCGCGGTATCGCCGTCAGCGAGCCCGCGCGCTCGTTCGTGAATCGCTACTTCCCCGATTTCCCGCTCCGCGTGATCCCCAACGGCATCGACATCAATGCCTATCGCAGTGGGCTCGCTCCGATACGCCATCTGCGCGATGACAACGTGAACATACTGTTCGTCGGCCGGCTGGAGAAGCGAAAGGGGCTCGGCGACCTGATGCGCGCATACCGGCTGGTGCAGGAGCGCGTGCCGCGCACACGTCTGATCATCGTCGGCGACGGCCCGCTGCATGGAAGGGTCGAGTCCTACATCTCGCGCCACAGGATGCACAACGTGGTGCTCGCCGGGTTCGTGCCGGAGAGCGTGAAGCCTCGCTACTACAACAGCGCCGACATCTTCTGCGCGCCGGCCACGGGCGCGGAGAGCTTCGGCATCGTGCTGCTCGAGGCGCTTGCGACAGGTCTTCCAGTCGTGGCGACCGAGGTCCCCGGTTACATGTCGGTGCTGGAGCCGGGCCGGGACAGCATCGCGGTCCAGCCGAAGAGCTGGCGCGAGCTGGCCGCGGCGCTCGTGATCCTGGTTCGCGACGCTGAGCTGCGGGGCAGGCTCGGGGCGTACGCGAAAGAGAAGGCGAAGCTGTATTCGTGGGAGTCCGTGGCGTCAGATGTCGTCGAGGTGTACAGGGAGGCACAGGCGGCGCTCGCTTCGCGGCCGGCCAAGAGAATCGAGGTGACAGATGTTCACCACGCGGTTTGAGGCCTGGGTCCGGCGCCGTGCCGAGGCGGTCGTCTCGGCGCTGGGCCGCCTGCCCATCACGCCAAACCAGGTCACGGTGGTCGGCTTTGTCCTGACGGTCGTCGCCTCGTGTCTTGCCGCGTTCGGGCAGCTGCGCTGGGCCGGCATCGTGCTGATCTTCGCGGGGACCTGCGACATCCTCGACGGAGCGCTCGCCCGCTCGTCGAACGCCGGCTACCCCTACGGCGCGTTCCTCGACTCGACGCTGGACCGTTACTCGGAAGGCGTGGTCTACCTCGGCCTCGCCGCCTTTTTCCTGTCGATGAGCGGGCCCTTGCAGCGCTGGCTCGTCCTCGCCACGCTCGCCGCTCTCGCGGGCTCGTTCCTCGTGAGCTACGTGCGGGCGCGCGCCCAGAGCCTCGGATTCACGTGTGAGACCGGCCTGTTCGCGAGACCGGAGCGGGTGGTCGTCACCGTTGTCGGGCTGATCTTCGGCGGGTGGTGGCTCTACGGCGTCGTCTTCCTGCTTGCCGTGATCACGAACGTCACCGCCATCCAGCGCATCCGCGAGGTGTGGCTGCAGGGGCGTGCCCAGCGCCTGGCGCGGGAACGAGAGCGGCTGCGCGAACGCGAGATCGAAGCGCGCCGTGCCGCCACGAATGAAGCGCCGTGAGCGAAAAAGACCCGTTCGCTGCGATCGCCGGCCACGTGCAGGCTCTCGACCAGCTTCGCTCGCAGCTGGCGGGCGGCAGGCTCGCCCACGCATACCTGTTCGTCGGCGAGTCCGGCCTGGGCAAAGCCTCCGCCGCGCGTGCCTTCGCCGCGGCCCTGCTGCCTGAGGCGCCGCTCACGAGGCACCCGGATTACTGGGAGGACGATCGTGTCAAGGCGCTTTCGATCAACGAGATCAGGCTCCTGCCCGACAAGCCTCCCGAGTTTCACGAGCTCTCCCTGCAGGCGTTCCTCAACCTGAAGCCAGCCGTCGGCGAGCGCCGCGTCGCCGTCGTGACGAACGTCGGACGGTTGCGCGACCAGGACCAGGGCGTGCTCCTGAAGACGCTCGAGGAGCCGCATCCGCATCGCGTGATCATGCTCACGACCCCGAGCCTCAACCCGTTCGTGGTCCTGCCCACGGTCGTCTCGCGCTGCCAGCGAGTCTTCTTCCACCCGGTCCCGCCGACGGAGATCGAGAAGCTCCTGAAGGCGCATGGAGTCGACGCCGATCGCGCCCGGCTGCTCGCCGACCTCTCGGGCGGCCGGCCGGGCTGGGCGATGCGGCGCGCCCGCGACGAAAGCGTGATCGAGCTCCACCACCAGTGGACGCGCCACCTCGAAGAGGTGTTCGGAGCGCCGGCCGACGTGCCGCTTCACGTGGCGGCGCAGCTGGACGCGGAACAGATGGCCTGGCGTCGCAGCGAGGGCGACGAGGAAGACCCGGCGCTTTTCGCGCTGGCCAGCTGGCAGATCGAGCTGCGCCGGCGCATGCTCGCGAGCTCCGGCAAGCGCCTGGCGACGTGGGCGCGCCTGCTCGAGCTGTCCTACGACACCCTTGGCTACCTCGAGCAGAACGTCAGCCCGCGCCTGGCGCTCGAGACCTTCCTACTCGAATGCAGAAAGGCTTCGTGAAGAAGGCCCTCGAGGGCTTTCACCCATACGTCCCGGGCGAGCAGCCGCCGGACCGCGACGGCTGGGTGAAGCTGAACACCAACGAGTCGCCGGTGCCTCCTTCGCCGAGGGTGCTCGAGGCGGTGAGGAATGCGGTCACCGACGAGCTGCGGCTGTACCCGAGTCCCACCGGTGCCCCGGCCCGCCAGGCCATCGCGCGGCACCTCGGCCTCGATCCGGCGCAGGTGGCCGTCGGCAATGGCGGCGACGAGATGATCGAGCTGTGCTTCCGTGCCTTCGCCGGGGCGGGCGAGACCGTCGCCTACCCGACGCCTACATATCCCCTGCTCGACCCCCTGTGCCGGATGCACGAGGTGCGCGGCTCGACGCACCCGACCGAAATACCGTGGGAGCTGCCGCCCGGCCTGGCTGCCGACCCGTCGCCCCTGAAGTTTGTCGTGAACCCGAACTCCCCGACCGGGGCGCTGTTCGACGCCGCGGCTGTCGAGGCGGTCGCCAGGGCGTCGACGGGGGTCGTGGTCATCGACGAGGCGTACGTGGACTTTGCTCCCAGGTCCTGCCTCTCGCTCCTGGAAGGCAATCCCAACATCGTGCTCCTGCGCACCTTTTCGAAGTCGTACGCCCTGGCCGGCATGCGCATCGGGTTCGCGATCGCCCATCCCGACCTCATCGCCTCGCTCGACCTGGTCAAGGACTCGTACAACCTCGACCGCCTCGCGATCGTGGCGGCGGTCGCCGCGATCGAGGATGAGGATCACCACCGCAAGCTGGTCGACGAGGTCATCGCAAACCGGACGGAGCTCGCGGCCGAGCTCGCGGGACTCGGCTTCGAGGTCGTTCCGTCCGCGACCAACTTCCTGTTCGTGAAACCTCCGGCGCCGGCGGCGTCCGTGGCGTCCGCTCTCCGCGAGCGGAAGATCCTGGTCCGGCACTACGACCGGGAGCCGATCGCGGGCTGGCTTCGGATCACGGTCGGAACGAAGGAGCAGCACCGCCTCCTGCTCGCGGCACTGCGGGGCGCACTGCGATGAGGATCCTTCTGGGTGTGCTCCTGCTCGGCGCCGGGTTCCTCATGTCCTGCGGCGCGACGTGGCTGCTGGTGACCGGGACGAGCCTTCCAGGAGTGCTGGGCCGCGGCCTGACCCGAGGCGCGGCCGCCGGGCTCGCCCGCGCGCCGGCATCCTACTTCCGCGCCATGGGGATGCTGGTCGGGTCCGCGGCGATGGGCTCTTTCTGGCTCGTCCTCCTCGTGACCATCAGCCCGCAGACATCACCGGGCGTCTTCCTGCTGGTCGCGCTGCTCGGATTCCCGATCGCGGTGGCGATGACAGCATCGTTAGTGTGGATGACGGTGCTGGCTCACCGGCACAACCTCTTCATCTGGAGCAAGCGATGACGACGCCGACACGAGACGAGGCCTGGGATCTCGTCACATCGATGACCAAGACCGATCAGCTGCGCCGGCACATGCGCAGCGTCGAGGCGGCGATGCGCGCCTACGCGCGCCGCTTCGGCGAGGACGAGGAGCGCTGGGCCGTCCTCGGTCTGATCCACGACTGGGATTACGAATCGGGACCCACGCTGGACCTCCATCCGATGCGTGGCATCGCGATGCTCCGCGAGCGCGGCTGGCCCGAGGACATCCTGGACGACATCGCATCGCACGCCAATTACCTCAACGTGCCCCGCGACACGCACGCCCGCAAGGCCCTGTACGCGGTCGACGAGATGTGCGGATTCATCATCGCCTGTGCGCTCGTCAAGCCGGACAGGTCGCTCGGCTCGGTCGAGGCGAGCACGGTGCGCAAGAAGATGAAAGACAAGGCGTTCGCGCGCGGCGTGCACCGCGAAGAGCTGGTGGCGGGCGCCGAGCTGCTCGGTATACCCTTCGACGAGCACGTGGAGTTCGTCCGCGATGCGCTGAAGCCGATCGCAGAGGAGCTTGGACTGAATCCATGAGCGCCGCCGGCAGACCTCGCATCCTGCTGATGCATCCAATCCTCGACCCAGGGCCGTCCATCCTCGCCGAGGCGGGTGAGGTCGTCACCTACGAGGCGGGCAGGCCGCTCGACGAGGCCAGCATCCGCCAGGCGGCCGAGGGATGCGTCGGAATCGTGAGCCAGCTCATGGACCCGATCCGCGATACGGTGCTGTCGACGCCCGGTCTGCGGTGCGTCAGCAACGTCGCGGTCGGCTTCGACAACATCGACATCCCTGCCGCGACCGCGCACAAGGTCATGGTCACCAACACGCCCGGCGTCCTCGACGACGCCACGGCCGACTTCGCCTTCACGCTCATGATGTCGGCCGCACGTCGCGTCGTCGAAGCCGACAGCTTCGCGCGCGGCGGGAAGTTCCGGGGCTGGGCGATCGACATGATGCTCGGCCAGGACGTCTACGGCGCGACCCTCGGCATCGTGGGGATCGGGCGCATCGGTCGTGGACTGGCGCATCGGGCCAAGGGATTCAGCATGCGCGTCCTCTATTACGACCCGCAGCCGCTTTCCGCGGAGGCCGAAGCGGAGCTTGGGGCCACCCGAGTCGACCTGAATCGGCTCGTCGCGGAGTCGGACTTCATCTCCGTGCACACGCCGCTGACCAAAGAGACGATGCACCTGATGAGCACCGCCCAGTTCGACGCGATGAAGCCGACGGCGATTCTCGTCAACACGTCGCGCGGACCGGTCGTCGACGAGGCTGCGCTGGTCGAGGCCCTGAAGGCGAAGAAGCTTGCGGGCGCCGGGCTCGACGTCTACGAACGTGAACCGGCGATCCATCCCGGCCTTCTGACCATGCCGAACGTCGTGCTCGCTCCGCACATCGCGAGCGCCACGGTGCGCACACGATCCGAGATGTCCGCGATGGCCGCACGCAACATGGCGACGGCGGTGCGTGGTGGACGTCCACCCAACCTGCTCAACGCCGAGGCGCTCAAGAGGTAGTGGGGGCGACCGCCGCCCGCTACAGGCTTCTCGCGCTCGACCTCGACGGGACGATCATCGACATGAATCTCCATCTCGACCCGCGCGACGTGGACGCCCTTCGCGCGATGGTGCGAGCCGGCGTCAACGTCATCCCGTGCACCGGCCGCCCCTTTCCGGGCGCCCTGCCATGGGTTCAACGGCTCGGACTGCCGGGCCCTGTCATCTGCTACCAGGGCGCCGAGGTCCGCACGCTGGACGGCACCGTGATGCTCGACCACGGTGTCACCCACGAGCTGGCGATGGAGGTCGTGCGCTACGCCGAGGAACGAGATCTCCATGTCCAGGCCTATCGCGACGACGAGCTGATCGTGCCGCGAGACCGCCCGGAGGCACACCAGTACGCAAACCACGCGGGCATGAAGATCCACGTCGTCGGCGACCTCGACGCGGCGATGGGTCCGACGACGCCGAAGCTCGTGATCGTGGCGGAGCCCGCGACCCTCGAGGCGCTGCTGCCCGATGCCCGCGCACGGTGGCGCGGCCGGCTGAACGTGGCGACATCGATCCCGAGCTTCCTCGAGTTCACGAGCGTCGGCAGCGACAAGGCGTCCGCCCTCGAATTTCTCTGCCATGAGCTCGGTGTCACCCAGCAGGAGTCGGTGGCGGTCGGCGACGGCCGCAACGACGCGTCGATGCTCGCGTGGGCCGGGCTTGGTGTGGCGATCGAGGGATCGCCGAAGGAGGTGCTCGAGGCAGCCGATCGCACGATCCCAGGCCCGGGCCATGGCGGAATGAAGCGGCTCGGCGAGCTGTTGGTGGCATAGGCATGGGAACTTTGCTCCTGGTCCACGCACACCCCGATGACGAGGCGATCTCCACGGGCGGCGTGATGATGAAGGCGAAGGCCGACGGCCATCGCGTTGTCCTCGTCACGGCGACGCGGGGCGAGGTCGGCGAGATCTACAACATGGACGAGGCCGCGTCGAGGCCGCGCCTTGGCGAGATCCGCACCCAGGAGCTGAAGAACGCGGCGGCCATCCTCGGCGTCGACCGCCTCGAGATACTCGGCTACCGGGACTCGGGCATGGTCGACACCGGCGACAACAAGGATCCCCGCTCCTTCCACCAGGCAGCTCTCCAAGACGCAGCCGCGAAGCTTGCGGTGGTGATGCGTGAGGAGCGACCCCAGGTGGTCGTCACGTACGCGGAGGACGGCGTCTACGGGCACCCCGATCACATCAAGGCGCATCACGTGACCAATGCCGCGTGCGATCTCCTCGAGGCCGAAGGCCAGCCCGTCGCCAAGCTGTACTACACGGCGATTCCTCGCTCGATGATGGAGGCGTTCGTCGAACAGATGCCCGAGGAGGCGAAGCAGGCGATGAACGGCAACATGCGCATCGCGGGAACGCCGGACGAGCTGATCACGACGCGCATCGACGTCAGCGACAACGTCGAGCGCAAGCGCAAGGCGTTCCAGGCGCACGTGAGCCAGAACGATCCGAACTCGTGGTTCGCGACGATGGCGAGCCAGATCTACGAGCTGGCGTTCGGCACCGAGTACTACCAGCTCGTGCGCGGCAATCCCGGCCCGGAGAAGCCCGAGACGGACCTGTTCGCGGGGCTCAGCTAGGCAGGCAGTCCAGCCGGCTACCCGTCACGGTCCAGCCCTGGAGGCCCTGCCACGTGAGGGTGATCGTTCCGCTGCAGACCTGAGTCGCCGTTTGGGCCGCGATCGGATAGGTCACCGTGTCGAGGGTGC
>Ga0070741_10014619_pt1 | contig 13535 bp, 16 predicted proteins | sample Coa_R1_4_FD_66440 | JGI IMG/M metagenome (GOLD analysis project Ga0070741, IMG submission 66440) | Surface soil microbial communities from Centralia Pennsylvania, which are recovering from an underground coalmine fire - Coalmine... | ecosystem: Environmental > Terrestrial > Soil > Unclassified ... | reverse complement strand
TGCCACGCCTTCACCAGCGCGCTCGCGTACCGCGCATCGTCCATGAACCAGAAACTGACGTCGATGCCGACCTTCTCGGCAGCGATGAGGTCGAGCACGATCGTGCGACAGTTGTCCGACGATGCGTCGCAGAGCGTCGGGGCGGCGTGGGCTTGCGCCGGCGCAAGCAGCACGAGTGCGGCGAGAACGACGGCAACTGCCGACGATTTCATGAAGGGTCCCTCGGAAGAGTCATCCGCGCTGGCGGGATTGAAAACGGTGGAGCTCACGGTCGATCGCCGATTCGTGCACGAACGCTGCCGACGCTTCATGTCCCTTGGCGTCAGGCCGGATCTCGCAGCAGCCGAGTTGTGAATGCGGACGAGATGTCGATAACGGCTGGGCGGAAGCGAACGGCGCAGTGGCGTCCAATCCGCCCGCGCGCACAGACGTTGCACCCTCCGGCCCCGCACTCCTCGTCGTCCGCTCGGAGCCGTGCAGGCGGTTACGGCTAAGTTGTTCGAGCGCATCGCGTTGTGGTCGAGCGCACGGACGACGTGCGGGGTCGTGTTCCAGCTGCGTCGCGCGGCGCGCGGTGCGAGGGGACGCGACCGAGGACTAACGTCTCCCTGCACGGCGACTAAGTCGCCGTTTTCGAGAGCTGACAGATATGCAAGAGCTCGACGCGTTGCTCGAACCACCGAAACCGGCGCCTGCCTCGCGGGTTGACGACACGCTCGCGGACGTGCGCGCCGTCACGTCCGGCGCAGCGGCGACGATCTGGGGACTGGTGATGTCGTGCCGCCCCGAACAGTGGACCAAGAACCTCGTCGTGTTCGCCGGCATCATCTTCGGGCGCCGGCTGTTCGATCCGGCCGCGCTCGTCGCGACCGGCGCCGCGTTCGGGATCTTCTGCGGTCTCTCCGCTTCGGTCTACCTGCTCAACGACGTCATGGACCGGAAGAGCGATCGCCTGCATCCGGTGAAGAGCCGGCGGCCGATCGCGGCGGGCGTCGTCAACGTTCCGCTGGCGCTCCTCGCCTCTGCCGCCATGGCTGCCGCGTCGCTCGCGGCGAGCTTCTGGCTGCAGCCGCTCTTCGGCGTCGTCGCCGCCGGATACCTGGCGCTCTTCGCGCTGTACTCCGGACCGTTCAAGCACGTGGTCATCGTGGACGTGCTGTCGATTGCGATCGGATTCGTGCTTCGCGCGGTCGGCGGCGCGGTGGCGATTCCGGTCCCGATCAGCCAGTGGCTGCTGGTGTGCACGATCCTGCTGGCGCTGTTGCTCGGCCTGAGCAAGCGGCGCCACGAGCTCGTGCTGCTCGCCAACAGCGCGACCAACCACCGGCCGATCCTGGCGGAGTACAGCCCGTACCTGCTGGACCAGATGATCAGCGTCGTGACCGCGTCGGTGGTGACGGCGTACATCTTCTACGCGACCAGTCCCGAGACGGCGCAGAAGTTCGACACGCCGCTGCTCGGCCTGACGATCCCCTTTCCCCTTTACGGCATCTTCAGGTATCTCTATCTGGTCCATCAGAAGAAAGAAGGCGGCAATCCCTCGGCGATGCTGTTGAACGACCGGCCGCTGCTGATGTGCGTCGTCCTCTGGGTTGCGACGGTGGTCGCGATCATCTATCACCCATTCACGGGGTAAGCCGTGGTCGAAGCGCGCGTCGTCGAACGGTCGCCACTCGGGTTCGTCGGGCTGATCGTGCGCGCGCTGTTCGTGCCATGGACGTTCGACGCCGCGGCGCCCGTCCCTGCGCTGTCGGCTGGCGTCGTGGCGTGCCTCGCGGTGGTCGGCGGAGCCGTGCTCTCGACCGTGCTGTCAACATGGACGTACCTGACCGGTAAAGGCCTGCTCGTCACCGTCCGCGAGATGGACATGGGCATGGACGATCTGCCTGCCGATACGGTGAGGCAGGTTGCGGCGTGCGCGGCGGCATCGTTCGTTCTGTGGATCCTGATCCTCGCGCTCGCGCTCGGCATTGCCATCGCGGTCGCGGACACCATCTACCGCGCCGACCGGAACGGTTTCCGCGCTGCCGCCCGCCGAACGGGCGCGATGTCGGTCTGGTTCGTCGTGTGGGCCGCCGTCATCCTCGGTGCGAACAGCGTGCGCGAACGCGAAGTGCGTCATCCCGCCGCGGCGATCCGCGCATACGCGCAGCTCAATCAGCACTGGTTCCGCGGTTCGTCGGCATTCGCGCCAGGACCGATCGAGGTGGAGCCGCTCGTCGCGAGGGGGCGGACGATGTGGCTCGCGATGGCGTTTCCGCTCGTCTGGGCGCTGTCGCTCCCCCGGCGCGGCACCGCATGGTCCGGCACGCCCGCACTGATGGTCGCGGCGGCGATCGGCCTCTCGTGGATCGCATGGGCCGCGGTCTGGCGGCTGCTGCCGTGGCTGTCGATCGAGACGTTCACCGGCTGAGGCGATGACGATGCAGTGGCGTGCGATCGCGTGGGGTGTGCTCCTGGTGGCTGCGGCAGCGCGCCCCGGCGTCGACGCGCTGGACCGACGGCTCGTGCAGCCGTCGTGGAACATCCCGAGCAACTGGAATGCGATTGCCGACGCGGCCGTGCGCAGCGGTGCGGTCGATCCGAACCTGGAGGGGCGGCGCGCACCGTGGCGCCAGGCGAGCGTGCTGTCGGTCGGCGGAACGCGGCTCGGGGTCGTCACGATCTCCGATCTGCGTCGGGCGCGGGTGACGTTCATCACCGACCGGTACGAACCGATCGCGTCGTTCGAGCGCGTCGTCGCCGACCCGGCGCTCGTCACAGACGAGACGCGGGGCTTCAAGCCCCTGAGCCACATCTGGCCGATCGTCGAGGAGCCGCCGCGGCTCCTGACGCTGGTGGCTGACGCGCCGCTGCGATCGGATCCGGTCAACATGGGCGTCTTCGCGTATCTCGGCGTCGGGCCCTCCGATACCGAGTTGCTGTTCGTGTGCCGGCTCGCCTGGGGGCCCGATTCGATGCACGTCGAGCTCGTCCGAGAAGACGTCAACGGCGATGGGCACGGCGATCTGGTGCTGTATCCCCGCGAACGGCGCGATGCGGCGCCGGCGGCGCGGTTCATATGGCAGCCGGCCACGCGCGAGTACGTCGCGACGATCAGCCCCGAGGCGCGACCGTTGATCGCATGGTGGAGCACCTCGCCGCGCAACCGAGTCACGGTCCGCGCCGATCAACCGATCGACGCGGCGATTGCGGCGATCACCGCCGGCTTCGGGCACCCATGATCATCGGGAGTCGCACGGCACCGATGCGACGCGCCAAGGCGCTGGCCATCGTCGTCGGCGCCGCCGCCGCGGTGGCGGCATTCGACGGCCGGCCGGCTGGCATCGTGCGCGCCGACGAGACGCCGGCCGCGCAGACGATCTACGTCGACCAGCGGATCGACGCCACCTGCGCGACGTACAACGCCGCCACGCGAACGTGCGCGGGCGGGCGCGCGGCCGGCTACAAGACGATCGCGGCCGCGGCCGCGGCGGCCGGACCCGGGTCGACGGTGCTGCTGCGCGGCGGCCTCTACCGCGAGCCGCTGGTGCCGGCCAACTCGGGCACCGCGTCGCAGCCGATCACGTTCCGCAACTACGATCGCGAAGCCGCCATCATCACCGACGTGTCCGACGCGCCGGCGGTTCAGCTGATCGGCCGCGCGTTCATCGTCATCGAGGGGCTGACGATCCGGAAGTCGCTCGGCTGGGGACGCCTTCAGGAGGCGCACGACAACGTGCTGCGCGGGATGACGTTTCTGGAAGCGACCGCGCCCGGGACGACGGGATCGGTCAAGGTGGTGCGCAGCTGGTTCAACCGCATCGTGGACAGCACGTTCAACGACGGCAACGACGAAATCGTGCTGCAGGATGGCTCGGCGGGCAACGTGATCTCCGGCAATTCGTTCGTCGAGGGCCACCACTCCGAGCTGTCGATCCGGTGCGCGAATGCGAATGTCGTCCGCGGCAACACGTTCGCGAACGAGCGGCAGAAGGCGATCGAAATCTACGACTGCGAGGGCGTCAGCGACGCGCCGGTGCGCCTGGACGCGACGAAGCGGAACGTCATCGAGGACAATCACTTCGGACCGATTCGCGGATCCTGGAGGCCCGGCAACTACGACGGCATCCAGCACTCGGGCCAATACACGATCGTGCGCCGGAACGTGTTCAGCCACGCGCTCGCCGGCGGCGTCACCTTCGCGTACTACGCGCAGGAGGCGCTCTACGTGTACGGCAACCGCCTCTACAACAACACGTTCTACGAGAACCGCTGTTTCGCGCTCGACGGCGCCGACGCGCGCGACTCGCGGTTCCGCGACAACCGCGTCGTGAACAACCTGTTCTTCAGGAACGGCAACTGCGACGGACGCGGCGATCAGATCTCGGTTCCCGATCGATCCACGATCATTCTGACGAACAACGCCGTCCTGCAGACCGATCCGCAGTTCGTCGACGCGGCGCACGACGACCTGCGGCTGGCGCCGACGAGTCCGCTCGTGGATCGCGGCGTCGCGCTGACGACCACGGTCGACGCAGGCGAGGGCACGACGATGAAGGTCGCGGACCCGATGTATTTCTACGACGGGTTCAAGATCCCCGGCGAGCACGGGGACGACATTCAGCTGATGGGATCGGACGCGACGGCGCGGGTGACGTCGATCGACTACGCGGCGAGGACGCTGACGCTCGATCGGCCGTTGACGTGGTCGGCGAAACAAGGCGTCGCGCTGAAGTACGCCGGCGCGGCGCCGGATATCGGAGCTTACGAGCTGGGCGCGCCGGCGCCGCGGCCGCCGAAGCAGTAGTCGGCCGGCCGGTCGCGCCTGCGCAGCGTCGAGGCCGCGATCGTGACGAGCAGCGGCATCGCCGGCCAGCGCATCCGCGGATCGCCCGGCGATCCGCTCGAGAGCACCAGCACGTAGGCGGCGCACACGGCGAACACGACGAGCAGCGGTTCGGCGCGACGCGCGCGCCACGCCTGCGCGGCGGCGCGCAGCACGAGCGCGTAGATCAGAGCGAGAAATCCGACTTGGAACGCCAGCACGATCCAGCTGAACATCGCGGCGATCCCGCTGCCGCGTTCGCCGGCCCTGACCGACGGCAAGCCGAGCGCCGTCAACGCGTGCTTCTCGGGTCCGGCCACCATGTTCAGCGTTCGCAGCGTGTAGTCCTTGACGAAGCCGGCCGGGTGCGTGCGGATTGTCCTCACGGCGACGTCGCGGACCGCGGCGTTCGCCTCCTTCGTCAGCGGAGCGTAGCGGAGCTGCTGTTCGGAGATGCCGGCCGCCGCGCACAGCCGCGTGGTGGCTTCCTGGTCGTCGATGTCCTCGGCGCGCGCGAGCGCGCCGGCCGCGTGGCACGCGAGCAGGTTGTAGCGTCCCACGGTGCTCAAGGTGAACTCGCCGCAGGTCACGCCGTTTCGCACCGTCCACGCTCCGACGATCGCCATTCCGGATACGGCGAGCGCGATCGCGACTGCGAGCGCCCGCCACCGCAAGAGCCCGACGAGGTACACGGCGGCGATCAGACCGAGCGCGAGCGGCAGCACGATCGACGTCGGCCGCACGAGTGCGCTGACGCCGGCGACGAGCCCGACAAGGACGGCCGCGCGGAGCGACGGCCGCTCGAGCAGCCACACCACGCCCGCGGCGCACGCAAACAGCAGCACGCCGTAGATCGTTTCGGTCAGCACCATGTTGCTGAGCGCGACGCCTTGCAAATCGACGACGAGCAACACACCGGCGACGGCCCCGGCGCGCCGGCCCCAGCGACGCGCGGCGAGAAGCGCGACGAGTAGCGCGAGCGCAATCGCGAGGAGATGCTGGAACGCGACGGTGGCGGCGCGTCTGTGCGCGGTCACCCGATCGAACGCGGCGATGACGAGGGGATATCCCGGCGTGCGCGCCAGCTCCGGCCGCCACGCTTCTTCAGGTCCGGCGCCGGTGCGCACCAGGCGCCCGAATGTCCCCTGCCCGATCAGGTTGGACGCGAGCGACAGGTAGCCGCGCGAGTCTTCCTCCATGCTGCGCGCCGGCTCGCGGATCGATCCGAGGAACACCAGCGCGTGGACGAGGAGCGCCGCGCACGCCAGCCTCCCGACGTCGCGGGTCGTGAGCGCAGCCCTCGGGACGGAGACGGTGGGGTCGACCGCCGTGGCGTGCGCCGACGGCGTCATTTGCCGATGGCGAGTTCCGCGGGCGCCGCCACTGGCGATTGCGCGTCCGTCCGCCGCGCCGACGGCAGCCATGCGTCGATCCGTCGGACGTAGGCGCGGCGCTGCGGGTTGACCATCGCCAGCGTGTTGTAGAAGAGGATGTACCACAGCGCGGCGACGCCGTCCTTGAATCCGATCTTCTTGCCTTCTTCGTACGAGCGGCCGTAATAGGAGATCGGGACCTCGTAGGTGCGCGCGCGGGTCTTCGACACCATGGCGGTGATTTCGACTTCCACGCCGAAGCCGCTGCTCGTGATCGGCATCTGCTGCAGGATCGGCGTCAGGAACGCCTTGTAGCCGGTCTCGATGTCGCTCATGTTCCGATTCGTCAGCAGGTCGGAGATGAACGTCAGGACCTTGTTGCCGACGTAATGGTAGAAATACGCGACGCGCGCCGCTTTTCGCACGAGGAAGCGGCTGCCGTAGACGACGTCGGCGTTCCCGGCGAGGATCGGGTCGATGACGAACGGGATCTCGCGCGGGTCGTACTCGAGATCGGCGTCCTGGATGATCGTGACGGCGCTGGTGACGTGCTGCACGCCGACTTTGATGGCGGCCGTCTTTCCCTGGTTGCGCGGCTGACGCAGCAGCCGCACGCGCGGCGATCCGAACGCGGCGACGATCCCCGCCGTGTTGTCCGTCGAGCCATCGTCGACGACGATGATCTCCTTGACGCACGGCAGCGCATCGACCAGCCGGAGGACGGAGCCGATGGTAGCTTCTTCGTTGTACGCCGGAATGACGACGGCGAGATCGCGAGCTTGATCCATGGAGGACGGGGTGTCGCGAGCAAAAACGCGACCGGCCGCCACCGGCCGTCTGACGGCCGTAAGTGTTGATTTCGGCGATGTTTTCTCCGTCAGGGCGACCGGAAGTCTGCCGGAGACTGAACAAAAGGCGTCGAGCTGAACCGGATTTGAAAGGCCGCCGGAGAGGGATGCGTCCCGCGGAAACGGCGAGTGCTTAGAGCGTGAAGCGGTCGCGTTCGACGCGCCCCTTGCTGTCCCACACCTCGAACAGATAAGGCGTTCCACGCGTCAGCGAGAATGACGGATCCTGCGGAACAGAGGCAGTGAACTGCTGATGCCCCGCGGCGAAAGACGCCGGATTCGAGCCCGCCTTCAGCGTCAGATTCCAGCAGCGATTCCAGCACTCGCTTCGCGCTGTCGTGGGTGTCACGTCCCATACCGTCGCGCCCGTCGCCACCTCGGTGACGCGAATCCGTGCAATATCGGGCGGAACCTTCCCGAGCACGTCGATATGAGCGACGACCTCACCGTTACGCGGGGCATCGAAGTCCAGAGGCGGACCGACGAAATATACGTACCCGGGCAGCGCGACGGCCAAAGAGAAGGGCGCGACGACACCGGCCAGGATGAAGGCGACGACGAAGAGTCGTGTCGCCAGCCGGTCGGAAGCCAGCGTGGACGCGCGGTTCGCGGTGATGGACATCGTGCGTCCGTCAGGTTCGTGTCAGGGTCGGATTGTAGCCCAGCCTCCGGGCGGTGGCCGTTGATTGAAAGGTGGCGGAGAGGGTGGGATTCGTTCCGGTAGAAGACGCCACCCTCAGAATTTAGGCCTATTTTCACACGGCAGAACCGCCAGAAACGCACGAAGTGCCGCGGTCAGGTACAAAACAGGTACAGCAGAACAGGAGCCGCGGCAGCCACTGAATCGTCCCTGTCGTGAATCGTGACGCCGTTCGGGCGCGCGCTGGCGCTGCGCGCTTCCCTTCTGCACCTTGAAGACCATTCAAGCGGTTCTAGCGAATTCGTGGATCCACGAATCAGACGCTCGCGTGTAGAAACGCCACGATTTCTGGCGCGCTCATCGACCGCAGTCAGTCTCGGCCGAGAGCATTCGTCTCACCAATCGGGCCATCGCTGATGTGGCTCCGCGCCGATGCGGCTGTCAAGGACGCGACCGCGCCGCTTCGCGGTGCCGCGTCTGCGCGGCATCCTTGACAGCCGCGTCGGCGCGGGGCGAACTGCTCATAGGCCCGATTGGCAGTCGCCCGTTTGCTTCAGGGGCCCGCGCCAAGTCGAACACCGCGCGATCGTGCTCGCGCGTGAGCTGCCCGTCGAGCCACCGCAGCAACTCGGACTTCGAACAAATCGGCGGCATTCCTTCGTGATCGACGGCCGCGAGCACCGCGCCGCCGATCAGAATCTTGCGTCGCGTGTCGCGCTTGCGCGCGTTTCGATTCGCGCGCGCGAGCAATCGACTTTTCGCCGCTCGCAATCGCGCGACCCGTTCATCGATCGATTGGATCCGCGCTTCCGTCTTCTGGTGCTGTGCCATTGAAGTGACCTCCGATGGCGCGCGTGGGTTGCAGCCGCAGTGCCACAACGTGCGAGCGTGAAACGCCGTTGCTGATTCGACGGCCGCCGCGCGCGTGGCATATCGCCTGCAGGACGGTGAGAACCGGCCAAAGGCGCACTTTGGCGTTTCTTCGAAACGCGCGCGCGTGCGCCTTTGGCCGGCAGGAGTCCACCCGATGGAAATGTTCGATCCGACTCGCGAGCTGCGCGGCGGCGGACACGCGCGCGATGGCAGCGGCAGCTACCACCTGTCGTTCCGGTCGGGCTCGCGCGGCAGAGGGTCCTGCGCGAGCGCCGCGTGTGACTACATCACGCGCGCGAACGAGTACGACGATCCCCATCGCGATCCGGCGGTCTACACGGAATCCGATCACATGCCGTCGTGGGCGCAAGACGACCCGCACGAGTACTGGGATGCCGCGGATCTCTTCGAACGCGCGAACGGTCGACTGTACGTTGCAGCCGACTTCGCACTGCCGCGCGATCTCGACCCCGACGATCAGATCGAGCTCGCCCACACGTTTGCGCAGGAGCTGACGTCCGATCAGCAGCTGCCGTACACGCTGGCGATCCACGCGGGCCGCGACCGCGACGGCAACGAGCACAATCCGCACGCGCACTTAATGATCTCGGAGCGTCAGAACGACGGCATCCACCGTGACCGACAGCAATGGTTCAAGCGGGCCGATCGTGCGCGTCCGGAGCGCGGCGGCGCCCCGAAAACGCGCGAGTTCCACGGCCGCGAATGGGTTGAGCATGCGCGAAAACGGTGGGCCGAACTGACGAACGAGATGGTCGAGAGGAACGGCCGCGCCGAACGCGTCGATCATCGCAGCTACGAGCGCCAGGGCATCGATCGTGAACCGGGCCAGCACTTCGGACCGGCCGCGGCGCATATCGCTTCACGCGGTGTTCAGCACGACCGGCTGACCGTGGCCGCTGACGCGGCAGACACCGCGGATCGCATCGAGCAAATCGACCGCGTAATCGCGTCACTGGAAAGTGGCGGCGCTCGTGGCGGACCAGCGGTCGACGACGAGCCCGTTCGGCGGCCATCACGCGACGGATTCGGCGGCTACGGGCGTGACCACAACTGGAGCCCAGGGAGGTAGAAATGGCGGGCAACGCTCTCGACACATTTCGCGCACAACAGGAGGCCGTGGACGCGATCCATCAGCGTCTTCAGGACGTCGCATCCCTGCTCCACCGCATCAACACGAGCGTAGACGCAGTTGCGCACAACTCCGACTACAAGCAACTGCTCGCGCGTGAAGAAAGCTGGCTCCGTGAAGCACGGAATACCGTCGCCGAACTGAGCGATTGGCGGGCACGAGAAGCGCGCCAGTTGTGGCCGCGAATCGGACGATGGATTGTCGCGGCAATGTTCGCGCTCGCGTCGGCCGCCGCGGCGGGAGCCGGTCACGCGTGGATTACCCGGCCGTACGTCGCCGAGATCAACGACTTGAGAGCACGCATAGATTTCGCCGAGTACGTCGAGCGTCGGGTCATCTTGTTGACGCCTTCACAGCGGCGTCAGTTCGATGCGTTGATGGAGTGGCCGACGCCGCCACGTCGGACAGCAATCCCACACAAGTGAGCAGCCTCTTAGAGCGGAACGCGTCGGCTCAAACGGGATGCACTGTCGAGCACAAATCCTCGGTGGTACACTTTCGTCACGACTGACACGGCCGCCGTAGCTAGCCCCGGGGGTTACTACAAGGTCGGACTGCACGAGATTAGTCAGGCGCTCGGGTTATCGCGCACGAACCGCTTCTATGGCACATCAGTCATGAACGATTTGGCTGGGCAAGACGACGTGGGAGGGAACAATCCCGATTACGTGACGAAATGTGACGCGCGAAAGGCGACTGAGTACTCCTCCGCTGAATCGACGTGTATCTGATATCGACGCCTTCGACGTGGATCGTTGCCGTCATGGCCTTGAGCAGCGCTTTGACTGCCGAGCCGCAAGTCCGCCATATACCATGGGATCCCGACGCCTCGATTTGGTCTCGCCTGAATGACGATGACAGAGTGGTCGTCGTCGACAGGAGCAGTGCGGTGGACCGAGTGCAGCCGCCGTTCAACGACTTGTCGTTGTGGATCGACGATCGCACATGTGTTTCCGATGTCGTGGCGATTGGTACTGTAAGCAGCACGTTCAGTTTCTGGACCCGGCCTGAAACCTGGGTGAATACTCGCCTCGACATCGTGGTTTCGCGGCTCTTGTTTGCGTCGCCGTCATACAGGGCAGTCAAGCGGATCGAGGTCGACACCGACGGTGGTCGTCTCAAGGTCCGCGAAATTACCGTCGAGGCCGACGCGTGGCTTGTCGAGCGGCTCAAGCCGGGTGCATCGGTGCTCGTATTTGCGGGCCGGGTAGACGACGCGCTCCGGCCGACCGAAGAGTTGATGCTGATATCGGAGGGACGGCTGCGCGTACCGTGGCAGGTTTCGGCAAAGCATCCACCTCAGACGATTCTTCAGAATCAGCGCCTTGATCGCATCGAGACGCTAGTGCGCCGCGCGCGCTCGAGTGTCAATTGTGCGCCCGCCAGGAGACAGCCCTGACGTTCAGCCGTCAGCCGTGTGTGCGCATGTTCGAGGCCATAGACGCGCTTCAGCTAGGTGTTGGGGTCTTGGCCTGGACATTGGCGGCAACGGCCGCGGTCGCTCAGTCGGTCCGCGTCATCTACCAGGAGTCGGGCGTGTCGCTCTTGTCGAAGCTGCGTGCCGACGATCGCGTCGTCGCAGTACCCGGTGGCGTTCAGGCTCCCGGTATCGACGTGGGGACGCTGACGCTGCCGGAGTACATCGATATCGTGGTGCATGGTACGGCAGCGGGAATTGTGCTCGATGTGACGTCTGCCGCCGCCCGACTGAGCGATGATAAATCCTGGGTCGTGACCGACATCTCGGGTACTGTGAAACGGGTACTGTACACGCGTAAAGGTCAAATCGATGCGAACCGGCCTATCGCGTTGACCTATGTCCGCGGCGGCGAAATGAAGGTAGGACCGGTCCTTCTGAAGGTGGGGGTTGTTCCCAACGTCCACCCCGGCCGATCGTATTTGGTGTTTCTCGATCCGACCGTCGGTGGCAGATGGTCTCCGCACGGATTGTTTGAGATCAACCGCGCTCAACGGGTCGTCGATCCCGCTCGGCCAGTGGTCCCGGTGCCTGACGAATACTTTCCGGAGCTGGTGTTGAACAACGCGCGCGTCGATCTCGTGTTTGACTTAATCCAACAAGCGGCCCGGAAGCACAACTGAGCGGAAGCGCGCCTTGGTGAGATTACTCACCTGTTGCCGCTCTTGCATCCAAATTTCGAGAGTCATCGCACGTAACTCGGTGGCGAGCAGCCGCGCACTGTTTGCGAAGCGAACTAGAGGCCCGAGTTTTGGGATCCGCTTACCACTTGCCTTGCTGCGCATAATGCTGCTCGACCGTTTCCGTGCCCCACAACGATTCGTGGTGTTCTGAGGCGTACGGACAGTGTCCCCTGCGGGGCAGACCAACTCCGCTCGCTCGCGTATCGTGCGACATGGCGAGCAGAGGTCGTCGAGAGATGCACATCCCAGTTCCTGCGAAAGTCGATATCGAGTCCTATCTCACAGTTACCGACGTCGCGGAACGGTTGAAGGTCAACGAAGACACGGTCCGGCGGCTGTTCGGGAATGAGCCTGGCGTGCTCGTGATTTGTTTCCCGCGTCGCGGGCGGCGGGTCTACCGGACCCTGCGTATTCCTGAGAGCGTCTACCAGCGTGTTCTGACGCGGCTGACGAAGGTGGCGTCACCGGATCGTCGGGAGCTAGTAGCCGAGGTCCTCGGCCTTCACCCACTCGATTTTGCCGTCACGCTCGATCACAACCTGCCGGCCTGCCTTCTTGTGCTCGAGCATTGCCTCGTCAATGCCTCGCTGAAGCGCTTCGTCGATCAGGTGCCGCTGCTCGGTAAAGATGCGGTAAATGCGGCTATGTTTTTCGGCGTTCCAATCGTCGCTACCATCGCACCTCTCGTGGCACTACCTCAACGCGCGCGTTTCAAACGGGCAGGCGCATGGCCCGCCGATTTCTTCTGCGACCGCTGACGAGCCTTCTCTGGCCGCAGCCGCTTTCGAGGCCGCACCTGACTCACGAGCGGAAAATTCTCCGGGCGCTCGATGGATTCGACTGCGAGATCGACATCGAGATCAGGCCAGTGCAGATGATGCGGACTGGGCAGCTGGACGTTCCCGATCTCGCGTACCGACGCGTCACGGAACCACGGAAAATCCCTGAACGACACGAACAGCTCACGCTCATTGACGAAGAGCCAGAAGCCGTGAGGCGAGACGTTAGTGACTTCCGCCGGGGAAATGCTTCGCCCAAGCGCTGCGGATTTCATCCAAGTGCTCCTCAATCAAATCCTTCGCTTCGGTCACCTGCTTCGGCTTCAGACCGAAGTTCCCGGCGAGTTCGACCGCCGGATCGATCCAGAACTTCGCTTCGCCGTTGGCGTGCTGCACATGCACATGCGCGCGGAGCTCTTCACGCGAGAAGAAATAGAATCGGAATCCCTTCGCGCGGAATACCGTCGGGCTCACGGAGTCAGCTTAGCCTAACTCCACGCCTTCCGAACTTCGTCTTCGAGCTTCTTCTGCAGCGTCTTGACCCACGGCTTGTAGTGCCGCTCCGTGATCCGAACCGACGAATGGCCGAGCAGCACCGACACGTTCTCGATCGACACGCCGGCCTCCAACAGCGACACCGCAAACGTATCGCGGAACCGATGCGAGTGCGCGCCGTGGACCTTCGCGGCCTCGAACACCGTGTCCAGATACCGTGACCAGTTCGCCCGCGCGGTCTGCGGCTTCGCCTTGCCGCTCGTGAAGAAATACTCGCTGTCGCCGCTCAGCTTTTCGAGCGCCTGAACCGCCGCCGGCGGCAGGGGCACGTAGACCGCCGTACCGGTTTTCTGCGTGTACAGGAACAGCTTGTTGCCCTTGATGCGCTCGCGCTTCAGCGCGATCGTGTC
>Ga0070741_10014618_pt1 | contig 13536 bp, 10 predicted proteins | sample Coa_R1_4_FD_66440 | JGI IMG/M metagenome (GOLD analysis project Ga0070741, IMG submission 66440) | Surface soil microbial communities from Centralia Pennsylvania, which are recovering from an underground coalmine fire - Coalmine... | ecosystem: Environmental > Terrestrial > Soil > Unclassified ... | reverse complement strand
CCCTTTGGGAAATGCGTTTTCATGGACACGACCTTTCTTCCGGGCACGATAGCGCTGGAAGTCTTCAATCACGAGGTGGAGTTGCGGCCGCGGGATCTGGTGATCGATCGGCAGGAACATCCGTGGTTGTCAGAAAGCACGATCACGCTGCATCCGTTGACCAATGAGCCGGCGGCCCATGCGCCGGCTCATGCGGAGTAAACAACCTCCGCGACGGCGGGTTTTGCCCCATAAACCGCCTCGGGACACTCAGGGTATTAACACACTGCGCCATTAAAGATTTTGCCGCACGCCGGGTGCACGTCAGCCGGCCGCAAAAGAGAGGATGGCAGTTTTGCAATGGCTTCGCAGACAGATGCCGATCCGGTGGTGCTCGGGGGCCATCCTCCCGAAGAGGCCGCCCGGAAACCCGTGTCCCAAACCGGAGCCACAGCGCCTCCCCTGCCCGCGCGGCATCACAGTGACCCGCTCTGGTACAAAGATGCCATCATTTATGAGGTGCACGTCCGCGCGTTCCTCGACAGCAATGGCGATGGCATTGGGGATTTCCAAGGGCTGACTCAGAAGCTCGATTACCTGCAAGACCTGGGGGTGACCGCCATTTGGTTGCTGCCGTTTTATCCATCGCCTTTGAAGGATGATGGTTACGACATCGCCGATTATTGTTCGATTAATCCGATCTATGGGACTTTGAAAGATTTCCGGGTCCTTCTGGCGCAGGCCCATGAGCGCGGGTTGAAGATCATCACCGAGTTGGTCGTCAACCACACCTCCGATCAGCACCCGTGGTTTCAGCGCTCGCGCCGAGCGCCCCCGGGCAGCCCGTGGCGCAATTTCTATGTTTGGAGCGATACCGCGGAAAAATATCGCGAAGCTCGGATCATTTTCCGTGATTTTGAGCCCTCGAACTGGACGTGGGATCCCCTGGCCCGGGCGTACTATTGGCATCGATTTTATTCCCATCAACCAGACCTCAATTTCGAGAATCCACAAGTCCATAAGGAGATTCGGCGCGTGCTGGACTTCTGGCTGGACATGGGCGTCGACGGATTGCGATTGGATGCGATTCCCTATATTTATGAGCGCGAGGGAACTTCGTGCGAGAACTTGCCGGAGACTCATGAGTATCTCAAGACGCTGCGCCGGCATGTCGATGAACGGTACGGGGACCGGATGTTACTGGCGGAGGCTAATCAGTGGCCGGAAGATGCGGTCAGCTACTTTGGCAAAGGCAAGGGTGACGAGTGCCACATGGCTTTTCATTTCCCGCTGATGCCCAGAATTTTCATGTCGCTGCGCATGGAAGACCGGGTGCCTGTGGTGGATATCCTGGAGCAAACACCGCCCATTCCAGAGACTAGTCAGTGGGCTTTATTTTTGCGAAACCATGACGAGTTAACCCTCGAAATGGTGACCGACGAAGAGCGCGACTACATGTACCGGGTGTACGCCCACGACGCCAAGGCTCGCATCAACCTGGGGATCCGCCGGCGCCTGGCCCCATTACTCGGCAACGACCGCAAGCGCATCGAGCTGCTCTATTTACTGCTGTTCTCGCTTCCGGGCACCCCGGTCTTGTATTACGGCGACGAAATAGGAATGGGGGACAACATATTTCTAGGTGATCGCAATGGGGTCCGCACGCCGATGCAATGGAGTTCGGATAAGAACGCTGGCTTCTCTCGCGCCAGTCCGCAGGCGCTGTACCTGCCGATTACTCTCGATCCCGAGTACCATTACGAGGCCATCAACGTTGAGGCCCAGCACTCCAATCCAAGCTCGCTCTTCTGGTGGATGAAGCGGACGCTGACCTTGCGCAAGCGCTACCAGGCGTTTGGCCGCGGCACACTCAAGTTCTTGCATCCGGAGAATCGAAAGATCCTCGCCTTTATCCGGCAGGCCGGAACCGAAGTCATTCTGGTAGTAGCCAACCTCTCGCGCTTCCACCAACCCGTCCACCTGGACCTGTCGGAATTCAAGGATTTCACGCCCGTCGAGGTTATGGGGCGTGCCGCTTTTCCGGTGATAACGGAAAAGCCCTACTTTCTGACGCTCGGTCCGCACGTGGCGTTGTGGTTTTCCCTGGAGCGTGCGGGCGGGATTGAGGAGTTGGGGCAAGGCAAGGCCCGGGAGGTGCTTTCCATCTTCGGCGAGTGGCAGGACATTCTCGAAGGGGATCTGCGTCCGCGCCTGGAGGCTTCGTTATGGGTCTACTTGCGATCCCGGCCCTGGTTCGAAGGACGGGATCGGTCGTTTAAATCGCTAACCGTGCAGGACGCAATCAAGGTCCTCAACGGTGGTCCAGAGAATCTGCTGTTGATTCTGCTGATCGAGTACACCGAAGGAGATCCCGAAAAGTACCTCGTGCCGATTGGTTTTGCGCTGGGTGAACACGCCGAGCGGATCGAACGGGAATCCCCCGAGGAGATTGTGGCCCGGGCGCGGCTCGAACAAAAGAACGCGACCGGAGTCCTGTACAACGCCGCACGCGAGCGTGAGTTTTGTCGCGCCTTGCTCGAAGCGATTGCCCGCCGGCGATCCTTCGAGGGAATGCAAGGCGAGCTCAAGGCTTTTCGCAGCCCCTCTTTTCGTGGGCGGACCGGCCGCAAATCGGGGGGTCTCGACCTGGCTTTCAACGATCCCCTGCAACATAACCGCGGCATAGTTTATGGTGGTAAGTATTACCTGAAACTTTTTCGGCGCCTCGAAAACGGCATCAATCCGGAGCTGGAGCTGGGCCGGTTCCTGACCCAACGCGGCTTCGAGCATGTGCCAGCAGTAATCGGGGCCTTGGAATATCACCGAAGCGGCGGCGAAGAGATCACCGTTGGTGTGGCGACCGAGTTCAAACCCAATAGTCAGGATGCGTGGGGATATACTCTGGACCTGTTGAGCCGTTACTTCGATCGAGCACGGACCGCTTCGAGCGAGGTCCGCCCACAAGAAGGGGAGATATTGCCGGTCACACAGTTAAGCCAGCGCGAAGTTCCAGGGCCGATTCTGCGCCTGATCGGGACTTATTCCGAGTTGGCGCGTTTGCTAGGCCAGCGTACGGCCGAATTGCACCTGGCCCTGGCTTCTGAGACTGAGGACCCGGCTTTTGCTCCGGAACCCTTTACCCCGTTTTATCAGCGGGCCTTGTTCCAGTCCATGCGCAACCTGGCGATTCGCAACCTGGATCAATTGCGGCGCGCCATCGAACGCGTCCCGGAGTCGGTACGGCCCGACGCCCACCAATTACTGGGACAGCAAAGCACGATCATCAAGCTGTTGCGTGTGGTTTACGAAACGCCGCTGCAAGCCAAACGCATCCGCTGCCATGGCGATCTGCATTTGGGCGAGGTGCTGTTTACCGGCAAAGATTTCCTTTTTATTGATTTTGAGGGCGAACGCGGACGCCCAATCGGCGAGCGCCGGATCAAACGCTCTCCGTTGCGGGACGTGGCGGGTATGATCCGCTCATTCGATTATATCAGCGCGATGGCTCTGTTTAAACAACTCGAACTGGGGACGCTTCAGGAGCAGAATCTGCCTGAGCTCCAGCCCTGGGCGGGGCTCTGGTACCGTTGGGTCAGCGCCATTTATTTGAGCGCCTACCTGCAGTCCATCGGCCAATCGGACCTGCTCCCCAGGGCCCCTGAACAGGTGGGCATCTTGCTCGAAGCCCATCTGTTGGAAAAAACCCTTCAGGAAGCGGCCTACGAACTGCGCTACCGACCCGACCTGCTGCGAATTCCGGTGCGAGCCCTGCTGAATATGTTACGGTTCAAGGAATCGAATTAGACCAGTCCGAATGGCCCGGGAACAGACCCTATGAAGATGGAGACAAATGGCGAGACTCTTCAAATTTACTCGGTGCAGCAACTGGGAGAGGCCAATGCTACCGCTTTCCGCGAGTGGGTGCGGGGCTCGTTGTCCAATGCCCATCGCAATATCGAGGTGGACTTGTCCCAGACAACTTTTGTCGACAGTTGCGGACTCGGGGCCTTGATTGGCTTGCACAAGTTGACACTGACCCGCAAGGGCAAGCTGGTGCTGGTCAATCCCCAACCGTCGATTCAACAACTCCTCGAACTCACGCGTCTAGACGGGGTTTTTGAAATTGTCAGGCGTTGAGCCTATGAGCGTCACGGGCCATACCTCCGCCGCCGCGGTGCTTCGCATCGAGTTGGGCGATGATTTCACTCAAATCCGCCCGGCGGCCGATCGGTTGCAGAAATTTCTGCAGCAGAACGGGTGCACGGAACAAGCGCGAATGGATTGCGAATTGATCCTGGTGGAAGGTTGCAACAATGCCATCAAACACAGCCGGGCCAAGACCCTCCAGGCCGCGGTAGTCGTCGAGGTGAGTGTGGAACAGGACGCCATTGAGTTGCGAATTACCGATCACGGCCCGGGCTTCGCCTGGCCGGAAACCTCAAACCTGCCGGAACCGGAAAAGGAGAGCGGCCGGGGATTGTATTTGATTCGCGCCTTAACGGATTACAGCGCTTATTTCCGCCGTGCCGACGGGAACATGCTTGTCTTGCGCAAAAAACGCTCAGCGACCTGACGGGCAACACCACACGCACAAAACGGAGTTGCGCGAGGTCATTCCGTTGGGCATTTCACCTTATACCTGGCGCGAAGGGACCTGCCGTAAAATGCACCATGTCGGCAACCAAGTAAGCTAATGAAACCACTGCTTCCGTTGTTCGTATTTATTGACGCTTGTGGTTGGGAAATCCTGAAGAACGATCCGTTCGTTCGTGACGTGGCTCCAAACCGCAAGCGCCTCACGTCGGTTTTCGGGTATAGCTCGGCCTGTGTACCTTCGATTCTCTCCGGGCGCTGGCCGGCCGAGCACTATAACTGGAGCTATTTCATTTATGATCCGAAGGGTTCGCCCTTCAGCTTTTTGCGCCCGTTGCGCTGGCTGCCTCGGCAAATCACCAGCCGGCGCATCTTTCGCCGACGTCTTTCAAAGCTTCTCAAGAAGCGCCTCGATTTCCGCGGTTATTTCGACCTGTATAACATGCCTTTCGAGCACATTTCGCTGTTCGATTTCACCGAAAAAAGAAGCCCGCTGCAACCGGGCGGCATGAATCGAGGCCCGAACATCTTCGATCATCTGGAACAGGGCGCCATTCCCTATCACGTGAGCGATCCGCTAAAGTCGGAGGAAGCGAACCTGGCGGCGTTGCTGCATGACATCCGGGCGGAGCGAATTGACTTTGCTTTTCTGTATTGGCCGGGATTGGATGGCTTGCTCCACCAGGTTGGCAATCAATCTCCGGAGATTGGCCCCAAACTCGAAACCTACGAGAAATGGATTCGCTCGCTCCGTGCGGTGGCCCAAGATCACTTTGAAGAAATCCGGCTCTACGTGTTTAGCGATCACGGGATGGCAAACTGTGACGAGTTACTGGATTTGAAGAAGCGGGTCGAAACGCTGCGCCTGCGCGTGCCGCAGGATTTTGCCGTGGTGTATGACTCGACCATGGCTCGGTTCTGGTTCCGCCACGAGCGGGCGCGCCAGGCGGTCACGGACTTGCTCGCATCCATTCCTCAGGGCCGCATCATTCCGGACGAGGAACTCAAGGAGTTGGGCACGTTCTTCCCCGACCGGCGATTTGGCGAACTGATTTTCCTGGTCCGCGAGGGCGTGTTGATTGTGCCCAGTCACATGGGCGAGCGGCCGATTCGCGCGATGCACGGCTACCACCCTGAGGATAAGCACAGCTATGCGGCGCTCTGCACCAATCAGCCGGATATTCCCGAGGATATTGCCGCCATTCCGGATGTGTTCCGGCTCATGCTGCGAGACGCGCAGCTGGCCCACGAACGCAACCAGCTTCGAACCGAGCCCGCGCTTTCCGCCGCATGAACTCGCCGTTGGTCAGCATCGTCATGCGCTCCTTCAACGAAGGATGGGCTTTGCGCCAGACCTTGCCGGCGCTTCGAGCCCAGGCCTACACCAACTGGGAATTAATCGTGATTGACTCCGGTTCGACAGACGGTTCCTGCGAGCTCATCCGGGACGCTCATCCGACGCACTTTATCCAAATTAAACCGAAGGAGTACAACCCCAGCCGCGTTCTTAACCAGGGCATGCGGCTGGCTCAGGGTGACTATGTCTTGTTCCTCAATGCCGATGCTACGCCCCAGGGAAATGGCTGGTTGCTTCCGCTGGCCGAGGCCTTGCAGGATCCGCTGACTGCCGCTGTGTTCGGGCGGCAGATTCCCCGCCCGGATTGCGCGGCGGTCTTCGCTCATGATTACGAACGCTGTTTCGGTGAGAAACGCGAGTCGGCTCAATGGGATCATTTTTTCAGCATGGTCAGCAGTGGCCTGCGCAAAGATATCTGGGCCAGGCGTGGCTTTCGCGAGGAAATGCAATACTCAGAGGACGACGAGTACACGCGCTGGTGCCGGGCACAAGGCTATCGCGTCCTTTACGTTCCGGAATCGGTCGTGATGCATTCTCATAACTACTCCCCTGATCAGGCGTATAAACGGAGTTTCGGAGAGGCCAGGGCGCTGGCTGCAGTTTGGAATCGCCAGCCGGAAGCCATTAACTGGCCCCGCACGGTCCTCTTGGGCTGGTTCAATGATCTGCGACGGGACCTCGTCTTTTGCGGGCGCAATAAGCGATTAGCCGAACTGCCCCATGCCGCGCGCATCCGCTGGCAACAACGCCGAGCCAGGCTGGCCGGATTCAAGGATGGTTGGCGCTTCTATCGACACAGCGCAAATCCGGACCACCGCAAAGCAGTTGGCACCCATGCCGTCACCAATAACTAATTCCGCAAACGCAAGCAGGTTCACTCTCGATGGCAGCCCAGGGTTGGAATCCCGATTGGCAGCTTTGTGCGAACAAATCCGTGAAGCTGTCCTGCGCCTGATCGGGGATGGAAAAGTGGAAGCCTTGGTATTGGGGGGCGGATATGGGCGCGGACACGGGGGGGTCCTCAAAACCCCGGTCGGGGACGCGCCCTACAACGATCTGGAGTTCTATGTCTTTCTGAAAGGCAATCCAGTTCTTAATGAGACGCGTTACCGAAAACGCCTCGGTGAGCTCGGCGATTCGCTTTCTCCGGCCGCCGGGTTGCACGTCGAGTTCAAGGTGGATTCGCTGTTAAGATTTCGGAAGAGTCCCGTTTCCATCTTCAGCTATGATTTAGTGTCCGGACACCGGGTCATTCAGGGCAGCGACAAAATCTTTGCGGGTTGTGAGCATCATCGGGATGCCGCCAGGATTGTTCCCACCGAAGCGACTCGCTTGCTCCTCAACCGTTGTTCCGGATTACTTTTGGTTAAGGAACTCCTTCTCAAAAGCAGGTTGACCGACGAAGAATGTGACTTCATCGGCCGTAATCTCGCCAAGGCAAAGCTCGCGCTGGGCGATGCGCTGCTGGCGGTCGAAGGACGGTACCATTGGGACTGCCGCCACCGGGGGCGCCGCCTTGCCGAGTTGAGTCAGGACCGGGACTGGCCGTTTGGCCGCCAGATTTTAGCGCATCATGGCGCGGGCGTGCAGTTCAAACTTCATCCACGCCAACTGCTCAAGCCGAGGGTTGAGTTTGCCGCCGAGCATTTCGAACTGACGAAGCTGGCATTGCAAGTGTGGCTCTGGGTGGAGAATCGCCGGCTCAGAACGAACTTTGCGACGCTTGAAGAGTATGCCCTTAGTTCAATCAAAAAATGTTCCGGCCAGAGTCTTTGGCGAAACCTGTTGTTGAACCTCCGCACCTTCGGTGCCGGTGCCACGTTCGATCGGAATACGCGGCGCTATCCCCGAGAACGGCTTTTCAATGCGCTGCCCTTGCTGCTGGCGCAAAGCCCGGCCCAGGCGGTCTTGGAGATTCGCCGCCATCTGCAACGGCAGTTGAACACTCGCGCTGAGGACTGGCTTGGGCTTGTCGCCGCGTACAAACGAGTCTGGAGGTGTTATGGTTGATGAGCTATCCGATACCATACCGCGCTCGGGGCGACAATCCAACGCCGGCTCGACGCCGACGCGGTCACGCATGGACAACTCGTCAAACGCACTCAAGGCGATGCCGCTGAACGTGGTGCACCTCTGGGCGGCTCCGCTCGAAATCGCGGCTGCTGAGCGGGAAGCCCTGGCGCAGACCCTCTCAGTCGAGGAACTCGACCGAGCGTCGCGATTTCATTTTGAGGTGCATCGCAACCGATATATCGCCGCGCATGGATGGCTGCGCCTGGTTTTGGGTTATTACCTGTCACTGGCCCCCGCTCAATTGCTGTTCGAACACAGCCCACGGGGCAAACCGGCGCTATCAGGCCCCAACGAGCTTCAATTCAACATGGCGCATTCGGAGGATCTTGCTTTGATTGGCGTAGGCCGAACGCTTCAGTTGGGGGTGGATCTTGAATTTGTCCGCTCACTTTCCGACATGGAAGAGTTAGTGGCCCGCTTTTTCTCCAAACGCGAATCGGCCGCGTTTCGACTCCTCCCAGAGGGGCAGAAGGCTCGCGCTTTCTTCAACCTCTGGACCCGGAAAGAAGCCTGGTTAAAGGCGACTGGCGAGGGGATTACTCACCTCCTGGACCAGGTGGAGGTCTCGTTTTTACCAGGAGAAAGGGCGTGTTTGTTGCAATTGCCTGCAGCTTATGCCGCGGGTGCTGCCTGGTGCCTTTACGATATTGCGGTACGGCCAGGGTTTGCGGCCGCGCTGGCGGTGCCCGGCCCGATCGTCCCTCAGCTGCGCTGGACGAGCGAACTCATTGGAGTCGGTTTATGAGCGGACTGGACACCACGACGAACAAAGTTTCTCCGCGGCCTTCGATTGCCATCCTGGGCGTGCCGTTCGACAGTGTCACCAAAAGCGAAGCCATCGAATTAATCGAGCGGATGATTGCTTCGCGCCAGCCGCATTACCTGGTGACGCCCAATGTCGATTTTCTTGTCCAGGCCCGGCGCGACGTAGAGTTGCGGCGCATTCTGTTTGAAGCCCATCTGGTGCTTTGCGACGGCACGCCTCTGGTCTGGGCGTCGCGGGTGTTGGGCAACCCTTTGCCCGAGCGGGTGGCGGGGGCGGATTTGGTGCCGTTGCTGATCGAAACGGCGGCTAAAAAGAAGTATCGATTATTTTTACTTGGCGCGACGCCGCAATCGAGCCAGCGCGCGGTGGCGCGTTTACAGGAACGCTATCCCGGGCTCATCATTGCGGGCCACTACTCGCCCCCGTTCAACCCATTGCTTGAAATGGATCACGAGGAGATTAAACTTCGGATCGCGGCGGCAAAGCCCGATTTACTGTTCGTTTCTTTCGGCTGTCCCAAACAGGAAAAATGGGTCGCCATGCATTACCGAAACCTGGCGGTGCCCGTAACGGCGGGTGTGGGAGCCACCATCGATTTTCTTGCCGGCCAGGTCAGGCGCGCCCCGCTCTGGATGCAGCGCAGTGGCACGGAATGGATCTTTCGCCTCGCGCAAGAACCACGGCGTTTATTCCGCCGGTATGTAACAGACCTGTGGGTGTTCGGAGCCGGGATTTTTCCCCAGTGGTGGCAATTACAGGTTTGCGGACGACGGCGCCGGCCGCGCGTGGCTGGTTTGCTTCCGCCGCCATCGATGGCGCCCGCACACTCCTGGTGCCATGCTCGCCTGCCCGACCGGCTGGATTTTGCTGCCGTGACCGAACAGAGCCCGCTGGCGGACGAAATCGCCGCGCGCGGCCAGGACTGCCTCCTCGAGATGTCGTCCACCGGATTTGTCGATAGCACCGGGATCGGTTTGCTGATTCGCCTGCAAAAGCGACTGCGGTCTCGCGGGCGGCACCTCGTACTGCTGGCACCCAGTCCGGCTGTCTTAAGAGCACTGGACCTGATGCGGCTCACGGACTTTTTTCATATCGCCCCCAACGAGAAGGCCGGCCTCGCTGTCTTGGAGAGATTAAAAGAAGAGTCTTTGCTCAGTGCCGGCTTGCCGAAGGTAACCTCGAAGGCCTTGAGTTGGAGCGGTGAAATAACCGCGGCCAATGCGGAGTCAGTGTGGGCTTTTACCCAACAATACCTCAGCAGCCTTGCCCCGGATAACACCAAGACCATCGATCTTTCACAAGTTCGCTTCATCGACAGCACCGGCCTCGGGCTGATGGTTCGGGCAAGGAAGATGAGCACTGCCGCTGGAGAGGAGCTGATCTTCAGCGGGGTGCGTCCGTCGGTCCGCAACGTCGTACGGCTTGCCCGCCTGGAGGATTTCCTGCTCCGGCCAATTCGGCGAACCGCGGCGTAAATGCAGAACTTCAACCCGAAGGCTTAAATAGCGCGGTTAACTCTCTAGTAATCAGTCTGAGGCTTCGGCCAACAGAGGTCATGCACATAGGCATTTCCAGTTTGATGATTCAACGGGGCAAGACCGGCGTGGCGCAATATCTTTTCGCGCTGCTGCGGCAGTTGCAAGCGCGGCCGGCCGCTCACCGGTTTACTGTATTCGTCCTTGAGGAGGATGTGCCGCTGTTCGATTTCATCCGCGGCGGCATGCATCTAGTCACTGTGCCGGAACGCTTCCGGCCCGCGGTCCACAACATTTTTTGGCATCAAAAATACCTGCCGACCTTGGCTCGCGAGCTAGGCCTGGACGTTCTTCACATTCCAAGCTACCGCCGCTTGCTGGGGCGCAGGCCGTGCCCGCTGGTCGCCACCATTCATGATTTGGCGCCGTTTCGTGTGCCAGGAAAGTACGATTGGAAGCGGATGTTTTATGGCCGTGTGGTCGTACGATGGCTGGCGCGACACCAGGACCGGATTATTGCCGTGAGTCAAAACACCGCCCGCGATATCGTCACTTTTTTCCAGGTTCCCGAGCAACGTATCCAGGTGGTCCATAACGGCCTGGAGCATGAGCGCTTCTACCCCGGTTCAGCCAGGAATGCCAAAGCCTGGGCCAGAAATCGATTTCAGCTTGAGCGGCCGTTTTTTCTGTATATTGCCCGCCTGGAACATCCCGGGAAGAATCACCTCCGGCTGATTTCCGCGTTCGAGCGATTCAAACAGGCTTCAGGCTGCGACTGGCAATTAGTGTTGGCTGGTAGTGATTGGCATGGCGCGGAGGTGATCCATGCTGCCATAAAGCGATCCGCGGAACGCAAGCAGATCAAGTGCCTGGGATTCGTGGCGCAGAGCGAACTGCCTGAGTTATATCGCGCAGCCGACGCGTTCGTGTACCCATCACTGTTCGAAGGGTTCGGCATGCCCCCTATTGAAGCAATGGCTTGCGGGTGTCCAGTCATCTCCTCGACCGCTGGGTCCCTGGCGGAGGTGATTGGGGAAGCTGCGCTGAAAGTAGATCCCGAGAGCGTAACGGCAATGGCCGACCAGATGAGCCGCTTGACGCTGGACGAGGGTATGGCCGAGCGCCTTCGCGCCGCAGGGTTGGTCCAGGCCCGCAAATTTGATTGGGCCAGGACCGCGAGTGAAACTCTACAAGTCTATCAACAGGCTGCCACCAGTGGGGGTTCGCGGCTCCCCTTGACGACGCGCGGCCGACCAAAAGTCGGCGATCCCGCCGGCGAGTACATTTCGGAAACGCTGTGAAGCCCCGAATAGCGGTTTGTGGTCCCTTTTCGCTTTGGCGTACGTACCCGGGACCGTGAAGCCAGGCATAACCCCTCTCCAATGCGCTCCCCGCTCGTTCCTCGCGGGGCCAGGAAACCAGACGGCGGCGCATAGCTTACGGTAGGGCACGAGGTTGCGCACAACCACAGTCCGTGGGATCCTTTCGCGCTTATGGATCTTTACTTTGAGGTGGAAGGCGAGGGCGAACCCTTGATTGTTCTGCATGGTTTGTTCGGTTCGCTGGAAAACTGGCGCCCGATGAGCCGGAAATTGGCAAATCGTTTCAAAGTGTTTTTGGTGGACCAACGCAACCACGGCCGATCTCCGCACAGTGAGGAAATGAATTATGCGCTCATGGCGGAGGACGTTCGCCAACTGCTGCACCGGCAGCACTTGCACGCCGCGCATGTGCTGGGCCATTCGATGGGCGGCAAAACCGCCATGCAACTGGCTGTGCTGCATCCGGAAAATGTCCGTAAATTAGTGGTCGCCGATATCGCTCCGCGCGTTTATTCGCCTCGGCACCAGCACATCATCGAGGGAATGCTGGCACTTGATCTGAGTCGATTCCACAGCCGAAAGGAGATTGAAGCAGCCTTGGCTCCGGCAGTGCCGGAATTGGCGACCCGCCAGTTCCTGCTTAAAAATGTCGCCCGGCTGGACGGGGGAACGTTTGGCTGGCGCCTTGGACTGGAAGAAATTGGAGACAACTATCTTCGCTTGACTGAACCGGTCGCCGGCGGCCGACCTTTTGACAAGCCGGCCCTGTTTGTTCGCGGCGCGAACTCTGATTACCTTACCCAATCGGACTTTCCGGCGATCCAATGTTTGTTCCCAAACGCGGTACTGCGGAGCATTCCCGAGGCAGGCCATCTGCTTCACGTGCAGAACCCCGACTTCTTCTCACGGATTGTCGCCGAGTTTTTGGGACAACGCGTTCCAAATTCTTTACTGGCTTGACTCGGCTTAGGGCGCTTTCCATATTCCCACTCCTGTTTCAGTAGGTCGGTGATGTTCAGATTTTGAAGCCTATGCCCAGAAGTAAGGTGAGCAATCCGGGGTCTAAAACACGCAAAAAGCAAACCGACCCCGCCGCTCCCCCGGCCGAGCGCCTGCCGGAAACTAACGGGCAATTTCCTCACCCGATCAGGCCCGCATCCGCCTCGGGCGCTCTTGCGCCGGTCCCTCTCAATGGAAAACCACCGGCGGCCGGCGCCCTTGGTGTAGGAGTCATTCCTGCATCTACTAATCCAACGGCGCATGCCGCCGAATTGGCCGAGAAGGTGAAGGAACTGGTGCGTCTGGCCCAGGAACAAGGCTACCTAACCTACGGCGACATTAACGACGCTCTGCCGGACACTTTGATCACGCCGGAGGACCTGGACGAGATCTACATCAAGCTGCGCAATCTCGAAGTTGAAATCGTCGATCAGGCTGAAGTCGATCGAGTCAAACAGCCCGAACCCGAAGAGGAGGACGAGAAGACACGCCTGGATATCCTGGACGACCCTGTGCGGATGTACTTGAAGCAAATGGGGCAAGTGCCGTTGCTTACCCGAGAGCAGGAAGTCGAGATTTCCAAGCGCATCGAAAGCGCCGAAAACGAGCTCAAGCGCGTGGTTCACAGCTTTGGCTTTGCCGCCAAAGAACATATCGCTTTGGCCGAAAAACTCATTACCGAGCCGCCCAAAGAACGGTTTGACCGCGTGATTCTCGACAAAAAGATCGATTCGCGGGACAGCCACGTCCGGGAGTTGCGCCGCCTCATTAAAGGCGTGCGCGCCCTTGACCAGCAGGTCGACGACGCCTGGAAGGCGGTGATGGCCGGGGCGAGTCAGGAAAAGCGAGTCGCGCAATTCAGGAAACTGGATGCCAGGCTGCAAAAGAGTTTCGCCAAATTCTATTATAAACAAAAGGTCATCGAAGAGATGAGCCTGGTGGCGGAGAACATTTACGATAAAATTCAGCTCA
>Ga0070741_10014617_pt1 | contig 13537 bp, 10 predicted proteins | sample Coa_R1_4_FD_66440 | JGI IMG/M metagenome (GOLD analysis project Ga0070741, IMG submission 66440) | Surface soil microbial communities from Centralia Pennsylvania, which are recovering from an underground coalmine fire - Coalmine... | ecosystem: Environmental > Terrestrial > Soil > Unclassified ... | reverse complement strand
AGGCGATCTGGCCGACGGGAGAGTTAGTGCAGGACTTTCATTTCGTGGAGCAGAAGCGGGCCTTGCACGTGCTCAACGCGCCGAGTCCCGGAGCTACGGCATCGCTGGCCATCGGGCAGGAGATCGTCAGCAGGATTCCCGCGGAGATTTAGAAAAAAGCACGAGCCGCGCAAAACGCGCCGCAGCGGACCGCATCGGTTTGCGAGCCGGAGAGCAATGGCCCGCGGTCATGCCAATAGCGTCTATGGGAAGCTCCCCGATCACGCTGTTGGCGAGTTGCCCACGCCGCCCGAGATCTGGAGGCGAGGCCTTGGCACCACGGCTCCGTCCGCTCGCCGTTAGCGGGAATGGTCCTTGAGTACGGGTAACACAACGTATGACGGCCGCTTCGGGTCGTGGTAGACGGTGTTGACGGCGACGACCGTGCGCCGATTCAGGCCCAGCGGTTCGCCGGTGTTCGGGTTCACGTCATAGTGCGGGAAGTTACTGCTGGAGATATCGAGCCGGATACGATGGCCTTTTTTGAAGACATTGGCGGTCGGAAACGGGTCGATTTCAAGCTCGTAGATTTCACCCGGCTGCATGAGGCGTTGCCGTTTGCCATCTCCGCGGTAGCGCGCACGGATAATACCATCCGTCAGGTTCATCTCGAATCCGGCGGGGAAGTCGAGGCTGGGCGGATAAACGTCAATCAGTTTGGCCGTGAAATCGGTATCGACGGCTGAGGATGAGATCCAGAGGTGAACCTTGATGGGTCCGGCGACGGTAACATTAGCGGCGAGCGGCGGCGTCTGGTAGACGAGCACATCGGGACGCGTTTTGAGCGGAAGATACGGCGGCCGGGAGCCGAAGAAACCCTTCTGCATATCACCATGGAAAGGACGTTCCCGCTGGTCGAAAGCGCCGCCCGCGAATAGCGGATTCGAGGCCGCGGTGGATGCGCCTATTGTGGGAACAGGATGCTGCGGATCGAACGCGTATGTGTCGGCGCGGCTCTCCTGCTTGGGCATGACGCTGCTGAGCGTGGATTCGTCGAAGTAATACTTGACGAAGTCCGTATCCGGCAGAGGCCAGGAGTCACTCTCCACCCAATATCCGCCGTGGAACAAGCGGCCGTTTGGGTCCTTGTGGCCGTCACCGGTTCCCATGATGAACACTTTGACTGGCTTCTCGTCCTTAGCCGTTTCGGCATCGCCGCGGAGGTAGCGCGCGAACCATCGCAGGTGCCACTCCCGGGCAAAATCGCCGATCGCAGCGTCGGGTCCGAATTCCACTTCCCCGGCGTGGCTCTGGGCGTTCATTCCGTGCAGCCAGGGACCGATCAGGAGCCGCACCGGGCCTTTCTTTCGCTTGGAAAGCCCTTCGAAGTTATCGAAGGCGGAGAGAAGGTATTCGTCGTACCAGCCGGATATGTGGATCATGGGAATATCGGCGGTGCGGTCGTAATAATCGACCCAGTTCAGCCCCATGTCATGCCAATACGGGCTGTCATCGCTCGAGGTCAGCATCTTGAGAATGTAGTCCTCAATGTTCGGGGAGACGGAGAGCGGGTTGAGACCGCGGCGCAGCGGCATGGCCTGCACCCAGGCAAAGAGATCCTCGTTCTTGAAGCGCTCACGAACGATGGGGTCTTTCGATTCGACGGCAAGCTGATGAAAGGCCCAGGTCAATTGCTTGAGTTCGAATGCGCCGTGACTACGGATTCCGCTGAGCCGGCCGTCAGACGTGCCGCCCATGTTCACGACGATCGTGCGCAGGTGGGGCGGGTTCAACTTGGCGGCGGCCGCCTGGACGTGCGCGCCGTATGAAGTACCGAACATCCCTATCTTGCCGTTGGATTTCGGCATTTTGGCCAGCCACTCTACCGTGTCGTAGCCGTCTCGCGCTTCGTTCACGTACTTGCTGAACTCGCCTTGCGACCGATACCGGCCACGGCAGTCCTGAAGCGCGACCAGGTAGCCGTGCCGCGCGAAATAGGCGGCCTGTTCCGTGAAATTCGGGTTGCGCTTGTTGTAAGGCGTCCGCGCCAGGAGCACGGGATATGGCGGCTGGAAATTCGAGGGCGGCTCGTATAAATCCGTGGCGAGCTGAAGACCGTCCCGCATCGGGATCATAACCTCCTGCTGGCCGAATGCCGGTGTTACGGCTAAGAGGAAAAGGAGTTGTCGGAGTTGCACGTTTAAGTCTACCGATGTGTGATGTCTACAATTCGGACGGATCCGGCCGGAATTCGCAGCCGCACCTTGCCTTGTTTGATCGGCAGCGATTCGCGGCTCAGAATGTCGGTGCAATTGGACGCGGCCACGTGCTGGGTGACGATCTCGGCATCGCGATCGGCGGGATCGTAGTAACCGGGATCAATTAGCGTCACGCGGATGTGTTGCGGATCCAGCCGCACAGCGGACCAGTGGACCTGCCCCCGTACCGACAGCGGGAGCGCCTGCGCCGCATCCTTCAGCGCCGCATCAACGGTGGTCTTGTACTCCGGCGCCGATCGGCGTATGCCGGAGGCCTCGTAGAAGTATTGTCCGTCGGTCGTGAACTTTCTTTGGAACCGGGTGCGTTCCAGGGTGGTTTCGTCGGGGATCATGGTCACCAGTCCGTAGGGCGTTTCCGGCAGGAAGTTTGAAACGCGGCGGCGCAGGTTCATCGCGTAATAGGAGAAGTCGTGGGGCAGGACAGGCGCTGCGCCCCAGTAACCGTCCAGCCGGTCAAAAACCATCGGAGAATGGTCGTCCTCCGGATAGGTGTACTTGTTGTTCGTGCCGCGCTCCATGAATGCGGCGGCGGGCGGGCTCTTCATCGCTAACGCCACATTGGAAACCGATAGCAGGTCTTGCTGCGCAGGGATCCGGATAATACCCTTGTCGAGCATTTCGTAGAAGGGCTCGAACTGTTTACGCAGTTCGGTTCCGAAGGGCCCCTGATTGACGCTGATGTAGAAGACCTCCGCGCCGAGGGCAGCGTTCGCGATCAGGTGGCGGACATGATTGCTCATCACCTGCTGGGAGGACCATTCCCACATGCGATCCCAACAGGCGTCGTCGGTGACTACGCGGCAGGCCCAACGGGTGAAGTTTCCGGTGAGCCAGAGGCCGATGCGGCCTGAGAGGCTGAGTTCCGGCGTGCGGCTGTTAGTCTCTTCCAGCGCGGGCACAAACAAATCCCGCAGCTTTGGGTTCATGAGCATGTTACGCCAGTAAGGAAGATAGACGGTGCCGTTGTAAAAGATGTTCTTGCCCCGGAAGACAATGCGTTTGTTCCCGTGGCTACGGCAGAGTTCGGCGAGCGGCACGATGATGTTGTCGACGACCTGCTGCATCTCCTCGTTAACCACCATCTCCGAAAATTCGAAGCCGTACAGGTGCTTGGGCGCGGCATCGAGCACGCGCTGCATGGTGGTGAGCGGGAAGTAAACGGCTGCACCGTGGCCGGCGGTGATCATGAAGTCTTCGCCGTCGGCTTCCCATTGGCGCGCAGTTTCGACGATCTCATCCGCCGTCAGGTTATATTTCTGTCGGCGGTCCGTGTTGCGAGACCAGAGCTCCTTTGGGTTTTCGATCTTCTGCGTGAGCAGTATGTGGGTCACGAAGCGGATGTGTTTGTAAGAAGAATTCTCCGGACGCTGGGCGATAACGGCTATGTCTCGTGTGGGCGGCGCGTATCCGGGCTGTTGATAGGCCGCGACCTGTTGCTGCAGCGTCTGCAGGTTCTTTTCGATCTGCGCCAACTTGCCCACAGGCCGAATGCTCTCGAATTCGGACTGCCAGGTGGAACTGTCCAGATTCAGTCCGTAAATGCCATCACCGCCCGACGGCGAGCTTCCCAGGTAATAGGTGCGAGTCCGCGGATCGAATGCGCCGTTCGAAAAATCGTAGCGCGAGGTCAGGACCTTACGATAGCTGCCGTCGATGTTGTAGACGATAAGCACGTTCGCATAGAGACCGAGAATGAACTCGTCGGCCGGCAGTTTGACATGCTCCAGCAGGTTCATGCGGTAGCTGGCGTTCGGGATGCGGTCGTCACTCTTTTCGAACAGCTGTTTCCCGGTATAGTCGAACCCCAAAATCTTACCGTGCTCGCCCCAACTGTTGCTGACCACGATCTCCTTCTTGGCGTCGCCGTTTGTGTCCACCAGCAGCATGCTGAAGAAGCGGCGCCCGGAGTTCGCCTTGAAGGTGCCGAGATTCGTGCGCTTCCAGAAGACCTTCAGATCCTGCGGGTCGACCATCATGAGCGACAAATTGCCGGATAACCCGGTGGACGCGGTTGCCACGGCGACGTAATCACGGCCGTTACCCGCGATGTCTCCCGCGCGGATGTGACGGATGCAGTGCTCGGTCCTCATGGTGCGCAGGACTTTACCTGACGTCGACAGGACGTAGAGCGTTTGTTCCACGCCGCCTGTCAGGATTACGGTGGATTTGTCGGGGAGCCTGGCTGTCGCGACCTGAAAAAGCGGCGCAGTCTTGCGGAAGGCCCAGAGCGGTTTGCCGTCGTGGGCAATCGCATAGAGATTACCGTCGGACGAGGCTACGAGCGTTTCGTCGAGACCGTCACCGTCGAGATCGGCTACCGCCATGTCGAACGGCATGTTGCCGCCGGTGGGCGCGGTCCATAGGAGACGGCCTCCGGGCGTATGGCACTGCACGGTGCCGTCCCATGCGGCCGATACGATCGCGCGCGAGTCCTTTTGAACCGTAGCGGGCCGGAGATGATAGACGATATGTCCGTCGGTGGAAAACGATTGGATTCCGTAGGAAACCTGAAGAAGGGCCGACAGCGACAACGCACAGCCGGTCCAATACGCCCTGGACACTATCCCTATACTAGGTCAGAGGGGAATCGAGCTGCAACGATGACATCGCGTCATTGTGTCGCGGTTGGCGGTCACAGTTCGTCTTTCCGCGGTTTTGCCACAGGCTGGCAGACGCAGCGGCAACGGAGAGACGTGAGCGCACTGCCTTCCTATGCGCGCGCAGCGGAAGCAACATCCCAGAACTTCGTGAGTAATCCGAGTGGCGGAGACGCTTCCTGGCGCCGCACGTCAACGCGGCACAGTGTGCATCTCCGCTTCGGTGAAGTTTCCGGGAGAGACGTTTTCCGCTTTAGCGTTGGGAAATCGGCATGCGCTCGTCACCTCGTCATAGCGACAGCGTAACGGGCCGCTGATCCGTTACTGGGTAACGGTATCTGGCTGCACGGCAGCGGGCTGCGCAGCAGCGGGCTGCGCAGCAGCGGACGGCGGCAGCTTGGTGCTCTCGGCCGCGACCAATTCCGGCGCGCGGTAGGTGTTGATGTAGTGCTTCAGACCAATCTGCGTCCATCTCATGCCGTTCGACTTTGCCTCGTGAAGGGCTTGGCTGTTTCCCCAGTGATCGTGAGCCATGCGATAAACGGCGATCACCATCCCCGTGCGGTCTGCGCCGCGTTTGCAATGAACGAACACAGGGCCCGCGGCGTCGGAAGTCATCAAATCCAGCACCCTGGCGACGGATGCATCCGACGGGGCAACCACGCCCTGCAGCGGGATGTTCACGTAGCGCATCCCAGCAGCCTTCACAGCCGCCGCTTCGCCGTCCGTGGAATGTTCACCGGGCATCCGGAGATCCACGATCGTCTTAACGCCGAGCTTGGCCAGGGCTTTGAAACCTTCGTCCGTGGGCTGCGCGCCACGGTAGAGGCGCTCATTCACCTGGTGAAAATTGTGAATGCCGGCGATATTGAGATCGGCTGCGAAACCGACTGAGGAGAGGACCGTTAAGGTCAGGATAGACAGATGCTTACAGGAAATTTGGGGAAATTTCATAGCTTCCTAACCATAGACGCCGCCGGCGGGAAGGCCGTTACGATTACTGCAAGTTGATGGTCGCCACGTTCGATATCTGGCCGTCGGCCGTAACTGCCACGTTTGCTTCACCACGTCCGCGCAGATCCGTTATCAACTTCACAATCACCTGATCCATCCCTTGGATTCCGGGCACCGGTCCGATGTACGTCAGGGGCACGTTTATCCCATCGATTGTTACCTGAACGTCCGTTACAGGCGTGACATTTCGCACGCCGGTGGCCAGGAATGTTACGAAAACATCCGTATTATCCGGGATGGTTATGGGAACTGCGGCGGAGCCGGAATCAACGAACTCAAATACAGGCACTACCGTCTGGACGTCCGGATTCCCGGCGGGCACAGCCACAGCCATGGCGTCGGCGATACCCACGCCGGTCTGATTGGCGGTAAAGAGTGAGGGCGCAATTGGAACAACCATGGTGCTGTAAGTAACCGCGGAATCTCCCGTCCAAAAGGTGAAATTGGCCTGCCCCGGCGACATGCCGTCAGGCACGAGAAAATCCACCTCACCGGGTGAGGCGCCTACGGTTTGCGCGGCAAAGCCGGTGCCGGTGGCATCGGTCACCGAAACAGAAACGGGGCCATCCGGAAGATTAAGGTTGCGAATCGAAGCCAACTCCCCGGGCGCGAGCGCGTCGGTCGAGGCGGCTGATGATGTGACGTCGGGCGGCACGATGACGCCGTAGTAGCGTGCCATCCAGTAAGGGAGTATGTAATCGATCCCGGATCCTTCAATAGCTCCGTATAGGCCGCCGGCGAGTTGAAACGGGCTGACCTGCCAGATGAAATCGGCGGGCGGCCTCTTCAGCAGCGGGACGGGCGAGCACGCGTGACTGCCGCAGGTCGGCACCGACTGGCTCTGGTTCAGATCGATGATGAAATCCCGCTTCGGCCGGGCAAGCCACCGCGCCAGCAGCGACCCGATTTCGGCGTCGCGTGCGTCATTGCCGGAGCCATTCAAGGCGCGGTCAATGACGTCGAAAAAGGCGTTCTGCTGCGAACTGACGTGCTGCCAAACGATTTGATACGCGCCGCGATTGTCACCGTTGTTCTGAATCCGCACGAGATTGTAAAACGTCATCATCGCGAGGTTGAACTTGAAATAAGAGTCGTCGCTCTGCACGTCGAATTTGACCGCGGTATCGACCGGAGGCACGAAGAAAGGTCCGCTTACCTTGTTCGCCGGATTCACATGTCGGGCGACCTGCAGAAGCATCTGCAACTCCTCGGGGCGCACTTCGAACGTGTTTGAGATGTCGTCGTTAGGCGACCACAGATGACCCGAGATGAAGCCGATCAGGCGCGTAGCCAAATCCGAGACGCCGCTTTTAACAACAGCATCGTCGACGAGGTCGAAGGATGCACCCAATCCGAAAAACGCGCCGACAACCTCGTCGCGCGATGTATTGTCCACCCAGATCCACGGCGGGCTCTGATGAATGGTGTTATGTGCCTCTTCACTGGCAATGCCGCCGGCGTACGGTGAATCGGCCGGCACCATGCAGCGGGCCAGCCGGTTGTTGCCTGTAACGTCGACGAGCGCCTTCAACCCCGCCAATGCCGTCCTGACGTTGGTCAGTGCGTCGGGCGACTGTGTCACCTTGTATCGAAATGCCTCAGCGGCAAGATATGCTCCGGTCCACAGTGCGGAGTCGCCGCAACGCGTGTAGCCGACGATAGCAGTGTTGGTCGGGGAGGCGAAGACGGGATCAAGGATCGTGCCGAACGGCATGTGGCGCGCTTGAATGTTCGCGGAGATCGCCAGTGCGTCGGCCTCGGCCGCCATAACCGCCGCCGATCCGATGCACGACAGGATCAGAATCCTCGCACCCGATGCCAAAAATCGGGTATTGACGAATCTGTTTCTGACAGGCATGGAATCAGCAACATGCGAATCCGTGCAGTGGACCGATCCGTCTGAACGCGGTTTTTGCCGGCGGCCTCTAACCCAGGTACTGAACGTGAACATAGGTTGCCGTACGAGCATTGTAGGCCAGATACCAGCCCGGATGATCAGGATCTTCGTAAATTACGATCGGGTCGGCATCCCATAACCAGCCGGAAACATAGGAGTATTCGAAGGGCGCTACGGCGAAGTACCAATTGTCGATCCGGAAGCGTTCGGGCCTGCCGCCGCGCAGCTGAAAAACGTGCCCCGGGCCGAAGCCGGCGGTAAAACGTCCGTGCTCAAAGGGATGTTCGAGGTGAAACCGTCGATCTTGCGGGCCCCAGGAATGGCCGACCCAGGTTCCGTTGGAATGCACGTGCGGACTTTCGGGGTGGCCGGGCATGTCGCGAAAGCCGCGATCGTGGCCTTCCTGCCGCCCACTGCCTTGTTCCTGACCGTGATGTTCGTGGATCGGCGGGGGACCGTGTTGCGGAATATAGTGAGCGCCGTGCTCGTGCTCGTGCTCGTGTCCGTGTTCCTGGGCGTAAGACGGCGTCCAAAAACCTATCAGAAGTAAGATTAGAAAACCGGCAAGGCTTCCCATGGGTACTCCCACTTAATTGTATTAAGCAATCCAGAAGCCGTGCCAATCGTTCGAGATTATGCGCCCCAACCCTTGCGGGGGTGTGGCCGCTCGTTAGCAACCACTACCTGGCGGGCCTTTACGATGAAACGATCGGGTGCCGAACCCACGTAGTGGAATGGGTAGCAGGTGACCAGCGTCAGTTCCCGAGTCGCGCCGGCCTTGAGGACATCGACTTGCTCAGGCTTGACGATCTGGATCTTTTCCACGCGATAGCTGTACTTGGCATCGCGGGTTTCAAAGACGATGAGATCGTTTTTGCGGATGTTGCGCAGGCCGCGGAAAATTGTGTCGCGATGGCCGGCAACGCCGACGTTGCCCGGCTGTCCCGGGAATGCCGTGCTTGGGATGTGACCTAACGCGAGGCTGAGGGTATCCTCTCCGTCGCCCTCCCGTACCATGGCACGGATGTGCAGTCGCGGAATCGAGAGACGGCCTACTGGTCCGGCGCTCGGGCCAGGCGAGGGTTGCCGCGGCTCAGGCGATGCGGCTTGCTGCTGCTGCGACTCTTGCTGGTCCTGCACGTTCCGGTCGAAAGTGCCCTCCTACCACGCTTCATAAAGCGCGGGGACAGCTTGAGACCAGATCCAGATATCGAGCGCCAGTACGCCCGTCAGCAGCAGGAAGCGTTCGAACCACCGTTTCAGCCTTCGTTTCCGGTACACCCTCATTGTTCGCCTCCCGCCGCATATCGATAGCCGGTGCGCGTGCGCGCTATCAGCTTGCCATGGCCGGGCGCCGAGACATCGACACGAATGTGCCGCCACGTGTCCTTGCCGTTGGCATTCGTGCCCGCAGACGGCGCATAGCCGATCGTGTAACGCGCGCGAATGTCTTTCGCAATCCGGCGGCATACGCCAACCATCTCGGAAGGCTGAGGCGGAAAATAGGCAACTCCGCCACTGATTTTAGAGAGACGGCGGAGAATGGCCGGGTCGCGATCGGGCGCATCCTCGTCGAAAAGGCCGATGGTGTAGATGGTGGCGAGGCTGCGTTCCACTTTTGACAGCATCTCCTGCCGCGTTATATTGCTGGCATTATCGCCGCCGTCGCTGATCACGATCAGTGTTTTCTTGTCGCGCCGACCGAGCGCCAGGTGATCGATACCTGCGCTTACCGCGTCATAGAGGGCTGTTTTGCCCTGCGGAACCTGTCCGAACAGCGCGTCCCGAAGCTGCCGCCGATCGTCGGAGAAGGCAATATTGTTAGGCAATCCGAATTTCAGCGAGTCATTGAAGTGCATGACGAAGACTTCGTCGTGCGGGTTGCTTTCGCCGATGAAAGCCATGGCCGCGGTTAAGGCTTGTGCGCGCTTCGGTGTCATGCTGAAGCTTTCGTCGACCAGAATTCCAACTGTGACCGGAACGTCCTCACCGGCAAACGCGGTGAGCTGTTGGGGATGGCCGTTTTCGAAGACGTGAAAGTTTTCTTTTTTGAGGCCGGAAACAAAGCCACCCGCGCGATCGCGGACGCTGACGTCGAGCAGCACGAGCGGCACGTCGCTGTGAATAACGTAATCGCTATCGGAAGCGAACAGGAGAAACGACAGACCGGCGCCCGCGACGATCGAGGTGAATGTCATGCTGCGGGCAAACATCGTCGTTTCTCCTGTTACCAGGTTAAGCCACGCGCTTCAGGCGAAGAAGGCCGTACAGTCCAAGAGAGAACAGTCCACTCAGTCCGATTAACGGATAAGGGCTTGCAGTCTTAGGCAAGGTGGTCGGCGCTGGCTGGGGTTCGGCGGCCGGAGGAGCCGGAGCCGGAGGAGGCGTGTTCTGCGCCATCTCGACAGGCTGCTGTTCCTCGGGCTGCGTAGTTGTCACCGCTTCTTGTTGGGGAGCCGGCGCAGGAGCCGGGGCTTCCGGTTCAACAGCAGGCGCGGTCGGAGTCTCAGTAGTCTTCGACTCTTGTTCCTGCTTGTTCATGCGCGTGGCTTCGGTCTGTTGGGTTGTAGTTTCAAGCATCGCTAAATGCTTGGGGTAGCGGAATTCCTGGCCGAAGTTGTCTCCAGGATAGAACCAGGCGTGTAACGCCGGCGCATATCCGGGAGGAGTTTCGTAGAACAGGAAGCGGGAATGCCCGGTGGGCCTGAGCCTGTAATTCGGCATCGCCATAACCGTGTCGATGAGATGCCGTTGATCCTTGTCAAAGATCTGAACTACATGGCGGTTGGATTGAGAGTCGAGGAGCTTGAACACATAGGTTCCAGCCGGTAAGACTCTGTCCTGCACCTGTACGGTCTTGTCGACCGTGAAATACGTCATCTTGTTCCACTCGTCTGCGCGGGCCTGGAATCCCAGGACACCGGCTGCCAGTCCGATTCCGCAGCATGCTGCAAGAAGTCTTCGTGAGCTAAGTAAACATTGCGTACGCATCGAATCGTCCCTTTCTAGTCGAGTTTTCGCTGCCGCTTCGGAGCTTTAGGACCCCGAAATGGCTCTGTTCTGGTTAGTGCAGGTGGCCTGCCAACCGGGACATTTTGGCAGACGTGAAACGGCTTATGCGCAATGGATGAGGATTCGCACAGTGGACTTTTTTCCGCAATCGTCTGGCGGAATTGTGCAAGATAAGCCAAACATCCGCTGCCAATCACGCCCATCACCATCGGCCTGGAGTACAATTGCCCACCACAAGCAACGCTGTAATTCTCGCGGCCGACGGCAGAAGCTGTGACGACGCGATTCTCCGCGAATAAGGTGACGATGGCGCCCTCGAATGCTGTGGGGAACAGTCAGGTCAATCGGAGCTTTCGGATCGTTCGACTGCTGGAATAGGATCGCTGCTGACCATGCTGGCTGCCAATAACGATTTCAGAGTCGTTAGCGCGATTGCGACACGGCGGCGATTCCATCGATTCGCGCGACTTGGGGGAACGTCGGCTGCGGCGGAGAAGCCGAGGCCGGCGGGGGTGACGGCTTCTGGTCCGGAGTCTGCCAGGATCTCGAGGTAGAGCCGGCCGCTGCCCGCGTCATGCGTTTTCTCTCCTGCACGCATACGCGCGAGCGCCGGGAAAAAGGATCAGAAATTGGGGAATGTTCCGTCTGTCCCCGTATTATTATTGGTCAGCGATCGTTGCAGAGGGTGCGCACCTCGAACTTGATTTCGCCACGGTTGGCTGATGTTGGCCGCGATACGCGGGAATTTCTAAAATGAATGGCTCTGGAGGAACCGATGCTCGTTTGCATGCTATGGGCCGGGACGGTCTGGCATCACATGTGGGATATGGGGGCGCCCCTGGGTGAAAAATTACTACGCCCGATCATCGTTTACGTGTTTCTGGTTCTGCTGCTGCGCATTTTCGGCAAGCGCGAACTTGCCCAACTGAATCCCTTCGACCTCGTAGTGCTGCTTTCGCTTTCCAACACCGTGCAGAACGCCATTATCGGCGATGACAATTCGGTGACTGGGGGCCTGATCGGCGCATTCACATTGCTCGCCGCCAATTACATCGTGGTACGGTTCCTCTTCAAGCATCGCCGGCTCGATCAGGTACTGGAAGGCTCCCCCACGGTGTTGATCGAAGACGGCCACATCTGCAAGCGGGCCCTGGCGAAGGAGTTGCTCACAAGATCCGAGCTCATGACGGTGCTGCATCGTCAGGGTTTCGGCCGGATTTGCGACGTGGAGCGCTGTGTTCTCGAGCCAGGCGGCGGTTTCTACATCAAATCGAAGGAGCCGCCGATGGATGAGCGGCAGCACTCTGAACTGCTGGCCCGACTCGACGAACTGAGCCGTCAGATTGCGGCACTACAGCCGCCCGGCCGCTGATGATGTGCCATTACCCAGCACCGCGGCCACCTTGTCGGCGAGCGTTCGTGCGGTGTAAGGTTTCTGCACGAAACCTGCCGGTTCATCGCCTTGGAACCGCCGCATGGCCTCCGCCTCCGAGTAGCCGCTGGAGAGAATGATAGGGATGCCCGGCTTCCGCTCGCGCAGAAGCGGTGCGACCTGATCTCCCGTCATAGCCGGCATGGCGAGATCGAGCACGACCGCTGCGATTTCAGGATGCGCGTGAAGAATTTCGAGACCTTCGGTGCCCCCTTCGGCCGTCCATACCGAATAGCCGCGATGTTCCAGTGCGCGACGCGCCGCCAAACGCACCGTCTCTTCGTCATCGATCACCAAAATCGAACCCGCTGTCCGAACGGACGGCTCCAGAGCCTCGACATCTTTCACCGGCGCGGCCGCGGATACCGCAGGCAGGAGCACCCGGAACGCCGTTCCCTGCCCCGGCGCGCTTTCAAGCGTCAGCGTCCCGCCGTGAGATCGCACAATACCCAGCACGGCCGACAGCCCCAGGCCACGTCCCGTAAACTTCGTGGTGAAGAATGGATCGAAGATCTTCCTTTGCACCTCGGGGGACATGCCGCAACCCGTGTCCGCGAAGCAGATTTCGACGTACGCGCGGCCCGTGAGCTCAATCGGAATGATAGAGCGTGCCTGATCGCTTTCGTCAAGACGCCGGGACGAGGCGGTCACACGTACCAGGCCGGCGTGGCCGTCAGGGATCGCTTCGGCGGCGTTGATCACCATGTTCATGATGACCTGCTGCAATTGCGCCGTATCCGCCTCCACCCAAGGCAAGCCGTCGTCCAGGCCAAGTTGCAGCGCTACCGTCTTCGGAATACTCGCCTTCAACAGCGTCACCGTTTCCCGGATCAGCGCGGCGACGTCAACAGGCGCGGCCTTGGTGGAACCTCGTCCCGCGTATGCCAGCATCTGCCGAACCAGTCCGGCGGCGCGCTCTCCCGCGGTCACGACATCCTGCAGCATGGGCGCGATCGAATGATCGTGCGAGTATTCCAGCGCCAGCCCGGCATTGCCCAGGATGCCGACGAGAAGATTATTGAAATCGTGCGCGATGCCGCCCGCCATGACGCCGAGGCTCTCGAGTTTCTGCGTTTGCTGCATCTGCCGCTCGAATCGTTTGCGGTCGCCGATCTCTCGCGCGATGCAGCAGTGGAGACCAGGCACGAAGTTCCCGATCGACCGCCACTCCAGTTCGACAATCGATCCGTCGCCGGCGAGCAGCGGGAACTCTCCTTGGTATCGGCCGGTCGCGACCAGCGTCTGGAACGCAGCCTCCGCGTCGGCCAGCCGATCCGGCGGAATGTGTGGGGCGAAAGAAGTGCCGATGAGCTGTTCGCGCGTGGAT
>Ga0070741_10014616_pt1 | contig 13537 bp, 11 predicted proteins | sample Coa_R1_4_FD_66440 | JGI IMG/M metagenome (GOLD analysis project Ga0070741, IMG submission 66440) | Surface soil microbial communities from Centralia Pennsylvania, which are recovering from an underground coalmine fire - Coalmine... | ecosystem: Environmental > Terrestrial > Soil > Unclassified ... | reverse complement strand
TCTGCACCGTATCAGCCAAGACATCAATGCCAAGACAAATATCGGCTTCGTCCGTGTCTTCGGTGATATCGTGGCTGCGGCCGCCAATGCTGGGAATAAACAACATCGCCGTCGGTACATGGCGGGTGAGCACCATCGCGTCATGACCAGCCCCACTGGGCATACGCAAAGTTGAAGCCCCACGCCCATGGGCAGCAGCTTCGATCAAGGTGGCCAAATTCGCCTCCATCTCAGCCGGTGAGATCCGTATCAGCTCGGTCGCTTGTACACCGACTCCTCCATGACCGTTGACAGCAGTGGCCGCTGCGTGAATCTCGGTTTGCATGCGATCGAGCATCACCTCCGACACGTCGCGGAATTCGACCAGTACGCGCGCCGTACTTGGGACGACATTGCCAGCTCCGGGCTCAAATACGACATAGCCAAAGTTCCACACGCTGTTAGGGCCACGGACTTGTGCAAAGCGTTGCATGAGGTCATGACAATACTTGATCAGGGCACTGCCAGCATCTTTGCGCAGGTGCATTGGGGTGGTGCCGGCGTGGTCAGCCTGCCCAGTACATGTTACCTGGACGCGGCGGATGCCAACGATGCCGGTGACGACACCGATTTTCTTGTTTTCAGTCTCAAGACGCGGCCCCTGCTCAATATGGCCTTCGAGATAAGCGACATGCCGATTGGGATCGAGCGTGACACGACGTCGGCCTGCATACCCTGCCTCTCTCAGGGCTTCGCGCAGGCTCTTGCCCTGTTGGTTTTTCGCCATATCCATGTCTGCCTCAGAAAGCTGTTCACAGAAAGACAGGCTACCCGCCAGCGCACGATAAGTCCCTTCTTCATCGGCAAAAGAAATGACGTCAACGCCGAGATCAGCCGGAGTACCGGATTCGAGGCGTGCGCGAGCGATTTCCAAGCCGTACAACACGCCCATAGCACCATCGAGCCATCCCCCTTTCGGGACTGAATCCGTGTGTGAGCCTATAAGAACGGCTTTAGCAACTCCTTTGGTCTGCCCGTAGACATTGCCAATGCCGTCGATCTGAGTGTCCAGACCGGCTTCGATCATCCGCTGTAACAACCAGTGCCGTGCCGAGCAATCCTCCGGCGTGAAGGACAATCGGTGCACCCCAGTGCCCACCTGACCGAAGGCGGCCAAGCAGTGGAGATCGTCGAGTAAGCGATCATAATTGATGTGCATGGGCTTGCTCATTCCATTCAGTTCATGCCAAACGCTCTGCCTATTCCGGCCTACCGGGGCCTCGCTGCCTTCCGATTACGTCGACAGACCTCGGTCGCAGCTTCGTCGAGCTGCATTGACTCCGTGATAATCACCCCATAATCCCGCTCGGCAGCAGCCACAGAGTAATACCCATCGCGCACATCTTCGAGCACCTGGTCCGGGTCACGCCGGAGCGGGTCACCATACCCGCCACCCGTAGCACCAACGGCAATGAAGACGTCTCCAGTAGTGACTGTCCGATAGGCAACTTTTGATGGTAGCGAGATTTCCTCACCGGTTGTGGTTTGTTGAACGAGTTTGCCAGGGAAACCGGCGCCACCGCCATCGTACCCCCAGGCCGGATAGCCGAAGCCGTCACCCTCTACCGAAGCACCGCCGTCGCTCAGGTAGCGAACTGACTTGATTGACGCGAGCCCACCGCGCCACTGACCCGGCGCGCAGGCATCTTCGCGCAACTCGTAGCGCTCGACACGTAACGGCACATGGGATTCAATATCCTCAATAGGATTATTGCGCGTATTGGCATAGAGAGTATCTACCGCGTCCATACCATCACGACCGTAACGCCCACCGTAGCTTCCTTCAAAGATTTCCAAGTGAACCCACGGTCGCTTGTCGCGATAGCCACTGGCCGCAATCACTTTAAGATTGCCGATGCCCGCACACACCTGCTCTGGTAGCGCTTGGGATAACGCCCGCATGACGGTATCGCACAGCATATTCCCGCCAACAAAACGTGCGATCGTTGGTGCCGGAAAGATCGGGTTCGCTAAGGTTCCTTCCGGCGCGACTATGGTAATGGGACGATACAACCCGCTGTTTTGCGGGATGTTGCCATACGTCTCGGTATCCAACAGGACCGACCGCAAGACTAACCACACCGCAACATCGACAGTGCCCACGAACGGCATATTGATCGGTCGATCCGTCACTTGTGCGGCGGTACCCGTGAGATCGACGATCATGTCGCTTCCACTGACTGTCAAGGTGACCACGATCGGAAGGTTCCGGCGGCTCGGGCTGGGATCGTCCAAATAGCCGTCCATGTAGCCGGTGGCGGTGTAGCGACCATCAGGAACACGCTCAATCGCCTGGCGCATTAACCGTTCGGAATAATCAAACAACTCCGCACAGGCCGCCTCTACTGTGTCGAGGCCGTAGCGATCAATCAGTTCGAGAAACCGTGTCGCACCAATGCGACAGGCAGCTATCTGCGCTTCCATGTCACCAACGACGAGAGCAGAAACGCGGACGTTATCTCGTAGGATTTGCCACACTGCGTCATTCCGCTTACCCCGCTCAAAAACCTTGATCGCCTTGAACTGCAACCCTTCCGCGTATGCATCCACTGCTTCAACAATCCCTGTGCTCCCCGGCGTTTGTGAGCCAATATCGAGATGATGTGCCGTCGTCACCGAAAAGCCGACTAACTGATTGTTGTGAAATACTGGCACACAGAAGCCAACGTCAGGCCCGTGACTGGCGCCGCCATAGGGGTCGTTATGCATGATTACGTCCCCGGGGCTGACGGTCTCGCCTCGCGCGGCAAGCTGCCGCAAGATGCCACGGACATAGCCCGGGATGGGACCGGACTGCAGCGGCGTGCTCTGTCGCGATTCGCACAGTTGCTGCCCTCGAGCGCTCACTAACGCTGCGCCGAAATCTTCTGACTCGCGGATAATGCTCGAGTAGGCCATACGCATCAGTTTATAGCCCATCTCTACGGCAATCTGTTCCAAAGCGCCGAGGATTACACTCGCTGTGACCGGGTCAATCATCCGGCTCTGGGCGGTCCCTGAGTTGATAGCGGCTTGCGTCGTCATACTGCATCTCCAACAGTAATGATAAGGTTGCCGTGTTCGTCGGCTTGGCCTCGGCAGCCGGGCGGGATCATTGTCGTACTATCGGGTTGCAGTAGGACCGCAGGCCCGGCAAAAGCCCGCCCAATGGGGAGTTTCTCGCGCCGGTAGAATGCGGTCTGAAAAGTAGTGAGGCCACCTTTGACACGGAAAACACACTGGTCTCTCTTTACCAACGCTTGAGCCAACGACCCGTCAGTAAATGCAGGCAGGTGCCGGATCTTTTGCGTAGGCCCAATACCGGTGACGCGGAGGTTGACGAGTTCTATCGGACTCGAGACAAAACAGTGCCCGTACTCCGTTTCGTGCCGTTGATGGAACTCGTGGGCCATCTGTTGCATGATGCTTTCATTCACAGGTCCGGGTGGTATTGTCACGCGCAGTTCATATCCCTGGCCCACATAGCGGGCGTCAGCAGAGCGCTCAAACGCGACAGCCTTCTGATCGATGCCGTCTCTCACAAACTGTTGGCGGAGGTTGTGCTCCATTTCGGTAAAGTCGGTGTTAAGTTGTCGATAGTCTAGTCCCGGATGGACCTGAAACGCCGTCTTCATCGCGTCGTATTTCAGATCGGTGGTGAGTAGCCCCAACGCGGACGTCAGCCCTGGGAAGTATGGCACAATGCACACCGGAATGCTGAGCATCCTGGCGACTTCAGCGCCGTGCAAAGGGCCGGCACCGCCAAACGTCACCAGCGCATAATCCCGGGGGTCGATGCCCTTTTGCACAGTACGCGAGCGAATCGCATTGGCCATGTTGTTGTTGACGATCGTAACGATGCCTTCCGCCGCCTCGATATCAGTAAGGTGCAGACGCTGCGCGAATTCATGGATGACTCGCCGCGCGGCGGTGTCGTCAAGCCGCATCGCACCGCCGAGGAAATTGTCTTTGTCGAGCCGCCCTAAGACAAGATTTGCGTCAGTCACCGTTGGCGCGTCCCCCCCACCTCCGTACGCCGCCGGTCCGGGCTGGGAACCCGCACTTTGTGGGCCAACGCGGAAGGCGCCGCCGGCATCGATGGTCGCGATACTGCCACCGCCGGCGCCAATGGTGTGTATATCGATCATCGGTACCATTGCCGGATATCCGGCTATCCAGGTGTCGCGTGCGGTTGCCTCGCTAAACGTACCGTGCGTGACAACACCGACATCGGCACTAGTCCCGCCCATGTCAAAGGTGATTAAGCGAGGATAGTGCGACAGCGCACCTGACCACGCTCCACCCAGAACTCCGGCCGCCGGCCCGGAGAGCAGCGTCAGCACCGGCCTCTCAGCGACCAGCGCCGGCGTGGCAACTCCGCCGTTGGAGCGCATGATGTGCAACGCGGCGTGGAGACCGGTGTCACGTAGGCGCTGCTCTAGGAGTGTGATGTAGCGGTGCACAGTCGGTCCAACAAAGGCATTGATCGCTGTCGTGGTAAAACGCTCGAACTCACGAAACTGGGGCGAGACGGACGCTGACGTCGTCACAAATACTTCGGGGTATTCTTCCAAGACGATCTCCCGTGCCCGCTCTTCATGCCGTGGATTAAGGTAAGAAAAGAGAAAACATACCGCAATCGCTTCTACGCCCTCGGCTTTCAGAGCGCGTGCCGCTTGTCGTACCTCATCTTCATCTAATGGTACTAGTACTTCTCCCTTGGGAGGGATAAGTCGTTCGGTCACGACCTTGCGGTGACGACGACGCGCGAGAGGACGATTCTGCCAAGGAATTTCTTGCTGAATGGAATAGTGATGCGGACGCTGGTGGCGGCCAATGTGGAGGATATCGCGATACCCTTTAGTGGTTACCACTCCAACGCGGGCGCCGTTGTATTCGAGCAGCGCGTTGGTCGCGATCGTGGTCCCGTGGTAGACCTGCTCAACGTCAGTGAGAGCAATCTGATTCTGTGCACATAGTTCGACGATACCAGTAATAACTCCCAGTGACGGGTCCGTTGTTGTCGGCACCTTATGGATCAACGCCTGGTGTGTTGCGGTGTCAGCGTAAATCACATCAGTAAAGGTCCCACCGACATCAACCCCGATGAGCTTCATTGCTGAAAGCCCTTTCCGTGCACGATAGAGGACGGAAGACCCATGCATCCCTCCCCTGTCACATACGTTCAGTCACTTTTCTTGACCAATTGCTACATGTGCGAGCATCCCCCCAGGGACAGGTGATATTTATACGTTCTCGTTCACGGGGGCGGAAGAGTCGACCGTTATCTGGCGCGACTTAAACTTCCATTCCCCATCTACCTTGACGTACTCGTCGTTATACCAGCCGGAAACGGCACATTTCTTACCGTCGCGGAACAGTTTCACCTCGATGTAACACCTCCCTTTGGCACGATCTGGACCGAGCAGCTCGACGACATGATTATGAATGAACGGGCGGGGTTTCATTGCGTCCAATCCTTCGCCGATCATCTTACGCAGGGCCTCACGTCCTCGTGTATTCGGCAGACTAGAATCATTGGTAGATATCGAACCGTCCTCGGTAAAAAGGTTAACGTAGCCGTCCAGATCTTTTTGCCACACGGTATGACAATAACGCACAGGTAGGGTGCGAATTTCCTCACGATCGATCACTTCTTGTAGTGTCGCCTCTATGCTTTTTGTGGCCATGCCGTATTCCTTTGTGAGTCGAAAAGTTTACGTTCTGGTTATGTCATAGTGCAGTGACTGGTCTCAATAGCCACGCTCCCAGTCGATGACGTTGAGCAAGGGCTCATTCCGCAAGTAGCGGCGGAGATTCTCGCAAAACAGCTCCGTTCCCTTGGCATGCGAAACGTCTGTGCCGACAGAGGTGTGCGGTGTGATCACCACATTCGGCAGCTGCCACAGCTCGTCCGGTGGCGGCCCAGTAAATTCGTCGGTGTACACGTCGAGTACGGCACCCGCAATCAACCCGCGGCGCAACGCCACCACTAGGGCGCTTTGGTCGATAAGGTCTCCCCGAGCGACGTTGATGAGATAGGCGGTCTGCTTCATCTGCCGGAGTTCGGCGGCACCAATCAGTTTCTCAGTCTCCGGGGTCCATTGCGCACACAGGGCAACAAAATCACTTTGTGTGAGAAGCGACGACAAGGCAGCGGGCGGCAGCAGCTCATCAACCCCTTGCACACTCTTCTGGGCAGTCGTTGCCGAGCGCCGCGTCGCGACCACTCGCATGCCGATTGCCCGGGCGAGGCGCGCCACTTCGCTGCCAATTCCCCCCAAGCCAACCACGCCGAGTGTTTTTCCTTGGACTAACACCGGCCGATAGGCGCGGCGATCAAAGTTGCGCCGTTCCTGGTCGCGGAACGCCTGCGGAAGCGACTTCGCCGACAGCAGGACGGCCGCCAACACATATTCCGCAATCGGCAAAGTGTTATTATAGCCGCGCGAGGTGGTCACTGTTACCGATGTACCCCACAGGTCTCCCATACGAAGGTTCGAGGCGCCCGCGGGCGTTTGGTGGACCCACTGCAGACGCGGCGCACGGGAACGGAGATCGAGCGGAAACGGGAAGCGCATACAGATAACGTCCGCCTCGGCCAGGAGCACATCACGCTCAGTGCGTGAGGTCTTACTGCCTGAAATAAGTGCCTTGGGCACATAGCGTCGCACCGTTTCGGCGGGCCACGTCTCCGCATACTCGACTTCGAACACACCGCGCGCGTCGGTCACTGTGACGGAGGGATCGACCGCTACGATCTCCTCAAGCGGGTGTTCACCAACTGCCCCCAACACCACAATATTCACTGCGCCCCTCCTCTGTTCATCTCGTGATGGATTACGTCCGCCCTCTTTATTTAAGGGCTTGTGAGATAAGCCGTCACCGCTCGGCCGCCGGTCTCGTATTCTTCGTAGCACCGCAACACAGCATTGTCAGGGGTAGTCTTGTAGAGCTTCTGGGGTGGCCCAGCACGTTTAGTCATAGTCTTTTGACTCACGCATTCTGGCAATGGTAGTCTACAACGTAGTATTGTTTTGGAGGTTCCTGATGCCTGCACTCCCCCCTACCTCCGCCGAACAGACGCTGGCTGACTTGCTAACGGCGCGTGCCAAATCTGCCCCGGACACATTCGCACTATTAGCTCCCGGCCGCCCGCCTTTGTTTTACAAGCAACTCCTGACTCAGATCCAAGACGTCGGCTCCGTACTGAGCGCGTGGGGCATCGGTCGGCACGACCGCGTTGCGATCGTGTTACCCAACGGCCCGGAGATGGCCCTGACGTTCCTGGCCGTCTCGACGTGGACAGCTAGCGCCCCTCTCAATCAGGCCTATCAGGCTGAAGAGTTCGACTTTTATTTAGCGGACCTCAACACCAAAACGCTCATTATACTCGCCGACGAGGATTCCCCGGCCCGTGCAGTCGCCCGTGCGCGAGGGATTCAGATTCTTGAACTCACGCCGCGAGCTGATGAGGCGGCGGGGCTCTTCACCCTCGCCGGCAGCCGCATACAACACGAGCGACGCTTGAGGCGGTACACGCCGCAGATGTTGCACTTCTTCTCCACACCTCCGGCACGACCTCGCGGCCCAAGTTAGTCCCGCTGATATCTCACTATTTTTACCGAACCAGCAGCCGAGCAATTTAGCTGATGGTCGCCTCTTAGAGTGGACACACTGGACCTCTCACCGTTGCGAGAGCGAATTCGGGCCGCCGGACTGTACCGGAAGCACAATGCTTCGCGAGCCGTATGTGAAGATTTTTGCCGAATTCTTGCGCTCACGGATCGACGAAATAGCCGTGTGTAATAAGGTCATGAAGGACGAGGGAATTTCGCCGGCAAAGCGCAATTCCGACCGGGCATAGAACGGTCACGACGGGCGAATCACGCCAAACGTCGATAGTGAAGAGAAGAGTTAAACCGCATCAATCGCGACCCCGGCAACTATGATAGGAGACAGCACTGCGAAGCGTCCGGAGAACTCTTTTCCGGACGCTAGGTCCCCCACTTTGTGAAGAAGGCGCAGCAGAAATACCTGATCCCTAACTTCGACCTCCGCGCCCTCAAACCCCAGCCAGGACCTTGTGACCTGATACTGACACTTATAAAAAGCCTCTTTAGCACAGAAGATGATCGTCGCTATTTCGGCGCGCTGCGAGGCCGGCTGTTCACGCAGCCAACGTAGCTCTGCATTCGTCAAAATTTCGCCCCAAAGATCCGCAGTAGCGTGTCCGCGTTGTTCGGCATCAATACCGAGTCCGCGATAGCGTGTACGAAGTGCAACCACAGCACCACAAAAGCCGTCGGTGTGGGTAATGCTTCCGACCACGCCCGTCGGCCATACAGGTGCTCGCGCAGCGTCGGACAAGATAGGACCGCTCGGAATGCCCAGCGCATCGAGTGCTGCATGTGCACTTAGACGGCCTGCGGTGAAGTGTGCTCGTCGAACGGTAACTGCCGAAGCAACCTGCTTCGCTTCCTCCGGGTAGAGGCCGGTCGTCAAAGGCGTGCTTGCGCAGACTCGAGCGACTACTGGGCCGTCGAACAATGATGTGAGCAAAGGTGAGTCTTCAATCATCTCGTTTACGCTCTGAGTTATAGGAATTGGATCACAAAAGTCAGCAGCACTCGGGGTTGCTGCTGTTCTACCCTGAAAAAGAGGTAGATGAAATTGGCTCTTTACTTTCACCATAGCAGGAGCCATGCTACGCATTGCGATGGATCTTCCGACGCTTATTCACTCTATTTTGATGTATCTTACACCAGCGGAACAAGCCGTGTACCTGCGGCTCTGGCATCTGAGCGGCGGGCAAGGGACCTGTGCGGCACGTTACGACGACCTCACGCAGTCGGCACATGTGTCCAGGTCAACGTTAAAGCGCACCCTAAAATCTCTCAGCCAACGCAAACTCGTGCGCGTAACGTTTCAAGCCAAACGTGCGAGCCTCTTCGAGGTCTTCGAGCGACCCCTTACCCACAAACCGGCGGCATTTGGTCTCCATCGTCCGCGACTGTACGATTTGTTCAGCGAAGAAGACCGCTCCTTATTCCTTACGTACAAGCGCGGCCTCTCCCCTTCCCTGCTTAAGGAACTGCAAGAACGGAGCGATGAAGATCCGTATCAACTTGATGTGTTGATCTTCCAACACGCGTTCGGACCGGATCGTCAGAGAAAGTATGCACACCTTATTGAAGAGGAGACCCGGACCCTTGCTGAGCGGCAAGCGGACAAAGTCGTTTGATTGAGATAACTAAAATGATGCCGCTATTCGTACCCAGAGTCTGAGCATTGAGGAATATGCATGGGGTGTCGCGTTGGGCGCAACATACTCTTTACCTTCCTACTGAAACATCTGTGTTGCTTCCGAGGGATCGACGACTGCGAAAACATTTCCTTTTCATATTTTTCACTACCGGCAGACGGTCGACCGTCTGACAAATAATTATTAATACTCTCTTTTTCTGCTGACATACGGCAGACCGTATGTCAGTTGTTGGCGTAGATCGTAGTTTGAGCAGAAGCCCTCTTACCTATTTCTGTCTGTCACTAGTGAAAGCATTTGCTTTTTGTATAATTTTTGCCCGCTGAGCTGCCAACCTCGAACAGTTAGATCCGCACTTGGGCCTTGGGTTCTACGTGGCCGGATATCTACTAAATAAAAAGGATAAGACCTCTGCTGCTCGCATAGACAGCTTGGCTTTGTATTGCTGTCCCATTTTTTATTTTGTGGGACCAAACAAAACTGTTTCACTCACTATTACTACCGTCAGACGGTATGCCGTATGACGTATCATCTGGAAGATGCGATAGTTTTATAAGAAAATAGTGCTTTATTTTTACTGTTCAGTACGATATTAAAATAGATATGAAAAACCATGGGGCTTCGACAACACTGTTCAATAGGGTACTGACGGTTCCTCAGGCCGCTGCAGAATTCCAGGTCTCTGAGCGAACTATTTATGAATGGTTGCGGGATGGCAAGCTTCCTGGGAGGAAAATCGGCAGAGTTTGGCGCATGAGTGCTAGCGCACTCGAGGATTTTTTGCGTGGTGCGGCTGTCGTTACGGGCCCTGGGGCGGCTATGAATCACGAATATGTAGGAGAGGGTGAGGAGGCGCAAGAAGTATGACAATTTCTTTCGCGGTGTTGAATGCAAAGGGTGGTGTGGGGAAGACGACAACGGCTGTAAATGTAGCCGCAATGGCTGCAACTCTACCCCGCCTCGATGGAAGAAAGCGACGCGTGCTCATTTGTGACCTTGATGCACAGATGAACGCGACACATCAACTCGGATTCCCTGACCTTGATGTGAATCAGACGCTCGCCGGGCACGTTACACGGGATACAGATCTAGAAAATATTATTATTCACGATGCTGCCACGGTCGACGGTCTAGACCTCCTCCCGTCCCATTACCAGCTGAGTTACATCGACGAAGCGGTTTTAATGACAGGCACATGGTTGCGCAGAAAGCTAAAAACGCTGCGCGCGCGATACGATCTGATCGTATTCGATTGTCCTGTGCACTTGGGGCCACTGACGCGAAATGCACTTGGGGCCAGCGATGGCCTGCTAATTCCGACCCAAGCAGAGAAACACTCCGTTACCGGGCTTCCGCACCTCATTGCGCGAGCCCGGCAGACGTTCGAAGAGACGGAATGCTCGCAGCCGTGGGCGTACATACTCATCACGATGTTTGATACTCGCAATTCCATTGAACGGAACTGGGCCCAGCAGGTACGCAATGAGTTTGAGGGCGTCGTTTTGAAAACGCTGATCCGGCGCAATACTGACTTGTCAAAGAGCGCAACTGGCGGGCTGCCGGTCGTTGTGTATGATGAGAAATGCGCGGGATACGCCGATTACCGAGATGCAACTAGTGAATTGTTGCAGTTGATCGAAGTGACAACGCCGAATCTGCGTGTCGTGCGGCCCCCCTCAGGTGAGGTTGCCGCTAGCTAGGAACTACTATGGCGCTCACACCTAAACAACGAAAGGCCGCGCTCGAGAAGGGATTCTCGGTTAATCTGGCCACAGAAGATGATTCTAAGTATCGAAGTCCGAATCGGATCGCAGCGACTGAGCTGTTCGCGAAGGCTGCGGATGGATATAAACCTAAACTTCCACTACCGGCAGACGGTGTGACGGAACAACTACCGGCAGACGGTCTGCCAGGGCAGACGGTCGACCGGCAGCACTACCGGCAGACCGTCAGTCAGCACTACCGGCAGACCGGTAGTGAAAAACGGCTTGCAGAGGATGCTTTGCTACCGGCAGACGGTCGACCGGTAGTCGACGGAAATGAGACTACGAAATATATTCCGCTAGCGCCCGTCCAGTGGGCACTTTGGAGTGCTTTACGAGCCGCGGATATGGCGGACCAAGTGGTGTCATACCGCAAACTCGCGCTAGTCGCAAACGCTTCAACTCGTGGAATTCGTGATGCTTTGGCTGTGATCGAGAAAGAAGGAGGTATACGATCGAAAACGACGGTTCGGACACCAGATGAACAAGGAATGCGGATTGAGATAGAACCATCAATAAGCTTTCGCCTGGCTTCAATAAAGGAAACAAAAGGGTTGCTCAGGAGGGATGGTAACTACCGGCAGACGGTCAACCGGCAGTCAGTAGCACTACCGGCAGACGGTCTGCGTCTGTCTGTTAGTATTACTGAGTATATAAAACAGACAGACTTGGCGGACTTGCTACCCTTGCTGCCACCGACGTGGAACATTCGAGAACGTACGCTAATCGAGATTGCTCGTAGCTTTCCACGCATGACCCTGATCGAACTCCGTCGCTCGTTAATACTGCTTGTCGAGCAAGCTTCAAAAAGTCGCACTCAGATTCAAAACCATAATGCCTGGCTCAAAGCTGCGTTCATGAAGAGCGAGGGACCACTGGTAACGGAGCGCATGATTGAGGCTCGACTCGATCACGTCGCTGTCAACTCGAAGGACAATCCTGCAGACACTGCTCGACGGCAGCAGGGAGACGAGTTGCACGTGGAGAACTCAGCTTTGCGTCGATACCTTACCGCGCCGCCAGAGCAGCGCCAAATCATCGAAGAGCGAGCAAAGGAGAAATCACTAGCCGCGTTGCGGATGATGCCGCCGGACAAACATGACCAGATACATGAGCAAGCACTTATTGACGCGTCGGTGGAATTCTTCGCTACACTTCCCAAAGGAACGTGATAGTTCTCAGACTACCGTCTACCGGTCTGCCGGTAGTGAAACATACGACCGAAATTTCTCCTTGTCCGATAGCGAGTGATAACTATAGCGAATCGAAAGAGTAGCAGGGCATAGGAACGCGAGAACGCAACGAAGATTGGTCATAATGCTTGACTAATTTATGTGTTATCAGACGTGATGACAAGATCATTCACTTTTAAGTCCAAAATGGCCTCGAATAAATTTTTACTCATATTCTTCCGAGGTTTCTCTCAGCTGCGGTCAGCAGAGCCATCCTACAGGCGCGCACTATACTAAGTGAATGCCTGTGTCATAGAAACGGCGGCAGCAGAGTAGTGAAGCTGGCTAATTTGTCCGACCGCCTACCGCAATACAAGCTGTCAGTCCGTGTTTCGAATCGCTGGTTCCAAAGACTCTTGTGCTATACTGGGGTCAATTGTAAGTGGGGTGCGCATCTTAGCGCGTTATGCAAACGGGGGCTTTGGCGACGGCGGTGTCGGCGAGTACCGGGGGATCAAAACCTCTCAGCGGTCACTAGGGAAATCATTCATGACGTAGAGGTCGATAGGCTTCTATTTTGCCTGGCTCGAGGCATGAGGAGGCGAGAGGAGCGTTATGGCAAAATCAAGATCATCACGCCCAGCGCGTTCAGTCACGAGAGCGGTAGGAAAACTTCAAGGTAGATCAGAGCCGACGACTCTTCCGCCCGACGCTTGTATTCAAGCCATTCAGAACAACGGCTGGACACGTGAAGTAGAAGCAAGTCTTCTCAGCGCTTCCGATCTGTCGCAATTGGCGCCAGAGACGGTGAGCATACTGGTCACCGAAGCCACACGCCGCAATGATCCGGATCTATGGCGTCTGTCGGCCGCCGTTGCAGAACGTAGAAATGAGAATCAAGACGCAATCCGCTATGCTACCGACGCGCTCAATTTGCGGCCAAACGACGTAGAGGCCATGACATTGCTCGCCCAGCTCTATGAAAAGCAGGACGACAGCGCCGCCTCTGTGCAGTGGCATCGGCGAATCGTGGATATTGATCCGCAGTCCCTCAACTCCAACCGCGCGCTCGCGAGGTTCTATTACGGTCGTGGGGAGTATGACACAGCCATACAGTATCTTGGTCGCTTGCTCGATCTAGAACCCGAAGCGCGGAACAATAAACTATACTGGCTGTTGGCCACGGTGAAAAGCACGGGGCTTCACGGTCTTGCCCAGCCGCTGACGAGGGTCCGACGTTGGCGGAATTTTACCGAGGAAGAAGAATCACTTGCTCACGAACTATTTGTTCTAGTAGGGAAACAGTGTTTACAGACGCG
>Ga0070741_10014615_pt1 | contig 13537 bp, 8 predicted proteins | sample Coa_R1_4_FD_66440 | JGI IMG/M metagenome (GOLD analysis project Ga0070741, IMG submission 66440) | Surface soil microbial communities from Centralia Pennsylvania, which are recovering from an underground coalmine fire - Coalmine... | ecosystem: Environmental > Terrestrial > Soil > Unclassified ... | reverse complement strand
GATCGCGATCGGCTCGCCGGCGCCGGCCGCGGCAAGGGCGGTGGCAAGGGCCGGCCGCTCCGGTTGCCCCTGGTCCCCGAGGTGCTCGATCAGCGCGAGGGGCGCCGGGCAGCTGTAGATGAGCGACGGCTCGAGCTGGCGGCCGAGCGCGTCGCCGAGCCGCGCGGCGAGTTCGGTCGTCATGGCGGAGTCGAACCCGAGGTCCTTGAACGTCCGCGTGATCTCGATCCGCGCCGGGTCGTCGTGCCCGAGCACGGCCGCCACCACCTGCCGCACGAGACCACGCAGGTCGCCGGCAACGGGCACCGATTGTCGTTCGGTATAAACGGCGGGCGCGGACCCCAGCCAGTGGCGCCGGCGCTGGAACGGGTAGGTCGGCAGGTCCACGCGGCGCAAACCGGGGCCGGCCAGCGCGCGCCAGTCGGCGCGCACCCCGCGCACATGCAGCGCGGCGACGGCGGCGGTGAGCGCGGCCACCTCGTCCTTGCCATGCATGCTGGTGAGGAACACTGTGCCAGCGGGGCCGGCTGCGCCAGCGGGGCCGTTACCCGCCAGGGCGACCTTTCCCATCGCGGCGAGGCCGTTGCCCGGCCCGGTTTCCAGGCACAGCCGGGTGCCGCCGGCGTCGAGCGCGGCCACGGCGTCGGCGAACCGGACGGGGTTGCGCGCGTGCTCGGCCCAGTAGCCGGGCCTGCGCAGCTCGGCGAGCGTGGCCGGCCGCCCGGTGACCGTGGAGATGAACTCCACCCGGTGCGGCCGGCCGAAGGTGAGGCCGCCGGCGACGGCCCGCAGTTCGGCGAGGACCGGCTCCATCAGCGGCGAGTGGAAGGCGTGGCTCACCTTGAGCCGCCTGGTTTTGCGGCCCTTGGCGGTGATCTCGGCCGCGACCTGCTCGGCGGCGCTCGCCTCGCCCGATATCACGACCGTGGCCGGGCCGTTGATCGCCGCGATCGCGACCCGGTCCTGATGGCCGGCCAGCAGCGGCATCACCTCGTCGGCGGCCGCCTGCACCGCGATCATCACGCCGCCCGGCGGCAGTGCCTGCATCAGCTCGCCACGCGCCGCGACGAGCGTGGCCGCGTCCGCGAGGCTGAGCACGCCGGCCGCGTGGGCGGCGGCGAACTCGCCGACGGAGTGGCCGAGCACGACGTCTGGGTGCAGGCCGAACGATTCCATCAGGCGGTACAGCGCGACCTCGGTGGCGAACAGGGCGGGCTGGGTGTACCGGGTCTGGTCGAGCAGGGCGGCCGTGTCCGTGCCCTCGGCCGCCCAGACGACCTCTTGCAGGGGGCGGTCGAGGTGGTCGCGGAATTCGGCGCAGGCCGCGTCGAACGCCGCGGCGAACGCGGGGAACGCGCCGGCCAGCCGCCGTCCCATGCCGGCCCGCTGGAAGCCCTGGCCGGGGAACAGGAATGCCAGCCGTCCCGGCGTCCCGGTGCCGCGCAGCACGTTCGCCGCGGGCTGACCGTCGGCCACGGCGCGCAGTCCGGCCCGCAGCGCGGCCGGGTCGCCGGCGAGTACCGCGGCGCGGTGCTCGAAGGTGGTCCTCGTGGTCGCCAGCGAGTACGCGACGTCGTTGACGTCTCGATCCGTGTGGTCAAGCAGCTGGGCCGCTTGCGCGCGGAGTGCCTCGTCCGACCTGCCGGAGATCACCCAGGGCAGCGGGACGTTGCCGGGTTCGGCGTTCCCGGGCGCGACGCTGTCGGCGAGGCCGGCCAGCACGACGTGGCAGTTGGTGCCGCCCATGCCGAACGAGGAGACGCCCGCGAGGGCCTGCTCGTCCCCGTCCGGCCACGGCCGCGTCTCCTGCTGCATCCGGATGCGCAGTTCCGCCAGCGGGATGCGCTTGTGTGGCGTGCGGAAATGCAGGCTGGGCACGAGTTCGCGGTGGGCGAGGCACAGCGCGGTCTTGATCAGGCCCGCGACGCCGGCCGCGCCCTCCAGGTGCCCGATGTTCGTCTTCACCGAGCCGACGAGCAGCGGCGCCCCCAGCGTACGGCCGGTGCCGCAGGTGGCGGCCAGCGCCGCCACCTCGACGGGATCGCCGGTCTTGGTCCCGGTGCCGTGCAGCTCGACGTACTGAACCGCGGACGGCTGCACCCCGGCGTCCCGGTAGGCTTCCCGGAGGACCTCGCGCTGCGCGGGCTCGCCGGACGCGGTCAGGTTCGCCGCCGTGTCCCCGTCGTTGTTCACCGCGCTGCCGCGGATCACGCAGTAGATGCGGTCGCCGTCGGCGAGCGCCCGGCTTAGCGGCTTCAGCAGCACCGCGCCCGCACCCTCGCCGCGGACGATGCCGGCCGCGCGCTCGTCCAGTGCCGCGCAGATCCCGTCGGGCGACAGGACGCCCAGCTTGACCGCCGCCATCGTGCCGTGCGCCGCGATGTTCAGGTGCACGCCCCCCGCCACGGCCACGGAGCATTCCCCGCGCCGCAGGCTCGCGCACGCCAGGTGCACCGCCACCAGCGACGACGACTGACCTGTGTCGACGGTCAGGCTGGGCCCGCGCAGGCCGAGGGTATAGGAGACCCGGTTGGCGATGAAGCCGCGCTGGAGCCCGGTCATCGTGTGCCCGGTCACCGACTCAAGCGCTCGCTGGTGCACCAGCGCGGCGTAGTCGTCCGCCATCGCGCCGACGAACACCCCGGTCCTGCTTTCGCGCAGCGAATCCGGCGCGACGCGGGCGTCCTCGGTCACCTCCCAGATCAGCTCCAGCATGAGGCGCTGCTGCGGATCCATGTCCTGCGCCTCGCGCGGGCTGATGCCGAAGAAGGCCGCGTCGAACTCGTCGATCCGGTCGAGGAAGCCGCCCCGGTGGGCCGGGGACTGCTGTTCGCCGGGATGGTAGAGGCAGTTGTCGGCGCGCCGGTGCGGCGGCGCGTCGGTGACCGCGTCGGTGCCGTCGCGCAGCAGCCGCCAGAACGCGGCCGGGCTCGGTGCCGCCGGGAACCGGCAGGCCAGGCCTACGATCGCGATCGCGTCGCGGTTACCCATGCGCGTTTCCTGTCAGCTCGCCGCGCGGGACGGCCGCGCGGACCCGTTCCGCCGCGTCGCACACGGCGCGGCGGTCGGCGTGCGGGTCACCGGCCCGGATCGGCAGCATCGCGGTGACCGCGCTGCGGCCGGACGTGACCTCCGGGTGCCGGCGCGCCAGCGCGCTCAGGCCCTGGCCAGGTCCCGCCTCGACCAGCAGGAACGTGCCGTTGCTCAGCAGCTTGTCGAGCGTGGGTCCGAACAGCACGGGCTCGGCCGGCTGGCTCGCCCAGAACCCTGGGTCGGTGGCCCGCCCGGCCGGCAGGACGTCGCCGAGGTAGGCCGAGTAGACCGGCAGTCGCGGCGGACGCAGCGGCGTCGCGGCCCAGCCGTCGAGGGTCCGCGCGGCGGCGCCGGCGACCACCGGGCTGTGGAACGCCTGCCTGGCCTTCGCCTGCCTGCAGGTGACCCCCGCCGCCTGGAGCCGCAGCCGGGTGCCGGCGATCTGCTCGGCCGGCCCGGCGAGCAGGACCTGCCGCGGACCGTTGACCGCCGCGATCGCGACCTCGCCGTCGATGTAGGCGGCGACCGCCTCGGCCGGCGCGGCGACGGCCAGCATCGCGCCGGGCGGGGTGTCGGCGAGGATCCGCATCCGGTCCCCCATCAGCCGCATCGCATCCGCGAAGTCGAGCACCCCGGCCAGCGTCGCCGCCACCAGTTCGCCGACGCTGTGCCCGAGCAGCGCGGCGGGTTCGGCACCCCAGCTCTGCACGAGCCTGCCCAGCGCGTAGCCCACCGCGTAGAGCAGCGGCTGCGCCCGGCTCACGTCATCCAGCACGTCTGGGGGCCCGGCGCTGAGCCAGTCCGCGCGGATCGGCGCGCCGTCGGCGCGCAGGAGGCGGAACGCGTCGTCCATCGCATCGGTGAACACGTCGGAATGCCCGTAGAGCCCGGCGGCCATCCTCGGCTGCTGAGCGCCTTGTCCGGGAAAGAGAAGGGCGATCGGCATAGGCATGGGCACAGTTCAACGGCGCCCGCTTTACGGCCGGTGGAATCAGACTCGATATGCGCCGGGACTCCACCGCGTGCCGAGGTCGACTTGAGCGGATGGCGGCACGGTGACCGCAAATGAAATTCGATGATCTCTACATCACCGGATGCGGTATCTGGCTACCGGAACCAATGACGGTGGATGACGCCGAACGCGCGGGATTGTGCGACCGCAGATTGATCTGGCGTACCGGAATAGCATCGGCCTGCGTCGCCGAAGACGAATCGGCGCCGGAAATGGCCGCGCGGGCCGCGGTGCCCGCGCTGCGCCAGGCGGGATGCGACCCGGCCGACCTCGATCTGGTGCTGCACGCCGCGACCTCCTATCAGGGCCACGACATGTGGCCGCCGGCCTCGTACGTCCAGCGGAGCCTCGACGGCAGCCGCTGCCCGGCGATCGAGGTCCGCCAGATGTCCAACGGCGGCATGGCCGCGCTGGAACTCGCCGCCGCGTACCTGGTCGCCGGGCCCGCCCGGCGGCACGCCCTGGTCACGACCGGCGACCAGTTCGGCCTGCCGGCGTTCGACCGGTGGCGCAGCGACCCGGGAACGATCTGCGGCGACGGCGGGACCGCGGCCGTGCTGTCCAAGGAGCACGGGTTCGCCAGGCTCCGCAGCCTGGTCACCATCTCCGACCCGAGCCTCGAGGGCATGAACCGGGGACGCGACCCGTTCGGCGCGGCCCCGTTCAGCGTGCGCGAGACGATCGACCTCGACGTGCTTCGGGACGCCTTCATGGCCGACGTGGGCCTGGATTTCATCATGGATCGCATGGACGCCGGGCAGCGGGACGCCGCGGACCGGGCGCTGTACGAAGGCGACGCGAAGATCTCCGACATCGACTGGTTCATCGTGCCCAGCCTCGGCGCCGGCCGGATCAAGGCACTGTTCCTCGACCCGCTGGGCATCGACAAGGAACGGACCACCTGGCAGTGGGGCCGGCACGTGGGCCACCTCGGCGCAGGCGACCAGATCGCCGGGCTTCGCTATCTCGGCGACGCCGGCCACATGACGGCCGGACAGCGCTGCCTCATGCTCGGGGTGGGCGCCGGCTTCAGCTGGTCCGCCGCGGTCCTCGACATGCTCAACTGGCCCGCCCGCGCCGGAACCGCCCTTCCCGCGGCCCGCACGGGCCCCGGGGAGGCAGTCCGGCTGAGTGCGGACAGTTACCCCCGGATCGGACACTGACGGCTGATCGCGGCGTGGCGCGGCCGTTGCGGCCACCGGCGGCAGGCCCGTCAGCAACGTGGTCGATTTGCCCTTCGTGGTAGATCGACCCCCGTGCGCGGGGGCCGCGTTACCACGAAAGGCAAAAACACCACGTTAACCGGCGCCGCCGCGCCTATCGACGCCGTCCGCTGACCCAACCGGGCGGCCGGCGAACCAGCCCAGCCCCGCAGAACAAGCCAACAGGACCCGGATTGGGGGTAAGTGTCCGCAATATCTGGCGCGCCCCGTGATGCGCCTGGAATGTGGCAAATGTGCCCGATGTGACGGCGGGCTTACCGTCGTTCGACTGCTGGGTTTCGGCAGTCGAACGGCGGCGGAGGCGGACGCGGCCGGGCCGCGCGAGCGGGCCGCGCGAGCGGGCCGCGCGAGCGGGCCGCGCGAGCGTAAGCGATACGCGGGCCTGACAACAAGGGCAATTTGCACTTATTTAGTGCTATAAATCTCCAGGTCAGCCGATTAGCATGCATAAGGCGTGCCGCGAAGCTATTAATTCAGGAGGAACAATGTCTGCATTGCCCACCGCGACGGTTCAGGCGGCTGACGGGGTGAAAAATCAGTCCGCCGCATTCGCTTTGCTTGACCTTATTCAGGGATCGGTGGTAACTCAGGCGATTTATGTCGCGGCCAGCCTCGGTATCGCCGACATCCTGGCCGGCGGGCCGCTGACCGCCACGGAGATCGCGGATAAGGCGGAGGCGGACGCCGACGCCATCCACCGCCTGCTCCGGTTGCTCTCCGGCTTCGCGGTGTTCGCCGAGCGGGGCGACGGCCGGTTCGAGCTCACCCCGATGGCCGAGTCCCTGCGCGGTGACGCACCCGACTCGATGCGCGGCATCGCGCTGCTGATGGGCCTGCCCCTGTTCTGGGAGGAGTGGGGACACCTGCTCACCTCGGTGCGGACCGGCGAGGCGAGCATGCCAGTGGTGCGCGGCATGGGTGCGCAGGAGTTCCTGATGGCGAACCCCGAGTACGCGATGTCGTTCTTCCAGGGCATGGGCAGCCTGTCCGGGCCGGAAACCGCCCCGGTGGTGGCCGCGTACGACTTCTCCCGGTTCGGCACGATCGTCGACGTCGGCGGCGGGCGCGGCGCGCTGCTGGCGGGAATCCTGCGGCGGTCGCCGGGCTCTCGGGGCGTCCTGTTCGACGCGCCGCACGGGACCGCCGACGCCCCGCAGGTGCTCGAGGCGGCGGGCGTGACCGGGCGGTGCACCGTCGAGAACGGTTCGTACTTCGAGAGCGTGCCGGCCGGCGGCGACGCCTACCTGCTCAAGCACACGCTGCACGACTTCACCGAGGAGCAGTCCCTCGCGGTGCTGAAGAACATCAGGGACGCGATGAACCCGGACGGCACGTTGTTCGTGGTCGAGTACGTGCTGCCCGGCAACAACACGCCGCACCTCGGCAACGTCATCGACCTGTGGCTCCTGCTGCTGCTCGGCGCCCGCGAACGCACCCGCGACCAGTACGCCGAACTGCTCGCCCGCGGCGGCTTCACGCTCACCAGGGTCATCCCGACGGCGTCGCCCGTGTCGATCATCGAGGCGGTTCCGGTCTGATGAACACCGATGTGATCATCGTCGGCGCCGGGCCGGTCGGGCTGATGCTGGCCGGCGAGCTGCGCCTTGGCGGCGTAGGCGTCACCGTCTTCGAGCGCAGGACCACCCGTAGCCGGGAGTCCCGCGGCGTCGGCTTCACCGCGCGCGCGACCGAGGTCTTTCACCAGCGCGGGCTGCTGGCCAGGTTCGAACGGGCGGAGATCAGCCGGATGGGCCATTTCGGCGGGATCCCGATGGACTACGGCGTGCTCGACGGCGCGCATTTCGGCGTGCGCGGGATACCGCAGTACAAGATCGAGGAGATGCTGGAGAACTGGGCGCTCGAGCTGGGCGCCACGGTGTGCCGCGGGTACACCGTCACCGGCATCGGCGACACGCCGGACGGCGTCGTCGTGGTGACCGAGGGCCCGGCAGGCCGGGCCGAGCACACGGCGAGCTACCTGGCCGGCTGCGACGGCGGCCGGAGCACGGTCCGCCAGCTCGCCGGCTTCGACTTCCCCGGCTCGGACGCGACCCGCGAGATGTACCTGGCCGACGTCACCGGGTGCGAGATACGGCCGCGGATGATCGGCGAGCGGGTTCCGGGCGGCATGATCATGGCCGGGCCGCTGGAAGAGGGCATCGACCGCATCATCGTCTGCGAGAACGGGACGCCGCCGCAGCGCGACCGGGAACTGACCTTCCCCGAGCTAGCGGACGCCTGGCAGCGCCTCACCGGCGAATCCATCCACGACGGGCGCGCGCTGTGGGTGAGCAGCTTCACCGACGCCACGCGTCAGGTGACGCAGTACCGGCGCGGTCGCGTGCTGCTCGCCGGCGACGCCGCGCACATCCACCTGCCGGCCGGCGGGCAGGGGCTCAGCGTCGGCGTGCAGGACGCCGCCAACCTGGGCTGGAAACTCGCCGCGACGATCAGGGGCTGGGCGCCGGACGGGCTGCTCGACAGCTACCACGACGAACGGCATCCGGTCGGCGCCCGGGTGCTGCGCAACACCAGGGCTCAGGGGATCCTCAACCTCAGCGGCCAGGAGATCGAGCCGCTGCGGACGGTCATGGCCGAGCTGATCACGATCCCGGCGGCCGCGCGCCACCTGGCCGGGATGGTGAGCGGGCTGGACATCCGGTACGACACGGGCGACAGCGGACACCCGATGGCGGGGACGCGCATGCCGCACGTGGACGTGGCACTCGCCGACGGCGGCAGCGTGAACGTCGCCGATCTGCTGCACCCGGCACGCGGGATCCTGATCACCGCTGAGGCAGCCCCCACCGCCAGCGGATGGGCGGATCGCGTCGATACGGTCCATGCCGCCGCGGGAACCGAAGCGGTGCTGATCCGCCCCGACGGTCACGTGGTGTGGGCGGAATCGGGGAGCGGCGGCCAGGAGGCGGCGCTCCGGCGCTGGTTCGGCGAGCCGGCGAGCACCGTCCGGCACGTCATGCACGAGATCTCGGTGAGCGCGCCGGCCGGCCGGGTGTACGAGCTGCTGGCGGACGTCGGCGGCTGGCCGGAGATGTTCCCGCCCACCATCCACGCGGAGCGCGCCGAGGGTGACGCGAACGAGGAGCTGATCCGGATCTGGGCGACCGCGAACGGGACCGCGCGAAGCTGGACGTCGCGACGGCACCACGACCGGGCGCGGCTGACGATCGCCTTCCGCCAGGAGCGGTCCGTGCCGCCGGTCCGGAGCATGGGCGGCAGCTGGATCGTGGAGACCGTGTCCGGAACAGCATGTCACGTGCGCCTGCTGCACGACTTCGCCGCGGCGACCGGTGACCCCGCCGACCTCGACTGGATCGGCGAGGCCGTGGACCGCAACAGCGAAGCGGAGCTGCGGGCGCTCAAGGAGCGCGCGGAGCTGGCCGGACCCGATCAGCTGTTCACGTTCGACGACACGGTACCGGTCGACGGGGCCGCCGAGGATGTCTACGACTTCCTCAACGAGGCCCAGCTGTGGCGGGAACGGCTCCCCCACGTCGCCCGCGTATCGCTGGACGAACAGACACCAGGGCTCCAGGTTCTCGAGATGGACACCCGCGCCAAGGACGGATCGATCCACACCACGCGATCGGTGCGGGTGTGCCAGCCGCACCGCGAGATCATCTACAAGCAGATCGTGCTGCCCCCGGTGCTGGCGCTGCACACCGGGCGCTGGCTGATCGAGCCGCGGGCCGGCGGCGGCGTGCTGGTGACGTCGCGGCACACCGTGCGGCTGAACGTCAGCGCGCTCGGCGAGGACGCCGACGTGTCCGCCACGCGGCAGGCGGTCCGGGCCGCGCTCGGCGGGAACAGCCTGGCCACGCTGCGCCTCGCGAAGGCCCACGCGGAGGATGCCGCCCGCCAGCGTGCGGCGGCGTGACCGCGGTGCACGAACCGCACGATAAGCAAACCGAGGTCGTCGTCGTCGGCGCCGGCCCGGTCGGGCTCATGCTCGCCGCCGAGCTGCGGCGGGCCCGTGTACCGGTGGTGGTGGTCGAGCGCCTGGCCAGCCCGATGACCGAGTCACGGGCCAGCATGCTGACCACGCTGACCGCCGAGCTGCTGGCCGAGCGCGGGTTCGGATCGCTGCTGCTTGAGGCGGCCCCGGAGCCGAGGACGCACTTCGGCGGGCTGTCCTTCGACCTGTCCGGCCTGGACAGCGACCAGGCCGGGAACTGGAAGGTGCCGCAGTACCGGACCGAGAGCGCACTCGAACTGCGCGCCAGGCAACTGGGCGCCACCGTGCTGCGCGCGCACGAGATGACCGGCCTGGTGACCTCGGCGTCGGCGGACCGGGTCACCTGCGTCGCGCGCGGGCCCGGCGGGGACGTCCGCGTGCAGGCGCGGTACCTGGTCGGCTGCGACGGCGCGGAAAGCGCCGTGCGGCGGCTCGGCGGATTCACGTCCGCGGTCACGCGGGCGACCAGGCAGCTGCTGCGGGCCGACGTGACCGGCATCGAGATCCGCGACCGCCGGTTCGAACGGCTCGACGGCGGGTTCGCCGCGGCCGGGACCCGCGCCGGGGTTACCCGGGTGATGGTGCACGCCCCCGGCCACGAGGTGGCGGAGCCCGGCTTCGCCGACGTCGTCCGGCTGTGGGCGAAGGTCACCGGCGAGGACATCTCCGGCGGGCAGCCCATCTGGGTGGACGGGTTCGACAACGCCACCGGGCTGGTCGAGGAGTACCGGAGGGGACGTGTCCTGCTGGCCGGCGACGCCGCGCACTGGCACATGCCGATCGGCGGCCAGGCGCTGAACGTCGGCCTCCAGGACGCGGTCAACCTGGGCTGGAAGCTGGCCGCGGTGGTCAACGGCCGGGCGCACGAGCGGTTGCTTGACACCTATCACCACGAGCGGCGGGCGATCGCGGCCCGGGTACTCGACTATGTCACGGCGCAGGAGATGCTGCTGCTCGGCGGCCTTGAGATCGAGCCGCTGCGTGCCGTGCTGGCCGAACTGATCGGGCTTGATCCGGTGCGCGGCCACCTGGCCCGGGTCGTCACCGGCCTCGACGACCGCTACGGGCAGCGCGGCTCCCCGCTGGCGGGACGGCGCGTTCCCGGCGTCCGGCTGCGGGACGAGTCGGGCGCGCTCGTCACCGCGGGCCTGGCGCTGGGGACGGAACCCGTGCTGGTCCGGCTCACCGCGTCGGCCGAGGTCGACCTCCCGATCCGGACGATCCACGCCACGCCCGACGAGGTGCGGCCGGGAGTCACCATGCTGCTGCTCCGGCCGGACGGTTACATCGCCTGGGCCGGCGACGACGACACGGAGCTGACCGGGGCCATTGAGCAGTTGACCGGAGGTAAGGAATGGAACGTTTTGACACGGACGTGATCGTCGCCGGGGCCGGCCCGACCGGGCTGATGCTGGCCGGCGAACTGCGGCTGGCCGGCATCGAGACCATCGTCGTGGACCGGCTCACCGAGCCGATGAAGCAGTCCCGCGCGCTCGGATTCTCGTCCCGCACCATCGAGGAGTTCGGCCAGCGCGGCCTGCTCCACCGATTCGGTCAGGTGCACACGATACCGATCGGCCACTTCGGCGGACTCCAGCTCGACTACCGCGTGCTGGACGCCGGCTCGTTCGGCGCGCGCGGGAAACCGCAGCTGTTCACCGAGGCCGTGCTGGCCAAGTGGGCCACGGAACTGGGCGCCGAGGTACGCCGCGGCACCGAGCTGACCGGATTCGGCCAGGACGCGGACGGCGTCACCGTCGAACTCGCCACGCCGGACGGCCCGAGGCGGCTGCGCGCCAGGTACCTGGCCGGCTGCGACGGCGCCCGGAGCACGGTCCGCAAGCTGGCCGGCATCGACTTCCCCGGTACCAGCAAGCGCATCGAGATGTGGTTCGCCGACATCGCGGGCTGCCGGCTGCGGCCGCGCATCTCCGGCGAGCGAGTGCCGAACGGCAACGTGATGGTGCTGCCGATGGGCCCGGCCACGCACCGCGTCATCATGTACGAACGCGGCGCGACGCCGCGGCGGGGCGAGGGCGCGCCGGAGTTCGGCGACGTGGCCGCCACCTGGCAGCGGCTGACCGGCGAGGACATTCACGGCGCGAAGCCGCTGTGGACCAGCTACGTCACCGACGTCAGCCGCCAGGCCGCCGAATACCGGCGCGGGCGCGTCTTCCTGCTCGGCGACGCCGCGCACATCCACCTGCCGATCGGCGCCCAGGGCATGAGCGCCGGGGTGGGCGACGCGGTGAACCTCGGCTGGAAGCTCGCCGCGGCCATCCGCGGCTACGCGCCGCCGGGCCTGCTCGACACCTATCACGCCGAGCGCCACCCGGTGGCGGCCCGCATCCTGGCCAACACTCTGGCGCAGAGCATCCTGTACCTGGGCGGCGACGAGATGGATCCGATGCGGGAGGTCCTCGGCGAGCTGCTGGCGCACACCGAGGTGCAGCGCCACCTCGCCGGGATGGTCACCGGCCTGGGCATCCGCTACGACGTCGGGCCTAGCGAGGCCGGCGGGGACGGCGGGGACGGCGGGCCGCTGCTCGGGCGGCGGATGCCCGACGTCGAGCTGGCCGGAGCCTTCGGGCTGGCCGGCTGGCCCGCCCCGCGCCGGTCGGCCGCGGGCAGCTGGCGGAGCCTGCGGGCGTCCGTCTTCGACCTGCTGCACGCCGGGCGCGGCGTCCTGCTCGACCTGGCCGACGACCGGACGGTGCGCGAGGTCGCCGAAGGGTGGACGGACCGGATCGACGTCGTCACCGCGACGTCCCCCCCGGCGGGTGCGCTCGACGGCACCGACGCCGTGCTGGTGCGCCCGGACGGATACGTCGCGTGGACCGGCTCGGGCGAACCGCGGGCGGGTGGCCTGCGAGATGCCCTGTCTCGCTGGTTCGGCCAGCCGACCGCGAGGCCATTGGTAACCGAACACAGTTAAGGAGATTCATGCCAGTCATCGACCCAGAGCACGGGTACCTGACCGTCCTCAACCTGTTCAAGACCGACACCTCGGGCAAGCGGGAGAGCCTGGTCACGGAGATGCGGAAGGTCGTGGACACGGCCGCGTTTCCCGGCTGGGTGTCGAGCACCGTGCATCGCGGTCAGGACAAGCTCGGCACGCTGAACTTCATCCAGTGGCGCGGGCTTGAGGACCTGGAGGCGCGCTACGCCGGCGAGCTGTTCAAGCACCGCGACATGCCGGTCTTCCTCGAGATCATGACCTACGCCAGGCTGATGCAGTGCGAGGTTGAGCTCAGCCAGCGGCATCCCGCGCTGGGCGGCGTCACCGAGATCTCGCCCGATCGCGACGACTACACGGTCGCCGAGATCCTCGACGTGGCACCGCGAAACCAGGACGCCCTGGTCGCCGCCGTGGGTTCGGCCCACGAGTGGCTGGTGGAAACCCCCGGCTACCGCTCGCAGAGCGTGCTGCGCGGGATCCGCGGCCGCCGCCCAGAAGGCGTCAAGGGAGATCTGGCCGCCACGGGCGCCGACAACTCGTTCGTGGTGGTCTACTCGCAGTGGGACAGCAAGGCGTCCTACGACGCGTACCGGAACACCCCCGAGGACGAGCAGCACGCCGCCCGGCGCCAGACCGAGATCGACCGGCACGCGCTGACGATCTCCAGCGACTGGAACAGCTACCGCGTCGACTACACCAGGTCCGCGCCACAGCAGGCCGCGGCCTGACGCCATGCGGCACGAACGAGCGGAACGGACGGGTGAAACCGCCGTCCGTTCCGCTGAATCTTTGAGTTAAGGAGCGTAGCTGTGCTGACCCTGAACCATCCCGCCGTCGAGGCCATCCGCAGCCTGACCAGCAGGCCGGACCTGCCGGAGACGTCCGGTCTGCGGATCGTCCACGGCGACACCGCCGGCGGGCTCGAGCTGTTCATCACGCCGCGGCCCGGCGACGGCGACCACGTCATCGAGACCGACGGCGTGCGAGTCTTCCTGCACGAAGAAGTCGCCACGATGCTCACCGGCCGCTCGCTCGAAGCGGAAATAGCCGACGACGACGTAATCTTCCGCATCGTATAACGGCCGCGCGGGTCCCGCCCGCCAGGCCGCCGCCGGATACGCCCGCCGCAGCGCCGAGCGTGCCGGATATATACGCATAAGTCGGGCAGGCGAGCGCCGGTCTCAATTATTGCGGACACTTACCCCCCCGATCCGGGGGGGGTAAGTGTCCGCAATAATCTGGCGCGCCTAGCGATGCGCCCGAATTAAGGAGAAAGGCCCGATTTGCAGGCGTGGACAGCCCATATCAGGCCTGAGCCAGACGACATGCCATGA